>Ga0213836_100567_pt1 | contig 29361 bp, 33 predicted proteins | sample SWPATP03_FD_160578 | JGI IMG/M metagenome (GOLD analysis project Ga0213836, IMG submission 160578) | Coastal seawater microbial communities from Marineland, Florida, United States - SWPA TP0 #3 | ecosystem: Environmental > Aquatic > Marine > Coastal | place: USA: Florida | collected 2016-08-05
GCCGCGTATTCAAGGTCGGAAAAACTTCTCTGCATGATCGTAGGGGTACTGGTGAACGTGCTGCTATTGTCTCAGGTTGGGCAGGCCCGCGAAACGGTCGGCACGGAATAAATCAGCGCTTCCCTAGTGCCAACCAATGCAGCTCAGGAAGACGACAGCGCCGCCGTCACCTTCAGCACTTCCTCGGCCGTCGTCGCGCCCTCGATGATCTTCAGCGCGCCGGCGATGCGCAGCGGCTTCATGCCGTCCGCAACACTCTGCTGGCGCAGCCCGGCCAGGTCGGCTGCGTCACCGATTTGGCGCGTGAATTCCTCCGACACCGTCAGCAATTCGTACAGCCCGGTGCGGCCGCGGTAGCCGGTCTGGCGGCACTCGGGGCAGCCGATGGGGCGGTACACCGTCGCCGGCTTGGGCAGCTTCCACGCGCCGCCCAGGCTGTTCCAGACATCGTCGCTCAGCTCGCCATCGGGCGCCTTGCATTCGGAGCACAGCGTGCGTACCAGGCGCTGGGCCATCACGCCGATCAGCGTCGCTTCGAGCAGGTAGTCGGGCACGCCCAGTTCCAGCAGGCGCATCACGGCCGAGGGCGCATCGTTGGTATGCAGGGTGGATAGCACCAGGTGCCCGGTCAGGGCTGCCTGGATCGCCATCTCGGCCGTCGCCAGGTCGCGGATCTCGCCGACCATGATGATGTCCGGATCTTGCCGCATCAGCGCGCGCACGCCGTCGGCGAAGGACAGGTCGATGCCGGGCTGCACCTGCATCTGGTTGAAGGAGGCTTCGACCATCTCGATCGGATCCTCGACCGTGCACACGTTGACCTCGTTGGTCGCCAGCGCCTTCAAGGTCGTGTAGAGCGTCGTCGTCTTGCCCGAACCGGTGGGGCCGGTGACGAGGATGATGCCGTGCGGGCGTTGGGTCAGCGTATCCCAGCGCGCGGCATCGTCATGCGGGAAGCCCAGTTCGGGCAGCGTCTTGACGACCACTTCCGGATCGAAAATACGCATCACGAGTTTTTCGCCGAAGGCGGTCGGCATCGTCGACAGGCGCAGTTCGACTTCCTGGCCGGTATGGGTGCGCGTCTTGATGCGGCCATCCTGCGGGCGGCGCTTTTCGATGACGTCCATCCGGCCCAGCAGCTTGATGCGCGCCGTCATCGCCAACATCACCGCCGCCGGCACCTGGTAGACCTGGTGCAGCACGCCATCGATACGAAAGCGAATGACCGCGATCTCGCGCTTCGGTTCCAGGTGGATGTCGGAAGCGCGCTGCTCGAAGGCGTAGCCCCACAGCCAGTCGACGATGTTGACGATGTGCTGGTCGTTGGCATCGAACTGCTTGTTGGCCTTGCCCATTTCGACCAGCTGCTCGAAATTGCTGCGCAGCGCGAGGTCCTGGGCATTGCTCTTGCTGGCGTCGCGGATCGATTTCGCCAGGCTGAAGAACTGCGCAATGTATTGCGCGATGTCGAGCGGATTGGCCAGCACCAGTTCGATGCGGCGGCGCGATACCTTTGCGATTTCGCCTTCCCAGTCCAGCGAAAACGGATCGGCGGTCGCCACCGTCAAGGTGGTCGCGCTGATGTCGACCGGCAGGATATTGAAACGGGCCGCATAGCTGGCCGACATCACGTCGGCCACCTTGGTGAAGTCGATTTTCAGCGGATCGATGCGAATGAAGGGGATGCCGACCTTGGCGGCGCACCATTCGGTGAGGATGTCGAGCGTCAGCAGGCGGTGCGGCGGCTGGTTCGAGACCAGCTTGCACTGGGCCACGGCGCTCAAGGGATGGAGCGAGCCGGCCGCGTTTTTCAGGATGCCCTGGGCCTGGGCAAACTGGGCCTTGACCTTGTCCTTGTCGACGATGCCGTCGGCCAGCAGCCACGAGAAAATGGTCTGCAGGTCGAGCTTGCGTGGCCGCGCGGGGCTGCGGGGGAGGGAAGCGGACTGGGGTGCGTTGGCGTTCATGTTCCCTCTTTCGCGATGACTAACGGGCGGCCTCGATGCCCTTGACCCAGGATTTCGCCGGCAACTTGGTGGCGGCGACGATCTGGGCGGCGCGTGTGGCCAGCGCGGCGCCGTCGAGTGCCGGCCGGGTCTTGAAGCACAGGGCGACGACGTTCCCGTCGTGCACTTCCGGCAGGCAGATCACATGGTCGAACGCGAACTTCATCGCCTTGATGTTCTTGTTGTAGCTGGGATGGTCGCCGAACAGGTTGACCGTCATGATGCCCTGGTCGGTCAGGCAATCGTTGCAGGCGGCGTAGAACTCCGGCGTGTCGAGCACCGGGCCGCGCGCGGTGGCGTCGTACAAGTCGCATTGCAGCACGTCGATGCTGGCGTGATTGGCCGGGTCTTCGACGAAGTCGAGCGCATCCATTTCCAGCACCTGCAGGCGCTCGTCCTGGGGCGGCAGCTTGAACATCGTATTGCAGATCGCGATCACCGAAGGATTGAGTTCGATCGCCGTAACCTGCGCGTCGGGGAACTGGCGGAAGCAGTATTTGGTGAGCGTGGCCGAGCCGAGGCCGAGCTGGGCGATGCTGCGCGGGGCGTCGAGGAACAGCATCCAGGCCATCATCTGCTGCGCGTACTCGAGTTCCGGCCAGTCGGGCTTGCGGATGCGCATCGCGCCCTGGACCCATTCGGTGCCGAAGTGGAGATAGCGTACGCCGTCCTGTTCGGACAGCGTCACGGGGGCGAATTTAGGCTTGCGCGCGGGACGGCGCGAGGATTCGGCTTGTTCGATGGATTTGCGTTTGATGAGCATAGGGCGACCTGGTTGAATCGCCCTATTATCGGGTTCCCGCTGCGCAAGCGCAACGGGAAGAGGTCGGGCGGAGGAGGAGGGGACTTCCCCGCGCCGAGAGCAATCAGTACTGCGCGGGTTCGACCGAGACGCGCAGGCGGATGCGGTTGCCCGGATCGCGCTGGGTGAAGGTGGTGTAGTTCTGGCCGCGGTATTCGTAGGTCACGTCGTAGCCGCTGGTGCGCGATTCGAAGGAATCGACATTGCGGCACTGGCGCACGGCTTGTTCCTGCACGCCGTTGTAATCCTGGCGACCATTGTTTTCGACGCGGTCACCGACCACGGCGCCGGCGATCGCACCGGCCGCGGTGGCCGCGACTTTACCGTTGCCGCCGCCAATCTGGTTACCGAGCAGGGCACCGGCGATACCGCCGACGATCGAGCCGCCGGCGCCACGCTGCTGCTGGACCGGGACCTGCTGGTACTCGGTACGGCACTCCTGGCGCGGCTGGCGGATCTGTTCGACGCGCGGCTGGACGCGCACCACGCGGCCGAAGTCCTCGAATTCGGCGGCTTGGGCGAGCGGCAGTGCGCACAGGCCCAGGGCGGAAATCATCAGTTTGGTGTGCATGTTCATTGGAACCTCGTCGTTGGTGCTGCGGTTAAGTAGGATTCACGTCCACCCATGTATGTTAATCCCGCCAGGCGCGCTCCAACGATCTGTGTGGCAACAAAATGTAACAGGGGCGCAGATACCGGTTCAAGGGCAGCAGAATGGGAAAAACACCCGAAATGGGCCTGATTCTGCGCGAAAAGCGGCGCTTTCTTTCAAATTTACGCCGTGTGGACACATTCGGGTTGCTTCGGCTAGCGAAAAACCTTACCCTTACACGCTAAGGGTTATTGGCGCGTGGAAACGATTTAGGAGAGCAGCGTTATGTCTGGGCGCGCATGGTGAACGGCCCGGCGATTCGAACCACACACCAGGCCGACTTGAGGGAAAAATGAGTATGTTGATGAGAGTGCCGTCCAATCTTGTGCAGTCCATTCGCGCCTACCGTGTGCCGGAACTGCAGGAGGAAGCGGCGCGACTGGGCCACCATTTCCTGTACGCGCATTGCGCGAACACGCTGACCAAGCAACAGGTATGCGCCCGCATCGGCGAGAACTTTTATTTCAACAAGCCCTGCAGCAAGAATTTCGATGCCCTGCGTAATTGCTTGACCAATACGGTGGCTGAAGCCGGTCCCCAGCCCGGCTTCCTGGTCGTGCTCGAGCAACTGCCGAATACCCAGAAATTCGACAAGGAAGCGCGCGAGACCCTGCTCGACGTCTTCCGCGACGCGGCTGAATTCTGGGCCGAAAAGAAGGTCCCGTTCCGCGTTTTCTATTCCTTCGAAGTCGATCTGGCGGCGCCCCGCTAAGCCCTGGCGGATGCCCCGGGCGCTGCTCGGCGGCGGGGGCATTGCGGTACAATGCGCGCCATGAAAAATATCGTCATCCTCATTTCCGGCCGCGGCAGCAACATGGAAGCGGTCGTCCGCGCGGCGCAGTCGGAAGGGTGGCCGGCCCGGATCGCGGCGGTGATCAGCAACAGGGCGGATGCGGCTGGACTGGCGTTTGCACAAGCCCAGGGCATCGACACCGCCGTCGTGCCAAGTAAACAATTTGCCAGCCGCGCCGAGTTCGACGCCGCCCTGCGCCAGGAAATCGACCGTTTCGAACCCGACCTGGTCGTCCTGGCCGGCTTCATGCGGATCTTGACCGGTCCCTTCGTGGAACATTACGCGGGACGCATGCTCAATATTCACCCGTCGCTGCTGCCCGCCTTCCCGGGGCTGGCAACGCATCGCCAGGCGCTCGAGGCCGGCGTGCCGGAACATGGCGCGACCGTGCATTTCGTCACCGCCGAGCTCGATCACGGTCCGGCGATCGCGGCGGCGACCGTCGCCGTGCTGCCGGGCGACACCGAAGACACGCTCGCCGCGCGCGTGCTGGTCGAGGAACACAAGCTCTACCCCTATGCCGTGCGCCTGTTCATCGAAGACAGGCTCAGTATCGAACAGGGCGCGGTGCGCATTCTGGACGCGCGCCACGCCGACACCCGTATTTAATCAGTAAAACAGTCAAGGATTTTCATGAGATTGCCACCAGCAATTCTGGGCAGTACCGAAGAGGTATTGCGCGAGATTTTGCGCTTTACGGCCCCGGCCGACGTCACCCTGTCGCGTTATTTCAAGGACCACCAGCGTCTCGGTTCGCGCGAGCGCGGCGTCGTTGCCGAAGCGGTGTATTCCGTTCTGCGCAATAAGACCTTCTTCACCGATTTCGGCGGCACCGGCGGCACCCCGTCGATGCGCCGCCTGGCCCTCCTGGGCCTGTCGGAAACCGCGGGCATCGAGTCGCTCAGCGGCCTGACCGACGAAGAAACCGAATTCCTCACCCGCATCAAGGAAATCGACCGCAAGCTGCTGCCGCCACTGGCGCAAGCGAACATGCCGCAGTGGCTCTACGACAAGCTCGTCGCCCAGTACGGCGAAGCCGAGGCGAAGGACCTGGCGGCCGTGCTCAATACCCCGGCCCCGCTCGACCTGCGCGTCAATTCGATCAAGGCCAACCGCGACGACGTGATCGCCACGCTGGCCGAAGCGCCGATCCTGGCCGAGCCGACGCCGTACTCGCCGCTGGGCCTGCGCGTGATGAAAAAGCCGACCCTGCAAAACCTGCCGCTGTTCAAGGATGGCGCGATCGAGGTGCAGGACGAGGGCAGCCAGGTGCTGGCCCAGATCGTGGCCGCGCGCCGCGGCGAGATGGTGGTCGACTTCTGCGCCGGCGCCGGCGGCAAGACGCTGGCCCTGGGTGCGACGATGCGCAATACCGGCCGCCTGTACGCGTTCGACGTGTCCGAAAAGCGCCTGTCGAAGCTGAAACCGCGCCTGGCGCGCAGCGGCCTGTCGAACGTGCACCCGGTCCTGATCGCGCACGAACGCGACGCCAAGATCAAGCGCCTGGCCGGCAAGATCGACCGCGTGCTGGTCGACGCGCCATGCTCGGGCCTGGGTACCCTGCGCCGCAATCCGGACGTCAAATGGCGCCAGCCGGAGAGCGCCGTGGCCGAAATGCAGGAGAAGCAAGCCTCGATCCTGGCCGGCGCCGCGCGCCTGCTCAAGGGCGGCGGCCGCCTGGTGTACGCCACCTGCTCGCTGCTGAGCGAAGAGAACGAATTCATCGTCGAGCAATTCCTCGCCGCGCATCCGGATTTCGATCTGGTGCCGATGAGTAAAGTGCTGGCCGAGCAAAAGATCGCGCTCGAGATGGACCAGTACCTGAAGCTGTTGCCGCACAAGCACCAGACCGACGGCTTCTTCGCCGCCGTGCTGGAGCGTAAGCCGATGGCGCCGAAAAAGCCGAAGGCCGAGGCCGTGCCGGCGGACGACGCCGCCGTCGACGAGTAATCGCTAAAGGAACCGCGCCAAGATGCCATTGACCGACCTGCTACAGGACCTGCTGGAAGACATCAACAATCCGCGCATCCTGTGGCAGGCACTGGCCATCATCGGCGCGGTCGTCGTCGGCTCGCTGCTGGCGCGTCTCATCCGGCGCAGCTGGCTGCACGAAGACCATGCACGCAATGCGTTCCAGCGTATCGGCGTCGAGGGTTTCGGCCGGGTGCTGGCGCCGCTCCTGATTACCGGTGGCGTCTGGCTGGCCGAAACCCTGCTGGAAAAGCACCAGAACGTCCACCTGCTGCGGGTCGCCTTGCCGGTATTCGGGTCGATGGCGCTGATCCGCATCGTGTTCTACCTGCTGCGGCGCGTGTTCGCGCGCCACGGGCAGATCGGCCCGGCGCTGAAAACCTTCGAGAAGATCCTGGCGATGGTGGTCTGGGTCGGCGTCGCGCTTTACCTGACCGGCATGTGGCCGGACATCGTCAAATTCCTCGATAGCAAGGAGCTGCGGATCGGCAAGGCCAAGCCCTCGCTGCTGGAAATCCTGCAGGGCCTGGTCTCGATCGTCGTCCTGATGATGGTGGCGCTGTGGGCCGGCGCCGCGATCGAGGACCGCCTGATGCGCCTGGAGCGCATGCACACCTCGCTGCGGGTCATGCTGGCGCGCATGAGCCGGGCACTCTTCATCGTGTTCTCGGTACTGTTCAGCCTGCGCCTGATGGGCCTCGACCTGACCGTGCTGTCGGTCTTCGGCGGCGCCCTCGGCGTCGGCCTGGGTCTCGGCATGCAGCGCATCGCCAGCAACTACGTGTCCGGCTTCATCATCCTGCTCGAACGCAGCCTGACGATCGGCGACCCGATCACCGTCGACAAGTATTCCGGCCGCGTTACCGGCATCAATACCCGCTACACGACGCTGCAGGCCCTCGACGGCACCCAGACCCTGTTGCCGAACGAAATGCTGATCACCGGCGTCGTGCTGAACCAGTTCGGCACCAACCGCGCGGTGCGCCTGACCACGCGCATTACCGTCGCCTACGACAGCAACCTGGACGAGGTGATGGCGCTGCTGGTGCGCCAGGCCGACGGTGTCGAGCGCGTCGTCGAGGCCCCCGCGCCGGCGGTCCAGCTGAACGCATTCGGGCCGACCGGCTACGAGCTGGAGCTGGGCTTTTCGATCGTCGACGCCGAGAAGGGCAGCGGCAGCGTGGTCTCCGCGGTCAACCGGAATATCTATGCGCTGGTGCACTCCGGCGCGATTCGATTGGGTTTACCGCCACAAATCCCCCTCGCTTGATGCACATCTGGCATGAATGTGTCGCACATTTCACGTTGCGCCGCAATTTACTGCGTCCATCGTGCCGTGCGTCATGAGAAGTGCGTAGAATGCGATTGGCGGCCCGGTCCTTGACCAGCCCTTCGTGACCTTCTCCCAGAAAAGACGGCGCCCCCAGACAGCAATTACCCTTGGAGCCTTAATGAGCTTTAGCAACACCCTGCACTCCGTGTTGGAATTCATGAGTACCGGTCTCATCGGCCTTTCCGCTTGGGAAGTCGTGATTTATACCCTGGTCGTGACCCACATCACCATCGCCAGCGTCACCATCTACCTGCACCGCCACCAGGCGCACCGCGCGCTGGAACTGCACGCCATTCCGAGTCATTTCTTCCGTTTCTGGCTGTGGCTGACCACGGCCCAGATCACCAAGGAGTGGGCCGCGATCCACCGCAAGCATCACGCCAAATGCGATACCGAGGAAGATCCGCACAGCCCGGTCACGCGCGGCATCAAGAAGGTGCTGTTCGAAGGCGCCGAGCTCTACAAGATCGAGAGCAAGAACGCCGAAACCCTGGCCAAGTATGGCCATGGCACGCCGGACGACTGGCTCGAGCGCAACGTGTACAGCAAGCACAGCCTGCTGGGCGTGTCCTCGCTGCTGGTGATTAACTTTGCCCTGTTCGGCGTCATCGGCATCACGATCTGGGCCATCCAGATGATGTGGATCCCGATCACCGCGGCCGGCATCATCAACGGCCTGGGCCACTATTGGGGCTACCGCAACTACGATTGCGCCGATGCCGCCACCAACATTTTCCCGTTCGGCATCCTGATCGGTGGCGAAGAGCTGCACAACAACCACCACACCCATGCCACCTCGGCCAAGCTGTCGAGCAAGTGGTACGAGATCGACATGGGCTGGGCCTATATTCGCACCCTGGAAATGATGGGCCTGGCCAAGGTCAAGAAGGTCGCACCGGAGCCGAAGTTTGCCAAGAACAAGCAGGTTGCCGACCTCGACACGCTGCAGTCGGTCATCACCAACCGCTACGACGTGATGGCGAAGTATGCCAAGTCGGTCAAGCTGGCTTTCCGCGAAGAGCTGGAGCACCTGAAAGAAAAGGCCGAGCTGGAAAAGCGGTTCCTGACATCCTCGCGCAAGCTGCTGCAACGCGAGCCGGGCAAGCTGGAACTGTCGCAAAAAGAACAGCTGATCGAGCTCTTCAAGCACAGCAAGGCGCTCGAAACGATGCACCAGATGCGCGTCGAACTGGGTGCGATCTGGGAACGGTCGCATTCGACCCGCGACCAGCTGCTGCAGCAATTGCAGGACTGGTGCGTGCGCGCCGAAGCCTCGGGCATCAAGTCGCTGCAGGAATTCTCGCTGCGCCTGCGCAGCTACGCGTAATTCGAGGCATCAAGCGGCATCATGAGAACGGCTCTTCGGAGCCGTTTTTTCATGGGCACGCGCCGCGCTCAGATCTTCTTGAGCTGGGCGATGCGCTGGCGCGTCAGCGCAGCCTTGACCGACACCAGGTCGGCCGGCAGGCGCGCGCTGGCAAGAAACGGTGCCCAGGCATCGCGGTAGGCGAGCCAGGCGCGCTCCGCGCTGCGCACGGCGGCGCTTGACACGGTCGAGTAGCCGAGACGTTCCGGGTGCTGGGCATTGTCCGATGGCTTGGCCAGGACCTGGCGGTATTGCGCGTTCAGCTCGTGGTCGAGCTGGGCCAGTTGCGCGGTACTGATCTGGCCGATCTTGCCGCGCGCGGCATTGAACAGCGTCTCCACGAATTCCTCGTCGCGCCGTCCGCTATGCCGCAGCGCGAACGCGGGGCCGCCGGTGCCCGACAGATCGACTTCGTTGGCCGACTCCCGCGCGAAGGCGGCGGCGTTCTGGCGCAGGCGTGCGAAGGCGGGACGGGCCTCTGGCGGCAAGGCCGCGGCGAAGCGCTCGAGCCGGGCCGCGCGCACGCGCTCGTCGCGGGTTTCGCCGATGGCGGCGCACACGGCGCCCATGCGCCCGCTCGTGCTGTGATCGCACCAATCGAAGGGATGGCCATCGGCAGCGGTACTGGAGGCGAGGTGGGCGATGCGCCCCTCCATCTCGGCCTTGGCGGCGTCGAGCTTGCAGGCGTGATAGATGGCGCGTTCGGTGTCGCGCACCACGCCGTCGCCGTTTGCATACAACATCATCAGGACGGCATCGTCGCCATTCGCCTCGGCGCAGGCACGCACCTGGTTCCACTCGGCCGGCGAACTGCGTTCCTGGTCGCGTCTCAGGTAATACAGCGTGACCGCGTCGCAGCGCATCGCGGCCGGTTTGGCGGGCAGGCGCGGCGCGGCCTGACGGGCGCGCATGCAGTGGCGATACCAGTCCTCGCTCTTGTCGAATGCGACCCCGAAGCCCTCGGTATTGGGGTAGGCGGGCCTGGCCGGCTGGGCGGCGCCGCTGGCGCCGGCCCAGAACAGGAGGGCCGCCAGGACAACTGGGCGGAGGACGCGAGGACGACTATGCATGGCAGGTAGTGTCGAGTTCGAAAACCTGACACTATACGCGTCGGTTCTTGTCAAAAAGTCACTCATTGTCACAAGCGCCGCATAAATGCAAAAAAGCCGCCAACTTGCGTGGGCGGCTTTTTTTGTACAGCACCAGGATCGATTACTTGATCTTGGTTTCCTTGTACGCAACGTGCTTACGTGCTTTTGGGTCGAACTTGATGATTTCCATCTTCGCCGGCATCGTACGCTTGTTTTTGGTGGTGGTGTAGAAGTGACCAGTACCTGCGGTCGATTCCAGCTTGATTTTGTCGCGGCCAGTTTTTGCCATGATAGCTCCCTAATTAGACTTTTTCGCCACGAGCGCGCATGTCGACCAGAACTGCGTCGATGCCCAGCTTGTCGATGACGCGCAGGCCGGCGTTGGACAAACGCAGCGAGACCCAGCGGTTTTCGGATTCGACGTAGATGCGACGATTCTGCAGGTTAGGCAGGAAACGGCGTTTCGTTTTGTTGTTTGCGTGGGAGACGTTGTTGCCAACCATCGGACCCTTGCCAGTAACTTGGCAGACACGTGCCATAGCGCACTCCTTAAGAATAAACTTCCGAATTCGGAAAAACGAGAGTATAGCGTGAAAACCATCGCGGAATCAATCACTTGCGAAAAACAAATGTGTCTTGATCTGCCTCATAAATTTAACAATTGTAAAATCCACGGTAGCGCCTTGTTTTGACGCAGTTAATTGAACAGTCGGGCTACAACTGCCCATGTTCGGCAAACGAATGCACCTGTGTCCCCGCCACCACAAAATGGTCGAGCACGCGCACGTCGATCAGGGCCAGGGCCTGGGCCAGGCTGCGCGTGAGGGTCAGGTCTGCCTCGCTCGGCTCGGCCACGCCCGATGGATGGTTATGCGCCAGCATCACGCCCGAGGCGTTGCGGCGCAGGGCGGCCTTCACGACTTCGCGCGGATACACGCTGGTGTGGGTCAGCGTGCCCCGGAACATTTCCTGGGCGTCGATCAGGCGGTTCTTGACGTCGACGAACAGCACCACGAAGGATTCATGGGCCTGCAGGCCGAACTTGCCGCGCAAATAGGTTTTTACGACATCCGGCGAACACAGGGCATGGCGGAAGAATTCTTCCGAGATCGCACGGCGCGCCAGTTCCATCACCGCTTGCAGCTGCGCGTACTTGGCCAGGCCCAGCCCATGCACCTTCGAAAACTCCTGCGGCGTCGCATGCAGCAGCGCTTGCAGCGAACCGAAATGTTCCAGCATGTGTCCGCCAAGCTGGACGGCGCTGCGGCCGCGCACGCCGACGCGCAGGAAAATGGCCAGCAGTTCGGCGTTCGACAAGGCGGCCGAGCCTTCGCGCGCCAGCCGTTCGCGCGGCCGGTCCTGTTCCGGCCAATCGTTGATACCCATAGCGCTCCGCGGTAAGTAAAGGGGAGGGTCGATTATGGGTATCCGGCTAAAGCCGGTACTGATTTACAGCGAGGTTTCCTTGCTCGATCGCTCGAAACTGACCGGCTGGACCGAGCCGCCCTTGCGCCGGATGACGACCGTGCCCGCCAGCTTGTCGTGCCAGCCCTGTTTTTTCGGGTCGATGCCGACCCACAGCAGGCCGAGGAGGAAGGGAACCGCCGATACGTAATAGCCGAGATAGCGCACGACCGACTGGCCGGCCGAGGGTGTGCGTCCGGTACGCGCATCGACCACCTGGGCCGAGATCGCCATCTTGCCCGGCGTCGCGCCGCGCGCCACCCAGAAGGCAATGACTGCGATCGCCGGCAGTGCCAGCGAAATGACCGTGTCGGCCGGACCCTGGAAAAACATGCCGCCCCCCGTCCCGTACTCGGCGCCGTAGACCCACATCACGAGCGGTATCGTGAGGAAGGACACCAACACCGTATCGATCAGGGCGGCGCCGACGCGTGCCCAGAACCCGGCGTATTCATATTGTGTTTCATCGATCACTGTGCGGCCCCAGGAAACGCGGCCGGACTGGCCGCGACCCACGGTAGCATCATGCGCCCCGGCGCACAATGCGGGCACGCTTAAGATGGGTTCCGAGAGATCGCGCCGCTCACGTCGAGCACGGTGCGGCGCGCATCCTCGACCCCGAGCACGAGCCGGTTCCATTTCTCGTTCGCCAGTTCGATCACGACCGGGTGGGTGCCGGGGCCGATGAACACGAACTGGCGGTCGCCGTCCTTGTAATAGGTGCCGGCCGACAGCACGCCCGGCAGGCTGGTGCCCGGTGCGCGCAGGCCGAGTGCGTGCCCGCGAAAACCTTCGTCCTCGCTGGCGCCGCGCACGTTCGCCAGCGGGATGCGGATGCTGCGCTGGAGCGAGGCCACCGCCTCCCAGGCGCGCAGGTGCACCACCAGTTCGTCTTTCGTCAGTTCCAATACAGGCATGGCCTTCCTTTCAGTTGAGGTGGTGCAGCAAGCGCGCGCCCAGCAGTTGCGCGGTGTCGGGTCCGGATTCGTCGCACGCCAGGCGGCACAGGCCGGCAATCGGCGCGTCGGCGGGAACCAGTTCTTTCAGGGCGACGATCAGGAGGTCGATCGACGCCGCTCGTGTCGTCCAGCCCGGCGCGAGTGCGCCTGCCAGCACCTTCTCGAACAGATTGCGTTTCGAGCCGAATGCTTTATAGAGGCTGCCCCGCTGCAAGCCGGTGGCAGTCAGCAAGTCGTCGATGGAAGCGGCGTTGTAGCCGAGGCGCGCGAAGACGTCGGCGGCCTGGGCCAGGACGGTCTCTTCGGCAAAATTCCTGGGTCGTGCCATGGGATGGATCCGGATCGGTTGAATGACGGCTCGATTCTGCTGGTTCTGGAACGAATGGTCAACAATAATTATGGAACGAACGGTAAATAACTGCCGGGCGTGGCGGCGGCTGCCAAAAAAAGCGGCGCCCCCGGGCGGCAAGCGCAGTGGTGGCTTACAATAGCGGTTTGCCCGCCACAACCACTACCATGTCCAACGTTTCCCCTGCTGTCGTCACCGAATCGGCTTACCTGACCTTGCACTACCGCCTGGCCGGCGCGGACGGTACCGACATCGTCACCACCTTCGGCACCAACCCGGCCACGCTGATGCTGGGCCAGGGCCAGCTCGCGCCTTTCCTGGAAGAGCGCCTGCTCGGCATGGCCGAGGGCGAACACAAGACCTTCACGCTGAGTGCGGCCGACGGTTTTGGCGAGCGCAATCCGGAGCTATTGCAATGGGTCTCGAAAGCGACGCTCGACGAGAATTCGGTGCCGGGCGCCGACTACAAGGCGGGCGACCTGGTCGACTTCGCCGCGCCGGGCGGCGGCCGCTTTGCCGGCATGCTGCGCGAGATGCGCGAGGACGCCGCGCTGTTCGACTTCAACCACCCGCTGGCAGGCCAACACCTGCAGTTCGAAGTGAAACTGATTTCGGTCCTGTAACAGGAAAATGACGATGGAAAACGAGATTCTGCTTGCCCAGCCGCGCGGCTTTTGCGCCGGCGTCGACCGCGCCATCGAGATCGTCGAGCGCGCCTTGCTCCAGTTCGGCGCGCCGATCTATGTGCGCCACGAGATCGTCCACAACGCCTATGTGGTGGAAGACCTGCGCAACAAGGGCGCCATCTTCATCGAGGACCTCGACGATGTCCCGCCCGGCAATACCCTGGTGTTCTCGGCCCACGGCGTCTCGAAAGCCGTGCGCCAGGAAGCCGAGTCGCGCGGCCTGAAGATTTTCGATGCCACCTGTCCGCTGGTGACCAAGGTGCACGTGGAAGTGTCGAAGATGCGCAAGCAGGGCGCCGAGATCGTCATGATCGGCCACGACGGCCACCCGGAAGTCGAAGGCACGATGGGCCAGGCGGAAGAGGGTATGCACCTGGTCGAAACGGTCGAGGACGTGGCGACGCTGCAGGTGGCCAATCCCGAGCTGCTGGCCTATGTTTCGCAGACCACGCTGTCGGTCGACGACACGGCCGAGATCATCGCGGCCTTGAAGGCGCGTTTCCCGTCGATCATGGAGCCGAAAAAAGGCGACATCTGCTACGCCACCACGAACCGCCAGGAAGCCGTGAAATTCATGGCACCCCAGGTCGAGGTCGTGATCGTGGTCGGCAGCCCGAACAGCTCGAACTCGAACCGCCTGCGCGAGCTGGCCGACAAGCTGGGCACGCCGGCCTACATGGTCGACCGCGCCGACATGATCGATCCGGAATGGATCGCCGGCAAGAAGCGGATCGGCCTCACCGCCGGCGCCTCGGCCCCCGAAGTGCTGGTGCAAGCCGTTATCGACCGCCTCAAGCAACTCGGCGCGGCCAGCGTGCGCGCGCTCGAAGGCGTGGAAGAGCACGTGACTTTCCCGCTGCCGAAAGGCCTGGACGGCGCCAAGGCTGAGCTGGCATAGGTTTTGCATCTCATTCGATAACCAGGAACCACACAACAATTTCCGTTGTTAGTTTTTCAAAAAGCTCGCTATGATGGCGACGCTCGGAATGTTTGTCGTGGCAACTGTTTTGCTGACTGAAACCAGTCGGCCCAAGGAGCGGCACTACGGGATACCCCGGGTGCCGTTTTTGTTATCGACGCTGTGTTATTGAAATTTAGAGGTGCGGAAACGATGGAGACTTTTGTCCAGCAGATACTCAACGGGCTGGTGCTAGGCAGCATGTATGCACTGGTGGCGCTTGGGTACACGATGGTCTACGGGGTGCTGAACCTCATCAACTTTGCCCATGGCGACGTCTTGATGATCGGCGCCATGGTCGGCCTGTCGATCCTGCAGCTGCTCGATCACTATTTCCCCGGCTTGCCCGGCTTCGTCCAGCTGGCGCTGGCCATCCTCGGCGCGATCCCGGTGGCGATGCTGGTCAATGTCCTGATCGAACGGGTCGCCTACCGCCGCCTGCGCAATGCGCCGCGCCTGGCACCTTTGATCACCGCCATCGGCATCTCGATCCTGCTGCAAACCTTCGTCATGGCCATGCCATGGTGGGGCCGCAGCCCGCTGCCTTTCCCGCAATTGCTGTCGTCGGAGCCGATCATGTTAGGGGGCGCGATGATTTCGCAGACCCAGGTCTTGCTGCTGATCCTGGCCGCGCTGGCCATGGTGGGGCTGGTGCTGCTGGTCGAACGCACCAAGATGGGGCGTGCGATGCGCGCCGTGGCGGAAAACCCGCGCGTCGCCGGCCTGATGGGCGTCGACTCGAACAGCGTGATCGTCGCCACCTTCGCCATCGGCGCCGCGCTCGCCGCCGTGGCCGGCGTGATGTGGGGCGCCAACTACGCCTCGATCACCTTCACGATGGGCGTGCTGCCTGGATTGAAAGCCTTCTGCGCCGCGGTGCTGGGCGGGATCGGGAATATCTACGGCGCCATGATCGGCGGGCTGCTGCTCGGCATCATCGAAGCGCTCGGCGCCGGCTATATCGGCGACCTGACCGGCGGCTTCCTGGGCAGCCATTACCAGGACATCTTCGCCTTCGTGGTGCTGATCCTGGTGCTTACCCTGCGTCCGTCCGGCATCATGGGCGAGCGCGTGGCCGACCGCGCCTAAGGGAGACGACCATGTCACTGCTTTCCTTCGACTTGACGCACCAGCCGCGCCGCGCCCGTCTCAGCATGGCCGCGCTGCTGGTGCTGATGCTGGTGTTCCCCTTCGTTGCCGCGCAGTTCGGTAATTCCTGGGTGCGCATCATCGACATCGCGCTGCTCTACATCATGCTGGCGCTGGGCCTGAACATCGTGGTCGGCTTCGCCGGCCTGCTCGACCTGGGTTACATCGCCTTCTTCGCCGTCGGCGCCTACCTGACCGGCCTGTTCTCCTCGCCGCAATTCGCGGCCCTGCTCGAATCGGTGGTGAATTACCACCCGGCCATCGGCGCGGCGCTGGTGACCGTGTTCGGCCCCGACATCCAGGCCAACGGCATCCATTTGTCGGTCTGGGCGATCGTGCCGCTGGCGGGCCTGGTGGCGGCCCTGTTCGGGGCGCTGCTGGGCGCGCCGACGCTGAAGCTGCGCGGCGACTACCTGGCCATCGTCACGCTCGGTTTTGGCGAGATCATCCGCATCTTCATGAACAACCTGAACGACCCGATCAATTTCACGAACGGGCCGCAGGGCATCAACATGATCGATCCGATCCGCATTTTCGGCGTGTCCCTGGCCGGTGAGGCGGGCTCGCAGTCGACCGTGTATATCGGCGGCTTCGGCATGCCTTCGGTGAACGCCTATTACTTCCTGTTCCTGTTCCTGTGCATCGCGACCATTTTCGTCACCAGCCGCTTGCAGCATTCGCGCCTGGGCCGGGCCTGGGTCGCGATCCGCGAAGACGAAATCGCGGCCAAAGCGATGGGCATCAATACCCGCAACGTGAAACTGCTGGCCTTCTCGATGGGCGCCTCGTTCGGCGGCGTGGCCGGCGCGATGTTCGCCGCCTTCCAGGGTTTCGTGTCGCCGGAATCGTTCTCGCTGACCGAATCGATCGCCGTGCTGGCGATGGTGGTGCTGGGCGGTATCGGCCACATCCCGGGCGTGGTGCTGGGCGGCGTGCTGCTGGCGGCCTTGCCCGAAGTGCTGCGCCATGTGGTCGAACCGGCGCAAATGGCCATGTTCGGCAAGGTCGTGATCGAAGCCGAAGTGCTGCGCCAGCTGCTGTACGGCCTGGCGCTGGTGGGCATCATGCTGGTGCGCCCGGCGGGCGTGTGGCCGTCGCCGAACCGCGAAGACCGGCCGACAGCGGCCCTGGCGCTGGACGACGAAAAGGAGGCGGCGGCCGTCTAGGCGCCGGGAGCATTCCATGAACGATCAATTTCTTCTGAATATTTCGGGCGTGAATAAACGCTTTGGCGGCCTGCAGGCGCTGACCGATGTCGGCATCCAGATCCGCCCCGGACAGATCGTCGGCCTGATCGGGCCGAACGGCGCCGGCAAGACCACCTTCTTCAACGTCATTACCGGCCTCTACCAGCCCGACAGCGGCAGTTTCGAGCTGGACGGCAAACCGTATTCGCCGTCGGCTCCGCACGCGGTGGCGAAGGCGGGCATTGCCCGTACCTTCCAGAACATCCGCCTGTTCGGCGAGATGACGGCGCTCGAAAACGTCATGGTCGGGCGCCATGTGCGCACCAGACAGGGCGTGTTCGGCGCCGTGTTCCGGCACAAGGCCGCGCGCGAGGAAGAAGCGGCGATCCGCACGCGCGCCCAGGAATTGCTCGATTTCGTCGGCATCGGCCAGTTCGGCAACCGCACCGCGAAATTCCTGTCGTATGGCGACCAGCGGCGCCTGGAAATCGCGCGCGCGCTGGCCACCGATCCGCAACTGCTGGCGCTGGACGAACCGGCGGCCGGCATGAACGCCACCGAAAAACTGGCGCTGCGCGAGCTGCTCGTGAAAATCAAGAACGGCGGCAAGACCGTGCTCTTGATCGAGCACGACGTGAAACTGATGATGGGCCTGTGCGACCGGATTACCGTGCTCGAGTACGGCAAACGCATCGCCGAAGGTGTGCCGGCCGAGATCCAGAAGGATCCGGCGGTCATCGCGGCCTACCTGGGAGGTGCTCACTGATGAGCGAGAACATTCTGAAGATTGCCGGCCTGAAGGTCGCGTATGGCGGCATCAAGGCGGTCAAGGGCATCGACCTCGAAGTCAACAAGGGCGAACTGGTTACCTTGATCGGCGCCAACGGCGCCGGCAAGACCACCACCCTGAAAGCCATCACCGGCACCCTGCCGGCGTGCAAGGTCGAGGGGACGATGTCCTATCTCGGCAAACCCTTGCACGGCACCGCATCGTTCCGCCTGGTCCAGCAAAAGCTGGCGATGGTGCCGGAAGGGCGGGGCGTGTTCACCCGCATGAGCATCTACGAAAACCTGTTGATGGGCGCCTACACGCGCGACGACAAGGCGCAGATCGAACTCGATATCGAAAAATGGTTCGGTGTCTTCCCGCGCCTGAAGGAACGCGCCGCGCAGCTGGCCGGTACCTTGTCGGGCGGCGAACAGCAGATGCTGGCCATGGCGCGCGCCCTGATGTGCCACCCGACGCTGCTGCTGCTCGACGAACCGTCGATGGGCCTGGCGCCGATCATGGTCGAGAAGATTTTCGAGGTGATCCGCGACGTCTCGCGGCAGGGCATCACGATCCTCTTGGTCGAGCAGAACGCCAAGCTGGCGCTGCAAGCGGCGCACCGCGGCTATGTGATGGATTCGGGCCTGGTCACGATGACCGGCAATGCGAATGCGATGCTGAACGATCCGCGGGTGCAGGCGGCGTACCTGGGCGAGTAATCGGCGCCACGGTGGACGCAAAAAGGGCCGCCCGAGTGATCGGGCGGCCCTTTTTTTCACCAGCCCGCGTCAAGCGGGCCCGTGACACTTACGCGGCGGCGGCGGCAGCGGCGTTGGCGGCTGGCGACTTGGCGGCGGCTTGCGAGAACTGCGACACGGCCGCGTTCACGTTGCTTTCGATGGTCTCGACCGCTTGCTTGGTGGTCTTGCTGAGCTGCTCGTAGCCGGCGTTGGCGTTGCTGATCGCGGTCTTGACGGCGGCGACAAAGGTCTCCGAACCGGCAGGGGCGTTCTTGCTCACTTCGTCGACCAGGGCGATGACCTTGCGGTTCGCTTCGACGATCTGGCCTTCGGCGGCCTTCGAGAACTCGGCGCCGGTGCCGGTGGCGATGGCAGCCAGCTGGCGGTTGTAGGCGACGGCTTTCTCGGCGCTAGGCTGGGTCTGGGCGGCCGACAGCTGGAAGAACTCTTGCGGGTCCTTGGCCGACAGCAGTTGACGCGCGGTGTTCGAGCTGTCAGCCAGCGCTGCGCGGGCAGTGTTGATGTTCAGCTCGACCAGCTTTTCGACGCTTTCGAAGGTTTTCGCGGTCAGCGACGAAAACAGGGCGAATTGGGTTTCGAAATTGGCTTTGGTGGCATTCGAGAACTGCTCTGGGATTGCAAACATGGGGATCTCCAAACAAACGTTATAGGAAGGTATGCTGCTACAAACCGGTGCTGTTTCGAATGGTGCACCGCAACAGAGCGAAGTTTTGCCCATTTTCGCGACTGCGTCAAGCGATTTTGGTGCATTGCACCACACCGGCATGAACTGTTGTTTCATTGCATCGGAAGAAATACTTTCTAACAACTTGTAGCATGGGTTTGCCATCATTTTGGCCGTGAATCGGCCCTCGGGAAGGGTTTTGCCCGCCATGGTAGACTTGTCATTGCGCTCATCGCCATCCGGTGTCCCGGCGCCTGACTTCCTCGATCATGGCCGACACCACCGCAGTTCCAGGCGACTCCACCATGTACCAGCGCTGGCTGCTGCCGGCCTTTTTCGTGCTCCTCTGGAGTACTGGTTTCATCGTGGCCAAATTCGGCTTGCCCTACGCGCCGCCGCTGACCTTTTTGCTGCTGCGCTGCGTCGGCGTGCTGCTGGTGCTCACGCCAAGTGTGCTGATCTGGCGCGCGCCCTGGCCGCGCGGGCAGGTCAAGCATGTTGCGCTTGCGGGACTGCTGCTCCAGGCCGGTTACCTGGGCGGCGTCTGGTGCGCCATCAAGATCGGCATGCCGGCCGGCCTGTCGGCCCTGATCGTCGGCATGCAGCCGATCCTCACGGCGGTGGCCGCGCCCCTGATCGGCGAACGGGTGCGTCCGCGCCAGTGGCTCGGCCTGCTGCTCGGACTGGCCGGCGTGGCGCTGGTGGTGGCGGCCAAGATCAATTTGGCCGGGCTGTCGGCGCGGGCGATCCTGTATTGCCTGTTCGCGCTGCTGTCGATCACGGCCGGGACCATGTACCAGCGCCGCTATTGCCCCCGTTTCGACCTGCGCACCGGCACCGTGATCCAGTTCGCGGCGACCGTGGCGGTGCTGCTGCCGTGCGCGATTCTTGTTGAACACCTCGACCCAGCCTTGTCTAATGTAGTGTGGAACGCGCGCTTCGTCGCGGCGCTGCTGTGGTCGGTGTTCGCGCTCTCGATCGGCGCCATCTTTTTACTCTTTACACTCATCGGTCGCAGTAACGCGCTGGATGTCACCAGCCTGTTGTACCTGACGCCGCCGACCACCGCCATCATGGCCTGGCTGGTCTTCGGCGAGTCGCTCAGTCCGCTCGGGCTGATGGGCATGGTGGTGGCCGTGACCGGTGTCGCATTCGTCGTCAAGAAGAAGGAGCTTTCATGATTTCAAGTCAGCAACAAGAAGCGGTCGATGCCGCCATCACCTCGCGCCGTTCGATCCGCGCTTTTCTCGATAAACCGGTCGAGCACGCCGATATCGAACGCATCCTCGAGGTCGCGGCGCGCGCGCCATCGGGAACCAATACCCAGCCCTGGAAAGTGTATGTGCTCACGGGCCAGGCGCGCGTGGCCTTGTCGGACGCCATCCTGGCCGTGCATACCGACCCGGCGCAAGCGCGCCAGCACAGCGAGGAATACGCCTACTACCCGCGCGAATGGGTTTCGCCCTTCATCGACCGGCGGCGCAAGGTCGGCTGGGATCTGTATGGCCTGCTCGGCCTGTCGCGCGAGGACAAGGCCGGCATGGCGGCCCAGCATGCGCGCAATTTCCGCTTCTTCGACGCGCCCGTCGGGCTGATTTTCACGATCGACCGCGTCATGGAGCAGGGCTCCTGGCTCGACTACGGCATGTTCTTGCAAAACATCATGGTGGCGGCGCGCGGACGCGGGCTCGATACCTGCCCGCAGGCGGCGTTTACCCAGTACCACCGCATCATCGCCGCGCAGCTCAAGCTGCCGCCCAATGAAACCGTGGTCTGCGGCATGGCGCTGGGCTGGGCCGATCCGGACAAGATCGAAAATTCCCTGGTCACCGAGCGCGAGCCGGTGGCGGGCTTTGTTCAATTTGTTAACTAAGGTGTTGCGCTCGTGACACAATTGAGGGAGATCGACGTTGCACGGTGCGTGCGCCATGCCCGAGTCCGTTGTTGTGCGGCAAAATAGGCGGGTCAGTGGTAAATTCAATTGCAGTTGAGTTGTGGGCGCATACACTTCAGTAAAAGCCGCCTCGTTCGCGTAAAAGGAAGTAGAAATGTTGAAGCTCCTGTTGTCGGTCCTGGTATCGCTGTTCCTCGTCGTCGAGCCCGTGTCGGCCGCTGGCGCCGGTGCAGGCGCGCAGGCCTCGTCGCGGGAGCACAAGCGCCAGGCCATCAAGAAAAAGCAGGTCCGCAAGGCCGCGCCCGCCGCACGCAAGGGCAAGCGCGAACAAGCCCGGGTGATCGCCGCCGATAACCGCCAGCGCATGGTGCGCCGGGTCGAGTTGGTGCGCGGTAAACGCCGCGTCAGCTATGTGCTGGCACGGCGCGCCGCGCCGGCGCTGCTGGCGATCCCCGCGGCCCGCACCGCCGGCGACATCGCCGGCCTGAACCAGACACGCGACGCGCTCTCGCTGGCGTCGAACGTTGCCCTCGTGCTGGACCAGAACAGTTCGGAAGTGCTGTTCGAAAAGAACGCCAACATCGCGCTGCCGATCGCCTCGATCACCAAGCTGATGACCGGCCTGGTCGTGGTGGAAGCCAACCTCGACCTGAACCAGACCCTGGTCGTGTCGGAGGACGACGTCGACCGCCACAAGTACAGCAGCTCGCGCCTGCCCGTCGGGGCGCGCATGACCCGAGGCAACCTGCTGCATATCGCGCTGATGAGTTCGGAAAACCGCGCCGCGGCCGCCCTGGGCCGCAATTATCCGGGCGGAATCAACGCTTTCGTGGCGGCGATGAACGCCAAGGCGCGCGAACTGGGCATGAACGACACCCGTTATGTCGATCCGAGCGGCCTGTCGAGCCAGAACGTTTCCAGTGCGCGCGACCTGGCGAAACTGGTGGCCTATGCCCACCAGAAACCGCTGCTGCGCCAGTATTCGACCGATCCGAACTGGGTGGTCGAGGCCAGCGGCCGCCCGATGCGCTACAACAATACGAATTACCTGGTGCGGCTGCCGGACTGGAACATCGGCCTGCAGAAAACCGGCTTCATCAACGAAGCGGGGCGCTGCCTGGTGATGCAGACGATGATCCAGGGCCGCAACGTGATCATGGTCTTCCTCGACTCCAAAGGAAAGATGTCGCGCACGGCAGACGCCGGCCGCATGCGGCGCTGGCTGGAGGCACTCACGCCCGATACGGTGGCCTTGCCGGCGCCAACGCCGGTGAGCGCGACCGAGGCCCGGCCGAGCAGCTTTTCCGCCGTTTCCGCCGCAACGCTGCTGCAGAAACGCTGAAACGAACACGGCGCCCGCGGGCGCCGTTTTCGTTTCAGAAGCCGGACTCAGGCGACCGAGACCGGCCGGAAACCCAGCGTGGCCGAAATCTGCCCGGCGGTCTGCACCAGGTCGTCGAGCCATTCTTCCTGCAAGCGGTCGGCCGGGGCCGAGATCGAGAGGCCGGCGACCAGCTTGCCGCTGTCGTCGTGGATGCCGGCGGCCATGCAGCGCACGCCCAGTTCCAGCTCTTCGTTGTCGCGCGCATAGCCGCGCGCGCGCACCAGGCTCAGCTCGCGCTCGAGCTTGGTCAGGTCGGTGATCGAATTCTTGTTGTGGCCGGCAAGACCGGTGCGCGTGGCATAGGCGCGGATCGCCTTGGCCTCGTCCACCGAGAGGAACAATTTGCCGGTCGAAGTCAGGTGCAGCGGACCGCGTCCGCCGATCGCGCGCACCACCTGCATGCCCGAGCGTTCGGAGAAGGCGCGGTCGATGTAGACGATCTCGTCGCCCTGGCGCACCGACAGGTTCACGGTTTGCTGGGTTTTCTTGTGCAGGGCGCGCATGAAGTCGAGCGCCGCTTCGCGCACCGACAACCGGCTTTTCACCACATTGCCCAATTCCAGCAAACGCATGCCGAGCCGGTAAGTGCCGGGTTCGACGCGGTCGACGAAGCGCGTGACGACCATGTCGTTCAGGATGCGGTGGGCGGTCGAGGGATGCAGGCCGGAGACCTTGGATAACTCCTTCAGGCTCACCGGATCGGGATAGTTCGCCAAAGCGTCGAGCAGGGCGACCATGCGCTCAATCACCTGGATCGATGTCTTGGGCGCTTCAAGTGTTTCGATTTTCATGATGTGGTTGGTGCAGTGCAGTATCGTGTCTACTTTATACCATAATGCGAAAAGCGGCGACCATTTCCCTAGTACAGTTCATCTAAGCAGCAAGCCTATCGCTTCACGTGGCGGAACGGGCATAATGACACTTCTTCGTGTCTTCTTGGAAATATCATGGAACAACCGACCAGCGAATTCAAGAGCAAGGGTGGCTTCAAGCGCATCCTGGCCGCGTCCAGCTATACAGTGCAGGGCCTGGCCATGGCCTGGCGCATCGAACACGCCTTCCGCCAGGAAGTGCTGGTCTTCGTGCTCGGCGTGATTTTCGCCTTCATGCTGCCGGTGTCGAGCTTCCAGAAGCTGTTGCTGATCGGGGTGCTGCTGCTGGTGCTGATCGTTGAGCTCATCAATTCGGCGATCGAGGCGATCGTCGACCGCATCTCGCTCGAGCGCCATCCCTTGTCGAAAAATGCCAAGGATTTCGGCAGTGCCGCGGTCGGCTTGACGGTCTTGCTGGCCGCCATCACCTGGGGCACTGTGCTGTACAACCGGTTTATGTGACGACTCGGCAAGCTTGTTGAAAATGCCGCAGAATAGCCTGCCTATTCCTGACAACTCCTGGAGATGACCATGACCTTACGCCTCGGCGACACCGCCCCCGACTTCGAGCAGGATTCCACCATCGGCACCCTGCGTTTTCATGAGTGGGCCGGCAATTCGTGGGTGGTGCTGTTTTCGCACCCGGCCGATTTCACCCCGGTCTGCACGACCGAACTGGGCCTGACCGCCAAACTGAAACCGGAATTCGACAAGCGCAACGTGAAAGCGATCGCGCTCTCCGTCGATCCGGCCGAGCAGCACAAGACCTGGATCAAGGATATCGAGGAAACCCAACAGACCGTGGTGGGCTTCCCGATCATCGCCGACGCCGACAAATCGGTGTCTACCTTGTACGACATGATCCACCCAGAAATGTCGGCCACGGCTACCGTGCGTTCGCTGTTCGTGATCGATCCGAACAAGAAGATCCGCCTGACCCTCACCTACCCGATGAGCACCGGCCGCAATTTCGACGAAGTGCTGCGCGTGATCGATGCGTTGCAACTGACCGACGGCTATTCGGTGGCCACGCCGGGTAACTGGAAAGACGGCGACGACGTCATCATTCCGCTGACCGTGCAGGATCCGGCTGTCATTGCCGAGAAGTATCCGAAGGGCTTCACGGCCGCGCGCCCGTATCTGCGTTTGACGCCGCAGCCGAACAAGTAAGCGCTGGTGAGGCAGCGTGCGCTGCACGCATAAGCAAATAAGAAACCCGTCCTTTGCTTCACGGCTGACCCGGCTTACCCTTGGGTCATGCTGATGACCTATATTACCGCCGGCTTCGCGGTCGGCCTCCTGGTCGGAATGACCGGGGTGGGCGGCGGCTCGCTGATGACGCCGCTGCTGACTCTGCTGTTCGGCATTTCGCCCACCGTTGCCGTCGGCACCGACCTGGCCTTCGCCTCGATCACCAAGAGCGCCGGCACCATTACCCACCGCTTCAACGGCACCGTCAACTGGACCATCGTCCGGCGCCTGTGTCTGGGCGCGCTGCCGGCCGCCCTGGTCGCCACGCTGGGATTGCACCATTTCGGTGCACTGGACAAGGAAATCGGCCAGCTGATCCGCTATTCGATCGCCGGTTCGGTGATGCTCACCGTCATTGCGCTGCTGTTTCGCAAGCGCATGCTGGCCTGGATTCACGCCAAGCCCGAGCGTCAGTTGCAGGGGCGCAGCCTGACGATCGCCACCGTCGTCTCCGGCGCCATCCTCGGCGTCCTGGTCACGGTGTCCTCGATCGGCGCCGGCGCCATCGGCGCGACGCTGCTGGTGATGCTGTCCCCGAAGCTGACCCCGGCCGAAGTGGCCGGCACCGACATCGCCTACGCCGTGCCGCTCACGGCGATTGCCGCGGTCGGCCACTGGTGGCTGGGCTCGATCGACTGGACGCTGCTGCTGACCCTGCTGATCGGCTCGCTCCCCGGCATCACCCTCGGTTCCATGCTCGCCCGCAAGGTGCCGGAGCGCTTCCTGCGCGCCTTGCTGGCGCTGACCCTGACCGGCGTCGCCTTCAAACTGGTCTACTGAGCGAGCGGACCGGAGCGAACAGCTTCGCCACGCTAATAGCCTAATTCATCTATGCAAATGAAGATTGGGTCGTTTGGTTTATGAGTTGGAAGTGAGATTATTACAGTCCATTAGAAGAATATGTAATAAGGACGCCATGAATCCCATCCAACCGCGCGCGCCAGGCCGGGTCATCCCCGGCTTCGGGCTGTCGCTCGGGTTCACGATCTTTTATCTCGCGTTGATCGTCCTGATCCCGCTGTCGGCCGTCTTCCTGAAAACCTTCACCATGACCTGGGAAGCGTTCTGGAACGCCGTCACCTCCGAGCGCGTGATCGCCTCCTATAAGCTCAGTTTCGGCGCCTCGCTGATCGCGGCCAGCCTGAACGTCGTGTTCGGCGGCATCGTCGCCTGGGTGCTGGTGCGCTACAAGTTTCCCGGCAAGCGCTTCGTCGACGCCCTGGTCGACCTGCCGTTCGCGCTGCCCACCGCGGTGGCCGGCATCACGCTGACCGCCTTGTATTCGAACAATGGCTGGATCGGCAAATACCTCGAACAGTTCGGCATCAAGGTCGCCTTCACGCCGCTCGGCGTGGTCGTCGCGCTGACCTTCATCGGCCTGCCGTTCGTCGTGCGCACCGTGCAGCCGGTGCTGGAAGAGGCCGAGCGCGAACTCGAGGAAGCGGCCGCCAGCCTGGGCGCGAGCCCGCTGCAAACCTTTTTCCGCGTGATCCTGCCGACCATCATTCCGGCGCTGCTGACCGGCTTCGCGCTGGCGTTCGCGCGCGCCACCGGCGAATACGGCTCCGTCATTTTCATCGCCGGCAACCTGCCGATGGTGTCCGAGATCACGCCGCTTTTCATCATCACCAAACTCGAGCAGTACGACTATGCCGGCGCCACCGCGATCGCGGTCGTGATGCTGGTCGTCTCCTTCATCCTGCTGCTGACGATTAACCTGTTGCAGGCCTGGACCCGCAGAAGGGCAGGCAAGAAATGAGCGCCGCCCGTCCCGTGAAAACCAATGCCTTCGAGCCGAACTGGGTGCGCTGGAGCCTGATCGGCATCGCGCTGGCGTTCCTGACGCTGTTCCTGTTCGTGCCGCTGGTGGCCGTGTTCACCGAAGCGCTGAAAAAAGGCTGGGATACCTATCTGGCGTCGATCCTCGATCCGGACGCCATCTCCGCCATCAAGCTGACCCTGATCGCGGCCGGCATTTCGGTGCCGCTGAACCTGGTCTTCGGCGTGGCCGCGGCCTGGGCCATCGCCAAGTTCGAATTTCGCGGCAAGAGCATCCTGCTCACCCTGATCGATTTGCCGTTCTCGGTCTCGCCGGTGATCGCCGGCCTCATTTATGTGCTGCTGTTCGGCGCCCAGGGCTGGTTCGGCCAGTGGCTGATGGACCACGACATCAAGATCCTGTTCGCGGTGCCGGGCATCGTGCTGGCGACGATTTTCATCACCTTCCCGTTTGTCGCGCGCGAACTGATTCCCCTGATGCAGCAGCAGGGCAACGAGGAAGAAGAAGCGGCGCTGGTGCTGGGCGCTTCCGGCTGGCAGACCTTCCGGCGCGTGACGCTCCCGAACATCAAATGGGGCCTGCTGTACGGCGTCATCCTGTGCAATGCGCGGGCGATGGGCGAGTTCGGCGCGGTGTCGGTGGTGTCGGGCCATATCCGCGGCGAGACCAACACCATGCCGCTGCAGGTCGAGATCCTCTACAACGAATACAACTTCACGGCCGCGTTCGCGATCGCATCCTTGCTGGCGCTGCTCGCGCTGGTGACGCTGGCCATCAAGTCCTTTATCGAATGGCGTCTGCACCTGTCCATGCGTGCCGACGCCGGTACCACGGAGCGCATGCAATGACGATCGAAGTCCAACACATCCGCAAAGAGTTCGGCCAGTTCAAGGCGCTCGACGACGTCTCGCTGCAATTCCCGGATGGCGAATTGACCGCCTTGCTCGGCCCTTCCGGCTGCGGCAAGACCACGCTGCTGCGCATCATCGCCGGTCTCGAGCATCCGGACAGCGGCTCGGTGCTGCTCGACGGCCAGGACGCCTCGACCAGTCACGTGCGCGAGCGCCAGGTCGGCTTCGTGTTCCAGCATTACGCGCTGTTCAAGCACATGACGGTGTTCGAGAACGTGGCTTTTGGTTTGCGCGTGCGTCCGCGCAAGGAGCGTCCGAGCGAAGCCCAGATCCGCGACAAGGTCAAGCAGCTGCTGGAACTGGTGCAACTCGACTGGATCGCCGACCGCTATCCGCCGCAACTGTCCGGCGGCCAGCGCCAGCGTATCGCCCTGGCGCGTGCGCTCGCGGTGGAGCCGCGCGTGCTGCTGCTCGACGAGCCCTTCGGCGCATTGGATGCCAAGGTGCGCAAGGAACTGCGCCGCTGGCTGCGCCGCCTGCACGACGACCTGCACGTGACCTCCATTTTCGTCACCCACGACCAGGAAGAAGCGCTCGAAGTGGCCGACCAGGTGGTCGTCATGAACAAGGGCCGCGTCGAGCAGCTCGGCACGCCGGCGAGCGTCTACAACGCGCCCGCGTCGCCCTTCGTCTACAGCTTCCTCGGTAACGTCAACCTGTTCCACGGGCGCGTGCACGATGGCGTGCTGGCCAGCGGCGACGCCTTGTTCGACGCGCCCGGCCACAGCGCCGTGCAGAACGCCGACGGCATCGGTTATGTGCGTCCGCACGACCTCGACGTCGAGCGCTATGCGGCGGGACAGCCGGGTATCGTCGTCAAACTGCGCCGCGCCCATGCGATCGGCCCACTGGCCCAGCTCGACCTCGAACGCGTCGACAACGCCCAGCTGATCGAAGCCGTGATTCCGAACGAGCGCTTCGCCCGCCTGGAGCTGAAAGAGGGCGAGACCCTGCTCGTGCGCCCGCGCCAGATCCAGGTCTTCGTCGACGAGGGCGGCGGGATATGAACTTCCAGCAGCTGCGCTCGGTGCGGGAAGCGGCGCGCCGCAATTTCAACCTGACCGACGTGGCCAGCGCGCTCTTCACCTCGCAGCCGGGCGTGTCGCGCCAGATCCGCGAACTCGAGGACGAACTCGGCGTCGTCATCTTCGAGCGCAACGGCAAGCGCCTGACCGGCCTCACGCCGCCCGGCAGGGGCATCCTGAAAATCGTCGAGCGCCTGCTGGTGGAAGCGGAAAACCTGGCGCAGGCAAGCCAGGAGTATTCGGCCCAGGACAGCGGCACGCTGACGATTGCCGTCACCCACACCCAGGCGCGCTACGCGCTGCCGCAGGTGGTGCAGTCCTTCCGCAACGCCTTTCCGAACGTGCGCATCGCCTTGCAGCAAAGCGCGCCGGAACACATCGCCGAATACGTGCTCTCGGGCCGCGCCGACATCGGCATCGCCACCGAAGGTCTGTCGACCTTCCCGGACCTGGTGTCCTTCCCGTGCTACCGCTGGAGCCACGTGGTGGTGGCGCCGGACGGGCATCCGCTGCTGAGCAAGACGCCGCTGCGCCTGGAAGACCTGGCCGAGCATCCGCTGATCACCTACGACGTCGGCTACACGGGCCGCGGCCATATCGACACGGCCTTCGCCAAGGCGGGACTGGCGCCGGACATGGTCTTGACGGCCATGGATTCGGACGTCATCAAGCAGTATGTGTCGCTGGGGATGGGGGTCGGCATCATCGCCTCGATGGCCTTCGACCATGGCCGCGACAAGGGCTTGCGGGCGATCGAATCCTCGCACCTGTTCGCGCCGAACGTGACGCGCCTGGCCGTGCGGCGCGGGGCGTATCTGCGGGCCTACGCGTATCACTTCATCGAGCGCTTTGCGCCGGGGGTGACGCGCTCGGATATCGAGCGCTCGCTGGTGGCGGATGAGGCGGCGGGGATTTAGACAATGTCGGTGCGGGTGGGGCTAATCATCCGATAGCGATCACCGCGTGGGCGGCAAAGCCGCTCACCTTACGTCTTTCTGATTAACGCTAACTCTACGCAGGTTCAAGATACAAGGGTGATGGAAATCGCCGGGATCTGAGAAGGGCCGGACATTAAAAAACTGCCGTGCATCCCTTCCAGGACCGCACGGCGGGTTTTTATATAACAGCGAATCAGCTCGTATCCGTTTGTGGGGAATGACCCTCATGCTCTCTACTATTGCCCAACATTTCGCGCCATTTTTCTTCAATACGGTTATTAGGATTCCCCCCTCTATTCGTACGCATTCGCAATACATCAAGTCCAGCAAAAGCAACGTGTCGTTC
>Ga0213836_100568_pt1 | contig 29351 bp, 25 predicted proteins | sample SWPATP03_FD_160578 | JGI IMG/M metagenome (GOLD analysis project Ga0213836, IMG submission 160578) | Coastal seawater microbial communities from Marineland, Florida, United States - SWPA TP0 #3 | ecosystem: Environmental > Aquatic > Marine > Coastal | place: USA: Florida | collected 2016-08-05
GAGCAGATCAAAAATCACCACCGACCTGACGATCCTGGTCATCGACGAGAACGCCATCCGGGGTTCGATCATCGAAGAGGGTTTGAACGAGGCGGGGCACCTGAATGTCAGGGTCATCCATGAAATGCAGGGCGTGGCGCGGCTGATCGAGACGATGGATCCGGATGTCATCATCATTGATATTGAAAATCCAAATCGTGACATGATGGAGCATATGTTCCAGCTCACCCGGATGATTTCGCGGCCAATTGCCATGTTCGTGGACAGATCCGATACGGCGGCGATCGAGGCTGCTGTTGATGCCGGGGTTTCGGCCTATGTGGTCGATGGCCTCAAGAAAGAACGGATCAAACCGATCCTCGATATGGCGGTGAGCCGCTTCAATGCCTTCAGCCGGCTGCAGCGCGAACTCGCCGAGGCACGCAGTGCGCTTGAAGAGCGCAAGGTCATCGAGCGGGCCAAGGGCATTTTGATGAAGATGCGGGGGATGAGCGAAGAACAGGCATACGCGCTCTTACGCCAGACGGCGATGAACGAGAAGAAGAAGCTGGCAGACATCGCGCAAAGCGTCGTCACGGCTGCAGGAATGCTGCTTTGAGCGCGGCATCGATTGGAGAATGCTGGTGAGTGATCGTGTTTCCACGCAATCTGGCGACAGCGCCGTCAAAGCGCCGTCACGTGTCCGCGGCAAGGAGCAGAGGCTTCTGCGCGCGGGATACATCCCTTTGATGGATGCCGCGATCCTGATCGTTGCAGCCGAGTTCGGCTTTGCGGAGAAAGAGGGACTGCGTCTAGAACTGGTACGGGATGTCACCTGGGCCAATCTGCGGGACCGGCTGGCGTTTCGTCAGTTCGACATTGCCCATATGCTGTCGCCGATGCCGGTCGCCTCCATGCTGGGGCTGGGATCCAATCCTTCGCCGACGATCACACCCTTTTCGCTTGGCCGCGGCGGCAATGCCATCACGCTGTCGGCGCGGATCTTCGAGCGGATGAAGTCGTTGACGGGGCTTGCTGATGATGCGGGCGCGCTTGCCAATGCGAAGGCTCTCGCGGCTCTACTCGCCGACATGCGCGCCCGCGGCGAAGCCATGCCGACGCTTGGCATGACCTATCCGTTTTCCTCGCACAATTACGAGTTCCGCTACTGGCTGGCAGCTGGCGGCATCAATCCGGACCGCGACGTCAAGCTGGTCGTAGTGCCGCCGCCGCTGACATCCGATGCGCTTTCGGCAGGCGCGATCGATGGATTTTGCGTCGGTGCGCCCTGGAACATGATCGCCTCTGAACGCGGGACTGGCAGGATCGTCGCGGCCAAGCAGGACATATGGCCTCTGGCGCCGGAGAAAGTGTTGGGCATGCGGCCGGAATGGGCTGAGACCAATGCCGATACGGTGTCGCGCCTCATCGTTGCGCTCGACAGGGCAGCGCGGTGGTGCGACGACGCCCAGAATCACAACGAACTCGCAGAGATCCTCAGCGCCCCCGATTATATCGCGGCGCCGACGAGCATTATCCGCAGTGTCCTCAGCGGCGAATTCAGTCTGGATGCGCAGGGCACGACGCGGGTCGTTCCCGACTATTTTCTCTACCATGGCAAGGCGGCAAACTATCCGCGGCCGGACCAGGCAAGCTGGATCTATAGCCAGATGATACGCTGGGGCCAGACCGACTTCAGCGAAGAAGGCATGGCACGGGTCAGGAGCGCCTTCCGGCCCGACCTCTACGAGAGCGCGCTGGGCGCAAACGCGGCCACCCCGGATGAGCCGGGCGAACGAAGTGCATCGGGATATGATGGCTTCATGGACGGGGAGATTTTCGACCCTCGTGATGTGCAGGCCCATGCGGAGCATTTTGCGGTTCGCTCGACGTCATCAGGCGACGACGTGACCGAAGCGTAATCGCGCGCGGTGCGCAAAGCTGAGGCATCTGCATCGAAAGTCAGGCTTCATAACGTGCAGCGTCGCTTGCCCGGCAATCGGCTACGCGTTCGGCAACTGTCCGAAAATGCAAACTAATCGTTCCCGTTGATGGCTGGATTTCGAGCTGGCACGATGTTTGCTTGTATCTAATTGTCCGCGGTCAATGGCGATCGCAGGACAGATGAGCGCCCGATCAGGCGCAAATACCCATCCGACACCGACGTCGCATGCTCCCTTGCCGTCCGGCGCTTATCGCCCGGACCCGGCAGACGGGCACGCGGCGTTTTTTTGTTTCCGGATCTCCGTCACACCAGAGGGGCACAACGCTATGACGAAGACTACAGGAATGAACATCAACCGCCGGCAGATCCTGAAGATCAGTTCTGCCGTTGCTCTGGCAAGTGCTGTGCGCGCCGCATTTCCGTCCGGCGCCTTCGCCGCCTCGGCAGGTCCGGAAGTCAGCGGCCTCAAGATCGGCTACATCGCGCTTACCGACGCCGCGCCGCTGATCATTGCGCAGGAAAAGGGCCTGTTTGCCAAGCATGGCCTGCCGGATGTGGAAGTGCTCAAACAGGCATCCTGGGGCGCGACGCGCGACAATCTCGTGCTCGGCGGTGCCGCCAACGGCATCGACGGTGCGCATATCCTCACCCCGTTGCCCTATCTCATGTCCACCGGCAAGGTGACCCAGAACAACGTACCGGTGCCAATGTCGATCGTTGCCCGCCTCAACCTCGACAGCCAAGGCATTTCGGTTGCCAAGGAATATGCCGGGACCGGGGTCCAGCTCGATGCTTCCAAGCTGCGGGAGGCGTTTGCCGCCAAGAAGGCTGCCGGCAGCGAGATCAAGGTCGCCATGACATTTCCCGGCGGCACCCATGATCTCTGGATCCGCTACTGGCTTGCCGCCGGCGGCATCGATCCGGACAAGGACGTGTCGACGATCGTGGTGCCGCCGCCGCAGATGGTGGCGAACATGAAGGTCGGCAACATGGACGCCTTCTGCGTCGGCGAGCCTTGGAACGAGCAGCTCGTCAACCAGGGTATCGGCTTCACTGCCTGCACCACCGGCGAGATGTGGAAAGGTCATCCGGAAAAAGCGCTCGGGCTTCGCTCCGACTGGATCGAGAAGAACCCGAATGCCGCGCGTGCGCTGATGATGGCCGTCATGGAAGCCCAGATGTGGGCCGACAGCATGGACAACAAGGAAGAGATGGCCGCCATTCTTGGCAAGCGCCAGTGGTTCAACGTCCCGCCGAAGGATGTCGCCGGCCGCCTCAAGGGCACCATCAACTACGGCAACGGGCGCCTTGTCGAGAATACCGGGCTGGAGATGAAGTTCTGGAAGGACCATGCCTCCTATCCGTTCAAGAGCCACGACGCCTGGTTCCTCACCGAGAACGTCCGCTGGGGCAAGTTCGCACCCGATACCGACATCAAGGCGCTGGTCGACAAGGTCAACCGCGAGGACATCTGGCGCGCGGCAGCAGCCGATCTGGGCATTGCTGCCGCCGACATTCCGGCGTCGAGCTCGCGTGGAAAAGAGACCTTCTTCGACGGCAAGGTCTTCGATCCGGAAAACCCGAAGGCATATCTCGAGAGCCTGACGATCAAGGCAAGTGCCTGAAGCAGCGGCCCCTCACGCGGCAGCGCATGGGGGGCCTGTTTTGTCCAGAACGAACATCACTTGAAGGGATCACCATGACTGCAACAGCCCGCAAGTCAGACCAGGCGACAACGCCAGAAACGCCGGCGGCGTCGGAGAAAAGCGCGACCGTTGTCATGATGGTGCAGCCCTCAGCCCGCAAGCTCAACATCCGGCGCGCCGCCACTGCCGTCTGTCGCAACGTACTGCCGCCGCTGGTGGTGCTGATCGCGCTCCTCGCCATCTGGCAGATCGCCTGCTCCGGTGCTGGCGCTACTTTGCCACCGCCATCGCAGGTCTGGATCGACAGCTATGACCTGATCGCCCATCCGTTCTTCGATTTCGGGCCGCAGGACATAGGTCTTGCTTGGCGCGTGCTGATCTCGCTTCAGCGTGTCGCGATCGGCTTCGGGCTTGCAGCAGTGGTCGGCGTCTTCCTTGGCGCCCTTGTCGGCCAATCGGTCTGGGCCATGCGCGGCCTCGACCCGATCTTCCAGATCCTGCGCACTGTTCCACCACTCGCCTGGCTGCCGCTCTCGCTCGCCGCCTTCCAGAATTCCAATCCGTCCGCGATCTTCGTCATCTTCATCACCTCGATCTGGCCTGTCATCATCAACACCGCGGTCGGCGTGCGCAACATTCCGGATGACTATCGCAACATCGCCCGGGTGCTGCGCCTCAATCAGCTCGAGTTCTTCATCCGCATCATGGTGCCGGCGGCAGCCCCTTACATCTTCACCGGCCTTCGCATCGGCATCGGCTTGTCGTGGCTTGCCATCGTTGCCGCGGAAATGCTGACTGGCGGCGTCGGCATCGGCTTCTTCATCTGGGATGCGTGGAATTCCTCGCGCCTCACCGACATCATCGTGGCGCTCGCCTATATCGGCGTGACCGGCTTTGTCCTCGACAAGCTGGTGGGCCTGCTCGGCTCGATCGTCACCCGCGGCACCGCCAGGAATTGAGGAGACGGCCATGAGCGCCTACCTGAAAATCGATCACGTCGACAAGAACTTCGAACGCGCCGGCACAAAAACAGAGGTGCTGAAAGACATCTCGCTCACCATCGACAAGGGCGAGTTCGTCTCCATCATCGGCCATTCCGGTTGTGGCAAGTCGACCCTGCTGAACCTGATCGCCGGCTTGACGCGGGTTTCCGCCGGTGCCGTCCTGCTCGAAAACGTAGAGGTCAATGCGCCGGGCCCGGAACGCGCCGTCGTTTTCCAGAACCATTCGCTGCTGCCGTGGCTGACCGTCTATGAAAACGTCAATCTTGCGGTCTCCAAGGTTTTCGCCGGCAGGAAGACGCGGGCCGAAAAGCATGACTGGGTGATGCGCAACCTGGACCTCGTCCAGATGGCGCATGCCAAGGACAAGCGCCCTTCCGAAATTTCCGGCGGTATGAAGCAGCGCGTCGGAATTGCCCGCGCGCTCGCCATGGAACCGAAGATCCTCCTGCTCGACGAACCTTTCGGTGCGCTCGATGCGCTTACCCGCGCCCATCTGCAGGATGCGGTGATGGAGATCCATTCCCGCCTTGGCAACACGATGATCATGATCACCCATGACGTCGACGAGGCCGTGTTGCTCTCCGACCGCATCGTCATGATGACCAACGGCCCGGCCGCCCGCATCGGCGAAGTGCTGGACGTGCCCATCCCGCGGGTGCGCGACCGCATCGCGCTCGCGGCCGACCGAACCTACCTCAAGTCCCGCGAAGCTGTACTGAAGTTCCTCTACGAACGTCACCGCTTCGTCGAAGCTGCGGAGTAACCGACATGACGGAAAAGCTCGTTATCATCGGCAACGGCATGGCGCCCGGTCGCATGCTGGAAGAACTGTTCGAAAGGGCCCCCGGTCGTTTCGACGTGACCATCTTTAACGCCGAACCGCGCGTCAACTATGACCGCATCATGCTCTCGCCGGTGCTTTCGGGCGAGAAGTGCTACGACGATATCGTCATCCACAATGACCATTGGTACGCCAGCCATGGCGTGACACTGCACAAGGGTGCAAGGGTCACTGAGATCGACCGCCAGGCGAAGACGGTCACCTCGGCCAACGGCATCACCGCAGCCTATGACAAGCTTGTCATCGCCACCGGTTCTCTCCCGTTCATCATCCCGGTTCCGGGTCACCAATTGCCCGGCGTTCTCGCCTACCGCGATCTCGCCGATGTCGAGAAGATGGTCGAGATTGCGGGCGCCAAGGGCCGCGCCATCGTCGTCGGCGCCGGGCTGCTGGGCTTGGAGGCTGCTTACGGGCTGAAGCGGCAGGGCATGGAGGTGACCGTCATTCACCTCAACCCGACCATCATGGACCGTCAGCTCGATCCGCCGGCCGCCTATCTGCTCGAAAAGGCGCTGACCGAACGCGGCATCGACATCATCACCAAGGCCAATACCAAGCGGATCCTCGGCACCGACAAGGTGGAGGGTATCGAGCTGGATGACGGCCGCGTCATCACCGGCGCTATGGTGATCATGGCCGTCGGCATCCGCCCGGCCTCGAGCCTTGCCAAGGATGCCGGCATCGCCGTCAACCGCGGCATCGTCGTCGACGACGGGATGATGACCTCTGACCCGAACGTCTTTTCGCTCGGCGAATGCGCCGAACATCGCGGCATCTGCTATGGGCTCGTTGCGCCCCTTTATGAGGCCGCAAGGGTTCTTGCTGATCGCCTCATCGGCGGTACCAGCGAATATCATGGCTCTGTAGTCAACACGAAGCTCAAGGTCACCGGCATCAACCTGTTTTCGGCAGGCGATTTTGCCGAAGCGCCGGACCGCGAGGAAATCGTGCTGCGCGATGCGTCCGCCGGCATCTACAAGCGGCTGGTCCTGAAGGACAATCGCATCATCGGCGCGGTACTCTACGGCGAGACGGCGGATGGCTCTTGGTTCTTCGACCTGATGAAACGCGGGACCGATATCTCGCAAATGCGCGACACCCTGATATTCGGCCAGTCCTACCAGGGAGGGTCTCCGCTGGACCCTATGGCGGCCGTTGCAGCCTTGCCGGATGATGCGGAAATCTGCGGCTGCAACGGCGTTTGCAAGGGCAAGATCACCACGACCATCACCGGCAAGGGTCTGACCTCGCTGGATGACGTCCGCGCCCATACGAAGGCATCCGCATCCTGCGGTTCCTGCACCGGCCTCGTCGAGCAGCTGATGGCGCTGACGCTGGGCGATGCTTACAACCCGGCCGCCGTCACGCCGATGTGCACCTGCACCGAGCTTGGCCACGACGACGTCCGCCGCCTAATCAAGGCCAAGGGTCTGAAGACCATTCGCGCTGTGATGCAGGAACTGCAATGGAAGACCTCCTGCGGCTGCGCCAAGTGCCGTCCGGCCCTCAACTACTACCTCGTCTGCGACTGGCCGGACGAATATGCCGACGACTACCAGTCGCGCTATATCAACGAGCGTGTGCATGCCAACATCCAGAAGGATGGCACCTATTCGGTCGTGCCGCGCATGTGGGGCGGCGTCACCAATGCGGCGGAACTTCGCGCCATCGCCGATGTCGTCGACAAGTTCGAAATACCGATGGTGAAGGTGACCGGCGGCCAGCGCATCGATTTGCTCGGCATCGAGAAGGAAGATCTGCCGGCCGTCTGGGCCGACCTCGGCAAGGCCGGATTCATCTCGGGTCAGGCCTATGCCAAAGGCTTGCGCACGGTAAAAACCTGCGTCGGTTCCGACTGGTGCCGCTTCGGCACGCAGGATTCGACGGGGTTCGGCATTCGCGTCGAGAAGTTCATGTGGGGCTCGTGGACGCCGGCCAAACTGAAGCTTGCCGTCTCCGGCTGTCCGCGCAACTGCGCCGAGGCCACCTGCAAGGATATCGGCGTGATCTGCGTGGACAGCGGTTTCGAGATCCATTTCGCCGGTGCCGCCGGTCTCGACATCAAGGGCACGGATGTTTTGGGTCTGGTGAAAACCGAGGATGAGGCGCTGGAGCATATCGTGGCGCTCACCCAGATGTATCGCGAGCAGGGCCGTTACCTTGAGCGCATCTACAAGTGGGCCAAACGCATTGGCCACGACGAGATCCGCCGCCAGATCATGGGCGATCCCGAAAAACGCCGTGCCTATTACGACCGTTTCGTGTTCTCCCAGACATTCGCCCAGGTCGACCCCTGGTCGGAGCGTGTCTCGGGCAAGGACAAGCACGAGTTCAAGCCCATGGCGACCATCAGCTACAACCAGGCAGCGGAGTGAGGCGATGAACAGCAACTGGATGACGATCGGTCGAATAGACGACATTCCGCTGCGCGGGGCGCGTTGCGTAAAGACGCCGCAGGGTAAGGTTGCCGTGTTTCGCACGGCCGAAAACGAGGTCTTTGCAATCGAGGACCGTTGCCCGCACAAGGGCGGTCCGCTCTCCCAGGGCATCGTCCATGGCAAGGCCGTGACCTGCCCCTTGCACAACTGGGTGATCTCGCTTGAGAGCGGCCGCGCACTCGGCGCCGACGAAGGCTCCGTCGCGACACTGCCGCTGCGCAACACGGACGGCGAATTGTCCATCCTCCTGGAGAGACGGCTGGAAGCGGCCGAGTGAACACCCCCATCCCGCATATTCCCAAGGAGGCAATGATGCTGTCAAAATCAGACGTGACCGAGATGATCTACGAGAAGAAGCGGCAGGCCGGCCTGAGCTGGGCCTCGATTGCCGAAGGGATCGGCATGAGCGAGGTATTTGTTACCTCGGCCTGCCTTGGAATGAATGCGCTGCCACGCGTGAAGGCCGATCTTCTGGTGCGCGATCTCGGTCTGCCCCAGGAATGTGCTGTCGTCCTGGCGGAGTTCCCGACCAAGGTCTGGGGTCGCGATATCCCTACCGATCCCTGCATCTACCGGCTCTACGAGATCGTTGGAGTTTACGGCGAGACCCTGAAAGAGCTCATCCAGGAGAAATGCGGTAACGGCATCATGAGCGCCATCGATTTTGACATGGTGGTGGAGAAGGTTGCCAATCCGAAGGGCGACCGCATTGAGATTCGCATGAGCGGAAAATATCTCGGTTACAATAGTTGGTGAGATGCGGGAAGCCACCATGTCCGGTGTAACCAAGACGACCTGCCCCTATTGCGGTGTCGGCTGCGGCGTGATCGCCGCAGTCGACGACGAGGGCAAGATCAGCGTGGCGGGCGATCCTGACCATCCCGCCAATTACGGAAGGCTTTGTTCGAAAGGCTCGGCGCTGGCCGAAACGCTGGATATGGACGGTCGCGCACTTTACCCTCAAGTGCATGGCGAAAGAGCCGGCTGGGACGAAGCGCTCCATCTCGTTGCCGCAAACTTCCAGCGGACAATTTCCGAGCACGGGCCGGATGCCGTCGCCTTCTATGTTTCCGGGCAGATGCTGACCGAAGACTATTATGTCGCCAACAAGCTGATGAAGGGGTTTATCGGCTCCGCCAACATAGACACCAACTCACGCCTGTGCATGGCTTCGTCCGTTGCCGGTCATCGCCGCGCCTTCGGCGCCGATACCGTCCCGGCCTGCTATGAGGACCTGGAGCTGGCGGATCTGGTGGTCCTGGTCGGCTCGAACATGGCCTGGTGCCATCCTGTCCTTTACCAGCGTCTGGCGGCGGCCAAGGCTGCCCGGCCTTCCATGAAGGTGGTGGTGATCGACCCGCGCAAAACCGCGACCAGCGACATCGCCGATCTGCATCTGACCGTGGCCGCCGATGGCGATATAGCCCTGTTCAACGGCCTTCTCACCTATCTGTCCGAGACCGGAGCGGTGGACGAAAACTACGTGTCGAGGCACACATCCGGGTTCCCCGAAGCGTTGATGGCGGCATCGCAGACAAGCATGCCAGACCTATCCGAGGCGACCGGCGTGTCCGGCATGCTCATCCGTCAGTTCTACCGTCTCTTCGGACAAACCGAGAAGGTCGTCACTTGCTACAGCCAGGGCGTCAACCAGTCTGCCGTCGGCACGGACAAGGTGAACGCCATCGTCAACTGCCATCTCGTAACCGGCCGGATCGGTCGGCCTGGAATGGGACCGCTGTCGCTGACAGGCCAGCCGAACGCCATGGGCGGGCGCGAAGTCGGCGGTCTCGCCAACATGCTCGCAGCCCATATGGCGATCGAAAACCCGATCCACCGGGATCGGGTGCAGCGCTTCTGGAGTTCACCCACCATCGCCGACACACCCGGCCTGAAGGCCGTCGACATGTTCGAGGCGGTGGCGGACGGGCGAATCAAGGCGATCTGGATCATGTCGACCAATCCGGTTGTCTCCATGCCCGAGGCCGATGCGGTCAAGGCGGCCCTCAAGGCATGCCCCTTCGTGGTGGTCTCGGACATCCAGCAGGATACCGATACGGCCCGTCTCGCCCATGTCCTGCTTCCGGCCACCGGCTGGGGCGAAAAATCCGGCACGGTGACGAATTCAGAGCGTCGGATCTCCCGGCAGAGACCGTTCCTATCTGAGCCGGGCGAGGCCCGCGCCGACTGGTGGCAGATGGCTGAGGTGGCTAAGCGTATGGGGTTCGGCCCGGCTTTCGATTACGGCGCTCCGGGCGAGATCTTCGCCGAGCACGCGGCCCTATCCGCCTTCGAGAACGAGCGGGAACGCGATTTCGACATCGGCGCCCATGCCGCAATCAGCCACAGCGCCTATGAGGAGCTCCAGCCATTCCAGTGGCCGTCGCGTTGTGACGGTTCAACGCTTGCCCGTTTCTTCGCCGAGGGTGGTTTCTTCACTGCCGATCGTAGGGCTCGTCTCGTACCGGTGGAGACACCTGCGCTGGAAAAGACGGGTGCCTGTTTTCCCTTCACCCTCAATACGGGCCGGATCCGCGATCACTGGCATACGATGACGCGCACGGGAAAGAGCGCCCGGCTCTCCGCCCATATCGCGGAGCCCTTCTGCGAGATCCATCCGGCGGACGCGGCGAACGTCGGTATCGGCGATGCCGACCTCGTGCATGTCGAAGGCGAAAACGGCAGGTCGATCATCGTGCGTGCCCTGTTGACTGAACGGCAGATGCGGGGGTCGGTCTTCGTTCCCATGCACTGGACCGGCGAGACGGCGCCGGGTGCCCGCGTCGATACGCTGGTTCCATGCCGCGTCGATCCGGTGTCCGGCCAGCCCGCCTTGAAGATGGCGCGCGTTTCTGTCGCCCGCCACGAGGCGCAGGCGCATGGCTTTCTGGTAACGGCGAAGCGTCCACTCGTTCTCCCGTTTGCCTATTGGGCGATCGCGAGAACCGAAGGCGGTTACCGACTGGAATTTGCAGGCGATCCGCCCGCCGATGGCTGGGAGGACTGGTTGCGGCGCAGCTTGCAACTCGACGAGCGCCAGGACTTCTCCGGTTACCTCGACCGGCAGGCCGGGGGTCACCGCCTGCTCGCCTTTGACGGCGAGCATCTGCTGGCAGCCTTGTTCGTGTCACCGGAACCGGTCAGCGTATCGCGGCAATGGGCGGTCGAGCAGTTGAAGGAGCGGCATCTGGACAGCCGCACCCGTTCCATGCTCATAGCCGGCCGTCCGGCAGCGGGGCGACCGGACAAGGGCGCGATCGTATGCTCTTGTTTTTCGGTCGGTATCAATGAGATTAGTGCCGCCGCCCATCGCGGTTGCCGGTCTGTGGAAGCTGTCGGCCTAGCCTTGAATGCCGGAACCAATTGCGGCTCCTGCCGCCCCGAAATCAGGAGGATCCTGGATGCGACGCAAACCCTTGCAGCAGAGTGACGGAATCGGACGTATCGCCGCACTTGCCAAGCTGCCGGTCTTCTGGAACCTTACGGGCAAGCGGGCGGTCATGGCGGGCGGATCGGATGGCGCCGCCTGGAAGGCAGAGCTTCTGCAAGCCTGCGGCGCTGAGGTGGAGCTGTACTGCGAAACCGCCGAGCTCGGCGACACGATGAAGGCGCTGGTCGAGCGGACCGGGCTGACGCATCATGACCATCCCTGGCATTGCGGTATCTTCACCGGCGCGTCGCTGGCGCTCGCCGACTGCGAGACCGAAGCCGAGGCTCAGGCCTTCTACTGCGCGGCGCGCGCGGCCGGCATCCCCGTCAATGTGATCGACAAGCCTGCCTATTGCCAGTTCCAGTTCGGCTCGATCGTCAACCGGTCGCCAGTGATCGTGTCGATCTCGACGGATGGAGCGGCACCGATCCTGGCCCAGGCGATCCGCCAGCGGATCGAAACACTGCTGCCGCCGGCGCTGAAGCAATGGGCAAGCCTTGCGCAGTCGCTGCGGGAGGCGGTCAACCGCCGGCTGTCGCCAGGTCCGGCAAGACGCCTTTTCTGGGAGCGTTTCGTTGCCCGAAGCCTCTCGACCAACGAGCCACCCGCGCAAGATACCGCGGACCGGTTGCTCGCCACCGCCGAGCAGATCGCTTCGGTTCCGAGTTTGGGATCGGTGACCCTGGTCGGTGCGGGGCCGGGAGATGCCGAATTGCTCACGCTCAAGGCCATGCGGACGCTGCAGGCCGCCGACGTCATCCTGTTCGATGATCTTGTCTCGCCGGAGGTGCTGGAACTGGCGAGGCGTGAGGCAAAGCGGTTCCTCGTCGGCAAGAGAGGCGGACGGGAGAGCTGTCGCCAGGATGACATCAACGACATGATGGTGCGGTTCGCAAAGGACGGCAAACGCGTTGTCCGGCTTAAATCCGGTGACCCGATGATCTTCGGGCGGGCAGGCGAAGAAATCGCCCGTCTGCAAAGCGAGGGCATCGCCGTGGACGTGGTGCCGGGGATTACCGCAGCGTCGGCCATGGCTGCGTCGCTGAAGACATCGCTCACCAACCGCGACCACGCCCAGCAGGTCCGCTTCGTCACGGCCCATTCGCGGGATCATGAACTGCCCCAGACCGTCGACTGGGCCTCGCTCGCCAAACCCAACCAGACCTCCGTGTTCTACATGGGCGGACGCATGGCAGGCCAGATCGAGCAGCGCCTGATGGACAATGGGATGACAGCTGACACGCCCGTTGTCGTTGTCTCCTCCGTCAGCCGCCCGCACGAACAGCGCTGGTCTGGCCCGCTCGCAAGCCTCGGCGATGCCATGCGCACGATCGGCGTCGAGGAGCCTGTGCTGATCGGGGTCGGAGATGTGTTCGGCGCGGTCGCCGGAGAACACGGTCAAAGTTTCGACCAGGAAGGGCAGGAGCATCGGGTTGGAAGCGTTTGAGCGATGCTGAGCGACGTCGCTGGGAGGGAGCGGCAAACAAAGGATAGGCCCTGAATGCGCCGAGACTTGCAAAAGTTGCTACATTCTACTTCCGTGCGCCACGTGGCAGTAACTTCAATGCCCTGCCGCGACGCCGGCCGGTGTCGTTCGTCCTTGCAACCAACGCAGTGTGTGAAAACCGACGCACGATCGGATTTGGCTTGACCTAGCTCCGCGCTCTGATGCGATCTCGACGAAGACTTACGTTCGGCACGGATCTCTCTTAAATAGTGCGTCGATCTGAGGCGCGTTTTGAGAAAACGATTGCCAGAGGAGCACGGCCAGAACGAACATCACATTCCAGGCAATCACCACGTCCGAGAGGAAGTGGCCTCCGAACATCACTCGGTTGAATGAGAAGGCTGCCGCGACAATGCCGACCGCTGCGAGATAAGTTGTCCGGTGTCTGGGGGTAACGAACACGACAAGTGTGAGCAGCGCAAAGGCGCTTGCGGCCTCTCCCGAGATAAAGGAACAATTCCTGACGCATTGGTCGGTGAGCTGCCACGGAGGGGTAAAGATCGCGCTGCCGCCGAATTCGTCGAGTGCTCTTGGACGCGCCCTCCCGACCAGCATCTTGATGACTTGAACGCCCAGCCCCGGACCTGCTGCAAAGAACGTCAGCACGAATAACAACTTATGCGGTGCGGCTGAGTATTTCGGGTTCCTGAGGAAAGGACTTGCAAGCAAAAGCACGATTGCAAACCCGATCACGACCCAAGGCAGAAGCCTGTTGAGGTCACGAAACGCAATGAGGAAACTGTTTTCCTCGAAAGCGAAGCCCGCGATGGGATCCCAGAAATAACGACTGACGATCAGGTCGATTTCCGGCACAGTCGCAAAGATCAGCGATACAAAACCCAGAAGCATAAGCGCCTCTGGAAACAAACGGTGTGCTTCGTCTTCAACGGTCTTCGGATTTGCTTTCTGAGCGTGGTTGAGATCAGTTACGTCCATGGGTGGTTCCTCTGTGAGGACCACGTTCTCTCGCCGGATTATCAAGATTTGACCGAGAACCGGAGAAGAGCATGTCAAAGTCAGAGAGTTTGACGATGATCTCATCGCTCGTGCTGGTCGTCGAGGACGACCAAGAGATTGCTTCCCTTATTGAAAAATATCTCGCAAGAGCCGGCTACAGGACGGTAAAGGCTTCGACAGGCCTTACGGCTCTCACCCATGTCCAGAGATTGCAGCCCGACCTGATCCTGCTCGATATCGGCCTGCCTGACATCGATGGCTTCGATCTTCTGGCGAGGGTCCGGGCAAATTCGAGCGTGCCGGTCATCTTCCTGTCGGCGATGGATGACAGTACCGACAAGTTGCTCGGCCTGAAGCTCGGCGCCGATGACTATGTCACCAAACCGTTCAACCCGCAGGAAGTAGTGGCGCGGGTGGGCGCTGTCCTCAAGCGCACCAGAGGCGTTGGCGCTCATGAGGTTGTCCGGCACGACGGGGTCGAGGTTCAGCTGGAGTTCCACATCGCGATTGCCTCGACGGACAAAGGCCGGGTCGAACTGCCGCTGACCGCAACGGAGTTTCGCCTTCTCGTTTGTTTCGTCCGGTCGCCGTTTAAGACCTTCGAAAGAGCATCCTTGCTGGACGCGTGCATGCCCGAAAGCGATGCGCTCGATCGAACCGTCGATACGCATATCGCCAACCTCAGGCGAAAGCTGGCGAGTTGGGGCCTGGACGGCTTTATCGTTGCCGTGCGCGGGATAGGCTATCGTTTCGCGAGGTCGACAGGTGTCTAGACCGGCTCTATCAACACTGACGGCGGCTCTGGTTTCCGTCATTCAACTGATGACCATCGCGCTCCTCTATATCCTGACCGACTGGTATATCGATCATGCCGAATTATCGGCACTGGACGCGCTGCCCCCCGATGCGAAACGTGCCTGGGTTAGCATCAACAATGGCGAGATGCCCGCACCGAGCGATCTCGCGGCACTCGCTCCGCTCTATCCGACACTGGAAGAGGCGACCGAGGCGTCCCCTGTCGAGGGTGTTTTAGGTTTCGGATTTCTGCTGATCGTGTTTAGCAGCGGCATTGGCGTCGTCCTGGCCTACAGGCTCGTCGCGCCGCTCACCCGCCTGACGGCCGCAGCCGAAAAGATCCGGCAGGGCGATTTTCAGGTCACGGTCGAACCGGGCGCAACCAAGGAAGTCGAAACGCTTGCGATCACCATCAATCGCATGGCGAGCGAGTTGCTTGCATTGGAGACCCGCCTGAAATTCAACACGCGCGCGGTGGCCCACGAACTGCGCACACCACTGACGGTGCTGCAGGGCAATCTGCAAGGCATGACTGACGGCGTCATTCCCGCCAGCGAAGACCAGTTGCGTGCGCTCTTGGCGCAGACACGGGGCATGTCGCGGCTGGTGGACCAGCTGAACACGCTCTCACTGGCGGGCACGATCGACTTTGTGACCGCGACCACGGCGACCGACCTGGCCTTGCATGCTTCGGAGACGGTGACCCTGTTCCAGATCTCCGCAGGCGGTGATGTCAATTTCCGAACCTACCTTGCGCCCGCACCGGCAATGATCGATCCGGACCGTTTCCGCCAGGCTATCCTCGCTCTTCTGGAAAACGCACGGCGATACGCGGGCGATTTCGGGCCGATCGATGTTCACACTGGGGTGGATGACACGGGGCGGTCGTTCATTTCTGTCCAGGACAAGGGTCCAGGACTACCAGACTATGCGCAGCACTCCTCTTTCGACATGTTCTGGAGAAGCGAGAGGCTCAGCGGTCGTGGCACGAGCGGTTCAGGGCTTGGTCTGACGGTCGTCAAAGCGATTGCGGAAGGCCACAATGCCCGCTTGGAGGTCGGAAACAATCCTGACGGCGGCGCATACGCCAAGGTTACATTTGAGGTCGCGTAGACCTAAGCGATCCTGAGGACCCTCCAACCGAAATGGATGCGAACAGAGCCTGCCTGTCGCACCGGGTAAGAATCTACCGCTCCTGACCGACAGCGGAAATGCCTCCGCCTTGCGCCTCAAATTCGGTCGTCAAGCACTGCATTGCTCAGTTCAGACTGTTGGCCTAGCTTCGTGGCGTCGTCACGTCGTCGGTGTGCGTCGTCCATCCTGTTGAACGCAGCTTCCGGGATGGGCCCGCTGTTCGCACAATCCCGTATTCGCTACTTCCCTGAAACAGAAGTGAAGCCTTGCCTGCAGCGCTCATAGCGCTCGACGAGGGACAATTTCACGCAAGTGGCAATGACGAGGAGACGTTTCATGGCTGGAAGCGGCAAAGCAACGGGCGCTGTCCTGATCGGCCTGGCGCACGCTCATGCCGAAGCGGCACCGGTCGATGTGATTATCGTGGGAGGCGGGTCCGCCGGAGCGGTGCTTGCGACGCGCCTCAGCGCCGATCCTCGTCGCACCGTACTGTTGCTGGAAGCGGGGCCCGATTTTGCGCCGAGCGCCTATCCGGAGAGCCTGACCGATGCCGGCACTGTGGGGACTTCGGATTTCGATTGGCACTATCACAGCGACGACACGACAAAGCTCGGCCATGACATTCCATTGCCGCGGGGCAGGGTGGTCGGTGGCAGTTCCGCCGTCAATGGCACGGTCGCCATGCGGGCACGGCCGTCCGACTTCGCACGCTGGGCGGCGCGCGGGATCGAAGGCTGGTCCTGGAACGAGGTGTCGGCCGCTTACAAGGCTTTGGAAAACACCCCGACCGGCGACGATACCCTGCATGGTCGATCCGGCCACTTTCCGGTCCGGCAGCGAACCCTCGAGGAACTGAGCGCGTCCTCGCGCGGCTTCGTTCACGCCGCGTGGGCCTTGGGTCTGGCCGACGTTTCGGATTTTAACAGCGCGGCTGCGGACGGGGCAGGGGCCTATCCGCTCAACGTCGTCGACGAGAGGAGGATGAATACCGGCATCGTCTATCTCACCGAGGAGGTTCGCGCCCGCCCGAACCTCACCATCCGCGGCGAGACAGAAGTGGATCACGTTGTCTTCAGCGGCAATCGGGCCACCGGCGTCCGGCTGGTGACGGGAGAGGTTTTGACCGGCGGCGAGATCATCCTGTCGGGCGGGGCGTTCGGAAGCCCGGCCATGCTGCTGCGCTCCGGCATCGGGCCTGCCGGCGATCTCCGCGCGCTGGAGATCCCTGTCCTGGCGGACCTGCCGGTCGGCTCCCGTCTCCAGGACCATCCGTTCTTTTACAACGTCTACGCACTGAAGGCCTCCGACAGGGCCATGAGCCCCGCAGCCGGTGCGCTTGTCTGGACGGGCTCATCGTCCGCAACCGGCGGCGATCTCGACCTCCAGATATCCGCGACCCACTTCATCGACCCGAAGGCGAGCCCGACGGGCGGCGCGATCGTTCTCGCGGCCGCGGTGACGCTGCCAAAGTCGGTTGGCAGCTTCCGCCTGGCCTCGCGAGACCCGCGCGTTGCGCCGCGCATCCACTACAATTTCTTCGACGACCCGAGCGATCTCGACAGGATGTTGGAGGCGGTCAAGCTGTCCCGCGAAATCGGCAGAACCGAGCCTTTCGTGGGCATGGTTGATCACGAGATGGCGCCCGGCGATGCCGTGCAAAGCGACGCGGACCTGCGCGCCAACGTCATCGCCAACATTGCGGCCTACCAGCATCCCACCTCAACGGTTCCAATGGGGGCCGACACCGACGAGACCGCCATTGTCGATGCCTTCGGGCGCGTACGCGGCATCGAAGGCCTTCGTGTCGTCGACGCCTCCATTCTTCCCGACATCCCGTCGGTTCCGACTAACGTCACCACCATCATGGTCGCCGAGCGGATCGCCGCGCGCATCCTCGCCTGACCGGCCGGATCGGATAGCCAAACCGGCGCTCTCGCCCATCATCGCCCACATACGAAGGAGCATTCTCATGACATCTCTCAAAGGCAAGGTGGCGTTGATCACCGGGGCATCGCGCGGCATCGGCCGGGCGATCGGCGAACGGCTCGGCCGCGAGGGCGCGACGGTCGCGATCAATTATCGCAGCCGTCCGGAGGAAGCGGCGGAAGCGGTGCGGGCCGTCGAGGAGGCCGGCGGCGTGGCGCGTCCCTTTCAGGCCGATGTCGCCGATATGGCGGACATCCGCCGGCTGTTTGCCGAGGTCGATACGGCCTTCGGCGGCCTCGACATCGTGGTCGCCAATGCCGGGCTGCCGTTCATCGGCGTGCCGGTCGTCGACGTGAAGGAAGAGGATTTTGACCGAATTTTTGGTCTCAATGCCAAGGGCTCGTTCTTCGTGCTCCAGGAAGCGGCCAAGCGGGTGCGGGACGGCGGAAGGATTATCGACATGTCGACCTCGACCACCGCGTTCACGGCACAGGGCATGGGCCTGCACGCGGCCTCGAAGGCCGGATCGAAGCTGATCGTCGAGGTTCTGGCTATAGAGCTGGGTCACCGCGGGATTACCGTCAACTCGGTCATGCCCGGCGCAACCAACACCGAGTTCATCAAGGATGCGCCGCAGGAAGAGCGTGACCGGATTGCGGCCGGGTCGCCACTCGGACGCCTTGGCGAACCCGACGAGATCGCCGATGTCGTCGCCTTCCTTGCTTCCGACCAGGCACGCTGGCTGACGGGGCAGCATGTTCTGGCCAACGGTGGAGCACGGGTATGAGCAAGAGCTACGTCGCCGTCTATACCGCGACCCTTGCCGCAAGCCCGGAACGGATCTGGTCCGTCGTTCGCGATTTCGCAGCGGTCGCCTCGTGGAACCCGATTGCCCATGAAAGCCGTCTGCTCGCCGACGGAGAACGGGAGCTGGTCACGACCGACGGGACGACCGTCCGCGAGCTGCTGATATCCAGTGATGACGGGGCGCGTCATCTCACCTACCAGATGGTGACGTTTCCGATCCCGGTCAGCGCCCAGACGAACCAGATCCTGGTTCGTCCCGGCGAGAGCGCAGATGAAGCCAGCATCCGCTTCGAGGCGTCGTTCGTCCCGGTGGATGGGATCGATTCGGAGGTGGTGATGGGGATCAACCTCTCGGCGTTTGCGGCGGCATCTAGAGGGCTGGCCGATTATCTCGGGGTTGCGCTTGTCAGGGCGTCTCTCTAATGCTGGTCGTGGTCTCCTTGGAATTGGCCCATCAAAAAACGGCCTTTGGCGGTCTTTGCGCCGATCTCGTGGAGGGACTGAACCCGTGCTCGACCTCAATGATTTCCGTACCTTCGTCCAGGTCGTCGACAGCGGCGGCCTGACAGCTGCAAGCCGCAGCACGGGCGTTGCGAAGTCGACACTCAGCCATCGGCTGCAGCAGCTTGAAGCCGCCCTCGGCGTCCGGCTGATCAATCGAACGTCACGGGTGCAGACGCTGACCGAAGCGGGCACTCTCTTCTATCGCCACGCGCTTGTCATGCTTCAAAACGCCGGCATCGCGGAGAACGCGGTGCGCCAGAGGCTGGAGGAGCCGACGGGGGTCATCAAGTTCACGACGGCAATCGCGACCTCGGTTTATGTCCTGCGGCAGATCATACCGCAGTTCGCGATCGACCACCCGAAAATCCAGCTCGTCCAGCACACGGGCGACGAGCAGACGGACATCATCGGCGGCGCCTTCGATCTCGCGATCCGGGCTCACGAGGGGCAGATGACCGATTCGGCCCTGGTGCAGCGGACGCTCTCTCCGGCGCCCTGGTTCATTTTCGCAGCACCGGGCTATATCGAGCGTCGCGGCGAACCGAAGACACCGGACGACCTATCGGAGCATGACCTTCTGGCGATGCACCGTCCCGGGCAGGCAACGGTGTGGAAGCTCAGCCATCCCGTGATCGGCGACCGGGTGCTTTCCGTCCAGCCACGAATGGCGGGCAACGACCTGATCATGCTGAAACAGGCTGCGGCAGACGGCATCGGGATCGCGGCGCTTCCCGGTTACATCTGCCGGGAAGACGTGGCTGAGGGCAGGTTGCAAAGGGTCATGTCGGAATGGCTGGCCGGCAAGGCGGAGATCACCGCCGTCCTGCCGTTCCGGGATTACGTGCTGCCATCGGTGCGCGCTTTTCTCGACTATCTCATTATCGAGCTGCCGAAAGTGGTCAATCCGGATTCTGATCCCGTTTGATCCGCCTTTTCGTCAGCATTCTCATTTGGAGCCTTTATGTTTGAACCCAAGCCGCTGCACTTCGTGACCCTTCTCGGAAGCATGCGTCATAAATCCTACAATGCTGCAATCGCTCGCTCCCTGCCGTCTCTCGCCCCCGAGGGCGTGACCATCACGGCACTCGGCTCGGTCGGCACGTTCCCGCTCTACGACGAGGATGTGCAGGCGGTAGGGTTCCCCGCGGAGGTGACGGCGATGGGTGAGGCGATCCGTCTTGCCGATGGCGTGATCATCGTCACGCCCGAGTACAACTACTCGGTTCCCGGTGGCATCAAGAACGCCCTGGACTGGCTTTCGCGCCTGCCGAACCAGCCGTTTGCCGGCAAGCCGGTGGCCATCCAGACGGCGTCAGCCGGCATGCTCGGCGGCGCTAGGGCCCAGTATCATCTACGACAGATCCTCGTTTATCTGGATGCCGCCGTTCTCAACAAGCCGGAGGTCATGATCGGGCATGTCGCAGCCAAGGTGCACAGCGAAACGCTGGAACTGACCGACGCCGACACGCGTCACTTCCTGGAAAAACAGGTTTCGGCCTTCGCGCACTTTGCGCAAAGGTACCGAGTTTCAGGCTGAACGCCGCCTGCAAAGCGTGCGGATAACCGACGGACCAGGCGCCTTTTGGCTCAGTAGCTCGGAACCCGCGTTTTCATCGCCTTGTCCTCCGGCGGATACGGAAAGGCCGCCTCGGCAACCGTCGCTGTGAGAAACGACCTTTTGCTCAGGCCGAGAGGCGTGGCTTGACCTCGCGGCCGAGCATTTCGATCGACCGCAGCATCGCCGGCTGGTGGCTTGCCGCGGAGCTCATCTGGAACGTCAGCCGGTCGATGCCGCCGAGGTCCTCGGACGTCTGCCGGATCTTTGCCGCCACCGTTTCGGGATCACCGACGAGGAACGCGCCGCCGGGCCGAACCAGGTTGTCGAACTGCGCGCGCGTCGACGGTGCCCAGCCACGCTCGAGGCCGATCTTGGTGAACATCGCCTGCCAGCCGGGGAAGAAGCGATCCGCCGCCTCGCGGTCCGTCTCGGCCACGAAGCCGAGCGCATGGATGCCGACGCGCAGTGCTTCGGGCGCGTGCCCGGCGCGTGCTCCGGCCTCCCGGTAGAGATTGACCAGCGATCGAAACCGCCGGAATTCCCCGCCGATGATCGCCACCATCAGCGGAAGACCAAGGATCCCGGCACGGGCGAAGGATTGCGGCGTGCCGCCAACCCCGAGCCATATGGGCATCTTCGGCTGGGCAGGACGCGGGTAGACACCCTGGCCGTCGAGTGGCGCCCGAAACCGGCCGGACCATGTCACATTGGTCTCGTCGCGCAGGGCGAGCAGCAGTTCCAGCTTTTCCTCCGACAGGGCATCGTAGTCGTTGAGGTCGAGACCGAACAGCGGATAGGCCTCGATCGAGGATCCCCGACCGACGACGATTTCAGCCCGTCCCCGCGAGATGAGGTCCAGCGTCGCGAACTCCTGGAAGACGCGGACGGGATCTGCGGCGCCAAGCACCGTTACCGCGCTGGTCAGCCGGATCGACTTCGTCCGCGCGGCGGCGGCGGCAAGGATGACGGCCGGTGCGCTGTCGAGATAGTCGCCGCGGTGGTGCTCACCAATGCCGAACACGTCGAGGCCGGACGTATCGGCCATCTCGATCTCGTCGAGCAGGAAACCCATGCGGTCCATGGCGCTGACACCCTTGACGGTTGCCGCAAAACTGTCAATTCCGATTTCCAAAACCATAGTTCCTTCATTTGCAGTCGATCGCCGGTGATGCGATCGTTTTGAGTCATGGGCTCCGGCATCAGAAGGGACACGAGCAGGACGCTAAGTCCAGCACGTTGGACAGAAGCAAACGCCGCAAGCGCCATGTCAGAGGGATTTCGCGGCTGTCGCCGATAGCTCTTCCAGATCGAGGTCCCGCTCCAGGTCATGCAGCGTTTCGTCACTGATCTGGTGGGCGCGATGAAGGCGCACGAGTTCGGCCCGGCCGGCCCTTACCGCCTCGAGGACGAGGTCGTAGTGGGCCGTGATCTCGTCTACGAAAGTGTCTTCATCGTCCGCGTTCTGGAATGCCTGGTCGGCGCGCCGCTGGAAGCCCTCGAGCAATCGCGGGTGGGCAAGCGTTCCGTCGTCGGTATAGGCCTGCGACCGGACGGCGACGAGCTGGGCTGCTGCGACCGCCGCTTCCGCCTGTGCACGGCTCAATGCCGGGCGCACGCCCCGATCAGACAGGTTCGCAGCGCGGATGACCAGCCCAAGCGTCGTCCCCTGGAGAAGAACAGTGACGAGAATGGCGGCGAAAGCTGCGACCAGCATGAGGTCGCGACCTGGCATGGTTTCGGGGACGGTCAGGGCAACAGCGAGGGTGACCACGCCACGCATGCCCGCCCAACTCATCACCGTCGCGGCCCTCGGGCCGAGCGGGTCGTCGATGGGAAATCCGAGCCGGTTGAGCAGCGCCAGAACGGCGTCGCAGCCGAAGATCCAGACGAAGCGCGCCAGCGTCATCGCGACGATCACGCCCACGACCGGAACCGCCATGGTGGCAAGGACAGTCTCGAATCCCCCGACGCGCTCCAGCACGCCGCGCAGCGAAAGACCGATGAGGATGAAGATCATGGCCTCCATCAGGAACACCATGACGTGCCAGAAGGCGCCGGCGCGGATGCGAACGCTCGCGGTAAAGACGACGTGCTGGTACCAGCCGAAAACCAGGCCCGCGGTGACTGTGGAGATGACGCCCGAGACGTGGACCGCTTCGCCAGCCAGATAGGCAGCCCAGCCGAGGATCAGGGAGGCGAGGATCATCAGGGTCTCGTCGCCCAGCCGCCGGAGGAGGAAGGTCCAGGCCCCACCCACGACGGCGCCGACTACGACGCCGCCAATCGCCAGGAAGCCGAACTCGAGGCTCGCATCCACGGCATCAAAACTTCCCGTCAAGGCTGCCGCGACAGCGAAGCGGAAAAGCACCAAGCCGCTGGCGTCGTTCAGGAGGCTTTCACCCTCGAGAAGCGTTGTCAGCCGGCGGGGAAGCTTAACGCGCTGCAGAACCGCCCGTGCCGAGACGGCATCCGGTGGCGAAACAATGGCGCCAAGGGCGAAACAGGCGGCCCAGGGCAGCGCCGGGACCAGCCAGTGGACAACAACTCCCACCACCAGGGTGGTGAAGACGACCGCGCCGATGGCCAGCGACAGAATGCCGGCGCTGTGGCGGCGGAAGGCGGCAAGCGCGGTATAATAGGCCCCGTCCATCAGGAGCGGCGGCAGGAAAAGCACGAGAACCAGCTCGGGATCCAGCTCGATCACCGGCAGTCCGGGAAGGAAGGCCAGGGCCCCGCCGCCGACGAGAAGGGCGACAGACGGCGGAAGCTTGGCGCGTTCGGCAAACCAGTGCAGGGCGAGGATCGCGAGAAGCAGGGTGAAAACCAGTTCGAACGTTTCGGCCGGATGCATCTCTCTCTCCCCAAGGTGCCAATCTCTCTGATGGCGGCATACCTCCAGAGTATAGGACCAGTCGCCCAAAATTTACGGTGTGTAACAGATCAATGGATGTGCATTGCTGCTCCTGCACCCTTAGGTATTCGAACAGCTGCTTAAGGCAGTTACTCTGAGCATTTGCGACATAGCAAGAACGGCCGCCTGATCCCAACGCTGCTGATGAACCGACCATGTGGTTCGTCGCGGGCATGCAGACCAAAAGATAGGATGGGTCGCGATAGCGGGCCACACCTGATCGAGTTCGCGGTGCCTCAGGCAGGTTGGATGCCGGCTGACGTCCTGATCGATGGGCCGTCAGCCTTGTGTTGCGCAGTCGAGGGATCAGCGGGCGATGAAGCCGCCGTTGATGAAGAGGGTCTGCGCGGTGACCCAACTGCCGCCCGGGCTGACCAGGAACTCGATCAGCGGCGTGATCTCGTCGATTTCGCCGAGCCGGTTCTGCGGGCTCATGCCGGAGAGGAAGGCCTTCGATTCCGCGCTTTCCACCGGGTAGAAGAAGGAGGTGTTGAGCGGGCCGGGTGCTACGGTGTTGACGGTGACGCCCCGGTGGCCGATCTCCTTGGCAAGCGCGCGCGTGAAGTGTTCGAGCGGCGCCTTGGAGCCCGCATAGATCGCGTATAGCCCGGGCGTTGCCGCCTGCAGCGTCGTGCCGATGTTGATGATACGGCCGTTGTCGGCGATCCTTTTTGCGGCTTCCTGCATGCAGAAGAACGCCGCCTTGCTGTTGATTGCGAAGCTCTGGTCGAAGTCGGCCTCGGTGATCTCGACAAATGGCTTCTTGACCACCTTGCCGACCGTGTTCACCACAATGTCGAGCTGGCCGAACGACTTGTCGACCGCGTCGAACAATCTCGCGACATCGGCGACCTGGGTCAGGTCGGCGCTGAACAGGAGGGGTTCGGCACCGTGATGCTTGATCTCGGCGGCAGTTTCTTCCGCTTCGCCGCGGGAGGCCTCGCCGTGATAGTGGACGGCCACGCCGCGGCAGCCGTTGCGCGCCAGCATGACGGCATAGGCCCGACCCTGGTTGCGCGTTGCACCCATCACCACTGCAACCTGGCCGTCGTTATTTTTGATCATGTCGCTGGTCGTCATTGTCTTTCTCCTTGTTGATGATCAAGGAATAGGCGACATGGAGGGGGTGCGGCTTTCAGGATACGCGCATCGTTGTTAGTAAATCCGCACGCTGGACGGGAAACAGCCATGTCAGATGCCATTCCGCCCGAAGCACCGCATGTCGCCACTGCCGACACGCCGGTGCCGAACTGGGGTCGGCTCGTCCGGTCCGATTTCGGGACGGCGGCGTGGAACCGGCGGAACGCAGGCGAGATCAGCCAGTCGATCCCCCATCATCTCGTGCTCTTGTCGTTCAAGCCCTTCAGCAACCGCGAGTCACGCCTTGGCGGGACGCGGATCCGCACCGCCTCGGCTGCGAGCGGATGCTGTGAAATCGTTCCGGCAGGCGCAGACTACTGGGCGCGCTGGCATGAGCCCAAGGAAGTGGCGGCATTCTCGCTGTCGCAGCCATGGCTTGACGGTCTCGCCCAGTCCGACCTCGACCTGCCGGCCGCAACCGTCGCCGCAGATGCCTTGCCGGTCGTCGACCGCCGCGTCGGACTGCTGGGCGGCATGCTGCGTGAAGAGCTGCGTTCAGGCACGCATGGCACGATGGCCGGCCTCGAGCTTGATTCGCTCCTCAACCTGCTTGGCATCCACCTCATCCGGCAATATGGCGTAGCCCGGCCCCAGAAGGATCTGGGTGGGCTGTCTGACCGGCAGTTCCGGCAGGTGCGCGATCACATGCAGGCGCATATGACACTCGGTGTCAGGCTCGAGGACCGGCCTCGCTGGTCGGGCTTTCGTCGAGCCAGCTGCTTCGCTCGTTCAGGCGTCGAACGGGAACGAGCCCGCACCAGTACTTCACCCGACTTCGCCTCGACGAGGCCCGTGCACTGATCGTCAACGGACCGCTGCCCCTGGCAGAGATCGCACTTACCTGCGGCTTCTCCAGCCAAAGCCACCTGACGGCCATCATGCGCCGGGAAGACGGCCTCACCCCCGGCGCGCTGCGGGTGTGATGATGTCCGGATCATTGAGGTTTCCGACGGTCTCATGCTTTGCAATTCAGCCGGTGAACGGCCGAAGTTCGCGGCGCAGGTTCTAACGATCTCGGGCAAGCCAGCGGGACGATCGTGTTGATCGGCTCCAGCGCGGGCGACATCGGGACCAAAGGATATGGCGTTTACGGAGCCACAACGACTGATGTGCGCTCCTTCACCCGCACCTGGGCCAACGGGTTTGCTCCGAAAGGCATCCGTGTCAACGTCGTAAGCTGTGGCCCAAACGATACGGCCTTGATGGCCGCAGCCCCGCAAGAGGTCCGGGATGAGCTTCTCCGGTATGATCCCGCTAGGGCGCATGGGCCGGCCAGACGACGCTGCCCATGCCGTCCTACCGGGAGCGTGGATCAAGCGCGTCGCGCAGACCGTCGCCGAGCAGGTTGAACGACAGTACGGTCATGAAGATTGCCATGCCCGGCCATAGCGCCATCCAGGGAGCGTTGCTCATAAACCGCTGGGCGGAATTCAGCATGGAGCCCCAGGATGGTGCCGGCGGCTGCAGTCCGAGGCCGAGGAAGGACATGCTGGCTTCGGCGATAATCGCGGATGCGATCGTCAGGGTCGCCTGTACCATCAACTGGGGAAGGATATTCGGCAGGATATGGCGAACCGCGATCCGCCAACGTGGATTGCCGACGGCACTTGCCGCTTCGATATACTCTTCGGCCCGGATCGAAAGAACCTGACCCCGGGTCAGTCGGATAAAGAGCGGCATGGCGGTGATGCCGATTGCGAGCATCGCGTTCGTCAGGCTTGGACCGAGAAAGGCGGCCAAGGCGATTGCAAGGATCAGGAACGGGCAGGCGAGCATGGCATCCGTAAACCGGCTGATAAAGCCATCGACCACGCCGCCGAGAAAACCTGCCGCAAGCCCGAGGGGCACGCCGATTGCCATCGCGATCCCGACCGAGGTGAGTCCTGCCAGCAACGAAGCGCGGGTGCCCCAGATGATGCGGGAAAGTATGTCGCGGCCAGCCTCGTCCGTGCCGAACAGATGCGCCATTGACGGTGCCTTGCGAACCGCCGTCCAGCTCTGGGATGCCGGATCGTAGGGTGCAAGCAGGGGGGCAAGAATGGCGACGAACACCACGAACAGCACCACGAACAGGCAAACGAGCGCACTCTTGCGCTTCGACAGGCGTCGCCACAGGCGACCATGGAAAAAGTTCGTGACGGGGCTGATCTTGGGGGAGACAGCAGGTTTGGTCGTTGCGATCGTTGGCACGGTCAGCCTCTCAGTCTCGGGTTAACAAGGATATACCCGATGTCGGCCAGCAGGTTGAGGGTGATATAGAACAGCGAGGTGACAAGCACCACGCCTTGGACCACAGGATAATCGCGCGTGAAGACCGCATCGACGATCAGCTTCCCGAAGCCGGGGATCGTAAAGATCTGTTCCGTCAGCACGGCGCCGGATAGCAGGGCGCCGAACTCCAGCGCACCGAGCGTGATGATAGGCGTCAGCGCGTTACGCATTGCGTGCTTAAATACGACGACCCACTCGCTTAGACCTTTGGCCCGGGCGGTGCGGACATAGTCGCTTTCCAGCGCTTGCAGCATGGCGCCGCGGGTATGGCGCATGATGACGCCGGCAATCCCGGTGCCCAGAACGAAGGCGGGCATGATCGTCGTCATCAGGTTCATCTTCAGGTCTTCCCACGGGCTGACGAAGCCGGAGGCAGGAAGCCAGCCAAGGTACACCGAGAAGAACATGATCAGCATGATGCCAAGCCAGAAATTCGGCAGCGAGATGCCGGCCAGCGAGACGACATTGGTGGCGTAATCGACCGGAGTGTTCTGGCGCAGCGCCGAAATTACACCTCCGGTAATGCCAAACACCAAAGCAAGGACAATTCCCATCACGGCGAGCTGCAGTGTCACGGGCAGCTTCAAAAGGATAAGTTCGAGAACCGGGCGATTGTGGCGCATGGATTGCCCAAGGTCGCCGGTCAGGACGCCCTTCACCCAGTAGAGATATTGCACGAGCAAGGGCTGATCGAGATGATACTGGGCGCGGATTGCGGCTAGCGTCGCTTCGTCCGGACTTTCACCCGCAAGCACAAGCGCCGGGTCACCAGGAAGCAGATGCTGGAGCGAGAAGATGATCAGCGACAGCAAGACGATGGTCGGAATGAGCTGCAGCAGACGACGTGCAAGAAGCGAGGTCAAGGGTTTAGCCTCCGGTCACGGTTGAGGAGGGCGTGGTCGTCATCCGGGCTGCAGCCATCGCTTCGAAGGCTGCAAAAAGCTTTTCCAGCTTCGGATCGCGAGGTTCGCGGGTGATCTCGGCCGTATCGAGTTCGGGTAGCTCTCGCCAGAAGGCGCACGCATTCGCATGGCCGCTTGCCTCAACATCGAGCTCCATGCTGACCGCCCTGCATTCGGGTCGCGCGTGGGGACACCGCGTATGCAGCCTGCAACCTTGCGGAGGCGACATCGGGCTTGGCAGATCGCCATGCAGGCGCGCTTCCTTCGAACGCTGCTGGCTGGGCGGGGCGGCGACCGGAATGGCAGACAGCAACGCCCGGGTATAGGGATGGCGCGGGGTCGCGAAAATTTCGTCCGACGTCCCGATCTCGACGATCTTGCCGAGATACATGACCGCAACGCGGTCGGCGATGTGTTTCACGACGCTCAGATCGTGCGAAATGAAGATGAACGCCAGACCCAATCGGTTCTGCAGGCTCTTCAGAAGGTTCAGGACCTGCGCCTGGATCGACACGTCGAGGGCAGACACGGCCTCGTCGCAGATGATTGCCTTCGGTTCGGAGGCAAGCGCACGCGCAATCACCACGCGCTGACGCTGGCCGCCGGAGAATTCATGCGGATATCGGCTGGCCTGCTCTGGACGAAGGCCGACCATTTCGAGCAGTTCCGCAACGCGTCGAGCGCGCTCGTTTGGCGGCACGATATCGTGCAGCATCAGCGGTTCGCCGATTGTCTGGGCAATCGTCATGCGCGGATTGAGCGAAGCGTAAGGGTCCTGGAAGATCAACTGCACATGCCGGCGCTGGCGGCGCATCGCCGCATGGCTGATGTTGGTGATATCCTGACCATCGATCAGGACCTGACCGTCGGTCGGCTGGATGAGGCGCATCAACAACCGGCCGAGCGTCGACTTCCCGCAACCGGATTCGCCGACAATTGCCAGCGTCTCGCCGGGCATCAGGGACAACGACACGTCGTCGACAGCGCCGACGGACGCCAAGGGCCGGCCGAAGACGCTGCGCTTGACGATGAAATTCTTGCCAAGGTGACGCGCCTCGATGATCGGCGTCTTGGCTTTCAAGAGGGCTTCACTCATGGGACGAGGTCCTGCAATGGCGCACGCCAGCAGCGGCTGAGGTGACCTGGGGATATTTCCATCAGGGTGGGCATCTCGGCGCATTTGTCGATGCTGAACGGACATCGCGCCCGAAACCGGCAGCCGGACGGTGGGTTGGCCATGTCCGGGACCGTGCCGGTGATGGCGACAAGCTGTTCTCGCTTCTCGTCCAGGCGCGGCAACGAACCGAGAAGACCAACGGTGTAAGGATGCTGGGGAAAGGTGAAGAGGTCTTCGACCGAGCATTGCTCGACAACCTGACCCGCGTACATGACGATCACGTCATCGCAGGATTCCGCGACAACGCCAAGATCATGAGTTATGAGAACGATGGCAGTTCCGGTCTTCTGCCGCAGTTCCCCCATCAGTTCGAGGACCTGGGCCTGGATTGTCACGTCCAGCGCCGTCGTGGGTTCGTCGGCGATCAACAGTTCCGGCTCGCAGGCAAGCGCCATGGCAATCATCACGCGCTGGCGCATGCCACCGGAGAGATTGTGCGGATACTGGCGGTAACGCGTTTCCGGTGATGGGATACGCAC
>Ga0213836_100569_pt1 | contig 29325 bp, 20 predicted proteins | sample SWPATP03_FD_160578 | JGI IMG/M metagenome (GOLD analysis project Ga0213836, IMG submission 160578) | Coastal seawater microbial communities from Marineland, Florida, United States - SWPA TP0 #3 | ecosystem: Environmental > Aquatic > Marine > Coastal | place: USA: Florida | collected 2016-08-05
GCCCGGCAAGTGCCTCCTTATTGGAAGGCAGCCTTTACATTTTAAATGATGAGGGAAAGTTGATAGATACCAAACTATCAGGTTATGGCATCCGCAATGAAGATCGGGACATGGATACCCGCTTGATATCCTATCATGTCACCCTTGCTCCAAAAGAAAGAGTGATTCTTTTATTGAAAACCGACTCCAGGGGAAGAAATACCTATATCCCATTTTTCCTTGATGATGTGGACTCCTATTGGATTTTTGAAGTCAATAGGGCTGCCTTTTTTGGGGGACTGAGTACGGTGTTATGTTTCGCAGTCTTATTTGCTTTATTGTTATTTATTTACCTTAAAGAACGCATCTACCTGATCTTCGTGGCTTATGCCCTTTCCTGCTTGCTGATGATTCTGGAGGAAGATGGATATGCCTACCATTGGTTGTATGGAGAAGAGGGGCTTCATGCCCTCTCCCAAATTGGTATACCGTTTTTTGGTTTGCTGACCTCTGCCTTCTTCCTCAAATTTAATTTACATTTTCAAACCCTTGATCATAATAGACTTAGGTTATACCAAATCCCCTGGTTAATATCTTATTTGGCCCTCTTTTGGGCTGCTTTAATGCTTGTGCTGATTTCATTTAGGATAAATGCTAATTTGCTTCTTAAGGTCAATTTATTGGCCATGTACTTATCTATTTTCTGTGTAGCCTTTGTCTTGTTGATCAATATCAGTCAAATGCACAAAAGAATGGGCGTTTATATCCTTTCGGCCAACCTCTTTTTGGTGATAGGACTTACCTTTTACCTTTTAAACAGTCTCGGTTATACTTCCATCAATCCTTTTTACCCCAATGGACTGGTCATAGGGGCATTGGTCAATGTTTTGGCATTTACAGTCGGCATAGGATACAGAAATTACAAAGACAGAAATGATAAAGAGGCCCTGTTGATTAAGATTTCAGAGAATGAAAAACAATCCATCAAAGAAAAACTTCAGGTTCAGGAAGCGGAAAGGCAACGGATCGCCAAAGACCTGCATGATGACTTAGGAGCCTTATTGGCCATGATCAGGTTAAAGGTGGAAAATGTGGAAATCCAACTTAATGGTCAATATGGTCAGGCAAAGGAAAAACTTTCTGAAACAGTAATGCTACTGGATAAAGCCGCCAAGGACGTACGGTTTATATCCCATGAGTTGGCGACTGAAGAGCTGGATCAAAAACGCTTTAATATCCTGATAGATGACCTTTTCCAGCTCCTGAAAACCCAAAATCAGGTCCAATTCAGCCACAATATCTCGGAGTTACCCAAATTACCTGTGCATTTGAAGGGCAACCTGTTCCGAATTATCAAAGAGCTTGTCAATAATATCCTGAAGCATGCTGATGCTAAAGAAGCAGAACTGGAAATCTTTTACGATGAAGAGGATCAGGAAATCAAATTGATCGTCTCCGACAATGGAAAGGGTTTTGATCTTGACCGGGTCAAAGAGGAAAAGAAGGGCATTGGCCTTAATAATTTAGAAAGCCGGGTGGCTTTATTAAATGGAACTTATGAAATAAACAGTGGATCTCAAGGTACGACGGTGCTGGTCTGTGTCCCTTTTGAAGTGAAAACGTATGAGCAAAATTAAAGAACAACCCAGCATTCTCATTGTCGATGACCATGAGATTTTTGCCGATGGCCTCAAACATATTCTGGAAAGCAGCTTGGGTCTGAATTCAAGTGTACATTTTCCCTATGCACAGGCCGGATTGGATTATTTTAAAAATGGGGGAAGAGCAGACTTGGTCATTCTGGACCTGTATATGCCGGAAATGAACGGTTTTGAATTCCTCGAGGAAGTCATGGCACTGATTCCAAAGCTCAAAGTGTTGGTGGTCAGCATGCAGTATTCCTTTTCCAATATTTCTCTGTGCCAAAAATTAGGGGCTGTGGGCTTTGTGAGAAAGGACAGTTCACTGAAAGAAATGATCGAAGCGGTGGAGACTGTTTTAGCCGGTTTAGCCTATTTTCCTGAAGACAAGGGCGAAATGCCGGAGGAACTGATTGAAAATGCCATGGAAAGGATTTGCAAACTGTATAAGCTTTCCCGCTCAGAGATAAAAATACTGGGACATATGCTGGAGCAAAAAAATTACAAGGAGATTGCTGAGGAACTGCACCTCAGTCCGCTGACCGTCCGCACCCACAAAAAGAATATCTACAGAAAATTTGGGGTAAGGAATATTGCCGGAATAGTGGGTTTGCTAAAGGAGGAGTTGGAGAAGAGTTGAATTTTTTGTACATCCAGAGAGATGGCATAGTTATGGGGTTCCTCCCTTTGCAGATGGATTGTGGTTGTCTTGGTTGTCATTGTTGTCAGGTTGTCGTAGTTGTTGTAATTGTTCCGCCTCGGACAAAAATTGCGGTTATCATGGTTGTCATGGTTAACCGGTTAAGCTTTAAACTTTAATCATTTAAACACTTTTCACCTCTGTACAAGAAGTTGTAAAGATCTAAAGTTGGATTTTTAACCACAGAGAAACATAGGTCCACATAGTTTTCCCAGGATCAACCGCCTGATTTTAAAAACAGAGATTAGTTGCTGTTAAACTAAATTTTCTATGGTACTATCTTGCAGAATTTTTAACCACAAAGAAACATAGATCCACATAGTTTTCTCGGGATCAACCGCCTGATTTTAAAAACTAAGGTGAGTTGCTGCCCAACTATGTTTTCTATGATACTATGTGGCAAAATATTTAACCATATAGTAACATAGGTCCACATAGTTTTCCCAGGATCATCCGCCTGATTTTAAAAACAAAGGTGAGTTGCTGCCCAACTATATGATACTATGTGACAGAATTTTTCACCACAGAAAAACATAGGATCACATAGTTTTCCTCGGATATCAACCGTCTGATTTTAAAAACAAAGGTGAGTTGTTGCCCAACTATGTTTTCAATAATACTATGTGGCAAAATATTTAACCACAATTTGTCCCGAATTCGGGAGAGAAACATAGGATCACATAGTTTTCCCAGGATCAACCGCCTGATTTTAAAAACAAAGGTGAGTTGCTGCCCAACTATGTTTTCTATGATACTATGTGACAGAATTTTTCACCACAGAAAAACATAGGATCACATAGTTTTCCCGGATATCAACTGCCTGATTTTAAAACAAAGGTTGGGTGCTGCCTAACTATGTTTTCTATGATACTATGTGGCAAAATTTTTAACCATATAGTAACATAGTTCCACATAGTTTCCTTGGATATCAACCGCCTGATTTTTAAAATAAATGTTGGGTGCTTCCTAACTATGTTTTCTATGATCACTATGCGGTAATATATTTTTTTACCACAGCAGTCACATAGATCAAATTGTTCTCATGGGTTTGATCAATCTTATTTCTGAACAACAGTCAAAAAAAATACCGCCGAGGTTTCAAAGACCTCAGCGGTTCCAATCTTATTTCTTAAGTCTTGAGTCTTGTGTCTTGTGTCTTAAGTCTTACTTAAACGCCGGTATCCCCGTAATCTCATGACCCAAAATCAACAAATGGATATCATGGGTACCCTCATAAGTCACCACAGACTCCAGATTCATCATATGGCGCATCAATGGGTATTCACCGGTGATGCCCATCCCGCCATGGACCTGTCTTGCCTCCCTCGCAATATCCAAAGCCATGGCCACGTTGTTACGCTTTGCCAAAGAAATCTGTGCGGTGGTGGCCTTGCCCTCATTCATCATCATGCCCAGTTTCCAGTTGAGCAACTGGGCTTTGGTAATCTCTGATAGCATCTCAGCCAGTTTTTTCTGGATCAACTGGAAAGAACCAATCGGCTTGTCAAATTGGATACGCTCCAAAGCATACCGCCTAGCGGAATCATAGCAGTCCATGGCTGCACCCACCGCGCCCCAAGCAATACCATAGCGGGCAGAATCCAAACACATCATCGGTGCACCCAAACCACTTTTTCCTGGCAAAAGGTTTTCCTTAGGCACTTTCACATTGTCAAAGACCAATTCACCCGTAGCAGAAGCCCGCAATGACCACTTGCCATGGGTCTCAGGAGTAGAAAATCCTTCCATCCCTCTCTCTACGATCAATCCATGAATCCTTCCGGCCTCATTCTTTGCCCAGACCACAGCAATATCTGCTTTGGGGGAGTTGGAAATCCACATTTTGGCACCGTTCAACAAGTAGTGGTCACCCATATCTTTGAAGTTGGTCACCATACCAGAAGGATTGGAACCAAAGTCAGGTTCGGTCAATCCAAAGCAACCCAACATTTCCCCGGATGCCAATTTAGGCAGGTATTTCATCTTTTGTTCCTCCGAACCAAATTTATAGATGGGGTACATCACCAAGGAACCCTGAACTGATGCGGTAGAGCGCATCCCAGAATCGCCTCTTTCGATCTCCTGCATGATCAACCCGTAGGAAATATAGTCTAAGCCACCACCTCCATAAGTTTCCGGTATCTGTGGCCCAAAAGCCCCAACCTCTCCAAACTTCCTGACGATTTCATAAGGGAAATGGGCTTTCTGCGCCCAGTCTTCTATGTAAGGACTGATTTCCTTTTTGACAAAATCTCTGATGGACGACCGAATGAGTTTATGTTCCTCGGTCAAAAGATCGTCCACACCATAAAAATCCACCCCCTCGAATAAGTCCTGCTTCATAGATTGCTGCACTGCTGAAGTATCTGCCATAACTGTTTTGGTTTATTGCTAATTTAAATGGAATTTTACAGCTGAATTCCCGGATTATGCTGTTTTCCTGACCTGAAATAAATAGAAAGCAGCTTAAAAAACTACCTTATCGCACAAAAAATTAACACATGAGCCCAGCAAAATACCCAAAAGACGTTTTAGAGAAAATAGAGCTACTTCAGGAAAAATTTAAAGCTTCCGGACAGGACCTTTCTTCTTACCTGGAAGGTCTCCTGTACGCTGATTACATGAGCTATTGGGATTATATCAATCTGGATATCCTGCTTTCTTTACAGCAGCCAAGAACATCTTTCAAAGACGAAAAGATCTTTATCATTTACCATCAGATTACGGAGTTGTATTTTAAATTGATCATCTGGGAATTGGAACAGATCGCTGATAAAAAACCCATTGATGCCAAATTTTTCAAAGAAAGGTTGGAAAGGGTAAACATGTACTTCGACCAATTGATCGCCTCATTTGCCGTCATGTGGAAAGGAATGGAAAAGGAACAGTTCCTGAAGTTTCGCATGTCCCTATTACCATCCAGCGGTTTCCAAAGTGCCCAATACCGGGTAATTGAACTCCAGTCAACAGATGTTCACCAATTGATCCATTTAGAAAGGAGGGAGGCCCTGAAAAATGAAAAGGACATACAAACCATTTTTGATAACCTGTATTGGCAGCATGGGGCAAAGGAATTGGCAACAGGTCAAAAGACTTTAACTTTGAAGTCTTTTGAGAAAAAGTATGGTAAGGAGCTCAAAGAGTTAATCGAGATCTATAAGGGCAAAAACATTTGGAAGAAATACGAGGAATGTGCCGATAAAGACGAAGAACTGAAGGAACTGATGCGGTCCTTGGACTTAAAGGCCAATGTCTTTTGGCCCTTGGCCCATTATAAATCTGCGGTCCGGTATTTACAGCGTGATCCGCAGGATATTGCCGCTACAGGAGGGACCAACTGGCAGAAATACCTGCCGCCCCGTTTCCAAAAAGTCATTTTCTTTCCCGAACTTTGGAGCCAAGAAGAAATGGACGAGTGGGGCAAAGGCTGGGTGGTGAAGGAAGTGTTTGGGAGTGATGAGGACCGAGCGTAAAGAAAAGCTTTAGTAAAGCTTTTTAGAGAGGGGCCAGGATGTAGGGGAGGCTAACATATATTGGGAAGTTTTGAACCATAAAGAAATTAAGGGCATTCAGGTTTTCATTAAGAATTTGGTGTTGTCCGGAGCTTTCAGCTCTGGACGATAAATACTGAGCTTGCAGCTCAAATTCCTAAACTACCTAAATTCCTTCATGTTGAGATTTCCGAAATCCACCTTCCCACTTCCGAAATCTCACATCTTATGTCTTGCGTCTTATGTCTTGAGTCCACCACCTAATCTCTAGCTTCTCGCATCCACTTGGTACATTGTACTTGGTACTTGGTACTTGGTACTTGGTACAACAAAACTTTAAGGATAAATACCTTACAAAATGAAAAAAGAACTGCAATTACAACTAAGCCCGGAAGAGGCTTATGATGAAATTTTGTTTCAGCAAGTAGCGCTGAAAAAAGCCGGTTTATCCACTGATAATGCACAGGCCATAGCCCGTCAGACCAGAAGGTCCATCGATGCCCGGGGTAGACAGGTACGGGTCAATGTCACCGCAGAAGTTTTTGTCAATGAGGCGCCGACGCCCTTATTACAGACGCCAAAAGCTTATCAGAACGTTTCCAATAAAGAGCAACTCATTATCGTCGGAGCAGGTCCAGCGGGTTTGTTTGCCGCACTAAGGGCCATTGAATTAGGCATCAAGCCTATCCTGATCGAAAGAGGCAAGGATGTAAGGGCCAGAAGGAGGGATTTGGCAGCCATCAACAAAGAGCATATTGTCAATCCTGAATCCAATTATTGTTTCGGCGAGGGCGGGGCAGGTACCTACTCGGATGGGAAATTGTATACCCGCTCCAAAAAAAGGGGCGATATCCGTAGGATTATGGAAATTTTAGTGGCCCATGGGGCTACGGAAGAAATCCTGGTGGATGCGCATCCCCATATTGGCACCAACAAGCTGCCCAAATTGGTGGCCGAACTAAGGGAAAGTATCCTGCAGGCAGGTGGGGAGGTTCTTTTTGAAACCAAAGTGGTGGATTTCATTTTGGAAGGAAATGAGATGAAGGGAATAGTCACCCAAGTTGGGGAAAAAATCAAAGGAATTGGCGTCATTCTGGCCACCGGACATTCAGCAAGGGACATATTTCACCTGCTTGATCATAAAAATATCCTTATTGAAGCCAAACCCTTTGCCTTGGGCGTAAGGATTGAACACAGCCAAAACCTGATTGACCGGATTCAATACCATTGTGAGGTGGATAGGGGACCTTATTTGCCGGCTTCTTCCTATGCTTTGGTACAACAAACCTACTTTCAGGGCAAGCAGCGGGGTGTCTTTTCATTTTGCATGTGTCCAGGAGGATTTATTGTTCCGGCAGCCACTTCTCCCGGAGAAATAGTGGTCAACGGCATGAGTCCCAGCAGGCGGGATAGTAAGTATGCCAATTCAGGAATGGTCGCTGCTGTTGAACTGGAAGATTTACCCCAATTCCAAAAATACGGACCTTTGGCTGCCATGATGTTCCAAGCAGAAGTAGAGCAAAGGGCATGGAAATTCGGAGGAGAAACCCAAACAGCACCAGCTCAGCGCATGGTGGATTTTGTCAATAAAAAAGTCAGTAGCTCGCTTTTGGATACTTCTTATCAACCTGGGTTAAAATCCGTGGATATGTATGAAGTGCTGCCAGATTTCATTGCGGAAAGGTTAAAACAAGGCTTTGCGGCTTTCGGAAAAAAGATGAAAGGTTACCTGACCAATGAGGCGCAAATCATTGGGGTGGAAAGCCGGACTTCCTCACCTGTCAGAATTCCCAGGGACAGAGAAAACTTTGAACATCCTATCATAAAACGATTGTACCCTTGTGGTGAAGGTGCCGGATATGCCGGAGGCATTGTATCAGCGGCCATGGATGGGGAAAGGTGTGCGGAGAAATTGATTGCGGAATATGTAAGGTAATTAGGATAAATAGGAGAGTTAAGAAAAGCTTTATCCCAATTTTTTTGAAAAAAAAAGCAAAAAATACTACAAAAGGGGTATTTACTTGCGTTCATTTTCTACAGATCTTTGAGATGTGAGATCATGAATAAGCAACGTTTTTAACTCATTGACCAAACACTATCTTTATTTGAACTGAACACTAAAAAACCGGATCCAAGGATCCGGTTTTTGAATTTTATTTTATTTGACTATCCTAAATCAAATGCTGGAAGCCAATCCATCTTTTTGCCGGTATACAGGGATTCATTGGCCAAAGCCACCGCAATAGCTGTTTTGCCTCCATTGATAATGTTGGAATGGGGCATTTCTCTTTCTTGCAGACAACGATAGTAATCTTCCAAAGCATAAAAGGACCCGTCTCTAGTAGGCTGATCTAAGATTTTTACGCCTTTTTTATCCTCTGACCAGGTTAACCTGGTAGCTCCCGAAACCCCATCGACCTGCTCCAATTCTTTTCTGTTTTCAGGTTCAGGATAAAAAATCCCCTCATTCATCAATAAGGAAACTGTTCCCTTACTCCCTTTGATTTTAAAGGAATAACCTTCGTATTGGTTGGCGCAGGTGGCACCAAAATTTCCAACCATTCCTTCCTGTTCATAGCGTAAGGTTACCTGAACATTATCAAAAGTCTCCCTGCCATCTTTGAAATGATCTATGCCCCCGACACCATAAATGGAAGAAGGTCGGGCATCAAAGGCCCAATGGATAAAATCCATTTGGTGGGAAAGCAATTCAGCTACCAAACCACCAGAGTATTCCTTGTACATCCTCCAGTTGATCTTTCTTTCCAATTCCGGACTTGGAACAGGCCTTCTCCAATTATTATTTCTGTCCCACCTGGCACTGACTTGGGTTACTTTACCCAACCAACCTTCTTGGATCATTTCCTTCACTTTAAAATATAGCGGAGAATAACGGTACTGATGACCAATCTGTATCACCTGATTGGGGTATTTACCTTTGATTTTATTCAATTCAATGGCCTGCGCTGTATTGAAGACCATGGTTTTTTCCAAAAAGAGGTGTTTGCCTGCATCCAAGACTGCTTTGGCATGATCAAAATGCAAATACAACGGTGTAGCCACCAAAATCACATCCAAGTCCCGCTGGTCCAATAGAGATCTATAATCCCTATGAAATTGAATTCCGGTTGGAAAATTCCTTTTGGCTTTATCCAATCGCTCGGGAAGGTCGTCACAAATACCTCTGACAATAAATTTACCGGGCATACTGTTGAGTACCTGGTGCAGTCCCGAACCCCGATCACCATATCCTAAAATTCCGATAGAATACACTTTGTTATTGGGAACAACAGCAGACAGAGGAAGCACTGCAGAAGCGGATAACAGGGTACTTAACTTTACAAAATCTCTTCTTTTCAAAGCAAATAGGTTATTAGGTTTTAACTTTGGAATATAAAAAACTTTTGGCTTTAAACACCAAGGAAATCAATGATCCGTAAGCTAATGTGATGATTGGTTAATTATTGTAAGACAATTGCTGACAGAAAGTGTTATTTCCCCATACAAGAAGCCATAAATTTCATATAATTGCCAAAGAAGCATGGAATTTGTCATCATCGATATTGAAACGACCGGTGGTAATCCCTCCCAAGGGGGAATTACTGAAATTGCAGCTTTGGTATTTGATGGCAATGACATCATTGACCGCTTCCATACCTTGGTTAACCCAGAACGGTTTATCCCTAATTTTATTACCGGTCTTACGGGCATCAGCCAGGAAATGGTCGAGAATGCCCCAAAATTTGATGAAATAGCGGAAGATCTCTGGAATCTCCTAGAGGGAAGGACTTTTGTAGCCCATAATGTTAATTTTGATTATGCCTTTATCCGGGAAGCCTTTAAAAGTATAGGAAAAGATCTGAACCTTCCCAAGCTTTGTACGGTAAGGCTAAGTAGAAAAGCCTTCCCAGGCTTGGGCTCTTATGGATTAGGAAGAATATGTGAGCAATTGGCCATAGAAATCAGCCACAGGCATAGGGCCTTTGGAGATGCAGAAGCAACAGCCATTCTCTTCCAAAAGATTTATCAGCATCAATCGGATATCATTTTCCAAAGCCTAAAAAAGGGGAAAGGGGAAACGTTTTTACCTCCTCATATCAGTCAGGAGAAATTCCAATCCCTACCTGAAGCCACAGGCATATACTTTTTTCATGACAAGAATGGACAGGTTATTTATGTGGGCAAGGCAGTAAATATCAAATCAAGGTTTAAAAGCCATTTCTCGGGGAATTCACAGGAAAAGCTGGAGCTTAAATCGGAAATCCATGATGTGAGCTGGGAACTGACAGGTTCGGAATTTCTGGCTTATTTATTGGAAGCTTTGGAAATCAAACGGCTTTGGCCCAAATATAACCGGGCATTAAAATACCGAAGCAGTCAATGGGCACTCTTTCAATACGAAGACAGCAAGGGCTTTATTCGCTTTCAGGTAAGCAAAAACAACCAAAATATCCAGAGCATCATGGAATTTGACTCCCACTCAGAAGCATGGAAATTTATGATGGATAAAACCACCGCTTTTGAACTTTGCCCCAAATTGACCGGGATTCAAAAAAGTCCCGAAGCCTGCTATGACCATCAGATAGGAAAATGTCATGGAGCTTGTTGCGATAAGGAAGAGACCTTAGCCTATAACAGAAGGGCAAAGGAGTTTTTGGCCACCATCCATGCCGATAAAGGAGGGGTGCTGATTCGGGATAAAGGCCGGTCAACGGATGAGAATTGTGCCCTGTATTTTGAGAATGGCATTTTTACTTCCTATGGGTTTATTTCTCAAGAGGAGTTCCTGGGAAATAATGAAGCCATTGTAGCAAGTCTACGGGCGGTGAAACACATTCCTGAAACCAAATACATTTTGCGGGCCTTTGTCCCAAAATTCCATATGCGGAACATCATACCCATTGGAAAACCTTGAGAATACTCAGCAGGCCCAAAGCCAGGGTAATCAGCCAAATCACCATACTAACAAGGTTCAGTTTTGAAGAATTAACATAATTCCCCATTAGCCCTTTCTGGTTGGCCAACCAAATCACATAGGCGGACAATAGGGGGAGTAAGATACCATTCGCCAATTGCGCCATGGTGATCAATTGAACCGGCTTGATGCCCAAAGAAGCAAAGACCAAACCCAAACCTAAGATCAGGAGAATACTTCCCCGCATGGGCCAACTTTTTATATCCGTAGACCAAGCAAAACAGCCTGAAATCACCAAAGCACCAGCCAAAGGAGCAGTGATGGCAGAAGTTATTCCAGCAGCAAAAAGTCCAAAAGAGATGAAATATTTAGCCCAGATTCCTCCCAATAAAGGTTCTAAGCCTTTGGCCAAATCAGCGGCAGACTGAACCTCATACGCAGCCCCTGCATGGGCAGTGATGACAATGGCCATGGAAACCAACCCTCCCAATACTACCGAAATGATGGTATCTGTCCTGACATATCGTAAATCGCCTACTTTTTGCCACCTTTTGGCCACCAAGCCTGAATGTAGGAACAGGTTATAGGGAACTACTGTAGTCCCGATCAGGGCAACTGTTGTGATAATGGTTTCTGAACGGACAGAAGGAATGAAACCTTCAAACAAAAAGCCCCAAGAAGGTTGTACCATCAATGCACTGCTGATAAATGCCAGGCTCATGAAGATCACTAAAGCAGTCAAAACCTTGGTGATGACGGCATAACTACCACTGAATAAAAGGAGCAAAGCCAAGAGCCCAATCAAAAAATTTAAAGGTTGGAGTTCGAGTTTGCCCAGTGAAATGGGCGTTAAATCTATCCAGATGGCTGCCCCTAAGGCACCGCCTCCAATATTCCCCGCCTCGTAAGCGGCATTTCCTATGACAATCGCCAATAGGACCAAACCAATAGAAAAATACCGCCATACCACTTTTTTTATGGTACTGGAAATATTGGCGGCCAACCCCCTCTGACTGACCAATCCAATCCTGGCAGCCATTTCCTGCAGTACAATGGTGGTAATAACAGATAAAGCCAAAGCCCAAAGCAATTCATAGCCAAACTGCACACCGGCCAGGGTACAGACGGTCACCGTACCGGGACCGATAAATGCAGCTGCGACCAAGGGACCTGGACCAAGGTATTTTTTCCATTCACTTTTCATGGTGCCTGTTGCAGGGCATAGATGGCAAATGAACCCAGCCAATGGGTACCTTCATAATTGTCATCTACAATGGAGGGAAGGGAATAAGTCACATGGTAATTGGCAATATCAATCAAATGTCCATATTCCTCTGGAAAGGCTTTGATCAAGCCATACAAAACCCAGGCCCTGCTAAAATTCAGTCCATCCAGGTGAACCAGTTTCCCATCAGTCCGGTCACTCACCTTGCCAGGCTCCAATTCAAAATCATTATCTGCCAAATCAGGCATGAACTGGCTCAACCAAGTCTTAAACTCAATAGGACTGAGTATTTTCCTCATCACATCCAACTCCTGAAAGCAGGGAGACAAAAAATCAAAGCCGCTGGGTTCCCAGGTCAAAGGACAGTCCACATCATCCATGAACCAATCCATGGCCCTGTTTTTAATCATGCTTTTTAAGGGATCATGACCTACCGTTTGCGCATAGTCATAGGCCAAAGAGAGACCAAAGGCAGTATTGGTATGCTCACCAACCCGAATAGGGTATATCAACTTGGGTAAAAATTCCAGGTATTTCTCCACCATCAAATCAGTCAAAGGCTGTAGGTTTTGTTCCAATTCCCTAGCAATAGGGTCATCCCATAAATGCAATTCCTCCGCCAATTTCAAAACCCATGCCCAACCATAAGTCCTTTCAAAGCTGCTGTTTTGGGGCATATGGAAATAAGCCACTTCCTCGACTATATTTTCTTTGCTGATGTTTTCCAAAAGCTTGGTTTGTATTAACGCCCTTTGGTCCAAATCCGGAAACTGCCTCAGCAAGGCCACCAACATCCAATGCCCATGGACACTTGAATGCCAGTCAAAGCATCCGTAAAATGCAGGATGGAGGGCTTTTGGGCCTTTTAGGTAAGCTTCACTATCCAAGGTCTGATTTAATTTATTGGGATATTCCACCTCCAGACAATGGAGGGGCATGGAAGCTAGGCGGTTGGCTTCTTCGAGTGTAAGGGCAATGCCTTTGATAAATTCCATAGGTATTTGAGTTGGCAATTCCCGTTGGCAGGAAAAAAGGATATTGGCCAGCAATATCCATGTTAACAAGTGATGCTTCATGATTGGAGGTTTTCTATTGGCTTAAATAAATCTAAAAATTTTGGATTGAAAAGCATTTATTGATAAACAGGATCGCAATTCTTTCTTTATTTTGTGTTGAGTAAAACATAAGGAATACAACTTGATCATGAGAGTAGGGGTAATTGGGGCTGGTGCTGCTGGTTATTTTGCGGCAATTCATGCCGCATTTAATGGCGCGGAAGTCATTATTTTGGAAAAAACATCAAAGACCTTATCCAAGGTGAAAATTTCAGGAGGAGGAAGATGTAATGTGACCCATGCTGCTTTTGAAAATTCCAAATTGGTCAAAAATTATCCCAGAGGAGAGAAATTTCTTAAAAAGGTTTTTCAATATTTTTCTGTTCAGGATACCATCTATTGGTTTGAAAGTAGGGGAGTGAGGCTAAAAGTAGAAGCTGACGGCAGGATGTTTCCTGTAACGGACAGTTCACAATCCATTATTTATGCCCTGCAGCAGCAGGCCATGAAAGCAGCTGTTCAGGTGATGTTGCATCAAGGGGTTGAAAAAATAGAAGTCATTGATGGAAAATTCAAGGTGACCACTAAAGATAAGGACTTTGTTTTTGACCGCTTGATTATTAGTTCGGGAGGGTTTCCAAAGGCTGAAGGTTTTGGTTTCATCAAAAATATGGGGCATACGATTGTTCCACCTATACCTTCTCTGTTTACTTTCAACACCCCACAGGAGCCTTTACGGGAGTTGATGGGCATATCAGTCCCAGATGCCTTTGTGCGACTGGAAGGGAGCAAACTGGCCTATGCCGGACCGGTTTTGATTACGCATTGGGGCTTAAGTGGACCGGCCGTATTAAAGCTTTCTGCTTTTGGTGCCAAGTGGCTCTTTGAAAAAGATTACCAGACCAACGCCCATATCCGTTGGAACAAGGACTGGACGGAGGAGCAGTTGGTGAGGGACCTGCAAAACTTTAAAAACCAGCATCCTAAAAAGAAAATTGCAAGCAACCCGCTGTTTAGTTTGCCAGCTAGGTTGTGGGCATACCTCTGTGAGAGGTCAGAAATCACGGAAGAACTTCTTTGGCAAAATCTACCAAAAAAACAATTCCATAAATTGGTTCAGAATCTTTTTTGCTATATTGTGAGCGTAAAAGGAAAGACAACGTTCAAGGAGGAATTTGTTACCGCCGGTGGTGTTGATTTGAGTGAAGTTAATCCTGAAACAATGGAAAGTAAACTGCATAAAGGTTTGTTTTTCGCCGGAGAAGTGCTGGATATCGACGGAATTACGGGAGGTTTTAATTTTCAGGCCGCCTGGAGTACTGGATATCTGGCAGGAAATAATGCTATTTTATAATTTTGAGCATGTACAACACGCCGCCTTTAAACTTTGATAAAATAGATGAAATGACAGATGGTGATGCCGATTTTAAGGCAGAGCTGATTACTGCCATTTATAATTCTTTGGTCGAGCTGAAGGAAACCTATATAGAAGGGGCCGCCAATGAAGATGAAGAAACCATTCAGGAAATCAGACATAAAGTTAAGCCCTCTCTTGCTATGTTTGAAGTAAATCCATTAAATGACATCTTATCTGAGGGTAAAGAAATCATTGAGACCACAGGTTTTGGTCCTGAATTTTTAGCGCATTTTGAAAAATTCCTGGATGCAGTCCAGGATGCCATTGATTTTGTAGAACCGGAATTCAAAAAAATAGAAGGCACAGAAGAATAAGCTGTCCCTTATTTCATCACCAGATCCACTAATCTGTTGGCATAACCCGCCTCATTATCATACCAACCAACAATTTTCACTAAATTACCTTTCGCTGAGGTCAGGCCAGAGTCAAAAATACAGGAGTGAGGATTGCCTATGATATCTATAGAAACTATGGGGTCCTCTGTGTATTCCAAAATGCCTTTTAATTCCTTTTTGGAACTCTCCAAAAATGCCTGATTGATTTCTTCTGCATTGGTCTCCCTTTCCAATTGAACAATTAGATCTGTGAGCGATCCGTCCGGCACAGGGACACGCATGGCTGAAGCCTCAATTTTTCCTTTCAGGTGCGGCAATACAATCTCCATGGCTTTTGCAGCATGAGTGGTAGTGGGAATTATGGAATAGGCTGCAGCCCTGGCCCGTCTCAAATCCCTATGCGGGGCATCATGCAGGTTTTGGTCATTGGTATAGGAATGCACGGTAGAAACAAAACCTTTTACAATCCCAAAGCGCTCATCCAACAGCTTGACCATAGGGGCAAGGCAATTGGTAGTACAGGAGGCATTGGAAATGATTTTTTCCTCGCCAGTCAAAATATGTTCATTTACCCCTAATACAACGGTAGGAACATCCTCATCTTTAGCAGGAGCGGTAATGATGACTTTTTTGGCACCCGCCAACAAATGTCTGGAAGCACCCGCTTTATCAGTAAATTTGCCAGTAGATTCCAATACAATATCCACATCCAGCGAAGCCCAGGGGATCTGTGCAGGATCTTTTTCTGCGAATATTTTTATTTGCTGCGATTTGATATAAATGTCTCCACCCTTTACCGTAACGGGATGAGGGTACTTCCCATGGACAGAATCATATTGGAGCAAATGGGCCAAGGTTTCGGGGTCAGTCAAGTCATTGACAGCTACCAAATCAATGCCCTCTTTTTCCATGAGTAACTTGATGGTCAAGCGACCAATTCGGCCACAGCCATTCACAGCCACACGCTTTTTTCTCATATAGTTGGTCAGTCTTTATTTAGGATGGCGAAGTTAATAAAGTTGGTCTTGAAAGACTATTATTATTTTTTCATGCTTATTTTCAGTATTTTGGAATGTCCAACCAAATATTTTTTGGACAGGTTTTGGAATGTAGATTTAACCCTCTATATTTGCATCACCGTTTGAAAAACGGCTTACCCCAAACCAAAAATGGTCCGTTCGTCTAGGGGTTAGGACGCATCCCTTTCACGGATGAAACACGGGTTCGATTCCCGTACGGACTACTTTAGAACACTGAAAAAACCTTTCAGTGTTTTATTTTGGCCCATAAAATCACATGGTCGATTCGTCTAGGGGTTAGGACGCATCCCTTTCACGGATGAAACACGGGTTCGATTCCCGTATCGACTACGAAAAATTTGATGTTTTTCATCGTTCGGATTGCTTGAAGCATGATGAATTTGTTTTATGGTTGTTAGTGGTTAAAGTGAGTGAAAACCCAACCTTCTAGGTTGGGTTTTTCATTTTTATATAGCTACACCAAAAGCAGGCCCTCGTCCCTCAAGGCATTCCAGCTATCAGAGGCAAAAAATTCCTGCCAATTTCCTCCCAGCTGACTTCCATAACTTTCTTCAAGATCTTTGATTGTAAGCAGTTTTCTTTCTGTATCCGACTTAAGTTGGGGAAGAATATCCAACACCCACCGGGCATGCATTTCATCCAACTTGATTTGAGAACTACCAGTCTTGTGATCAAACAGCAATTGATGGCCCTTCCTTTCCTTGCCTTTTTTGCGGTAAATGTAGGTTCTATAATCCACCTCTCCGCCAATCCAAACTAGCTTGGTGCTGGGCTTATAGGGTTCAGGTGCCTCTTCCTCTAAAACCTGATAAATAAAATGGGGAGAGACACTGGTTTTAGGTACCCTAAAATCAAACCATTCCTGCAATGGAAAATCCAAGCAGATGCCATGCATATAATTGAAAAGTGCCTTTTTTAACCCTGTACTGAATCGTTCATGTTCAGTACCCATGGGGTCCTCATGACTCAGGTCATTATCGGCAAAAAGCCCAGGCTCAGGACCGGTTTTGATTACCTGATAGGCCTTGGGGTCCAATCCGATCGGTGCATGGGCAGTCATGGCAAAAAGGTGCCAAAATCCGGACTGTAAAACCTCGTTGGCAAACAACTGTCTGACCATTTCCAGACTGTCAATGGTTTCCTGGGCCGTCTGAGTCGGAAAGCCATACATCAGATAAGCATGTACCATAATCCCTGAATCTGTGAAATTTCTCGCTACCCTGGCCACCTGTGCCACCTTAACCCCTTTTTGCATCATTTCCAACAAGCGGTCTGAGGCAACTTCCAATCCACCGGAAACAGCAATACATCCCGATGATTTCAACAAGCGGCAGAGGTCATAAGTAAACCTTTCCTCAAAGCGTATATTTGTCCACCAGCTGATTTTAAGCTTGCGTCTGAGGATCTCAATGGCCAACTCCCGCATCAGGGCAGGAGGGGCGGCCTCATCCACAAAATGAAAACCCGTTTCTCCCGTTTGCGCAATCAGTTCTTCAATACGGTCACAGATAATGGAGGCACTGACGGGCTCATAGTTTTTGATATAATCCAGCGTGATGTCACAAAAAGTGCATTTTTTCCAATAGCAGCCATGCGCCATGGTCAGTTTGTTCCATCTACCATCTGACCAAAGTCGGTGCATGGGATTGGCAATTTCAATGACAGACAGGTACTTTTTCAATGGTAAACCCCTATAGTCCGGTGTACCTGTTTTACTAAATGGAATATCACTTTCTTTGGATCCATTGATATAACTTACTTGTCCATCCTGTAATACAAAAGTCCTTTTCAATTTCTCCAACGGCCTATCTCCATCCAAATACTCCAAAAGACAGGTGAGGGGCCTTTCCCCATCATCCAAAGTAATGAAATCCAGGTATTGGAATACCCGGGGATCCTTCAGTGATCTGAGTTCTGTATTGGGATAACCGCCACCCATGGCCACCTTAATATGCGGGTAATGCTTTTTGATATAATCCCCACATCGGAGTGCCCCGTACAAATTACCGGGAAAAGGCACAGACATGCAAACCAAATAGGGGGCTGCTGCTTGGATTTCCTTTTCCAGTGCTTCCACCAAATACCGATCTGTGAAAGAAAGTCCTGATGTCAAAGCTTCATGCAGGGGATCAAAAGAAACAGCTGACCTGCCCAATCGCTCCGCATAGCGGCTGAAACCAAAATATGGATCCAAAACCTCCTGAATCAGGTCTCCAATATCTTCCAGGTAAAGGGTTGCCAAATGCCTGGCCTTGTCCTGATTACCCATGGTACCAAAAGCCCAGTCCAAATCATCCAATTGCTCGAAGCGGGAAGCCTGAGGTAAAAATTCACCATCACAGATATTATAAGCCAAGGTCGGATTTTCAAATTGTAAAAATTGAATCACAGAAGTGATGGTCTCTATATACTCTTCACGCAAATTATATATCCTGCGGCTGTTGGCACTTAAACTTGTTTTGTCCTTGCGGCCAACCGCTTCAAAAACCTCCTTTAATCCCTGTTTGGAAAAAATCCTAAGAATAACACTAATGCCTAAATCCGCCTGAAAAGTGTTTTTCCCAAGGGTATTGAGGAATCCTTTGATATAAGCTGTAGCAGGATAGGGCGTGTTGAGCTGGGTAAAAGGAGGGGTAAGGAGCAGAATGGATTTGGCCACCGGATTTACTTTTTTATCACAAATTTGGTGATTTTTTCTAGAGAAACTGGGATATATCTGTAAAAAGCAAAGGATTAATCCAGCTGCCTGTAAAAATAAACAGGCAGATCATTGAAACAACATGGGCCAGGATTGACCAAACGGCCATCATGATAAAGAAACAGCCTTTCAGTAGTGCCCCAACCAAAAACAAAGGACCCTAAGCTGGGACAAGACGAACAAAATTCATCGGTTACATCTTCAAATTGAGAAGCATTCATTATCAGATCAAACCAATCGTATTGTAAAATGTAGACTGAACGGATCTCCTTTGACTGCAATTCACTGGGTTCTGCCAGCCTGTACTCACCCCAAAATTCAATTCCTGTCTTTGAATTAAATTTTTTGAATGTTCCTGCTCTATAGAAAAGGTAAGTTTCTTGATAGCCTATTTCATCTTCAGACAGGCTGGTCCCTAAATGAGGAGTAACAATTTCTGTTTTTTCCCAAGAACTGTCAACAAGAAAGTCTGGACCATGCTCATTATCCTGAGTGCAGGATGTCAATACCAAAAATGAAAGAAAAGTGAATACATACTTCTTCATCATGACACTTTTTTAAAGCAAATATACGCGAAATTAAAGAATAAGTTATTTCCCTCTCATTCCCAACACCAAATATTCTGATGAAACATGAAAAAAGGCAAAAGAAAATACCTTTGCCTTTTACCTTTTACCTTTTCCCTAAATCACATTTTATCCCCAAAGAAAATAGCATTCAAAAACAGCTTATTGGTTCCAAACCAGGTTCCCCTGAAGTTAGGATTGTCGATAAAATGAATGACCCTTCCCTGACCAACAGGTGATACCAGGACACTGGCACTTTGCTTGACTTTCTCCAGGTTGGCATCAGAAATATAGCCACCCAAAAGAGGATTTTCAGTATACCGGACCGGAGTTTGGTATTTATTTTTGGAAGGTTTGAAGAATATGCTGGAATTTCTATATACCGGAATTTCCTTGCTTCTGTAGCCATAGCCCAGTGGATGGGTATTGTCCAAATGGGCAAGATATATGCTTCCGCCTATGGCTTTAGCCCCTTCATAATCCCTGCGTGAAGCAAATGGTACAAATAAAGGTTCTGTCTCCGAAGAAGATGTCAAATACTCCTCCTTTACAATTTCCTGTCCCTGAAGCCATTGACTAGCTGTTCTTAGGGAAATAATCGTCCCACCACGGTTCAACCAGTCTTTCAGATGAGTGATTTGACTGTTGTTCAAATTATTGTAAAAACCAGAGGGAAGGATAAGGGTATTGTAATCATACAGGTTGACCCGGCTGAATAGACTCAGGTCAATTTTGGTAATAGGCATGCCCACTTTGGTATCCAGCAAATGCCAGATTTCTCCGGCCTCATACTGGGAAGTTCCCTGACCGACCAACATTAATACCTTTGGTGTCCTTACCGCTGAAATGTTGTTACTTCCTAAATCAATGCCCTGAAGACTGAATCCTGTGCTACTGGCATACACATGCTGTCCACTGATAGCGGCAGCTTCCTGCAATATTTTCCGGACGCTTGATTCATCTTTTTGCTGGAAGCCCATGGGGATTATTAAAGCACCTGAGGCAAATTCCTTGGCACCCGCATCGGTAGCAGAGGTAAATGGTAAGGCAGCCACCTCCACATGAATACCGTTACTTTGAATATGGTGAAGAAACTTTGGCGCAAAATAATCTGACCAATCCACCAGGTAAGCCACATATTTACCAGCTTCCGGGAAATGTAGGTTTTGATCAGCCAATGATGTCAGCGCATCGCCTGACTGAAAGGTACTTTGCGCGGCATAAGGCATCCCATAGGCCAAGGCCATGGTCCAGGAAGAAGCATCATAAAATACAGAGTCTGCAAATTCTGTCACTTTTTCAAACATGCTACGGACCATTCTGTATTGAGGCTGTGCCGTTGGAACTACCCAGGATTTACCCTTTTTAAAGCTTTTTCCCTCAGCGGTAAGGTCCCTGTTATTTTCAAAAACCTGAACCTTATGATCCAGCAAAAGCTTTATGAAAAGCCTGTTTCTGGATTCATCAAATTCATCACCAAAAACATAGGCTTTGACCCGATCTGCCCTGGCTTCAGAAATAGCCGTTTCAAAAAACTCCCTGAGGTATCGGTGCATATACTCTCTTTCCTTAACACCTGCTTCCATGGTGGCCAGGGAAATTTCCAGTTGGTTGCGAATGGTGAAGGGAAAAGTAATGTCACCCCGCTGTGAACTCTGCACATGACCTCTGGATGAACCTTGCTCAAATACCAAACCTAAACCGCCCTGAATATCCGGATAGGTGGAGCCATAACCTGGATAACTGTTGTCAAATACCTCTTTGGTCCAATATAAGCTGCCAATATTGTCCAAGGCCTTGGCAAAGTAAGCAGCAAACTTGCTATTGATGTCCTCATAATTCTTTCTTGGAACCACCGGATTCTCACTGCCAAAAGGTTTGGTAGGCTCAAAAAAGTAGGTGCTATTGGTACCCATTTCATGGAAATCTCCTACCACATTGGGGTACCAAGTATGGTACCATTCAATTTTTGACTGCAGTTCAACCTGCGCCAAAGGTAACCAATCTCTGTTCAGGTCAAACCAATAATGGTTTACCCGTCCGGATGGCCAAATTTCATTGTGTTCTCTGTCCAAGGGATCAGCTACAGGAGGAAAACCTTTGTGCATATTGGCCCAATTGGTATGTCTGTCCCTACCATCCGGATTGATGGCAGGATCGATCATAACCACAGCATTTTCCCGGATTTCTTTGGCCAGGTCGGATTGAGAAGCCAACAACCAATAGGCCGTGAGGATAGAAGCTTCTCCTCCTGAGGGTTCATTTCCATGTACAGAATAAGCCAGGTTGATAATAGCAGGCATGTTGCTGACATCCGGTAGGGGCTTGGAAGGATCGGCCAACTGCAACTGTTTTTGACGGATATTCTCCAGGTTTTGAATGTTTTCTCTTTTGCTAATGACCAAAACCACGAGTGGTCTCAATTGATTGGTTTGACCCAATACTTGTAATTGGGCCATGTCTGAATGTGCTGCTAAAGCTTCAAAATAAGCCACTAACCTGTCATATCGGGTATGCCATTCACCTATTTCATAGCCCAAAAAAGCCTCCGGGCTAGGAACCTGCGGGTCAAAGTTTTCATTGGCAAAATAATATTCCCGCTGTGCCTGAGCATGTCCTAAAGCAAGCAGGGAAAAGAGTAAGAGCAATATATGATTCTTCATGGATGTTAATTTGTTGGAATTTATCACTAAAACCAAGGCCTTGAAAACGAAAATACACTAACGGCTTTTGAATCCTTGGGAATTGAATTAATTTGGTTTGTCAAAATCATTAACCGATAAACCTATGAAGATCACAAAAAGACATTTTTGCTCCGCTTTACTATTAATGGCGGGACTTCCCTTAATGGCACAACAGGAAGAGTTCAGGTTACCACCACAGGCCACAGAGTTTTGGGAACCAGTGGTGAGAAAAGTGACCCCTGGAAAAGAAAACAGTCAAGCACCATCAGATGCCATAGTCATTTTTGATGGTTCAAGTTTAAGTAATTTCGTGAGCTCCAGAACAGGTCAAAATCCGGAATGGACGCTTGAAAATGGGGTCATGACAGTTGCTCCCGGCAAAGGAGACATTGAGACCAAAATGGGTTTTGGGGACATGCAGTTGCACATTGAATGGACAGCACCTACCGTTATCAAAGGAGAAGGGCAGGGCAGAGGCAACTCCGGGATTTTCCTGATGTCACATTATGAAGTACAGGTTTTGGATTCCTATGAAAGCCGAACCTATTCTAATGGTCAGGCTGCCAGTATTTACAAACAGCACCCTCCTTTGGTCAATGCTATGCGGGCCCCGGGAGAGTGGAATACTTATGACATTTATTTTACAGCACCTAGGTTCAATGCAGATGGTATGGTAGTCTCACCGGCCAGAGTAACTGTGGTGCACAATGGTATTTTGGTACAAAACAATGCAGAAATAAAAGGACCCACCGAATATATTGGTATTCCCAATTACAAGGCACATCCCGATGAACTGCCAATCAAACTCCAGGATCATGGAGATTTGGTAAGTTTCAGAAATATTTGGGTAAGAAAGCTTTAATGAAGGTAGATTTTGGAAGGTGGATTTCGGAATAATTTCCACCTTCCAATTCCAATTTTACTCAGATTTTTTTATTTCCAAAGTCTATAGCCTCCCTCATAGGCCAGTTTATTGTTGCCTAAGCGGCAGCCTTCAGGTACATCTGTGATGTATTTGGACTTTCCTCCACCTAATACAATGTCATCCGGTAGAAAGGCAGCCTGAAATCTTTTGACTACTGCATGCACATGCTTTTGCCATTTTTCCTGTCCCATGGCTTCCAATCCTCTAAATCCCAAATAGTCTTCAAATGTACCCTTGCGATAAGAAAGATGGGCCAATTCCATAGGTAGTATTTTTCCATCCACCACAATGGCAGATCCTAGACCTGTGCCAAATCCCAAAAATAACAAAACGCCTTTGCCGGAATAAGAACCCAAAGCCTGCATGGCGGCATCATTGATGACTTTGATGGGTTTTCCAAATGCCTTGCCGAAATCATAGTCTTTCCAACCTGCACCAAGATTTTTGGGTTCAGTGATCATTCTTCCTTCTTTTATAATACCTGGAAAGCCTATTGACACTACATCGTATTCCCAATCTTTTGTCATCTCTAAAACTCCTTCTACCATTTTTTCTGGTGTCATGTCTGGACCCGAGGGAAACTTTCTTCTTTCTTCCGGTCCTTCAATTTTGGCTTTGATATTGGTTCCGCCTACGTCAATGGTAAGTATTTTCAATTTATCATATTTTGGTAAGCACGCAATTTAAATAATTGAAAGAGGGAGGCAAAATTCTTTGTAGAAAACAATGATTGATTTTTTTCTTTTTTGATTTTCTCCAAAATGATTTTTTCTCGATTTAAAATACAAAATAAATAACTTAAAAATGATTTTTATCAAAATTAACAGTATGTTTTAATTTTTTTTTTAAAATTTTATTTGCTATTAATAATTTTTAGAGTAATTTAGCTGCTGTTAATCATCCATTAATTTTTTTCTTTTTTTAATTTATTTGAAACTAGATTGAATGATGCGGATCACCCAAGAGTTGAAGTGGCAGGCACTAATAAATTTTTTTGTTCTTACTTTTTTTCTAAGTGCCTGCCACGATGCAACCGACATCAATCCCCTCACTGAAGAAGAAATTGAGACAATATCTGAGTTACCTTCCAACTTTGATGCTGTACTCTTTCTTCAAAAATTAAATGAAATGAGAACTGCAGGTTGCGAATGTGGAAATGAATTTTTCCCTGCCGTTTCTGCTTTGAAATGGAATTCTCTTTTGGCAAAAGCTGCATTAGTCCACTCAACAGATATGTTTACACATGGATTTTTAGATCATACCGGTTCAGATAATTCTACATTGGTGTCAAGGGTCAATGACACGGGCTATCGCTGGCGCTTGCTGGGAGAAAATATAGCCCGCGGTTTTTTCACAGAAGAAACAGTAATTCAAGCTTGGCAATCAAGCGCAGTTCATTGCAGACTTATTATGAATGAAAATTTTTCAGAAGTTGGAGTTGGTAAGAAAGAAACATATTGGACCATGGTCTTGGCCAGATAATAAAATCAAAACCTCCTCTTTTAGAAATAAAAGAAATAGAATACCAATACTGTCAAAATCACAAACATAACTGTCATTCCTGATCCTGCCCGGATATAATCCCTGTTTTTGTATCCCCCAGCAGAAATCATCAACGCATTGACCTGATGGGTAGGCAATAAGAAGGAATTGGAAACACTTACAGCGGCCAAGAGTACCAATGGTCTGGGATCCAATCCAGCGATTTCTGCCATACCGATGACTAAAGGGGCAAGCACAACGACTGCGCCAACATTGGACATAAATAAAGAAAAGAGGGTAGCCAAAACTGTAATAGCGGTAAAAAGGACGATGTCCGGTTGCCCTTCAATGGCCTGCATCACATACTCAGCCAAAAAGAAAGCAGCACCGGTTTTTTGCATGGCTGCTCCCAATGGAATCAATCCGGCCAATAAAAAGACCACCTTCCAATCTATGGCATCATAGGCCTGTTGTATGCTGATCACTCGGGAAAGAATCATGGCCAATGCTCCGGTCATAAAGGCCAATGCAATGGGTACACCCAGAAAAGTCAATAGAATGGCAAAGGCAAAACTGGCTACAGCAGGAATGGTCTTGGACTGATTTTTAGGTTCTGATTCAATGGGAGTCGCCACAATTAGGTCTGAACCCTCTTTCAATTCCCGAATATTGTCCCATAATCCATAGACCACGAGGGCATCTCCTTGCTTAAAAACATGGTCAGAAAAGTCCCCCTTGATTTCTTCTCCATTGTTAAAAAGTACCAAAGGTTCCAAAGCAAATCTTCTCCTGAAAGCATAATCCCTTAAAGTCTTGCCAATGATTTCCGAACCTGCATGAATAATGACTTCAGCAAAACCTGATTCCTCTGCTTTGTCCAGTCTATTGAAAATGCTTGGGGCTATTTCTTCATTCAATCCAAAAGCAACAGCCATGGCATGGGCTTCTTTTTCTTTGCCCAATACTGCCAAAATCTGTCCTGATTTAAAGGCGGTCTCCCTCCAAGGGGCATAAACAATATCCTGCCCTTCGGACAAGGCGACGACATTGAGTTGAAAATTTTTCCAAATGCCCGCATTCTCTGTGGTCATGCCTATTAAGGCACTATTTTCAGGAATACTGAAATACCAGATGTTTTTATGCAATCGTAGCGTTTCCATTAATCTTTCCTGGGAGGTTTTCTTTTTAGCTGCCTGACTATCAGCAGGAAGCACCCATCTCCCGAAAATGAAAAAGTACAGAATGCCCGCAAACAATAGCACCGCACCTATTGGGGTAACCGCAAAAAGGCCAAAAGGCTCCAATTCGGCATTTTTTAACAGGTCATTGATCAAAATCAGGTGCCCTGAACCCACCATAGTCAGTGAACCACCCAAAATGGCCGCAAAACCCAAGGGCATGATCAATTGGGAAGCAGGAATTTTTGTCTTTCTGGAGATTTCCAGGGTGCCGGGTAAAAACAAGGCTGCAGCACCGATATTCTGCATAAAGGCAGAAAGTGTACCTACAGAAGTCCCCAAAAATCCAATGATTTTGTTTTTATCATTGCCCACTTTGGCCAGGATGACTTCGGAAAATTTCTCCATGACGCCGGTGGTCGTAATTCCATAACCCAGAATCATTACTGCAATCATGGAAATAACTGCATTACTCGAGAATCCTTTTAACATTTCATCAGGGCTTAGAATACCGGACCAACCCAGGGCCAGCATGGTGATAATGGCCACCACGTCGATCCGAAAAATTTCAAAAACCATCATGATAACAGTAGCTACCAAAATGCCCAGAACAATGATAATCTGAAAGTCCAGTTCCATAGAATCAATTAAGGATTTTTCAACAAAAATACCAATCTGGTACTCATTCTTTTGTGTGTATTGTCACAAAGTGAAGTCATGGGTTTCCTTGGATTTGGGCTTTGACATTGAATTTCAAACTGGATCTAGAAGGAAAGGCTGGGGAGCAGTAGATTATAAAGTGTATTGCCTTGAGCATAGATTCAGAATGATCTGAAAGATCGAAATAGATCAGAATTTTCAAAAAATTGGAAAAAACAAACATTTCAGATGATTTGAGCTAAATTTTCGAGTAATAAGAAATATTATCATTGTAAATGATTTCATATTAAAATAAAAAATTATAATTTTCTATCAGTTAATTGACTGAATCTAGAATGAACCCACTATCACCTCAAAAAATAGAGAATTTAGTTTCTGCACTGAAAGAAGGTAGTGAGGACGCATTTACTGAATTATTCCAATTTTTCAGTCCAAAAATCATCAATACTGCCAGAAAATTTGGAATCCCTCAGGAGGAATCTGAGGAAATGACCCAAGAGATTTTTTTGTTCATTTGGAAAAACAGGACTAACCTTAAAACCGAACTTTCTTTTAATGCGTACCTCTTGACCATTTTAAAATCAAAAGTATACCAAAGGGCAAAGGCCGAAATGAAAAAGTTGGCATATCAAAAGTATGCCCTCAAACATTTGGAACTTATCAGCAATGGTACTGAAAACCAAGTTAATTATGAGGAATTGGTTGAAATTTCAAATGCCTCCATTGCCAAATTACCTGAGCAGCAGAGACAAGTATTTTTGATGCGGAATGTTTCTAAGAAATCTTCAAAAGAAATTTCTGAACAATTGGGTCTTTCAAAAAGAACTGTTGAAAACCATTTTTACATCGCAACAAAAACCATAAAAAATGAGATTCAAAAAAGATACCGCTTACCATTAGATATAATTGGATCAGCAGGGGGCTTTCTCTTTTTATTTTTGACAGTTCTATAATCCCTATTTTTTAGTTTCATTCAAATTAGATTAAGGATAAAAATCTTTATTTGTGGATTTCATATAATTTTTTATTCTTTTCAATAATCAAAATATTATTGGCTTTAAAAAAAATTAAAAAAAATTTCATTCCTTATTGAGTAAATATTTCCATATCATACTATATATATCAAAAGGTGCAAAATGGGTTATTCCGAAAAAGATTTTAGGCGTTTTATTAATGGTAAACTTTCCCAGCAGGAAGCTGTGGATTTTTTGAATTGGATTGAATCAAAAGAAGGAGAAAGTCAATTTGGGGCTTGGGTGAAAGAAAGTTGGCAAAAAGAGCTTAATGACACCCCCTTGAAAAGCAAGGCTGAACAAATACAGCCTTGCATAAGAATGTCTTCTCCTTCACAAAACAAAAAATTTAAACAATGGCATCTTTGGGCAGCTTCTATATCCTTTTTTCTTTTTGCCAGTATTTTCCTATTCTTCAATTTAGAATCAGACCTGCCAGAAGAGTTTAAAACCGAAATAACGGCAACTGAAATCATTAAGAGTGCGCCTAAAGGAGTGAAAACCAAAATTCAATTACCTGATGGCTCTTCGGTATACCTCAATTCAGAAAGTAGCATCACTTATTTGACGGATTTTGCGGATAAAAGAACCATACAATTAAATGGGGAAGCATTTTTTGAAGTTAAAAGCAATCCATCCAATCCATTTACAGTCATAACAGGCCCACTTTCTACTGTGGCTTTGGGTACAAGCTTTAATATCAAGGCATATGATGAAGAAGAAGATATTCAGGTAAGTCTTGCAACAGGAAAAATTTCAGTCAGCAATGATTTCCAAGTAGATGAAATATTGATATCTCCCGGAGAAGGGCTTGAGTTTGATAAAAGGAGCAAAAAAATGGAGAAGGCCCATGTTGATATCCCTAAGGTTCTTCATTGGAAAAATGGAATCCTTCATTTTGATAAAGAATCATTTGATCAGGTAATTAGAACGCTTGAAAGATGGTATGATGTAGAGTTTGAAATTCTTGGAAATAAAAAATGGCCAAAAGATAAGTGTTCAGGAGAATTTGGACCTCATGAGTACCTGAGCAATGTACTTCAGGTATTGTCTCATTCCCTACAATTTGAATACACTATAGTTAATAAAAAAGTCATTTTGGAATTTAAATAAACAGCCTATGATGAAAAAAAGCGATGACCGATTACTCGAATTAATACCCAAGATCTCAAACCTATAATATTCCTTGGGAAACCATAATTACTTGTTTGTTACACCAATTAACCCAAAATTATGAAACCTAATCTTTACCAAACAATAATTATGGTCTTCAAATGGGCAAGCACTTTTGCCTTTTTCCTGACCATACCAATTATGTCAATTGCAAATGTTAGCAATAAGGTCCAGATAAAAAGTATAGATGAAGTATTTATCAAACTAGATATCAGGGAAGGAAATATCGAAGATATTTTAAAATCTATTGAACAAAAAACCGAATTCAGCTTTTTTTACACAGAAAAAGCGATTAAGGATGATCAAAAATTAAAATTGAGTAAATCTAAAGGCAGTGTATCAGATTTTTTAATTGAAGTTGCTACTCAAAAAAACCTCCATTTTAAACAAGTCAACAATGTAATCAGTGTCCGTACTAAACCTGACAATTTAAATGGGAAATCTGTTGATATCGAGCTTATTCAAATGAATATCGAAATAACAGGTACAGTAACCAATGAGTCAGGTGAAACCATTCCAGGAGTTGCTATTTCTGTTGCAGGAACTAATATAGGTACAGTAACCGATATTGATGGAAATTACAGACTTTCAGTTCCTGAAGGGTCGACCTTAGTATTTTCTTATATTGGATTTACCACCCAGCGCATTCCGATTGGTAATAGAACAGTTATAGATGTTGTCTTGGTACAGGAAGCCCAAGCTTTAGAAGAAGTGGTAATTGCTGCATTGGGTATCCAGAAAACATCAAGAAGCATTGGTTATTCTGCTACTAACGTAAGTTCTGATGATGTTACTATCAATAGAACGCCAAACTTTATGAATGCCCTTCAGGGAAAAATCGCAGGTGTTAACATTTCATCTCTCGGTACTGGCCCAGGTGGTTCTTCTAAAGTGAGAATAAGGGGGCAATCATCTATTGCGGGACAAAACAACCCATTGATTGTTATCAACGGTATTCCCATAGACAACACCAACTTTGGAACTAGACCAGGTAATCAAGGAGCTGATAACGCCTTTGGACAGAGGGGTGGTGGTGTTACTGCTGATGGTGGTGATGGCCTTAGCAGTATCAACCCTGATGATATAGAAAGTATGACCGTCCTAAAAGGTGCCGCAGCTTCTGCCCTATATGGTTCAAGGGCTAAAGAT
>Ga0213836_100570_pt1 | contig 29283 bp, 24 predicted proteins | sample SWPATP03_FD_160578 | JGI IMG/M metagenome (GOLD analysis project Ga0213836, IMG submission 160578) | Coastal seawater microbial communities from Marineland, Florida, United States - SWPA TP0 #3 | ecosystem: Environmental > Aquatic > Marine > Coastal | place: USA: Florida | collected 2016-08-05
TATTTATATCCCGGTGGGGTCCGAGTTAACGTAGGGTGCGTCAGAGGGATAACCTACTGGGTTAACGGCAAATTTTATTCATCTGACGCACCACCCTACAATTATTAATCATCAAGGGTCAATTATCGGGTGGAGTGGGGCGGGTTTATTTATATCCCGGTGGGGTCCGAGTTAACGTAGGGTGCGTCAGAGGGATAACCTACTGGGTTAACGGCAAATTTTATTCATCTGACGCACCACCCTACAATTATTAATCATCAAGGGTCAATTATCCGGTGGGGCGGGGCGGGTTTATTTATATCCCGGTGGGGTCCGACAATTGACAGCAGAACCCGCCCCTACAATTATCAATTATCAATTACAAAATAGTTAAATAAGTATCCATTGAGGTTTCTGGTAATAGCTTTAATTGCTGATTTTTTAAATCGAGTTCAATTCCTAATGCTTCCAGAGGCAAAACCCCCAAAAGCGCCTCGCGTCCTCCCGGTAATTCTAAGCATTCAAAAGTTCCTTCTCTACCCAATAGGGAAATACTAGCGTCTCGGAAAACTCTGGCTTTACTGAAGCCGTTAGCGGTGGCTACATCAACTTCTTTGAGTAATTCCAAACCCCATTGAGCGATCGCATTGGAAGGGAGGCATAATATCGTTGTGTTGGGGCGGGTTTATTATAGTTGTGGTGAAGAGGAGAGGTATGATAAATTATCAATTATCAATTATTAATTATTAATTATATCCATGCTTCCCGATCGCACCTGGCGCAGCAGCTACTCTACCAACGAAAATAACCCGATTATTGACTTTTATATTCCGGCTTTGGAAAACTGTAGTCAGTACGATCGCAAGTCGGGATTTTTTGCCAGCGGGATCCTCAGCCGAGTCGCCGCCGGGTTGGGTTCCCTGTTGCATAATGATGGGAAAATGCGGCTGATTATGGGTTGTCAGTTTCAGGCGGAGGACTTGGAGGCAATTCGACAGGGTTACAGCCTGCGGGAAACTTTGGGCGATCGTCTAAAAGCCTCCCTCACGCCGCCGCAGACCTTCGTGCAACTCCGACATTTCGAGATCCTCTCCTGGCTGGTAGAACACGATCGCCTAGATATAAAAATCGCCGTCCCCCTCAAGTCCGACGGAATGCCAGAAACCCCCGAACAGCAGCTAGACCCTCAACACATTTTCCATGAAAAAGTCGGCATTTTTACCGATAATGATGGCAATCAGTTGGTGTTTTTCGGGTCCAATAACGAAACCCCTAGCGGCTGGGAAAAGAATATCGAATCATTCCACGTCTACTGTACCTGGGAAGGCGGTAGGGAAGCCGAACGGGTCCATGAGGAAGTATTCCGGTTTGAACAACTTTGGCAAAACTGGGCTCCCAATGTGAGGGTGTTTGAAATACCCGAAGCCGTCCGCGCCCAACTGCTGCGCTACACGCCCATATCCAAACCCACCTGGGAACCGGCACAGGAATTTGAGACTACAGGGGATGACCCACCGCCGCCACAAGTTGCCGATACCGCCGCCGAATTGAGTCAGGAAGTGGAAGCCTTCGCCGCCCTGTTGGACTTACCGAACTCTCCCGGTTGTCTGGACTTCTGCCTAAAATCCATCCCTGTGCAACTCTGGCCCCACCAATTGAAAATCCTGCGCCGGGTGGCGGAAACCTTCCCCCGCAGTTTCCTGATCGCCGACGAGGTGGGGCTGGGTAAAACGGTGGAAACGGGGGCTATCTTGCGTTATCTGCTGGTTAGCGGTCGGGTAAAACGGGTGTTGGTGCTGGCTCCGGCTAGTGTTCAGTCTCAGTGGCACGAGGAACTTAGGGAAAAGTTTAACCTGCACTTCTGGAGTTACGGACAGAAAGAATTTAAGGACCCCTACGGGGCTGTATCAACGGTCAGAGAAGCCGAAAACCCCTGGAACCGTCACCCCCTTATCGTCGCGTCTTCTCACCTGGTGCGTCGCCGGGAACGCAGCCAGGAACTATTGGCAGCGGAACCCTGGGATTTGGTGGTCCTTGATGAAGCGCACCACGCCCGCCGCCGGACTCCGAAAGCACACCAGGATACCCCTAACAGCCTCCTGGAGTTGATGGGACAACTGCGCGATCGCACCAGGTCGCTGTTGCTGCTGTCGGCGACTCCTATGCAAATAGACGCGATCGAGGTGTTTGACCTGCTGGAGTTGCTGGGACTCTACGGACACTGGCGCTACGGGGAAAACTTCTGCGACTACTTCGCTTCCCTCTCGGAACCGCCAGACCCGTTTATCCTGGAGTTATGGCAAAATATGTCTGTGGATTACTTCCGGGGGGGCGGGGAACCTTGCTCGCGCCTGCAAGGGTTTCTGGGCGATCGCGATCGACTACTAAGCTACAAACTACAGGATATCTGGCAACGGGGTCAAAGGATGGTTAACCCTAAACAACTCTGTGGGGATGAGTCCTTTGTGGCTAGTTCCCGCCAATACCTCAGTACGAATACTCCCCTAAAAGACCTGATGTTTCGACATACCCGCGACACGCTGCGAGAATATTACCGCCTAGGACTGCTGGAAGAAGATATCCCCCGCCGGGTGGTGACCGACAACGCGATTTCTCTGGAAGGCGATCGCGAAATTCCCCTCTACCAAGCAGTTAGCGATTATGTCCGCCACTTCTACCGCCTCGCCCAAAAGCACGATCGCAAGGCTTTGGGGTTTCTGATGACTCTCTACCGCAAGCGCCTCACCAGTTCGTTTTATGCGATTCAAGAGTCCCTTAAACGGCGTTTACTCCGTTCTAATATCACGCCGGATGACCTGGTGGACCTCGAAGAAGCCGAAGATGTGGCGATCGAGGGTTTGCAGCCTTACCTCGAACAGGTAGACCCCAAGGAAATTGAGTATTTGGAAGATTTGCTGCGACAGTTTGAAAATACCGGGGAGGATAGTAAGTTGTCGTTTCTCCTGGAAACTCTGCGCCGGGAGTTCCTCGAACGCGATAGCGCGATCGTTTTTACCCAGTATACTGATACCATGGACTACCTACGAGAACAGTTGCGATCGCTTTATGGCGATCGGCTGGCCTGCTATTCGGGGCGGGGCGGGGAACTTCCCGTCCAAGACCCTGAACCTTCCTGGCGGGTGGTTCCCAAGGGGAAAATCAAAAACCTGTTTCGCCAAGGGGAAATTCAACTCCTCCTCTGTACGGAGTCAGCCAGCGAAGGGCTCAATTTGCAAACCTGCGGGGTTCTGATTAACTATGATTTACCCTGGAACCCTATGCGAGTTGAACAACGCATTGGCCGCGTAGACCGGATCGGGCAACGCTACCCGACGGTTAAGATCCACAACCTCTACTATGATGGCACGGTGGAAGCTAAGGTTTACCGCCGCCTGCGAGAGAGAATAGGCCTATTTACTAATGTGGTGGGGAACCTACAGCCTATTTTAGCTCGGGTTCCCACGTTTATCGAGCAGGCGGTGATGAGTGCTGACCCGGAAGAAGAGGATGTGCTGATGGCCTCTTTTGAGGATGGCTTCCTCACTGACTCCCTCAACCCCTCCCTCGATGAAATGGTGAAAATTGATGTAGAGGCAGACCTGGCTCAGTTGCGCCACTCCCTGCCACGGTCTCCCCTCACTTGGGAGGCTCTGGAAACCCTGTTCTCCCATTCCCAGATACTCCGGGCGGCGGGGTTTCACTTCCAAAAAGAGGGCGATCGCCTTTGGACTCTCTTCTCTGGGGAAAATGGCGATCGACACCGGGTCACTTTTTCCCCGCAGGTCTTCGAGGCTGACCCAGACCTCCCATTGATTACCTGGGGAGACCCCCTCTTTCACCTCCTCCTCGAAAGGGTTAGGGCTACCCTCGAAAAAACAGCCCCCAGGGGTTGACAACCACCCAGAGTTAATGCTAAGATATTGACATATCGCTACATAATTGAATATTTGCCGTTATAAAAAAAATGGTTATATCTCAATTATACTAAATGATAGCATAACTAAAAGCAAAAAGCAACCCCGCCAACTGAGTGCAAAAGAAATTGGGGCGGCGGGGGAAAATTTTTAGGGTTTGCTCAGGGAAGTTGTTCTTGATGTCTCCATAGAGTGATACCCTAAGAAATGGCAATATTAAATTCTTCTAAAGCTTGCCGAAACATCGGATTAGCGAAATAAGGAAATAGGCGAAAGCATGGTCAGCACCGCAGAAAAAACAAAAATCGGCTACATTACCCAAGTAATTGGTCCAGTTGTAGATATTAAGTTCCCTGATGGCAAACTGCCGGAAATCTACAACGCTCTGAAAATCTCTGGCAAAAACGAAGCCGGCCAAGAGATTTCCGTGGTCTGTGAAGTTCAACAACTTCTTGGTGATAACCAAGTGCGATCGGTTGCCATGAGTGGCACAGATGGCTTGGTTCGCGGTATGGAAGCTACAGACACTGGCAGAGCGATTCAGGTTCCAGTAGGTTCTGGAACCCTAGGTCGGATCTTTAACGTTGTTGGTGAACCTATTGATAACCTGGGTCCGGTTCCCAATGATGAAACTTCTTCTATCCACCGCCCGGCACCGGCTTTCGTAGATTTGGAGACTAGCCCATCAGTCTTTGAAACAGGTATTAAAGTAGTAGACCTGTTGGCTCCCTATCGTCGTGGAGGCAAAATCGGCCTGTTTGGGGGGGCTGGTGTTGGTAAAACTGTAATTATTATGGAGTTGATCAACAACATCGCTAAGGCTCACGGGGGTGTTTCCGTGTTTGGTGGTGTGGGAGAGCGTACCCGCGAAGGGAATGACCTCTACAACGAAATGATCGAGTCCGGGGTAATTAATAAAGAAGATCTGCCTCAGTCTAAGGTGGCTCTGGTTTATGGACAGATGAATGAACCCCCCGGAGCGCGGATGCGGGTGGCTCTGTCGGCTCTGACAATGGCTGAATACTTCCGTGATGTCAGTAAACAAGACGTTCTATTATTTATTGACAATATCTTCCGGTTTGTACAAGCGGGTTCGGAAGTGTCTGCACTCCTGGGACGGATGCCTTCTGCTGTGGGATATCAGCCCACCTTGGGCACGGAAATGGGTGAGCTGCAAGAACGGATTACTTCTACTAAAGAGGGCTCAATTACCTCTATCCAAGCGGTATATGTTCCGGCTGATGACTTGACAGACCCGGCACCGGCTACTACTTTCGCTCACTTGGACGCGACTACTGTATTGTCTCGTGCTTTGGCATCGAAGGGTATTTATCCGGCGGTTGACCCCCTCGATTCTAGTTCGACTATGTTACAGCCTAGTGTGGTCGGGGAAGAACACTACCAGACTGCTCGTGCTGTACAGTCTACTTTGCAGCGCTATAAGGAACTGCAAGATATTATCGCGATTCTGGGTCTTGATGAACTTTCCGAAGAAGACCGCCTAGTTGTGGCTCGGGCTCGGAAAATTGAACGCTTCCTATCTCAGCCTTTCTTTGTGGCTGAGGTGTTTACTGGTTCTCCGGGTCAGTATGTGCCCCTGGAAAAAACTATTAAGGGTTTCCAGATGATTCTCAATGGAGAACTAGACCACCTGCCAGAACAAGCCTTTTATCTGGTCGGTGATATCGATATGGCGATCGCTAAAGGCGAAAAAATGAAGGCTGAGAATAAATAACTCGGTCTGAATTAACCTGGAAAGGTGTAGTTAGAGAGTCAGAGTCAGAGGAGATAATCCGCCTGATTCTGATTCTTGAGTGCAAAAAAGGCGCTTCAATTGTGGATTTTACTATTAATAACTGAAAATGACATTAACTGTGCGTGTTATAGCCCCAGACCAAACGGTTTGGGATGATACGGCTCAAGAGGTGATTCTCCCAAGCACTACAGGTCAGCTTGGTATTCTTAGTGATCACGCTCCCCTACTAACGGCTTTAGATCCGGGAGTTATGAGGGTGAGAGCTAAAAATGAATGGATGAGTATTGCCCTAATGGAAGGGTTTGCTGAAGTTCAAAACAATGAAATAACTGTTCTGGTCAATGGTGCCGAAAAGGGTACAAATATTGATGTTGAGAAGGCTCGCGAAGCCTTTAATCAAGCTCAAGCAGCCCTAGAAACTGCTAACGCTGGTGCTAATGTGCAGGAACAACTGAAAGCGAAGCAAGGGTTGAAGCGTGCCAGAGCCCGTCTACAGGCGGCGGGTGACAAGGTGGTGGAATAACCAGTTTCTGGTGAAATCAACCACCAAGAAAGAAGAGACAAGGCGTGCTTATAGACAGGGCGTGCCTTGTCTGTGCGTTTTTTATGAAAAGGTTTAGTGATGGTTTTTCAGACTGTCAATTAAGTGAACTAGCCAACGATACAGGAGAGGATAGTTGCTAATTGATCAGCATTGTCGATAATTGCCGTTTGGCGGTAAATACAACCGGGGGGTTAGGGTTTGCCACCATATCAAATGCGATCGCAGCCTATACAGTATTAAATATATATCGCAAATAGCGAGGAAAGGTTAGTTGACAAGGAGTTTAACCGTCCCCTAGAGGTTCGGTAAATACCCCTTCATGAAAATGACTAACCGCCCACAGTATAGAGATAAGAATCGATCCTGAAGATCTTATTCAAATAAGAACCCCCGGACTAAATTAAAGTTTCCAGGTTTGACCTGTGGTCAGATACTTGGGTGAATCGATAACGCCTGAGTAAAGCCGATTTTGTAGTTATGATAGGAGCAAAGACACCAATATGGGAAAGGTAGTTGGAATTGACTTAGGAACCACAAACTCTTGTGTAGCGGTAATGGAAGGTGGTAAACCCACCGTAATCGCTAATGCTGAGGGTCTTCGCACCACCCCGTCAGTAGTTGCTTATGCTAAAAATGGCGATCAGCTAGTGGGACAAATCGCCAAGCGCCAAGCGGTAATGAACCCCGACAACACATTCTATTCAGTAAAACGGTTCATTGGCCGTAAGCAGGAAGAAGTTAGTAATGAGTCTACAGAAGTTTCTTACAAGGTTCTCAGAGACAGTAGCGGCAACGTTAAGCTAGACTGTCCGGCACGAGATAGACAATTTGCGCCAGAGGAAATTTCCGCCCAGGTACTACGCAAACTGGTAGAAGATGCTAGTACCTATCTAGGGGAAACGGTAACGGAAGCTGTAATCACTGTTCCGGCTTACTTTAATGACTCTCAACGCCAAGCGACTAAGGATGCTGGTAAAATTGCTGGTATTGAAGTTAAGCGGATTATTAACGAGCCTACGGCTGCTTCCCTAGCCTATGGGATGGATAAAAAAAGCAATGAGACTATTTTAGTCTTTGACCTTGGGGGTGGTACTTTTGATGTTTCCATCCTAGAAGTGGGTGATGGGGTATTTGAGGTATTGGCTACCTCTGGTGATACTCACCTGGGTGGTGATGACTTCGACAAGAAAATAGTGGACTACCTCGCTGGGGAGTTCATGAAAGGAGAAGGCGTTGATCTGCGTAAGGATAAACAGGCGCTACAACGGCTAACAGAAGCGTCGGAAAAAGCGAAGCAGGAACTATCTAGCGTTACCCAAGCTGAAATTAACTTGCCGTTTATTACGGCGACTAGCGATGGTCCTAAACATTTGGATATGACCCTGACCCGCGCTAAGTTTGAGGAAATCTGCTCTGATTTAATTGACCGCTGTCGTATTCCTGTGGAAAATGCGATCCGGGATGCGAAACTGGATAAGTCTGCTATTAATGAAGTGGTAATGGTGGGCGGGTCTACTCGTATTCCGGCGGTTAAGGAGTTGGTTAAACGGGTTCTGGGTAAGGAACCTAACCAAACGGTCAACCCTGATGAAGTGGTGGCTGTGGGTGCGGCAATTCAAGCGGGTGTTCTGGCTGGTGAGGTTAAGGATATTCTGCTGCTAGATGTTACCCCTCTGTCTCTGGGTGTGGAAACTCTGGGCGGTGTGATGACTAAGATTATTCCCCGTAATACGACGATTCCTACTAAGAAGTCTGAGGTGTTCTCAACTGCAGTTGATGGTCAGACTAATGTGGAGATTCACGTTCTCCAGGGTGAACGGGAAATGTCCAATGATAACAAGAGTTTGGGAACTTTCCGCCTAGATGGGATTCCTCCGGCTCCCCGTGGTGTTCCTCAAATTGAGGTAACTTTTGATATTGATGCCAATGGTATCTTGAATGTTACCGCTAAGGATAAGGGTACTGGTAAGGAACAATCTATCAGCATTACTGGTGCTTCTACTTTACCGGATACGGAAGTTGAACGTATGGTTAAGGAAGCTGAAAAGAATGCAGCCACCGACCGTGAACGCCGCGAACGTATTGACCGTAAGAACCAGGCTGATACTTTGGCTTATCAGGCTGAAAAGCAAATTTCGGAACTGGGTGATAAGGTTCCGGCTGAGGATAAGTCTAAGATTGAGGCTATGATTAAGGACTTGCGGGATGCGATCGCTCAAGAAAATGATGATCAGATTAAAACCTTGACTACTGATCTGCAACAGGCGCTATATACTCTCAGCAGTAATCTATATCAGCAAGCTGGTGGCGCAGCGCCGGGTGCTGAAGGGCCTGGACCGGGTGCGGGTCCCAATGATGGTGACGGCGGCGGTTCTGATGATGTGATTGATGCGGACTTTACCGAGGCTAAATAAGTTAGTTAAGGTTGGGTATTGCACATAATTAGACTCGGATTCACTGATAGAGGGTATTATATTAATATCCCTCTATTTTTTTGGGAATTTGTCGAGGAGGTTCTTTGAAAAAAGCGATCGCATTACGAGAACTCAGACAATTTAGTGATTTTTTAGATCGAGCTATTCGGATTCCGGGAACTTCCCAAGGTATTGGTTTAGATCCTCTCATCGGATTAATTCCCGGTGGTGGTGATTTATTGGGAGCGGTATTAGCTGGATATATTGTGTTTAGGTCTTTCCAATTAGGTCTACCTAAGAAATTATTGCTGATTATGACATACAATATTGTTATAGATACGGTGTTAGGAACTGTGCCTATATTTGGTGATTTATTTGATGTCCTTTGGAAAGCCAATGTTAAAAATGTCGATATTTTAGAATCCTATTTAATGGATTCTGAAGAGGAAGATATAACCAATATTAACAACTATTCAGATGGGGATTTTAGGGGTAAGGGTTGCCTGATATTTACGGCGGTGTTATTCAGCATACTAATCCTAATTTTGGCATTAATAATTATCCTGGCTATAACAGGTTAAATAATGTGGAATTACCTAGATATATGGGCAGAAATTCTGGATAAAGCAGGATTATATATCAAAGGGCGATCGCTTTAATCATACTTAACCAAAATTTAACATATAGTAACTGCCAGAATAATTAGGGAGTTGGCTGTTCCCTGTGGTAAGGAAAGACCAGGTACAGCTTATCTATACTTTTCAGTGTTAAACTTCCTATAGTATGTATTAACTGTTACCCGATTCAGGTATTATCCAATCAATCACCTGTTTCCCTGACTCCCAGGATGAATTTGAGATTATGGCAAAATCTAAAAAAACCGACAACTCCACATCTGTCAAAATTGACATGAGGGACCCTCAATACTTTTTTAACCGAGAACTTAGTTGGTTAGAATTTAACCGCCGGGTACTAGCGGAAGCATTAGATTCTCGCACGCCACTATTAGAGCGTCTAAAATTTATGGCAATATTTAGTTCCAATTTAGACGAATTTTTTATGGTGAGGGTAGCCGGGTTAAAACGACAAATGGAAGCCCATGTTAATAAACTTACCCCTGACGGTAGCACTCCCAGACAGCAGCTTACAGAAATTCACGAAAAGTTGCTACCCATGGTATCTGAGCAACATAATGTTTTCGATAAAACTATCAAAGCTGAACTCGCCCAACATAATATTCACCTACTAAACTACATCGACTTAAATCAGGAACAGCGTAACTATTTACACGAGTATTTCGAGTCACAAATTTTCCCAGTTCTCACTCCGTTAGCCATTGATAGAAGCCATCCTTTTCCCTACTTATCTAACCTCAGTCTTAATCTAGTGGTGGTGCTAAAAAATCCCGAAACTAACGAAGATTTATTAGCTAGAATTAAAGTCCCGAAACTATTACCTAGATTTATTGCACTTCCCAACCAATCCCATAAACCCGAAGAAGGCGAGAGTTATTTTTGGGCGGGAGTTCCGATTGAACAGCTAATTGCTCATAATTTGGAATCTCTATTTCTGGGAATGAATATTCTGGATTACTATCCTTTCCGAATTACCCGGGATGCGGATTTATCGGTTCAGGAGGATGAAGGGGATGATTTATTACTAGCAATTGAACAGGAGTTAAGGAAGCGGCGTTTAGGCGGTTCTGTGGTGAGATTAGAAGTAAATACCGCCATGCCCCAGTATATCAGAGATATGCTAATGGAGGAACTAGAAATAGCTCCAGAGGATATTTATAGCTTAGATGGACTGCTAGACCTGAAAGATTTGATGTCGTTTATATCCCTTCCTATACCGGAGTTAAAAGATGCTGATTGGACTCCGGCTCTACCCAAATGGTTAGCTGATAGTGATGAAACTACCTGTTCGAGTAATGGTGAACTGGAAAAGGATATTTTTGCGATTATTCGACAGGGTGATGTATTGGTGCATCATCCTTATCAATCTTTTTCAGCAACAGTACAGCAGTTTATTACCCAGGCGGCGGATGATCCGAATGTATTGGCGATTAAGATGACTTTGTACCGAACTTCTGGGGATTCGCCAATTATTAATGCTCTGATTGCGGCGGCGGAGAATGGTAAACAGGTGGCGGCTTTAGTGGAGTTAAAGGCGCGATTTGATGAGGAAAATAATATTCATTGGGCGCGGAAGTTAGAACAGCGGGGAGTTCATGTGGTTTATGGGGTGGTGGGGTTAAAAACCCATACCAAAATTGTGATGGTTGTGCGCCATGAAGAAGGTCATATCCGCCGTTATGTTCATATTGGTACGGGAAACTATAACCCCAAAACGGCGAAACTTTATACAGATTTGGGGTTGTTTAGTTGTCGGGAAGAGTTGGGAGAGGATTTAACGGATTTGTTTAATTTCTTGACTGGGTATTCTCGCCAACAGTCCTATCGGAAATTGCTGATTGCGCCTGTGAATATGCGCGATCGCTTTTTGGGTTTAATTCGCCGAGAAATTGACAACTGTAACGCCGGGAAGACGGGGCGAATTGTGGCGAAGATGAATTCTTTAGTTGACCCGGAAATAATTGCTACTCTTTATGAGGCTTCCATGGCGGGAGTAACGATTGATTTAATTGTGCGAGGGATTTGTTGTTTACGTCCGGGGGTGAAAGGAATTAGTGAAAATATCAATGTAATTAGTATTGTGGGGCGATTTCTGGAACACTCTCGGATTTTCTATTTCCACAATAATGGTGAGGAGGAGGTTTATATTGGTTCAGCAGATTGGATGCCAAGAAATTTGAACCGACGAGTAGAGGCGATCGCACCCGTGGAAGAACCGAAACTTGCCAAAGATTTACAGGAAATCCTAGGGATTATGCTATCAGATAATCGTCATGCTTGGGATTTACAGTCAGACGGGATTTATATTCAGCGTCAACCGGCTGATAAGGCTCCTCAACTAAGCGCCCAAACAATTTTTATGGAAACTGCGGAAACGGGGAAATAAAGTCCCATCAAAGGGCAAAAAAACCCCACCGTTTATAGGTGGGGTAAATTGTCGTAACTGTTAAGAAATCAATCTCCAATTCCCCCTGTTATCAAGGGAGAATTAAGGAGACTGAATTAGTCTAGGTCAGGCATAGCGAGAACTGGCTCAGTCTCGCGATCAATTCCTTTTTCAAAGCCAGCCACAGCAGCGCGGGCGCGACCTGCGTGCCACAAGTGACCAATCAGGAAGAAGAAAGCGAGAATAAAGTGAGAAGCAGCCAGCCAAGCACGGGGGTTAACGTAGTTGAACCCTTGAGCTTCGGTAATGATACCGCCTACGGAGTTGATAGAACCGTTAGGAGCATGGGTCATGTACTCAGCAGCGCGACGTACTTGCCAAGGCTGAATGTCATTTTTGAGTTTGTTCAGGTCAAGGCCGTTAGGTCCACGCAGAGGCTCAAGCCAGGGGCCTTTGAAGTCCCAGAAACGCATGGTTTCACCACCGAAGATGATTTCACCAGTGGGGGAGCGCATCAGGTATTTACCCAGACCAGTGGGGCCTTGGGCGGAACCGATGTTAGCACCGAGTTTTTGGTCACGAACTAGGAACACAAAGGACTGAGCTTGGGATGCTTCAGCGTTAGTGGGGCCATAGAATTCGCTGGGATAAGCGGTGTTGTTAAACCAGACGAAAGCGGAGGCAATGAAAGCCATCAGAGACAAAGCACCGAGGCTGTAGGATAGATAGGCTTCTCCAGACCAGATGAAGGCACGACGAGCCCAACCAAAGGGCTTAGTCAAGATGTGCCAAACACCACCAGCGATGCAGATCAGACCGATCCAGATATGACCGCCGATGATATCTTCCATGTTGTCTACACCAATCATCCAACCTTCACCACCGAAGGGAGCTTTCAGCAGGTAGCCAAAGATTACCAACGGGTTGAGGGTAGGATTGTTGATGATACGAACGTCACCACCACCAGGAGCCCAAGTATCGTAGACACCGCCAAGGAACATGGCTTTGAATACGAGTAAAAGGGCACCGCAGCCCAACAGAATCAGGTGATAACCGATGATGTTGGTCATTTGGTTTTTATCTTTCCAGTCGTATCCGAAGAAGGAGGAATATTCTTCCAGGACTTCAGGACCACGAACAGCGTGATAAATGCCACCTAAGCCGAGAACTGCAGAGGAGATCAAGTGTAGTACGCCGACGACGAAGTAGGGGAAAGTGTTAATCACTTCACCACCAGCGCCGACACCCCAACCTTGGGTAGCCAAGTGAGGCAACAGAATCAGACCTTGCTCGTACATGGGCTTTTCGGGAACGAAGTGGGACACTTCAAACAGGGTCATTGCCCCAGCCCAGAATACGATTAGTCCAGCATGGGCTACATGAGCGCCCAGCAGTTTTCCAGAAAGATTGATTAAACGAGCGTTACCAGACCACCAAGCGAACCCTGTGGATTCTTGGTCGCGACCGCCTAAGTAAGAATTGCTAGAGAGCGTTACCACGCGGTAATACCTCCTCAGGGAATACAAAGTTTTGATGAGGTTGATCGGCTGGAGCCATCCAAGCGCGAATACCCTCGTTGAGCAGAATGTTCTTAGTATAGAAGGTTTCAAACTCAGGATCTTCTGCTGCGCGCAGTTCTTGTGACACGAAGTCATAAGCCCGCAGGTTTACAGCTAGACCCACTACACCGATGGAACACATCCACAGGCCTGTTACGGGAACGAACAGCATGAAGAAGTGTAACCAACGTTTGTTTGAAAAAGCAATACCGAAAATTTGAGACCAAAAGCGGTTGGCTGTCACCATGGAATAGGTTTCTTCCGCTTGGGTGGGTTCAAAGGCTCGGAAGGTGTTAGAACCTTCTCCGTCTTCAAACAGGGTGTTTTCTACTGTAGCACCATGAATAGCACATAGTAGCGCACCACCGAGGATGCCAGCAACTCCCATCATGTGGAAGGGGTTGAGAGTCCAGTTATGGAATCCTTGGAAAAATAGGATAAACCGGAAGATGCCTGCCACCCCAAAGCTGGGAGCAAAGAACCACCCGGACTGACCCAAGGGGTACATTAAGAATACGCTCACGAACACGGCAATAGGGCCGGTGAAAGCGATCGCATTATAAGGACGAATGCCAACCAACCGGGCGATTTCTAACTGACGCAGGCAGAACCCAATCAGTGCGAAAGCTCCGTGCAGGGCAACAAAAGCCCATAAACCCCCTAATTGGCACCAGCGGGTAAAGTCCCACTGAGCTTCGGGACCCCACAGGAACAGTAGGGAGTGGCCCAAACTGTTGGCGGGGGTGCTGACGGCAGCGGTCAGGAAGTTGCAACCTTCTAGGTAGGAACTGGCGAGTCCGTGGGTGTACCAAGAGGTAACAAAGGTGGTTCCTGTCAACCATCCCCCAATCGACAGATAGGCGCAGGGGAAAAGCAGGATACCCGACCATCCCACAAATACGAACCGATCGCGCTTCAGCCAGTCATCGAGGACATCAAACCATCCTCTGGTGACTTGAGGGCGCTCGACTGCTATAGTCATTTGAGAACGTTCCTCGGGATTTTTTAAGGATCATGCTTTATTAAGCAAGTTAACATAAATATATATTACAGTTAACATTTTTGGCAAAGGTTTATGAGATTTTTATGAACACACAGACAGAAAAGGCCGCTATGGGCGATCGCATTCTTGAAAAGCAAATCTTAGGTTCGCGTCGCTTCAGTAACTACTTTTGGGCGACCACAATCACTGTTGGCGGGGTAGGTTTTCTGCTGGCTGGGCTTTCCAGCTATTTAGGCAAGAACCTGTTACCCTTTGCTGACCCCTCCCAATTAATTTTTCTACCCCAGGGGCTGGTCATGGGACTGTATGGCACTGCTGCCATATTATTAGCGACATACCTATGGCTAGTCGTTATCTGGGATCTTGGTGGCGGTTATAATAAATTTGACCAGGAAACTGGGGAAATCCAGATTTTTCGTTGGGGGTTTCCTGGCAAGAACCGCCGGGTTGAGTTCAACTGCAATCGTTCCCAAGTCCAATCTATTCGGGTAGATATCAAAGAAGGACTTAGCCCCCGTCGCGCCTTGTATCTAAAATTAAAGGATAGGCGGGAAATTCCTTTAACCAGGGTAGGCCAGCCTATGGCTTTATCTGACCTAGAAAATGATGGGGCCCAACTCGCTAAGTTTCTACAGGTTCCCCTGGAGGGACTTTAACATCAGCTAGATGAAAAATAGACTACTCACAATGATTAGAGGGTGGCTGTGGCTTTTGTCTCTGGTAGCGCTGGTTATGGTAACTGGCTGTGGCAGCCCATCAACTGGGGACTCCATGGATGCCCAAAATACCACGCCACCCGGCAGCAGTCAAAGGGCTGCTTCGATTTCTGCAACTAATAATTCAAGCATAATGAGTAATTTATCAAGACTCGAAGGAAAGGCAACTATTGTCATGACGGTTAACGGATCGCCGATTACTATTGAAGTGGACGGCGAAGCCGCCCCAATTACGGCGGGAAATTTTGTAGATCTCGTTAATCGTGGGGTTTATGATGGGGTGTCTTTTCATCGTGTCGTGCGCGACCCACAACCTTTTGTGGTTCAGGGTGGCGACCCCCAAAGTAAGGATGAAACTGTTCCGACTTCTCGGTTAGGTACAGGGGGATTTATTGACCCGGAGACTTCCCAACAGCGCTATATCCCCTTGGAAATTAAACCGAGGAATGCGGATGAACCTATTTATGGCAAAACCTTTGATCAGGCTAAGATTAATGTGGCTCCCGTATTAAGCCATACCCGGGGGGCGGTAGCTATGGCTCGTTCAGCATTACCTGATTCTGCTTCTTCTCAGTTCTATTTTGCTCTGTCGGATTTGCCTTTCCTCGATGGCAATTATGCGGTTTTTGGCTATGTTGTCGATGGTATGGCGGTTGTAGACCAAATTGAACAGGGCGATCGCATTGAGTCGGCTAAGATTATTACGGGGTTAGAAAACCTCAAAAATTAGCAGATTGTTACGATTTGCAACAAGAAACTTAGTTTCTAGGTTGGTCAGTGGCTGTGGATGTTGTGGTGACAGGAATAGGTTTGCGTTCGGCTTTCGGCGCTCTCAACCAGACTTGGGAAGCCATCATGAAGGGTCAGACGGCGATCGCCTTGTCTCAACCTTTCCGGGAACTTCCCCCGTCGCCTCTAGCAATGTGGGGAAGCCAACCGGGCCACCTACAGCCACTAATTCAGCCGACAGTGGCTGATACTTTAGCAGATGCCGGGTTAGAATTTCCCTTAACTGATTGTGGGGTAGTAGTTGGGTCTTCTCGTGGCTACCAAGCCGATTTAGAAGGACTGGCTAGGGACACTACAGACGGTTGTCTGGGATTATTCCCTGGTTTTCTCCATGGTCAACTAGCCGCTACGATCGCCGGTATAATTGGCTCTGAGGGTCCGGTATTGAGTCCTATGGCGGCTTGTGCGACGGGACTATGGGCGATCGCTCAAGGATTTGAGTTAATTAAAACCCAACAATGTCAGCGTGTGATCGTTGGGGCGATCGAGGCTCCCATTACTCCCCTAAGTTTAATCGGATTTGCGAAAATGGGTGCTTTAGCCTCTGAGTCTGCTTACCCATTTTCTCGGCGGCGAGATGGTTTAGCATTGGGAGAGGGGGCGGCGCTTTTGGTATTGGAGTCAGCAGAACTTGCCCATAGTCGCCATGGTAAAATTTATGGCAGTATTTTAGGCTTTGGTGTCACCGTAGATGCCTGCTATCATAATAAGCCTGATGGTGAGGGAAAAAGTGCGATCGCTGCTATTCAAAGAAGCCTTAATCACAGCCATCTTCATCCTACTGATATTGATTATATTCACGCCCACGGAACTGCTACCATTTTAAATGATAAACACGAAGCCTTTATTATTAATCAACTATTCCCCGATGGTGTAGCGGTGAGTTCCACCAAAGGCGCAACAGGTCACACTTTAGGCGCTTCTGGTGCTTTGGGGGTCGCCTTTTGTTTAAAGGCATTAGAACAGCAACTTTTACCGCCTTGTGTAGGGTTACAGGATTTAGAATTTCACCTAGATGTAGTCACCACTCCCCGGTCAACTGTCGTCAATAATGTGCTATGTTTAGGGTTTGGATTTGGGGGACAAAATGTGGCGATCGCTTTAGGTAAAAACCCGCAACTAATCTAGGGATTATTAATTAACCAAATCCCCAGAGTTTTATATATATCAATAAAATGCAAATTTTAGATAGTTTAAATGGGATTAAATGGCAAGATAAACCTAAGTTGGTTTCGTTGTTTTCTGGTTGTGGGGGAATGGATTTACCATTTCATCGGGCGGGTTTTGAAGTGGTGTGGGCGATTGATTGTAATGGGGCGGCTTGTCGAACTTTTAGGCGGAATATTTCGGAGACGATCGCCTGTAATAACATTCAAGAAATTGATATTACTAAGGTTCCTAAAGCTGACTTAATTACGGGAGGTTTTCCCTGTCAAGATTTTTCCATGATTGGGAAACGTCCCGGACTCACGGGAACCAGAGGAAATCTGTATACCTACTTTTTAGAGTTTATTCGCCACCACAAACCTAAAGCATTCATTGCCGAAAATGTCAAGGGTTTACTCAGTGCCAATAAATATAAAGCTATTGCCAAAATAATTGCCGATTTTGAAAACATAGAACCGGGTTATTTAGTCAAGCCTAAACTTTACAATTTCGCGGATTATGGAGTCCCCCAATATCGGGAAAGGGTCTTAATTGTGGGGGTAAGAATGGATACAGGCTTTAATTTTATTCATCCCTTCCCGGAATATGGAAGCGATCGCCTTTATCCCTATCGCACCGCTAAACAAGCCTTAAAAGATGTGGAAAAAGTGACTGATAATAATGAACATCAGAGGATTCATCCTCGCACCGTCGAAATTATCAAACGCATTAAACCAGGGGGAAATTATACAGATATTCCCAAAGATAGCGAATACTATGTTAAAAGAATGATTAGTCATGTATATCGACGACTCCACCCAGACCAACCCTCCACAACTATTATCGCTGGGGGTGGTGGGGGAACTTGGGGCTATCATTATCAAGAATTGCGATCGCTCACTAACCGGGAACGTGCTAGGTTGCAGACTTTCCCGGATGATTTTGTCTTTGAAGGGTCTTTAACAGAAGTTCGTCGTCAAATTGGAAACGCGGTTCCTCCTGATGGTATGGTAGCATTAGTCAAAGCATTAATCCCACTATTTAAAAACTCATATAAACCCGTAGATTTATATAAATTAAATCAGGAATTACAGAAACTTTCCCTTAGCGATCGCCTCAAATTAGCCAATTCCGAATCAGCCATTAACTACCGAGATCATCTCAGTATATTAACCCTTTCACCTCCTCAGCCACAGCCACCCCCCAACCCACAGAACCGGGAAAAGGAGCCACTTTCCAACCTTGATTAGCCAAACCCGGATGTACCCCTTTTATTCCTGGTATAATAATCGGAATATCAACCACCTCCAACATAGCCAAATCATTAGGACTATTCCCCAAACCAATAGTCGTAATAGTTTCCCCCCTATTAACCTGTTGATATTGATTAACCAGCCATTGAACCGCGCGACCCTTTCCCGCCGTCTGTCCAATTAAATGAGAAAAGCGATCGCCAACCACCACATTAAACCCCAAGGCTTTTAGGTGATGTGCTAACCTGTCCGCATCCACATTTTTAGGAGTAATAAAAGGCTCAGTAAACTCTCGATTTTTTGCCCGTTGTGCTTCCTGAGTAGACAAACCCGTTAACTGCATAATCTCGGCAATAGTCAAATCACCGAACCCCGTCAACTCTTCACCAATCGCCGCCATCAACTCTCGCAAACCTTGGCGCACTTGTGCATAAACACATCCCAACTGCATCAAATAGTATTTTCCCGAAATTTTCAGTTCCTCAGAAACAAGATAATCTTGATGTTTGGGAATAAAAATAGCACTGCCGTTTTCCACAATAAACGAATCTGTCAACCCGATTTCTGTCGATAATACCTCCACCTCAGCCCGAGTTTTGCTAGTGACGGGGATAATCGGGATCTGTTGTTGTTGCAGGTCTGCGATCGCCGTTATCGCCCCATGGTAGCCATAATCATCAGAATTTAGTAACGTACCGTCTAAATCAGTAAAAATTAGCAACATAACACAAGCCCAACACAGCCAAACCAGTGATATAATGACAGAATTATCACCCTAGTAGTTAGTATATTTGGAATTGTTCATGTCAGTTTTGGCTGCGATCGCGGTTCTTGGAATCTTAATCGTCGTTCATGAGCTTGGCCACTTCATGGCGGCGCGACTCCAACATATCCACGTTAATCGATTCTCCATAGGCTTCGGTCCAATTCTGTGGAAATATCAAGGCCCAGAAACCGAGTATGCGCTGCGAGGGTTTCCCTTGGGGGGTTTTGTCGGCTTTCCCGATGAAGATCCCGATAGTGAAATCCCCAAAGATGACCCAAACCTGTTGAGCAATCGACCAATTTTAGATAGGGCGATCGTAATCAGTGCGGGTGTAATTGCTAACTTGATTTTTGCCTACTTGTTATTAGTGGTTCAGGTAGGAATGATTGGGGTTCCCAACTTTGACTATCAACCAGGTGTCCGAGTCCCCTCTGTAGCCAGTGATGTCAGTTCAGCGGCGACCAAAGCTGGGATTCAGGATAATGATCTAATCATATCGGTGAATGGAGATCAACTCGGAGCTGAGTCGAAGTCCATTACCCACTTGATTGAGGTAATTCAGTCTAACCCTAACCAACCTCTACAAATGGAAATTCAACGGGGCGATCGCATTATCCCCGTAGAAGTTACCCCAGAACCGGGAGGCGATGGTAAGGGTCGTATTGGAGTACAACTGAGCCCTAACGGTGAAATCGTCCGTTATCAGGCTGATGGGATAATTGATGCCTTTGTCAAAGGTGCTGAGGAATTTCAGCGGATTTTTAACTTGACCTTGGCGGGGTTTTCCCAACTGATTAATAATTTTCGGGAAACGGCTCCCCAACTTTCCGGTCCCGTCGCTATTGTGGCGATCGGTGCTAATATAGCCCGTTCCGATGCCAGTAATTTATTCCAATTTGCGGCCCTAATTAGCATCAACCTCGCTATAATTAACATCCTCCCTCTTCCGGCTCTTGATGGCGGTCAGTTGGCGTTTCTGCTGATTGAAGCCCTACGGGGTAAACCTTTACCCGAACGGGTACAAGAAAGCGTCATGCAAACCGGATTGATGTTGTTGTTGGGGTTGGGTATTTTCCTGATTATTCGGGATACTGCCAATTTAACCGATCTCAGTTGGGTGCGATCGCTACTCCAGTAGGATTGATGAAAATATGAGCAGCCACGAACACCATAAACTGCGACATCGCGCCCTGGAAGTTCTGGTGCGTCTCAAGCGTTTATATCCTGATGCCGCTTGTACTCTCAACTATGAGACACCTTTACAGCTATTGGTAGCCACTATCCTCTCAGCACAATGTACTGATGAACGGGTTAATCAGGTGACACCAGCTTTATTTAAGCGCTTTCCTGATGCTTTCTCTATGGGGACGGCGGATTTGCAAGAGTTGGAAACTTTGGTGCGATCGACTGGATTTTATCGCAACAAGGCTCGCCATATTAAAGAATCAAGCCGGATCATTACTGAGAAATTCGGCGGGGAAGTTCCTAAACGCATGGAACAATTGCTCGAATTACCGGGAGTAGCCCGTAAAACCGCTAATGTGGTCATGGCTAATGCTTACGGGATTAATATGGGCGTGACTGTTGATACCCATGTGCGTCGTCTCAGTCAACGGCTGGGATTGACTCAGCATCAAGACCCCGTTCGCATTGAGCGGGATTTGATGCAGGTTCTACCTCAGCCAGATTGGGAAAATTGGTCGATCAGATTGATTTATCATGGGCGTGAGATCTGTACAGCCCGCAATCCGGCGTGTTACAATTGTCAATTGTCAGATTTATGCCCATCAGCACAGATCGGCTAGTAGGAGTATCTAAACTTGATTAGGAGGCGTTAACTCTAAAAATGGCTAAAAAAAGCATGATCGAGCGCGATAAAAAGCGCAAACAATTGGTTGATAAATATTCCGACAAGCGCCAAGAACTGAAAGAACAGTTTAATAGTGCGACTTCTCAGGTCGAAAAAATGACTATTCACCGCCAGATCCAGCAACTACCCCGCAACAGTTCTCGGACTCGTATACGGAATCGATGCTGGGTAACCGGACGGCCTAGGGGATATTACCGCGATTTTGGCTTGTGCCGCAACCAACTGCGAGAAATGGCTCACCAGGGACTTTTACCCGGTGTGGTTAAGTCTAGCTGGTAGGATCGGTGTCGGTGGGGAGTTGGGATGATTCCCCGATTCCCGATCAACACTCTCTACTGACCGCAGCAACGCTCGTATCCTAGACTCTGTAATAGTAAATCGCTGACGGCATTGGCGATCGCAAACTCACCAAAAAAGGTTTTGGAAAAGTCGAATGATTCCATTTCCGTCACAATGGCGATCACTAAGCAGCCTAGGTCGTTTTCCCCCTCTATGCGCTGGCGCACGAAAATCTGTGAGGCGCGTTCCGCTATTTCGGCGTTCACCGCTTCCGGTATAAATTCGCGATCGAGCCAGTCATGTAAGGTCTTTTTCAGCCACTCCCCTTCCTGTAGGGGATTTTCAACAGGGGGTAGGGTAATCGGTTTGGGCGGTTCAGCCATAATCATATGATCTCTAGTGTGTTTGCGTCAGTTAGTTTTGAATGACAGTCACAACTGGTGACTCTAAGGTTTTTTCTGTCCCAGTGTGATCATCTCGGTCCAGTTGCTCTATTCTAGCTTCGATCAATGCTACTAGGTGAACTCTCACCATTTCCGCAAATATGCGGTTAATCGATGATTCTACCTGGTTAGCCTCGATTTTGCAGCACACTTGATAGGTTTTATACTTCTTGACCTTATAGGTTTTGGTTTTGGGGTCTAAAACTTTATTGGTGGTGGTGCGACTCTGAATTGATACTGACGGCTTGGGGCGACGATACCAAAATAGACGATAGGACCGAGTATTTTCATTACTCTGAAACCGTAAAATTGTGTCCGTTGAACCCCACATTCTGACAGTGTAAGCATTATCAACTTTGTGGATCCGTAAATATCCCCAATCTTTTTCGGTTTGGTTTAACAGTTGACTCAAAGTATGCTCAAGCATCGGATAAGAAGGATTATTCACCATATTACTGACTTGATAAAAACTAATTATAGACCAATTTAATATCCTATCACATTTCTGGTAATATGCAATATGATATATCGGCGATTATTGAAGGATATGCTCAAGGGTATTTCTTGATGGCAAATGATGGGGAAGACTCCCTAGGATGGTACAGCAGCCACCAACGGGCTTTGATTCCCCTAGATCAACGCTTCCACTATCCGCGATCGCTTCAACGATTCCTTAATCAAAATCGCTTTCAAGTTGCTATTAATCGGGATTTTGAGGCGGTCATTCAAGGCTGCGCTGACCGAGAAAATACTTGGATTTCTGGGGAATTAAAGCGGATTTATCGACTGTTAAATAGCCAGGGATGGGCTTATAGTTTCGAGACCTGGGAGGGCGATCGCCTGGCTGGGGGGATTTTGGGAATTGCGATCGGCGGCGCTTTTATCGGCGAGTCTATGTTCTTTAATATTCCTAACGGTTCAAAAGTGGCGATGGTGAAGCTAGTCGAACACCTGCGAAAACGGGATTTTGTCCTATTTGATGCCCAAATGACTAACCCTCATTTAGAGCGGTTTGGAGCCTTTATTATCAGTAAAAATCAATATAATCAGTTATTGTCAAAAGCCCTGAAAAGAAAATGTTTTTTTGCCGACAATTCACCCCGGACTTTTAATGACAGCCAGTAGCTTCAGAATCGGCAAATAGGTATGACGACCGGAGCATTGACAACTGATGTACGCCAATGGCTGAAAACCTCACAGATGGCTGAACCAGCCCTCATCTCATTAATTATTAATAAGCGCCCCCACCGCCTCCTGAGTTAGGAGTATCATTAACAGGTGGATCTTGAGCTTGACAGGCTGAAGCATTAAAGGGATTATTGCAGGCTGTTACAACTTCGTCACCTATGGACGAGCTTCTCGCCTCAGCGACAGTGGTTATGCTGAAGACAGACCCGACGACTAAAACTAAGACAGTTGTAAATTTGAGTAAGCATCTCATAATGGAACATAACCTCTGTGAACTCAATCGCCTGATTATCGGCTCATAGATTCCCTTTACTGTCTACTTTTTATTATATCAGTGATTTTACGGATGTATTTTCCTACAAGGGGCTACTGAGCCAAAACACAATCTCTAAAGTGGTATCCTGCCACGGATCTAGCTTTTGTAAAGAATTGTTAAGTTTTAAGATATAGACCCTCAACATCTAATATACAGGAATAGGTATTTTTATACAAGTCAAGATTCTCTGATATTGGGTTCGACAGGAGGGGTCAACTCATAGGAGTTCTGATGTCGGCTTTTAGCCCTATACATAGCCGCATCAGCTTTTTGGACTAAGGTTTCATAATCTTGGCTATCGAGGGGATAGAGGCTAATTCCGATACTCACACCAATGGTAATAATATGGCCATTGAGTTCTGACTCTTGAGTTACCTGGTCTAGGATTTTTTCCGCCACCCTGACCGCATCAGCATGGCTAGGGATTCCTGGTAAGATGACAGTAAATTCATCACCCCCAAGGCGACTCACGGTGTCACTAGCGCGTAAACAGCCTCGCAAACGTTCGGCGACCAGTTTAAGCACTAAATCGCCGACATGGTGTCCGTATTGGTCGTTAATAGGTTTAAAATTGTTAAGGTCAAGAAAAAATAGCCCCACGAATTTTTGATTAGTATCAGCCCATACTAAGGCTTGGGTAAGGCGTTCCTCAAATAGTTGGCGATTGGGTAAACCTGTGAGAGGGTCATGGTCAGCCCTTTGCTGGAGTTCAGCGTTATATTTTTCTAACTGTTCGGCTAGTTTGCGGAGGGTTTCTTCGGATTTTTTGCGTTCGGTAATATCGCGAATTATACCAACTAAAAAGAGATTACCTGCTGCGTCTTGATGAAGCGATCGCTTAGTCGCAATCCAGTGCGTTACGCCACTAGCATCAGTTAATTTTTCCTCATTTTCCTGTTCCCAGTTAGTCTGAAAAGCCAGTTCATCCTGTTGATAAAAAACCTTAGCCTCTGCGGGAGGGAATAAATCATGGTCACTTTTCTGCAAAATTATGTCCGCTGGAAACCCTACCAATCGCGAATAGGCTTGATTAACCACCATTTTTTTATGGTCTTTAGTTTTGACATAGATGGGGTCAGGAATGGTGTTAATAATACTATTAAGGAAATCGGTTGAGCGTTTAAATTCTTCTTGAATATGTGCTAAGTAAGTGGTGACGACAATTCCCGAACCTCCCAGGGTAATTAAAGGTGGTACAACCGGAATCCACCAACCCATTAAAAGCAGTAGATAAGCGCCGGTCAAGATACCGCCGCCAATGACAATAATCATTAATGTGGAACGATAGGGCGATCGCAGTTTCCAGGACAAACTAGCACCGACCCAAGACCAGAAGATAATCCATAGCCATTCTACAGTTTCTGACCAAGTAGACATCAGGGGACGGTCTTCTAGGACGGTAGTTAAAATTTGGCTGAGAAAATTAGCATGAAGTTCCACGCCATAAATAAAACGAGGTTCTTCAAATAGACTGCTACTGTAGGGGGTCAAATGAAAATCTTTAACACTAAAAGCCGTAGAGCCAATCATGACAATGCGATCGTTAAATAGAGATGGTGGGATATTTCCATTTAAGACATCTCTGAGGGAAACCGTTTGAAAACCTACGGCGGGATTGCGAAAATTAGCTAATACTTGATAACCACCATTATCAGCGCGGACATAAGGGCCATCATTAGGTTGAAATCTGGGAAAAACTACCCCATTAAATTCCACTTCAGAATTATCAGTTAAAATTGGAAAAATGCCTTGATATTTGAGTTCTATTAAAGCCAACTGAAGGGCAAAACTACGTCGGGTTTGACCATCAGAATTACCAGCATATAATAAATTGCGACGAACGCGACCATCGGAGTCAATGACAAAGTTATTAAATCCGATCATACCTATTTCCGCCAAAGCCGGGGGAGGTGGAACGGCGGCAACTTTGAGAGTTTCCAGTAGTTCAATACCAATTAAATTAGGGATATTTATTAAGGCTTCGGTCAATTGAGCGTGACCGGGTTCCATGGGTATACCCCGATATAAATCTAAACCGATCGCCCTAGGTTCTGCGTCATTAATAATGTCTAATAAATCAGCTAAAATCTCATCAGCAACCGGAAACCCATACTCTCTTAAATCCTGTTCATCAATACCAATAATCACAATCCGGTCTTCTGGAGTTTCTGGAGGACGAGCCCGGACTAACACATCAAAAACAGCTAATTCCGAGGTTTGTAGAAGTCCTAAAAACCTGACCAGAAGCACCGCCGCCGCCACTCCAGAAGAGGTAATCCAGATGTGCTTACGTTCCAAAAACCATAATTTTAGGGAAGTTAAACCCTGTTGAGGATACTGAGCAAGTCCCTGGAAGATTATGAACATCCGATCGCTTATCCCTACAAATGTGATGGAACTCAGACCCACCCTGATTATAGACAGTTAAAATTATGGTGAGAGCGATCGCTCAACCTCAGAAGCTGTGAAAGTTAATCAAAGGGAGAATTAGCAAAATCCTGTCTGTCTTCATAACCAGACAACTCCGCCAGTTTTTGTAAAGATAACCGTCCCTGGTAGAATTTTTGGTTAATTTCCCAAGTCGGATAAGCATTAATTCCAGCTTGTTGACACAGTTGTGGTCGTGCGTTAGGACCCTGTGGATCGCACTCTACATAATCTAGTATAGCAAAAGCCTGACGGCCAAAAAGCTGCTTTTGTTCGTAGCAATGGGGACACCAATAAGCACCAAAAGTTTGAGCGCCAATCTGTTGAAGATGGGTAGCGAGGGATATTTCCGCCGCGCCTGAATTAGTAGTAATCTGACGGCTGACGAGGGTAGGCGGTGGAGTGGCTGAGGTAGGTTGTGCATCATAAACCCCCAGGAGAGTGACCAAAGCCACCATAGTCACAGCCACCCCAACTAAAAGCTGTTGTCCGAAATCATCCCAAAATCGCCCCACCATAGTCAGGACAAAGAGACTAATGGAGAAAATCGCAGAAGCCACACAGTAGGGACAAAAGGCTTGCAGTTCAAAGGCCAGCAGATACATCAAAAAGCCACTCATAACCGCCATAGCGGTAGCCAAACTAAACATAATCCACCAGGTAGCGGCTTCTAATTTAGTCCGTAGGTTTTTTTGACTGGAGGGATTGACCAGCCAGGGAGTAGCGGCTAGACTTGCCATAGTGAAATAGGCTAAAAACCCAAATAGGCTAATGGGTATCCCCGCCACGGTGGCTAATGGACTATTGAGAACTTCATGACATCCTTGGGTAGGACAGACAGCCACTCCCCCCAAGAGTTTAATCGCAGTTAAATAGGCAGTTTCGATCGCCCCTATAATAGCGATGGTGAGAATAATTAGACGAGAGTGGCGATAAATCCAGGGAGTAGAAGGACTGCTAACCATAGGAAATGTTTTCAGTTTCTGATTAGGGTTTCAGTTTACTAGGTAGTTCCGACTGTGGTTTAAGTGTCCAGGGGTCTGTTGTTCCTGGCTGTAAACCACGCCCCATAGCCTCGACAAACTGACTAACGCGACTGGGATCAATAGGTTGACTAATGCGGCCATGTCGTTTAAGGGAACTGGCAACAATCACGCCATCAGCAGCTTTAATGAGGGTAGAAATATTTTCATAATCAGCCCCACTGCCGATAAATACGGGAGTATCACCCGCTGCAGTCCGCGCTAGTTCCAGGTCTTCCAGACTAGGGGGACTACCAGTAGACCAGCCTGATAGAATAATTCCATCAGCTAAGGCTCGTTCTGTGGTTTCCTTAACTGCTGTTGTCAGATTGGGAGAACCCAGAGGTCGGCCATGTTTGACTAGGACATCTGCCAATATTTTAACATCGCTTCCTAATTCTCGACGATAGCGCAGGAGTCGGTGAGCATTGCCTTCAATTATTCCCTGGTCGGTAGCCATCACGCCGTTTAAGACGTTGACACGAATGAATTGGGCTCCTACACAGGATGCGATCGCCAAAGCGCTTTCACCGTCATTTCGCAAGACATTGACTCCCAGGGGGACTGTAACTAGATTCATCAGCCGTTGGATAATCATGGTCATGGCGCTGACCACCGCTGGATCTACCTTATCTTTAGCAAAGGGAGAATCAAAAAAGTTCTCGACAATTATACCATGTACACCCCCGGAGGCGAGGGCAGTTGCTTCTTGTTCAGCGCGATCGATTACTGCTTTGATATCCCCACCCCATCGAGGGGAGGTGGGAAGCGGCAGCAGATGCACTACTCCAATGATGGGATTTTCAGTGTTAAAAATTTGATTTAAGTCCACAGATTTACCTTAAACCGCCAAAATGTGATCAGCCCCTTACCGGCCGAAACTTTTAGCATACAACTGCTACGGTGTTTTTGACAGATACATTTAACCAGGAAAAATCTGGCAATAGCCGGAAGTTTATGAGTATGGCACCATCTGGAATGAGGTAATCACGCCATTAGTGGAGGTATCTCTCAAAGCCAAGGGCAGAATGTTAAAGGCTCCATTAATATCACGTCCTATCCTATGACCACAATTAGGGCAAACAAATTGTTTGTTGCCTCCTAGTTGGGTGTGAATGTGACCACATTTTGAACAGGTTTTGCTGGTGTACTCTTTCGTTACGTCTACTACAACACAGCCATACTTAGCTGCTTGATGCTTCAACAAAGTCTGAAAACGGTAATGAGCCCATGTCACCATGGCGCGTCCCGTTTTCGTGGCCAAGCGTCGTTTTCCTCTCTTGACCAGATTTTTCACTTCAAACTTGGGCAAAAATATTAGTTTATACTTGGTGGTGCGAGACGTTCAGATACGAAATAAGGCGGTAATGCCTGAAATAGCTATCTGGTGGGGCTTCAACCCCTTGGTTGAATATAAGAGGCTCGCCTCTGACCGACCCCATAACTGTTTATATGTCCCGACGTTTGGTATCATACGATACCAAAACCCGGCAGGGAACCCCAGGTTAACATAATCTGTAACAATTCGTAACAATTCTTAACATAACGGAAACGTAACGAAACAGAGGTGAGGGTAACGGCGATAGCCACTCCTAGTTTCAGGACCCACAATCCTGGGATTGAAGCGGGGAACGGAAGGCTCCGAGGTGTAACCCAACACCAGAATCGAGACCACTGCCAACCATCCATGATTAGGGAAACCAAATGTCCGGCTTGAACCATCGTCAATACTAAGCAGCGAAATAGGTTGATACGCTGCGTTCAAAAGAACAAGGGGAAAAGTAGGAGGTTCACTATACTACCTACACAGACCTTTAAAAAGTACCCCGGTGGAGAGGACAAATCTAAAGATGGAATGCCCATATAAACGGAACGTTTTAAGTCCTCCAGCACTCTGAATATCTGGTCGAGGTAATCAGTAGTGATAAGTGTAAGCGCAAGGTGCGAGACGTTCGGGTATGAAATAGGGATGAAATGCCAGAAATCACTAGCCGGTGAGGATTCCAGCCCCGAGTTTGGATATAAGGAAACCTCTCCTGACCATCCTCATAACTGTTTATATGTCCCGACGCTTAGGGAACTAAGCAAGGCAGGGAACCCAAGGTCCTAAGCGAACTGAGAAATCACAGAGCAGAGGGTAACGGCGATAGCCACCCCTAGTTTTAGGACTCACAACCCTAGGACTAAAGCGGGGAACGGAAGGCTCCGAGGTGTAATCTAATACCGGAATCGAGACCACTGCCAACCATCCATGATTAAGGAAACTGAATGTCCGGCTTGAACCATCGTAATACACTAGCAGCGAAATAGGTGGACACGCTGCGCCCAAAAGGACAAGGGGAAAAGTAGGGGGCTCTTACGACTACCTGCACAGACCTTTAAACTACCCCGGTTCTGAGGACAAATCTAACGATGGAATGCCCATATAAACGGAACGTTGTAACCCCTCTAATGCTCTGCCTATAAACAAGTGAGTAATGCTATTGACAAGGCAGTAGTGAAAAATGTAAGCGCATGGTTAGAGGGTGAAGGATGTGACCAGAAGCTAAAGCCCAATTGTCATAGTGGGGATATGCCCACAGGTCACGGTGGGGATATATAGCATTAGTCAATGCGGTTAGGACGCAGCCTTGAGAACAGAATCCATGGCATCATCGAGAGAATCAAACTGCTCACGTGCAATGGCGAATGCGGGCTTTCAACCACGACCAACATTTCTCTATCTTGTTGAGGTCTGGCGAATAAGGCGGAAGATAGAGCAAACGGCATTGAGCTGCCTCCACCAGTTCAGCCTGCCGCCCCCCTTTATGAAACGTTGCATTGTCCAATACTAGAGTCTGACCTGGCTTCAATGTTGGAATTAAGATAAACTCCAACT
>Ga0213836_100573_pt1 | contig 29179 bp, 24 predicted proteins | sample SWPATP03_FD_160578 | JGI IMG/M metagenome (GOLD analysis project Ga0213836, IMG submission 160578) | Coastal seawater microbial communities from Marineland, Florida, United States - SWPA TP0 #3 | ecosystem: Environmental > Aquatic > Marine > Coastal | place: USA: Florida | collected 2016-08-05
TAATCGTCGCTCTTTTCCGGCGGCACGAGGCCTTCGATACCGGCGAGAAGGTCTTCTTCCGACATCTGGTCGAAATTGACGGTTTCCGCAGCGCCGTCTTCCTCGTCGTTGCCAGAGACTGTCGACGTGCTGCCGGCCGCAATCAGGGTTGCCGGATCGGGCTCGGGCTCGTCGATCTCGACATGCTTCTGCAGCGAATGGATCAGGTCTTCCTTCAGGTCGTCGGGAGACAGCGTTTCGTCGGCGATTTCGCGCAGTGCGACGACCGGGTTCTTGTCATTGTCGCGATCGATGGTGATCGCTGCGCCCTGCGAGATCTGGCGGGCACGGTGGCTGGCGAGAAGCACCAGCTCAAAACGATTATCGACTTTGTCAATGCAATCTTCTACTGTGACACGGGCCATTGCCTGTCCTTTGCGGTCGTTATTTTCGGAATTGCTACGCCCGATACAGCCATTGCCGGCGAAATTCAAGTTTATTCATGCCGACTGCCGCATGCCGCCGACCGTGGTGGCGATGACTCTGGCCAGATTCAACGAAAGGTTGCTTGGATAAAAGCGAATCCTACCATAAATGACATTTATATGATTAGCTGGTAATTTAACCGATAAATACCTAAGCGATCGGCTCAACTTTTCATTTGACGGGTCCTTGGTCAAGCAGCTTGAAGGGGATGGAGACATATGTTTGACCCAAGAGAGAAGATAGCTCTCTTTATCGACGGTGCTAATCTTTACGCGGCCTCGAAAAGCCTTGGTTTCGATATTGATTACCGTAAGCTTCTGAAGGCTTTTCAGAAGCGCGGCTATCTGTTGCGTGCCTATTACTATACGGCGCTGATCGAGGATCAGGAATATTCGTCGATCAGGCCGCTGATCGACTGGCTGGATTACAACGGCTACAAGGTTGTGACAAAGCCCGCCAAGGAATTCACGGATTCGCTTGGCCGCCGCAAAATCAAGGGCAACATGGATATCGAGCTCGCGATCGATGCGATGGAACAGGCCGAGACCGTTGATCATCTCGTGCTATTTTCGGGCGATGGCGACTTCACCAATCTTGTCGAAGCGCTGCAGCGCCGCGGTCGCAAGGTCTCGGTCGTTTCGACGATGCAGACGCAGCCGCCGATGATCGCCGACGACCTGCGCCGGCAGGCCGATCATTTCATCGATCTGATGACACTGAAAGCCGAAGTGGGCCGCGATCCATCGGAACGCGCACCACGGCCGACGGAGCCTGCTCCCGAACCGGCCGAAGGCTGAGATCATCCCTGGAATGAGAAAGGCGCCGTTCGACGGCGCCTTTTTTGTTGGGGAAAACGACTAGGCCGAATGCGGCTCCGGCGTCACCGAAGATGACGCCCCCTGCCCGGCGCTGCGCTTTCGTGCACGAAACACGCCCTCGACGATCAGGGCCAGGGGAAGCCCGATAAAGAACGGAATGAAGAAGTAGATCACTCGGAACGCGACAAGCGAACCGATCGACGCCTGATCGCCCATCACGTGGCGAACGGTTGCCTCGAGGACTCCAAGGCCACCCGGCGCATGGGTAATGAGGATTGCCAGATTGGCGAGCACGAACGCGGTCGCGGCCTTCAGGTAGCTGACATCGGCGCTCGCTGCCATGACTTCGCGCAGACAGGCGGATACGAGCGCGAAATTGATCGTGCCGATCACCACCTGTGCGATGGCGATCCTGAGCGTCGGCATCTCAAAGCTCCAGGAGCGGATCTTCAAAGGCGCGCGCACCGTTGCCGCGAGGATGAGATATACACCCGTCACGGCGAGGCAGGCAAAACCGATCCCCATGACCATCGCCTCCGACAGCCGCAGGACTGTTGCGGCATCCTTCGGATTGATGATCATCACGATACCCGACAGAACGGCCATGCCGATGCCGACAGTGACACCGGAAAACAGGACGATCTTGGCAACGTCCTCGGTGCTCATGCCCCAGTGATGATAGTAGCGATAGCGCAGCGCGCCACTGCTGAGACCCGACAGGCCGACACTCTGACCGATCGACAGCGCGATGAAGGAGGCAAGGCCGATCTTGGGATAGGAGAGGTCGTTCTTCACATAGCGCACGCCGGCCCAATCGAAGCCAGACAGGCAGACATAGGACCCGGCGGCAAACAGGCCCGCCATGACGAGATTATAGGTCGGGATATCCCGGACGGACTGGACTATGTCGCTGAGCGAGTATTCGCGGAACGTGTGGTACAGAAGGTAGCCGGCGGCGCCGAAGCCGATGACAATCGTGATGTAGGTAAAGATCTGCTTTTTCGTCATCGCCCACTTGCCCCAAAATAACGAGCTGAAACGGGCGATGTGTGGTTTTGTTCCGCAGTGAGGGTTCTCCAGCTCGCTCGAGCACGCGCTTAACGCGATGCCCGACCGGTCAGCCTCAACCGGCCTTGAAAAGCCGCGACTTCTCGCGGTTCCAGTCGCGTTCCTTCTCGGTCTCGCGCTTGTCGTGCAGCTTCTTGCCCTTGGCGAGCGCCAGTTCGAGTTTCGCGCGACCCTTTTCATTGAAGTAGATCTTCAACGGCACCAGCGTCATGCCTTCACGGTTGATACCGACACGCAGGCGGGAGATCTCGCGCTTCGACAAAAGCAGCTTACGGCGACGGCGGGGCTCGTGGTTGAAGCGGTTGGCCTGCAGATATTCCGGAAGATGGCTGTTGATCAGCCAGATTTCATTGCCTTCGTCTGAGGCGTAGGACTCGGCGATATTTGCCTTGCCGTCACGCAGCGACTTCACCTCGGTGCCGGTCAGCATGATGCCGGCTTCGTAGGTATCGAGGATCTCGTAATTGAAGCGGGCCTTGCGGTTTTCCGCGACAATCTTGTTCACCGTGCGCTGGCTGCCTTTGGGGGCCATTGAAATCTTCCGTCGCCCTTCATCTGAAACACAATCCCCGCCCATGGGCGATGAGCGGGGTTCGATTTCTATGTAATGCGCCAGGCAGCAAAAGTGAAGCGCTGCGGCTTCAGTTCAGGATACCCGCATGACGCAGTGCTGCATCAATGGCAGCTTCCGTCGCCGGTTCCAGCGTCGACATCAGCGGAGAGCGGACAGCGCGGTTCAGGCCGCGGACCTTGTAAAGTCCGTATTTCGAACCGCAGACGCCGGGCTCCATGAAGATCGCCTTGTGGAGCGGCATCAGGCGATCCTGATACTCGAGTGCCTTGGCATAATCGCCGGCAAGCGTGGCGGCCTGGAACTCGGCACAAAGCCGCGGCGCGACATTGGCCGTCACCGAGATGCAGCCGACGCCACCATGGGCGTTGAAGCCAAGTGCCGTCGCATCCTCGCCGGACAGCTGCACAAATTCCGACCCGCAGGTGATGCGCTGTTCGGAGACGCGCTCGATCTTGCCGGTCGCATCCTTGACGCCGACGATGTTCTTGTAGGCCTTGGTAAGGAAACCCATCGTTTCCGGGGTCATGTCGATGACCGACCGGCCGGGAATGTTGTAGATGATGATCGGCAGATCGGTTGCTTCGGCGACCGCGGAAAAATGCGCGATCAGGCCCTTCTGGGTCGGCTTGTTGTAATAGGGTGTGACCACCAGAAGCGCATCGGCGCCCGCGGTCTGCGCATGCTGGGCAAGCTCGATCGCTTCGCGGGTGTTGTTGGACCCGGCGCCGGCGATGACAGGGACGCGGCCGCGGGCGGCCTCGACGCACAGTTCAACGACCCGCTTGTGTTCGTCGTGCGAGAGCGTCGGAGATTCGCCGGTCGTGCCGACCGGGACCAGACCGGAACTGCCTTCCGAGATCGTCCACTCCACATGCGCGGCGAAAGCATCCTCGTCCACCGCGCCGTCGGTGGTGAAGGGGGTGACGAGAGCGGGGATCGATCCCTTGAACATGCAAAACTCCCAAAGGCCGAAGGGCATGGTACAATCCATGCTTCGGCCGTAATCCGCGACTATAAGGCTGGGCACCATAAATCGGCGACCGGGCGGCGACAAGCGGAAGTACATGGGTTTTCAGCGTAAATTCCACTTAAGAATTCGCGCGATCGTGACCGCTGTGGTAAGGTTTTGTTAAGCTTGTCAGCAGCTAATAAGGGGTCTGAAACATCGTTGTCGCGAGTTGCCGGATGAGCAAACCCGTTGTAATCCTCAAGACGCTCGGGGCAGCGCTGTCAATCAGCGTCGCGGTCCTGCCGGCTTACGCTGCACCTCCAGGTTCCAATGCAGGCGTCGCACCGCTCCCATTCGTGAGGCCGGACGCTCCTGCTGCAATCCCGGGCTTCACCACCGTTCCGACGCCCGTCCCTGCGCCACCGACAACACCACCGGCCACTCCGGCGCTGGTTCCCGTGCCTGACATTACCGGCGCAATCCCCAGGATGAACCGGCCGCTTGCGACGCCCGCTCCCGCCCCTGCTCTCAAGGCCGGTCTCGATGCACTCTCCGACAACGATGCTTCACAGGCGATCGCCATGCGCGACAGCCTGCCGGAAGGCTCGCTCGACGAAAAGATCCTGACCTGGGCGATTGCCACCTCGGGCGCCCGCGGTATTCCTTCGAGCGAAATTGCCGCTGCGCAGCGCAGGCTCGTCGGATGGCCTGGGCTTTCCACCCTGCGGGCGCAGTCCGAACGCGCGCTCTACCGCGAAAACCCGACGCCGGCCCAGGTGCTTGCCGCTTTCGGCACGACGAAACCGGAAACGCCGGAAGGTGCCGTCATTCTATCGAGGGCGTTGGTGGCAAGCGGCAAACATGCCGATGCCGGGCGCATCCTGAAAAACATCTGGGCATCCGAGCCGCTGGACAAGCCGATGGAAGACCGGATCCTTGCCGAGTTTTCTGCGCTTCTTTCGCCTGCGGATCACCGGGCGCGGATGGATTACCTGATGTACCGCAGCCGCGGCGCGCAGGCGAAGCGCTTTGCCGAGCTCGGCGGTTCGCAATCGCTCTACAAGGCGTGGAACGCCGTCATCGTCAACGCAAAGACGGCAGGACCGGCGATCGAGGCAATTGACCGTTCGCTGGCAAGCGATCCGGCTACCCTTTTCGTGCGGATCGAATATCTGCGCCGCCAGGACAAGTACCAGGAGGCAGCAGCGCTTCTCGCAAAGGCTCCGCGCGAAGCGGGCCGCCTGATCAACACCAGCGAATGGTGGAACGAGCAGCGAATCGTTGCCCGCGGGCTCGCCGATCTCGGCGATCTCAGGCTGGCCTACCGGACGGTGTCCGACCCGATGGCAGCACTCTCCACCGACAAGGTGGATGCGGAGTTTCATGCGGGCTGGTACGCGCTGCGGGCGCTGAACGATCCGGCCACAGCCGAAAAGCATTTCTCGAGGATTCTCGCTGCCTCGAGCCGTCCACTCTCGGCATCGCGCGCGCTCTACTGGCTCGGACGCGCCGCGGAGGCTGGCGGACCGGGTTCCTCATCGGAATTCTACAGCCGCGCTGCCAGGTTCCCCGGCACATTCTATGGCCAGCTCGCCGCCGCAAGGCTGGGCACGCGGACGCTCGATGTCAGTTATCCGACGCCATCGGCAGCCGACCGGCAGATGTTCGAAAACCGCGAGGCCGTTCGGGCTATCGCAAGACTGGACGCCGCCGGCCACGATCGCCGGTCGGCAGCGCTTTACAAGGCCCTCGGCGAAGAGCTGACGAGCCCCGGTGAACTCGCGCTGCTTTCGTCACGCGCCGAAGCGCAGGGTGACCATGCGCTGTCGCTCTCGATCGGCAAGAGTGCCTTTTCGCGCGGCATCGACGTTGCAGCGCTTGCCTATCCGCTCGGCGTCATTCCGACGGCTGCCAATATCGAGGGGTCCGGCAAGGCGCTTGCCTACGCGATCGCCCGGCAGGAAAGCGCGTTCAATCCGACAGCCGTGTCACCGGCCAACGCCCGCGGGCTGCTGCAAATCCTGCCGACGACCGCCCAGGGCGTGGCGAGGCGCCACGGGCTGGCCTTCAAGGCCGACCGATTGACAAGCGATGCCGGCTATAACGCGACGCTCGGCGCCCATTATCTGGGAGAGCAGATCGAGACGTTCGGCGGCTCCTACATCATGACCTTCATCGCCTACAATGCGGGGCCGAAACGGGTGAACGAGTGGATTGCCCGCTATGGCGATCCACGCGGCAAGCCTATCGACGAAGTCGTCGACTGGATCGAGCGCATCCCCTTCCCCGAAACGCGCAACTATGTGCAGCGGGTAATGGAGAACTACCAGGTATACAAAGTCAGGCTCGGACAGACGTCGGATATCGTGACAGACCTGCGGTTGGGGCGCCGATAATCTTATCTTCCAGCGCCTGGTTCATCTGATCACACCCCAAAATGCAAAAAGGCCCGGCAATGCCGGGCCTTTCGCGTTTGATCGCAGAAATCAGAATGTGCGCTGGAAGCGCAAGAGACCCGACCATGCTTCGTCGTCGAGCGTGGCGTTGTTCCACTTGGTGTAGGCAATTTCCGGCTGGATCAGGAAGCCCTGGATCGGCGTCCACTGCAGGTTGGCGACAGCCGAAAGGACGTCGCTATCAGAGTAGGAAACCTGCATGTTGGCAGCAAGGTCTTCGTTAAACTCGTAACCGGCACCACCCCAGACGGCCCAGTCACCCCAGCCGAAGCCATCAATGATTTCAGGTGCATAGGAGTTGAAGCTGTCGCCGTCGCTGTTCCAGCCACCCATGAGGAAGGCGGTAAAAGCGCCGAACTTGCCGCCGACACGTGCCTTGACGGCACCTTCTTCAGCCGATTCGTCGTAACCACCGGTTACGCCAACCATGAAATTGCCTGTGTCGTATTTCAGACCAGCGGCGACATTCGGCCAGTCGCTGGCGCCACCGGCGGTGTCGTTGTCGTTCTGGCCGTCGTCTTCGAGAGCGGCGAATGCCGAGAAGCCGTTGCCACCCTTGTAGGTGTAGGCAACCATGTTGACTTCGCTCGGGCCGTAATTGATGACGTCGTCGCTGTCGACGTTACCGGCGTAATCGATGAAGGATTCATAGAGCGAATCCTGCAGGCCGACCGCAAAGCCACCGAGTTCGATCGTCGCAACCATCAGGCGCGTACGGGTATTTTCTTCGTAGCCGTAAGACGGGTTATGCGGATCGTAGTCGAAGCGCGCCGTGAGGTTGGTCTTCAGCGTGCCCATTTCGGTGTCCGAAGCGGTGCTGAGATAGAGCTCTGCGCGGCTGTTGGTGTAGAGACCATCGGCATCCGGGCTGTAAGCGCTGCCATAAGCGGCATCAAAACGGACGCGACCGCCGACCTTGAGGCAGGTTTCGGTGCCTGGAATGTAGAAGTAGCCGGTGCCGAACGCGTCGCAGACGCGGACGTATTCCATGGGTTCCGGTTCGGCGGCGACGATGGCGTCGGCGGCCTGAGCGCCGGAGACTGCTGCGAGGGCAGCAGCGGAGCCAAGAAGAAGGCTCTTGATGTTCATTTTGTAATCTCCAAACAAACGCAGATGAAACAATGCATGTCGTAAAACAAGGTCGTCCATGGAAGCAGGAATCACCCCGAGTCGCGTGGTCGGCTGCCGAGACGCTAGTCGTCGATCAACTTTGCGGCAACGAAATCGGCACTGTTGTGTCCATTAGCGCCTCAATCGAACCGGTCGGTGTTGCAAGCATTCATCAGTTTGTTCGTGTGTTCTAAATCGCTGAAGAGCGGACGATGCTGCGTTGCAGCGAATCATCAAGCGACCGCCCGAATCAAACGCCGAAACGCAAAAGGCCCGGCAGAAGCCGGGCCTTTCGTAAAACCAAATCCTTTTAAAGGATCAGAACGTGCGCTGAAGGCGAACCATACCAGCGAACTGGTCTTCGTCGATTGCATCCCAGCTCGTGTAGGAGATTTCTGGCTGGATCAGGAGGCCGGAAACCGGGGTCCACTGAACGTTACCAGTTGCTGCGAAGGTTTCGTTGTCCGTGTAGGAAAGCTGTACGTTTGCAGCAACCTTGTCGGTGAACTTGTAGCCTGCGCCACCCCAAACAGCCCAGTCACCCCAGCTCGTGCCAACGCTGTCGCCAGGCGCGTACTTGTTGGTGGTGTCGCCGTCTGTGTTCCAGCCACCGAGAAGGAAGGCCGAGAATGCGCCGAAGGTGCCGGAGATGCGCGCCTTGATTGCGCCTTCTTCCTGCGACTCGTCGTAACCACCGACGAGCGAAGCAGCGAACGTGCCGCTGTCGTACTTGATACCAGCAACAGCATCCGGCCAATCGCTTGCGCCGCCTGGGATGTCGTTGTCGTTGGTGCCGTCGTCTTCGAGCGAGACTACAGCCTTGAAGCCATTGCCACCGTCAAAGGTGTAGGTAACCTGGTTCAGTTCGAACGGACCGTAGGAGATCACGTCATCGTTGATGACGTCGCCAGCGTAGCCGGAGAAGGACGAATACTGCGAGTCAGCAAGACCAACCAGGAAGCCACCCCAAGTGATGTTGGCTTCGATCAGACGCGTGCGCGTGTTCTCTTCGAAAGTTTCCGAGTTGTGCGGGTTGTAATCGAAACGAGCAACGATACGGGTCTTCAGTGCACCCCATTCGGTGTCGGAAGCTGTGTCGAGCGAGATGTGCGCGCGGCTGTTGGTGTACAGGCCATCGCTGTTTGGCGTGTAGGCATCAGCATAGCCTGCGTCGAAACGAACGTAACCACCGATCTTGAGGCAGGTTTCCGTGCCCGGGATGTAGAAGTAACCCGTGCCGAAAGCGTCGCAAACGCGAACGTATTCCATTGGCTCCGGCTCAGCAGCGACGATAGCGTCAGCAGCCTGGGCGCCGGAAACTGCTGCGAGAGCTGCAGCGGAGCCGAGAAGAAGGCTCTTGATGTTCATATTTGACCTCCAGTCAAAGTTTCATAAGGGGTGAGTAGCTTGCTGGAGCCAGCACATCTGCCCCTCCCCGCGACTCAAGAAACGGCGACGAACCGACGCGCTTCATGTCCCGAAGCTACGAGACCTTTCCAATTGTGACAAGTAAATCACAAGCTTCGATGCGCGTTTTTGGTGTTTATTTGCAAAAGTGTTGCAACGTTTCATCGCATTGGTTTCGAGCGTTAACCAACACTTAATAAACGGGCCGGGAATCGGCCGTCCGCGACGCGTCGAGGAACTGGTGACCACCTCAGTCGCGGGAGAGAATCACCAGACGGCCGCGACCGATCGCGACAGAAACAGCCGGCAGTTTCATTGCCCAAACGACAAAAGGCCCGGCGTGAGCCGGGCCTTCCGTCAAACAATCCTTGGGTAAGGATTAGAACGTGCGCTGAAGGCGAACCATACCGGTCCACTGATCGTCGTCCATCTGCGCGTTGTCGACGCTCGTGTACGAAACTTCTGGCTGGATCAGGAGGCCCGAAACTGGGGTCCACTTGACGTTTGCCGTAGCAGCAAGAACTTCGGAGTCGGTGTAACCAACCTGTACGTTAGCAGCAACCTTGTCGGTGAACTTGTAGCCAGCGCCACCCCAAACAGCCCAGTCACCCCAACCAACGACTGCGTCGCCGTAGTTCGTGCCTGGTGCGTACTTGTTGATGTCGTCGCCGTCCGAGTTCCAGCCGCCCATGAGGAAGGCCGAGAATGCGCCGAACTTGCCGGAGATGCGGCCCTTTACAGCGCCTTCTTCCTGCGATTCGTCGTAACCGCCGACGAGCGAAGCAGCGAACGTGCCGTTGTCGTACTTAGCGCCGAGAACTGCATCCGGCCAGTCGCTTGCGCCGCCTGGGATGTCGTTGTCGTTGGTGCCGTCGTCTTCAAGCGAAGCAACAACCTTGAAGCCGTTGCCAGCGTCGAAGGTGTAGGAAACCTGGTTGAGTTCGAAAGGACCGTAGGAGATCACGTCATCGTTGATGACGTCGCCAGCGTAACCCGAGAACTGCGAGTACTGGGAGTCAGCGAGACCGACCAGGAAGCCGCCCCAAGTGATGTAAGCCTGGTTCAGACGTGTACGTGTGTTCTCTTCGTAATCGCCGAACTGTGGGTTATGCGGGTTGTAGTCGAAGCGAGCTACGATCTTGGTCTTCAGAGCGCCCCATTCGGTGTCCGAAGCTGTGTCGAGCGAGATGTGAGCGCGGGTGTTCGTGAACGAACCTTCGCGGTCAAGGCGGTAAGCTTCGTTGTACTTAGCGTCGAAACGAACGTAACCACCGATCTTGAGGCAGGTTTCCGTGCCCGGGATGTAGAAGTAACCTGTGCCGAAAGCGTCGCAAACGCGAACGTATTCCATTGGCTCTGGCTCAGCAGCGACGATCGCGTCAGCAGCCTGGGCGCCGGAAACTGCTGCGAGAGCTGCAGCGGAGCCGAGAAGAAGGCTCTTGATGTTCATATTTGACCTCCAGTCAAAGTTTCATATGGGGATGGGTCTTTTGCTAAAGGCCAGCGTTCCCTGCCCGTCCCCGGGACTTTGAAAACGGACGAACCACCGCCGCGCTTCCGTGGTTCAAATTACAAATGCAGGCCGCGCATGCAATCGCGAACTGGCCATCCGCACCTTCTACCCACCTGCTTCACAAACCCGTGTTGCCGAAAGAGCACAAAAGCACCTCGGGCGACCGTTAAAAGTTTACACATCGTTAAGAAACACATTGGAAAGCAGCCACTTAGGCTTCGCGCAAGGTTCAGCGAACTACGCGCGCAACAGCGATTCTAGGATCGCAAATCGATTGGGATTTTGAAGTTTGGGAATGGCGGAGAGGATGGGATTCGAACCCACGATACGGTTTTGCCGTATACTCCCTTAGCAGGGGAGCGCCTTCGACCACTCGGCCACCTCTCCGGTCCGGCCTGATTATTTCGGAACGTTGCCGATTGCAAGGTCTTTCGCAGGCCGATCCCGATTCGAGAGCGGAATAGGCGTGGAATCAGTAGCTGGCAGGCCCTGCCCCGCCCGAACCGCGTCCATAGCGACCGGCGAGCGTCTTCAGGGCAGAGGAATAGAGAGCGACATCGGCGCCGACGGCCACGAACGTAGCGCCGAGATCGAGATAGCGGCGGTTGAGATCTTCGTCGAAGGTCAAGATGCCGGCCGGTTTACCGGCAGCGACGATTCGGCGAATCGCGTTCTCGATCACGTCCTGCACTTGCGGTGCACCGATCTGGCCGCGAAACCCCATGTCGGCGGAGAGATCGGCCGGGCCGATGAAGATGCCGTCAACGCCTTCGACCGCCGCGATTCGCTCGATGTCATCGATCGCCGCCGTGGTTTCGACCTGCACCAGAAGGCAGATCTCGTCTGCAGCCGTGTCTGTATAGTCTGCGATCGCGTTGAAGGCGGAGGCGCGGGCAACGGCTGCACCCACGCCGCGCTTTCCCTCCGGCGGATAGCGGACGGCATCAACCAGTGCTTTCGCCTGTTCGGCCGAATCGACCATCGGCACCAAAAGCGTGCGGGCGCCGATGTCGAGCAGTTGCTTGATCATCCAGGTTTCGCCCATCGGCGGGCGAACGACGGCTTCCGATGAGGAGGAGGACAGGGCCTGCAACTGCGCCATGATGCTGCGAAGATCGTTGGGCCCGTGTTCGCCGTCGATGACCAGCCAGTCGAAGCCCGCATGGCCGGCAATCTCCGCCGGCAGCGGCTCGGCCATGTTGAGCCAGAGGCCGATCTGCGGCAGGCCGGCTTGCAAACGAGCCTTGAAGGCGTTTTTCGGTGCCGGCATGGTATCTCCTTTTAAAAAATGCTGTCTTTATTACGCGAGCAACTGCTTGAGGTCGGTCGCCGGATCGGCGATCAGCGCCTTGTCTGCCGTCAGGCCGTTGTCCAGCAGCTTCTTGCCGGTCACATAGGCCTTGGCGTCGTTGATCGCATCCACGGCGATCAGGCGACCCTCGCGGTAATACCAGATCGACACGCTGCCCTGTCGGGTACCGGGCCGCATCACCGTCTCGTCGTAGCCGAGGTTGAACCCGGCGATCTGCAGCTTCACGTCATACTGGTCGGACCAGAACCACGGCTTTGCCTCGTAGGGCTCGGCTGACCCGGTCAGGGTCGCGGCAACCGATTCGGCCTGGTCGACTGCGTTCTGCACCGACTCGAGACGGATATTGGTGCCCTTCCAGGGCAGCATGGCGCAATCGCCCATGGCAAAGATTGCCGGATCGGACGTGCGAGCATAGTCGTCGACGAGGATGCCATTGCCAACGTCGAGGCCGCATTGCTGCGCCAGCCGGTCGTTCGGCGTGACGCCGATACCGACGATGACGAAATCGATATCGATGACCGTGCCATCGGACAACTCGGCCCCGCGAACCCGGCCGTCCTCGCCGATCAGGCGGGTAAGGCCTGTCTTTTCCCGGATGACGACACCGTGCTCGGCGTGAATGGCCCGCATCACGTCGGCGGTTTCCTTCGACGCGACTCGCTGGAGAATGCGGTCAGCCATCTCGATGAGCGTCACTTCAAGCCCGAGATGGCGGGCGACAGCTGCGGCTTCGAGGCCGATATAGCCACCGCCGATGATCAGAAGCCGGCGACCTGCCTTCATCTCGTCGGCGAGGAGATCGGCGTTGCGCTTGTCACGGACGGTAAAGACACCGGTGAGATCACCGCCGATGCTGGCTGGAAGGGTGCGCGGCGTCGAGCCGGTAGTCAGCGCCAGATGTTCATATTCGAGGACAGACCCGTCCTGCATTCGGATCGTCTTTGCATCCCGGTCAATTTCTTCGACAAAGGTCGAGAGCCGGAGCTCGACATCGTGTTCCGCAAACCAGGTTTCCGGGCGAAACGTCAGGCGGTCGAAACTCATCTCGCCCATCAGGTACTTCTTGGACAGTGGCGGCCGCTGATAGGGAATGACATCTTCGGAGCCAATCATCGTGATAGGCCGCTCATCCTTCAGCGCTCTCAGCTTGGCGGCGAGCGCGAACCCGGCCTGCCCTGCCCCGACGATCACCAATCTACCTGCTGCCACGCCCTGCTCCCATCGCGAAAAACTCGCGGCTGAAGGGGTAGCGCCGCCCCGGCGACCCGTCAACAGCCCGATTTCGGCACACTAACGGTGCAACTTGCGCAACGCGTGATCATGACGCGACGAAAACGCGCAGATCAGCGGCATTTTACCCATCTGTTTCAGAATGATTCATAAAAAGAGGAATAAAGTCATAGTCGAGGACGAGAACGAGGGAGGCGATCTGCCGGGTACGATGATGAAGGATACCGCACACGACCATGCTCACACGGGCGATCGGGCATTTGAAAAGTTCACGATAGACCGGCCTGGCCGGATCATCTTTGTCGGACACCATCTCTCGACCAATACCGCCTTCCGATGCCTGATCCGGACAATCTCTCTTTATGGCGCCGAACTGGACGTCAGTCCCAGCCTGCCGGTACCGGCCAACTTCTTCCTGGAAATCCTCGGCATTCACGACGAAATCGGCTGCACCGTGATGCGCCGCGAAGAGGAGAAGGTCACGGTCGCCTTCAACATGCTGATCGATGCGGAATTCCTGCATCACGTCATCCGGCTTTCGTTCGAAACGAGCCACTAAGCCGGGTCGTCGTCAGGGGCATAGTTTTGCTTCATGCGCGCCATCAGCGGCCTTGTCCGCCCTTGCACGCCGTTCAAAGCCCCCTATTGTGTGCGGACTTTTTGAACCGGATCCTGATATCATGTCTTCATTCTCGCGCTTCACGCCTCTCGTCGGCGCTCTTCCGGCGACCGTTCCCTTTGTCGGCCCCGAGGCCATTGAGCGCGCCAGAGGGCGTGCCGTGCAAGCCCGAATTGGCGCCAACGAGAACGGGTTCGGCCCTGCCCCGTCAGTCATCGAAGCCATGAAGTCCGCCGCCGCAGACAGCTGGAAATATTCGGACCCGGAGAATTACCAGCTGAAGCAGGCGCTTGCCGCGCATCTTGGCTGCAGCGCCGAAAACATTGCGATCGGCGAAGGCGTGGACGGTCTGCTCGGCCAGATCGTGCGAATGGTGATCGAGCCCGGAATGCCTGTCGTCTCCTCCTACGGCGCCTATCCAACCTTCAACTTCCACGTCGCCGGCCATGGCGGCACGCTGGTAACGGCGCCCTATCGCGACGATCGCGAAGATCTCGACGCCCTGATGGATACGGTCATCCGCGAAAACGCGCCGCTGGTCTATTTCGCCAATCCCGACAATCCGATGGGCAGCTGGAACGATGCCGAAAAGATCGTGTCCTTCGCGCGGGGCCTGCCGGAAAGCTGCCTGATGGTGCTGGACGAGGCCTATTGCGAAACGGCGCCCGATGGCGCAACGCCGAAGCTTTCGGCATTGATCGACCTGCCGAACATCATCCGCACCCGGACCTTCTCCAAGGCCTACGGTCTGGCGGGCGCGCGGGTCGGCTACACCATCTCGACGCCCGACAACGCCACCGCGTTCGACAAGATCCGCAACCATTTCGGCATGAACCGGGTCGGCGTGGCAGCAGCACTGGCGGCACTGAAAGACCAGGAGTATCTGGCTGAGGTGATCGACAAGATCAAAGCGTCTCGCGACCAGATCTCGGCGATCGCCCGGGCCAACGGGCTCGAGCCGCTGCCATCGGCGACCAATTTCGTGGCGATCGACTGCGGCCGCGATGGTACCCATGCGCGGGCGATCGTCGACGGTCTGATGGAGCACGGCGTCTTCATTCGTATGCCGGGCGTGGCACCTCTCAACCGCTGCATCCGCATCAGCGCAGGACCGGAGCAGGATATGGCATTGCTGGAAGAGGTGTTGCCGAAAGTTCTGAAGGGTCTCTAGAACAGAAAAAAGACCGCGCCGGCCTTGTTTCTGCCGGTCGCGGTCTTTTGATCTTCAGCGGCTGCGGTTTGTTGCCGGGAACAGCTCCGGTTCGCGCCGCGTCTCCATCCGTTTTCTCTCTGGTAGGCCCGTGTTCTTGATCGCCGGCCTTCTTGTGGGCCGGTCGCATGATTGCGTGGGCGCTTCACGTCGTTAGTGGATGGTCATCCATTCGCGGGCTGCGCGCAGGGCTTCTGCCAGCTGCATCTTGCTCATCGTCGCGGCGAGATCGGCGCGCAATTCGGCGGCGCGGTCGCAGCCCTTGATCGCGGCGATGTTGAGCCACTTGTGGGCAGAGACCAGATCGACCGGGCAACCCCGGCCGGTCGCATACATCAGACCCATGTCGCAGAGAACGTCTGCGCGAGCCTCGCCACCCATGGTGGCCATTTCGGAAGCATTCATTTCAAAGCGTGCCATCGGTTCGTATCCCTGTTTCGAGAACGTTGTTCTTGTCGTCTGCCCTGTTTTCCGTCGGGACCGTCGCTGTCTTGTGCAGCTTGTTATCGGCCCTTCCGGGGTGGCGGTTTGTGCCGCTCTTTGATGATTTGAGTATCGGCCAAAGCTTGCAAAAAGCGCCTAAAAAGCATGATTAATTTGCTGAAAACAAAGTGCAAACGCTTGGTAAACTTGGTTTTTTGTTAAACATCGCGGCCCTTGGCTATTAAGGGTTTTGCGGACATTTTTACGAAAAATTCAGATCTGGATTTCAACCCTTTCTTCACCACGAATTCGGGTCGCGTTTTCATCGCGTCGAAATAAACGCGCGTCGCTCGGCGAAAACGGCGGGAGATTCGGCTGATATTCCGCCCCATGCGCAGGCTCAGGATATTTACCTTTACGTGTGCGTAAGCTAGATTTTCCGCTGTTCGCGCGAGGAGGTGCGAACGCTCAGACATATGACCGGTGCGGAAGCGCCGGCTCCGGGAGGGAAAACCATCATGAAGCGCATTTCGATACTCGCAGCTGCTTTCTCATTCTTCGCCTTCGGCATAGCCGGCACCGGCCATGCGGCAGAAGCGATCGAGGGCAACTGGAAGACCGCGAGCGGCGAGACGGCAGAGATCGGCAAATGCGGCGGCGCCTTCTGCGTGACGCTGAAAACCGGCAAGCATGCGGGACGGCAGATCGGCAAGCTTTCGCCCAAGGGCAGCGACTATACCGGCGAGATCACCGATCCCGAGGCGGACAAGACCTATAGCGGCTCCGGCTCGGTCAGCGGCAATTCGCTCAAGATGAAGGGCTGCGTGATGAAGATCCTCTGCAAGTCGCAGACCTGGACGCGCCTCTGACGCTATCGTCGCGATAGCAGGCGGCAGCGTTTGCGATCCCGGCAGTCACCTCTGTAACGGGTGGGCCGGGATAGCAGTGCAGGTCTCGCCGGCGATTGGGGATGAGATCAGGCTATTATCCCCGTCAGCTGTCGTTTGATTGTCGAAAACTTCCCATTATAATAGCGCATGAACACACGAATCTCTTCACTCCCCGCCCTTGCTTTCATCAGCCCGAGCCCTGTCGCGGCGCAGGCTTTCGACAATGCGGAAGCAGCCGTCGATGCGCTGACAGCGCTTTACGAGCGCAACACGTCCTTCCTGATCGATGCCTTCGGCGCACTTGCGAAGGGTGCGGCCGTGACCGGTCGATACCGCGCCTGCTATCCGCAGGTGATGATCGAGACCACGTCGTTCGGCCATGCGGATTCGCGTCTCTCCTATGGCCACGTGACGTCCCCCGGCGTCTACACGACAACGGTGACCCGGCCGAAACTGTTTCGCCATTACCTGATCGAGCAGCTCGATCTGCTCATTCGCAACCACGGCGTTCCCGTGATCGTGTCGGAATCGACGACACCGATCCCGCTGCATTTCGCATTCGGCGAAGGCGCGCATATCGAGTCGTCCGTCAGCAACGCGATGGCCGACATCCCGATGCGCGACCTGTTCGACACGCCGGATCTCAACAATACGGACGATCTTATCGCCAATGGCGAATACGAGGCCCCGTTCGGCGAGCCTGCGCCGCTTGCGCCGTTTACCGCGCAGCGCATCGATTATTCGCTGGCAAGGCTCAGCCATTATACCGCGACCGGGGCAGAGCATTTCCAGAATTACGTGCTGTTCACGAACTACCAGTTCTACATCGACGAATTCGCCGCCTGGGCGCGCAAGCTGATGGCGGAAGGTGGCGACGGGTATACGGAGTTCGTGGAGCCGGGCAACATCCTCACCACCGCCGGCAACGACCGGCCGGAGAACCCGGGCACGATCCGGATGCCGCAGATGCCGGCCTATCACCTCAAGAAGGGCGATCATTCCGGCATTACTCTCGTGAATATCGGCGTCGGGCCTTCCAATGCGAAGACGATTACCGACCACGTCGCCGTGCTGCGTCCGCATGCGTGGCTGATGGTGGGACATTGCGCGGGCCTTCGCAACAGCCAGCGGCTGGGTGATTACGTGCTGGCCCACGCCTATGTTCGCGAAGACCATGTGCTCGATGACGACCTGCCCGTCTGGATCCCGATCCCGGCGCTTGCCGAAGTGCAGCAGGCGCTGGAAAGCGCCGTCGAGGAAGTGACCGGTTACGAGGGTTTCGAGCTGAAGCGGATCATGCGCACCGGCACAGTGGCGACGATCGACAACCGCAACTGGGAACTGCGCGACCAGCGCGGCCCGGTAAAGCGGCTTTCGCAGTCGAGAGCGATCGCGCTCGACATGGAATCGGCAACGATTGCCGCAAACGGCTTCCGGTTCCGTGTGCCCTATGGAACGCTGCTCTGCGTCTCCGACCGGCCGCTGCATGGCGAACTGAAGCTGCCCGGCATGGCGACGGCGTTCTACCGGACCCAGGTCAGCCAGCATCTGCAGATCGGCATCCGTGCCGTGCAGAAACTGGCGGCGATGCCCACTGAGACGCTGCATTCGCGCAAGCTGCGAAGCTTTTACGAGACGGCTTTCCAGTGACAGCGGGTCAAATCGCGTATACACTTGTGCGTGCATGGAGGCTGCAATGCGCGCGACATCGACAGTCAACGATGACCTACTGATTGAGGCGAAGGAGATCAGCGGGCTGCCGGAAACGGCAACAGTCGAGGAGGTGCTTCGCCACTTCGTGGAAGGTGAGCGGAGGCAGCGTGCCCTGAACGCGCTGGAGGGCACGGGATGGGACGGGCCCCGCCACAGCCGTCCAACATTCGAGACGCTGGCGGAAGAATTCCGCAGGCTGACGGCAGACCGTGACCACACACTATCGGAAGTGCTGCAGCGCGAGGGGCGCAACGAGCGATGACCCTTTACGTGGTCGATGCGAGCGTTGTAGTCAAATGGGTCGTCGAAGAACCCGGCACACCGCAGGCGATGACCCTTTTGAACCGACACGAGTTGGCGGCGCCCGATCTCATCCTAGCGGAGTGCGCCAACATTTTCTGGAAAAAGGTGCGGCGCCGGGAGTTGTCACTGCCGGAGGCAAGGTTTGCCGCTCTGATGATCGAGGGATCGGATCTCCAGCTTCGGGAGATGCTGCCGATCTGGCTGGCGGCCATAGAGCTCGCCGCGCGGATAGACCATCCGGCCTACGATTGCCTGTATCTGGCCCTTGCCCAACGTGAAGGGCTGCAATTCGTGACGGCCGATGAAAGCCTTGTGCGCAAGCTGGGTCAGAGTACCGATCGGGCGGTAAGGAAGCTGGCTGTTCCTCTTTCGTCTTTCGCCTGATCAATCCCCCCTCTTCGGCCGTGCCGCCAAAAGCGACAATGCGGTGCCGACGAGTGACGAGACGATGACGAGGATGTGGGTGTTGACCGCAGCCTTGCCGAGTTCCTCCAATGCCATCCCACCCGCATCCGCTCCGAAGGCTAGCGCGCCGGCGGTAATGCCAGCGGGATAGGTGCCGACGCCGGCGGGTGCGTGGACGGGCAGTACCGAGGACAATTCACCACCGAGCGCGCCGCCGAAACCCGGGCCGACCGAGAGCCCGCCGAGCAGGCCGAGGACCCAGGCAAGAACCGCGATCTTGGTGAACCAGTTGACCAGCGTCGCGCCCCAGGCCCGAGCAAAGGCGTTTGCATCGAGCGGCAGACCGGCCTTGATCTCGTCGAGCAGCTTCTTGCCCTTCGCCGGCAGCAGCTTTTCCGCGAACTTGAAGGCATGGCCGTGTAAGGAAAAGGCTAGCGCCGGCAGGATGAGAAACGCGGCCCATAGCGTCCACGCCCAGATTGCACCGGTTGCGCCACCTGTCTGCAGCACGAGCCCGATGCCGGCGGCGGCCAGCAGGGCGTGCAGATCGAACAGCCGCATGACGAGAAGTGCTGCCGTTGCGCGGGTGAGAGAAACGCCGAACTCGCGCCGCATCAGAAGCGGGAAGCTTGCTTCGCCCGAGCGGAAGGGCAGCATGACGTTGAGAAGGTTGTGGACCTGCACGAGCCGCAGCAACGTGCCGAAGCGGCCGCCGGTTTCGTGCGGGAAATAATCGTAGATCCGCCAGGTGCGCAGCACATAGGTCGCAAGCAATAACGCGAGCGCTAAAGCAGCCGTTCCCCACCCGGCGGCGCTCCATAATGAAACGACCCTGCCCCAGCCCCAGACATAGTGGATGAAGGCGGCGTAGAGGGCCACGATCGCAACTGTGCCAAGCGTCATGGCGTGGCGAATTATCCACGGTCTGCGGCTGGAAACCGGAGAATTCTTCATATATCAGGGGGCCCAATACGAGGTTTCGGGTCAAGCATTAAGACCAAGGCGCAGAGACTGCGGCCGCCATGACGGCGGATCGTCACGCCCGAGGTTTCCCGAGTTTCTAGGAGAAACACAAGGTGCGTACAACAGCAAGTTCGGCGGCCGGCACGATCGATGGCACGCTTGAAGGTACGATCGGCACCGTTTCACCGGTCGAACTCTCCCTCGTCGTGCCGCTCTTCAACGAAGAGGAAAGCGTCGGCCCGCTGATCGAGCGGATCTGCGCCGCCATGGCCACCTACCCCTCGGCCTGGGAACTGATCCTGGTCGACGACGGAAGCACCGACGCGACCATCGCCAATGCGAAGCTTTCGCTGTCGCGTTCGGGTCTCATCCTGCGGATCATCGAGCTGCAGCGCAATTTCGGCCAGACGGCGGCCATGCAGGCCGGCATTACGGAAGCGCGCGGCAGGCTGATCGCGACGCTCGACGGCGACCTGCAGAACGACCCCAAAGACATTCCTTCGATGGTCGCCGAACTCGAGCGACGCGAACTCGACCTCCTGGTCGGCTGGCGCAAGAACCGCCAGGATGGGCTGTTCCTGCGCAAGGTGCCTTCCTTTATCGCCAACCGGCTGATCGGGCGCATCACCGGCGTCCGCCTGCATGACTACGGCTGCTCGCTGAAGATCTATCGCTCGGCTGTCATCAAGCAGGTCCAGTTGATGGGCGAGATGCACCGCTTTATCCCGGCCTGGGTTGCGGGCGTCGTGCCGAGCTCGCGGATCGGCGAAATGCCCGTCACCCACCACGCCCGCCAGCACGGCGTTTCGAAATACGGGATATCGCGCACCTTCCGCGTCATCCTCGATCTTCTGTCGGTGATGTTCTTCATGCGCTTCAAGGCGCGGCCGGGGCATTTCTTTGGATCGCTCGGCCTTGGCCTCGGTGCGCTTTCGGCGCTGATCCTGTTTTACCTGTTCATCGACAAGTTCATTCTGGGCAACGATATCGGTACGCGTCCGCTCTTCATGATCGGGGTGATGCTGTTCCTGTCCTCGGTGCAGATGATCACCACCGGCATCCTCGCCGAAATGATCGCCCGCATCTATTACCGTGACGGCGCGTCGCTCTCCTATATCGTCAGGGCAGTCCACGAGGGTGTCGACTCGAGTGACGCTACGCCGCAGCCGTGACACACCAAGCGATATTCTGAAAAATCGTGTCAAAAGGGCCGCCGGCACGCTGGCTTGCCGCTTGATCTGCAGGCACGGCATGATACGCCAGACAGACAATCGCGCCTGAATTATTCTGTCTTCGTCACCGGCGGACCTGGAGAAAACCTTTTGCATAGCCTTGAGGGTTCACATTTCTCCACTGTCAGGGTCTCCGCGGACCGGCTTTCCCGCGCCCGCACGTTTTTCACGGTCCTGGCGGTCTATTTTCTGGTGAATATCGGGGTCCGTCTAATTCTGCCGCATGCGCTGGAACTAGACGAAGGCGAACAGGCCTATCTGTCGCAATGGCTGCTGGCCGGATACGGCACCCAGCCGCCGATCTACAACTGGCTGCAATACCTCGTGGTTCATCTCTTTGGCATGTCGATGCCGACCTTGTCGGGACTGAAGAACCTGCTTCTGTTCGGTGCCTACGGCTTCTATTTCCTCGCTGCCCGACAGGTCTTGCAGGACAAGCGCCTCGCAGTGGTGGCGGTGCTCGGTCTTTTGACCATCCCGCAGGTCTCGTTCGAGGCGCAACGGGACCTCAGCCACACCGTGGCGGCGATCTTCGGCAGTTCGCTCTTCCTGTTTGCGCTGTTCAGGCTTTTATCCGTTCCGACGCTTGGCTCGTTCCTTCTGTTCGGGCTCGCCACGGGAATCGGGGGAATGACCAAGTACAACTTTGTCCTTCTTCCGCTCTGCGCGATGCTTGCAGTGCTGATGGAAAGCCGGTTTCGAGACCGGGTGCTGGACTGGCGCATCCTTTTGAGCGGTCTGGTGGCGCTGCTTGTAGTTGCCCCGCACGCCGTCTGGCTGCTCGACAATTTCGAGGCGGCCAGCAGCCGGTCGGTGGACAAACTCATCAGCGCTGACGCCGGTACGCTCGCAGCGATCTCCCGCGGACTGCGATCTCTGCTCCTGTCATCGACCGGGTTCATGGCCCTCACCGCAGCGGTGTTCGCCATCTCGCTGCGTGAAAAGCTTTCGACGGTCATGAGGGCCGACGACGACTGGAGCCGGCTTGCCGGTCGCATCCTGGCATTCGTGATGGCCGTCCTTTTGGGCATGGTCCTGTTCGGCGGCGTGGATGACGTGCGCGACCGCTGGCTCACGCCGCTGCTATTGATTCTGCCGCTTTACCTGACGCTGAAGATCGACGCAGCCGGGATCGGCATATCGATGCCGCTCAAGCGCCTCTGGGTGACTGCTGCGGCGATCATGGTGATTGTTCCCCTGATCCTGTTTGGAAGAGTGGCGATCGACCCATTCACGGGCAACTACGGTAACGTCAACATTCCCTTCGACAAGTTGGCGAAGCAGATCGAGCCGGAACTCGCAAACGACGGTTCCGACCCGCGCCCGGTGCTGATCATTGCCGCCGATGGGCATCTGGCCGGAAATATGCGTTTCAACCTGCCCGATACGACCGTTGTCGTCTCGCACCAGCCGGCCGGCATGGTGATTACGGCAATCTTAGCCTATCGCAAGGCAGTCTTTGTCTGGCGCCGTTCGGATGGCACAATGCCGGACGGGTTTAAAACCGTCTTTGGCCGCTATTTGAAGACGCAGGGGCTCGAAGGACTCTCGGCAAACCCGGTCATCCTGCGCTTTCCCTATTCCTGGGGACACGAAGGCGACCAGTACCCATTCGCCATGGCAGTTGTCGATCTCCCGGACTGACCCTATTCCGCCACGGTTTCTGCGAGGTGATCCAGAGCCTTTGACAGCGTCTCGACCATTTCGTCGACTTCCCCGCGGGTGATTGTGAAGGCCGGCGATGCCAGCATGCGGTCTGCCGTGGCGCGCATGATCAGCCCGTTTTCGAGGCAGTGGTTGCGCACAAGCGACCCGATATCGTCGGGTTTGGCATAGCGCCGCCGGGTCGCCTTGTCGGCTGCAAGCTGAAGGCCGCCGATCAACCCGACGCTATCGGCCTGTCCGACGACCGGATGCGCCTCAAGGCTTTTCCAGCCTTTCGCAAAATAGGGTCCGATATCGTCGCGGATCCGTTCGACCAGACCTTCGTCTTCGATGATCCGCAGGTTTTCGAGCGCGGCTGCTGCGGCCACCGGGTGGCCCGAATAGGTGTAGCCGTGGAAGAAGTCGCCGACCTCGTTGACCATCACATCCGCGACCCGGTCGGAGACCAGCACGCCGCCGATCGGCAGATAGCCGGAGGACAGGCCTTTCGCGATCGGCGCGAGATCGGGCTCAAAGCCGTAATGCTGGTAGCCGAACCAGGAGCCAAGGCGGCCGAAGCCGCAGATGACTTCATCGGACACGAGCAGAATGTTGCGCGCCTTGCAGATGCGCGAGATCTCCGGCCAGTAGGTATCCGGCGGAATGATCACGCCGCCGGCGCCCTGGATTGGCTCAGCGACGAAGGCTGCAACCGTGTCTTCGCCCAGTTCATCAATCTTGGCTTCAAGCTCGCGCGCTGCTTGCAGGCCGAATTCCTCCGGCGAAAGATCGCCACCCTCAGCATACCAGTAGGGCTGGCCGATATGGTGGATGCCGTCGATCGGCAGGTTGCCCTGTTCATGCATCAGCTTCATGCCACCCAGCGAGGCGCCGGCGACCGTCGAGCCGTGGTAGCCGTTTCGCCGCGCGATCACGAGCGTCTTTTCCGGCATGCCGAGCGCCTTCCAGTAGACGCGGGCCATGCGGAACCAGGTGTCGGTGGCCTCTGATCCGGAATTGGTGAAGAACACGCGGTTCATGTGCGGCCCCGCATGCGACGCGATCTTCTGGGCAAGCAGAATGGCGGGCGGCGTCGTGGTGCCGAAGAAGCTGTTGTAATAGGGCAATTCCTGCATCTGACGGAAGGCAGCGTCCGCGATGGACTTTCGGCCATAGCCGACGTTGACGCACCAGAGGCCCGCAAAACCGTCGAGATATTTCTTGCCCGTCGAATCCCAGATATGGCGCCCCTCGGCCCGTTCGATGATTCGCGTGCCCTTGGCGTTTAGCTCTTTCATGTCCGAAAACGGATGAATGTGGTGGGCGGCATCGATCGCGGCGAGATTGGAGATCGTCGGCTTCTCGTTCATGCGGTTTCCCTCAGGGCTTAGACGCGGCTCAGATTGTGCGACCAATTCTTATCGGCTACCAACGAGGCAGCGCAACCATCGAGATGATGCCTCATGACCGAGACCGCAGCCGAGCCCCATATCGAAATCATGCTGGTCGGCATGAACGGCGACCTGCGCGGCAAACGCATTCCGATGACGGCCGAAAAGAAGATCTGGGACGGAACGGTACGGCTGCCCTCCTCCACCCAGTCGCTCGATATCTGGGGCTGCGACAATGACGAGCTGACCGGGCTTTCGATCTCGATCGGCGATCCCGATGGGCTCTGCATTCCCGACCGCCGCACCCTTGCGCCGATGCCCTGGGGGCCGCCGGGCTCGAAGCAGGTGCTTGCGACCATGCACGAGATGGACGGGCAGCCGAGTTTCATGGATCCGCGTGCGATTCTGGCCGGTGTGCTTGAGCGCTTTTCGAAGCTTGGGCTTACGCCGGTCGTGGCGACCGAGCTCGAATTCTACGTGCTAGAGGATGACTGGCGCGACACCGGACGTCCGCGGCCGCCGGCAAAACTTGCCTATCGCGGCGAGCCGAACGGTTTCCAGCTCTACGACATGGGCGCAGTCGATGCGCTCGACGGTTTCCTGCAGACAGTGCGCACATGGGCGCATGCTCAGGACCTGCCGGCGGATGCGACAACGGCCGAATTCGGGCCCGGCCAGTTCGAGATCAATCTTCTGCACCGGGCGGATGCATTGGCGGCGGCCGACGACTGCATCTGCCTGAAACGCATCGTCGAACAGGCAGCTAGAAAGCACGGATTGAAATCCACCTGCATGGCAAAGCCCTATTCGGATCATGCCGGTTCCGGCCTGCATGTGCATGCCAGCATCATCGATTCCGACGGCAACAACATTCTCGACGCTAAGGGCGGCGATCCTGCAAAACTTCGGTCCGTCACCGCCGGCATGCTCAACACAATGCGTGATGCGCAGCTGGTTTTCGCGCCCTATGCAAATTCCTACAGGCGTTTTCAGCCCGATTCGTTTGCGCCCGTCGATATCGACTGGGGCTTCGGCCATCGCGGAACGGCAGTCCGCATTCCGGACGCGAACGGTCCTGCCGCCCGCATCGAGCACCGCGTCGCCGGTGCCGACGCCAATCCATACCTGCTGCTGACCGCCATTCTCGGCGGCATGCTCCTAGGGCTCGAAGCGGATCTCGATCCCGGTCCGGCAACGGAGCCTGGCCAGAAACCCCCAGCTGACGCCAAACGCCTCACCCATGATTTCCTGACCGCGGTCGAGGATTTTGCTGCCTCGCCTTTCATCCAGGACGTGTTCGGAAAGCGATACCAGACGCTCTTCGGCGACACGAAGCGCAAGGAGGCGATCACCTTCCTGCGGACCGTCAGCGACTTCGACTACCAGACCTATCTGCCTCGAATCTAGGATCCAGCATCCATCGGCGGGCGGCTGGCGGAACGACGATCTTCGCCATATGATGGGAACCTGCCTGCGAGCCTGCAGGGGTTGCAAAAGGACGTCAGGCGCCACGCGCGGCGCGGACGGGCAAGGGCCGCTTGGCCGATGGAGACGCTGATGCCGTTCTGCCGAGCTGCCGCAGCAGCCTTTCTCGGCCTTCTCCTGACCGCATCTCCGATGTGGTCGCAGGACGCGCCGCTGACCGTCGTCCTCAAGCCCGGTCAGACCGCCGCCGACGTGCAGCAGGTGCTGGATCTTGCGGCCCGCACGGGCCGACCGCTGACGGTTCAGGTGGAGACCGCGACCACAACCACCGGCGCCGCTGCATACCCCGCGACCTCCGCATCGGACACGACCTCTGGCACTGCCACCGCAACCAGCGCCGATACGATGCAGATGACGCCGGAAATGGAAGCGGCCAACATGGGCATGGCCAGCTGGGAGCGGTTTTCGGATGCCTCGTCCCAAGGTTTCACGACGGCGATTGCGGGGCTGCAGGCCCTGTCCACCATGGTGGGCATGACGACCACGCATCTGGATGCCGAGGGCATTGCGAACGGCCGGATCGCGATGGTGGCGCTGCTTTCGCTTTTGGCGGGCGGCGCCGCGGCGCTTAGCGTTCGGCTCCTGTTTGCGCAGTTGCTGCGACACAGCCATTTGCGGGCCCGTCACATCGCCGGCAAGTTCCGCCGCTTCTTCAAGCGCCTGGTCGGCGATCTGCTGTCGATCGCGATTTTTCTCGGTGTCGCCCGGTGGGTCCTGCTGACGATGCTCGCGGATACCACGGCTGCCTTCCAGGTCTGCCAGGCCGCCATTGCCTTCACCCTGATCCTGCTTGTCTACATGGCGGTGGGACGGTTCCTGTTTCGGCCCGATGAGAGCGGCGAAACACTGTTCGCGATCAGCAATCCGCAATGGCATTTCCATATGCTCACCGCCTATGGGGTGATCACCGCCCTGTTTGGTGAGACCATGCGGCTGTGGAACTGGCTAGGCCTGGACCGGGCCTCGCTCGACGGGTGGTTCCTGATCGGCGGCACCCTGCTGACGCTGCTCAAGCTAACCTGGTTCTGGGGCGGCCGCGCCGGCATCCGCGCTGCGTTCAAGGGCTCAAGCCCGGGCCCCGTCCGGCGCGTCATCGGCAACTTGCTTCCGGATTTCTATGTCGTTTCGGCCATCTTCATCTGGTTCTTCGGGTCGGTCATCATCGGCTCGCCGGACAGTGCCCGCTGGAGTTTCGCGGCCGGCTCGACTCAGGTCATCCTGCTGCTCCTGCCGGTGTTCGCACTCGGTGCCCACCACGTGGTGGACGAGTTCGCGCGGCACTGGGAAACCACCCATGGGGCGGGCCTTTGGTCATCCGTGCTCGCCAGCCTTCGCGTGGTGTGCTCGGGCGCTGTGTGGATCGGCGGCCTGCACCTGATCACCGCGCTCTGGTGGCCGCTGATGACCAGCGGCGGCGACATTGCGACCGGCTGGATCCTCTGGCTGGAGCGGCTGAGCTTTGCCGTGGTCGCAAGCTGGGCCGTCTACACGCTGGTGTGGAAATACGCCGAGACGATCGCCCCACCGCAGACCGTGATGCTGCCCGGCCAGGAAGACGAGCAAGCGGACAAGAAGCAGACAAGCCGTCTGACGACGGCGCTGCCGGTGATCCGCAACCTGGTTCTCGGTGCGGTTCTCGCGGTCGGCTCGCTGATCGTCCTCAGTTCGCTTGGCATCAACGTGGCGCCGCTGCTGGCCGGGTTCGGAGTGCTCGGGCTTGCGCTTTCGTTCGGGTCTCAGGCGTTGGTGAAGGACGTCGTTTCCGGCATCTTCTTTATTGTCGACGATGCCTTCCGGATTGGCGAGTACATCGATACGGGCAAGCTGCAGGGGACCGTGGAGCAGATCACCGTGCGCTCCGTGCGGCTGCGCCATCACAACGGACCCATCCACACCATTCCCTTCGGGCAGATCAGCTCCGTCACCAATTTCAGCCGCGACTGGGGAACGATCAAGTTCCAGCTCCGCTTCGAGCGCGACAGCGATGCCGAGATCATCCGCCGTGCCGCCAAGAAGGTGGGGCTGGGCATGCTGGAGGATCCGGAATTCGGGCCGCAGTTCCTCATTCCGCTGAAGATGCAGGGTATCCAGGACATCACCGAAACGGCGATGATCGTGCGCTTCAAGTTTACCTGCCTGCCCGGCAATCCGGGCATCCTGAAGCGCGAAGCGATGACGCGGCTGCTGGCCGCCTGCAAGGCCGCCGGCGTGCAGCTCGCATCCAATGCGGTGACGGTGCGCTCGAACGGAGCCAATTCCGTCGATATCGAAGCCGCCGCCGCCGGCACGCCGCCACCGCTGACGTCGATCGCTGTCTGAGCGTTCGACATTGCCGCGTTCAGCGCCGATCAGACCGTAGACGGTTCCGGCGACATATTCGCAGCGGCATTTTCGCGTCCTGCAGCCGTATTCTGTCCGGGAACCAGAACCTTCAGTTCGCCGGCATGGATCTTCAGCGTCACGTCCCGCTTCATCGGCAGGAGTTCGCCATCGATGACACAGCTGACGTCGCGGCGGTGGCGAGGAAAGTGCAGTTCGAGTTCTGTTGCCGTCATCGCCGTGACCGCGGCGTTTTCCTTGAGCTTGCCGCGCAGGATGTCGAAGGTGAGTTTTGCGACCCCGGACGGCTTCATCGGTTCGGCGAGGTAGAACCCAAGATGGCCGCTGGTCAGGTCATCGGCAAACATCAGAGGATCGGTGCCAAACTCGTTGTTTGAGACCGAGATGGCCGACACCTTGCGCGAAGTGCGCTTGCCATCGACGACATATTCCATCTCGAATTCCGGCGGGTTGAACATGACGCCGATTGCAGCCCTTGCGCTTGCCCGCATCTTGCCGAGCCTCGAGGCAAAATTCATCGAGTTGCGGTAGCGCACCATCCGGGCATGCAGGCCTGCGGAAAACTGGTGCACGAAGCTTTTTCCGTTGGCGCTGGCGATATCGATCGCTTCGGGCGTACCCTCTGCCAACGTGTCGAGGACTTCCCAGATGTCGAGCGGCAGTTTCAGCGAACGGGCAAACAGGTTCATCGTGCCGGCCGGCACCACGCCGAGAACGATACCGCTTTTCCAGGCAATGCCCGCCGCCGCGGAAATCGTGCCGTCGCCACCGCCGGCGATCAGTCCTTCGACGCCGGGCATCGAGGCTGCCTTTTCCATCGTCTCGACGACCTTGTCGCCGGCAACAACCTCGCACTCGATCTCGTGGCCGGCAGCCCGGAAGGTCTTCAGGGCGTGGTCGCAGTAAGCGTCCATATCCGTGGTTCGGAAAGTCCCGCCATCGCGGTTGAAAACGGCATGTAGTTTCATCGACAAGGGACCAGGTGCTCGAGGGCGGCGGATAACGACAGGGTGGAAAATGGTGAGGCCGCGGCAGATATCAACGGCACCGAATGGCGATTGCACGATTGTGGTACAGTTGGTTTTTGTCAAAAGCCTACCGCGCTGCACAATCACGTGCTAATCTGCCGTCAATTCAACTGCCTCAAAGCCCCATCATTTGCTCCCGGACGCGCTCGCTTCGAGCCGTACCCGTCCGCTTTTTCAACAGATGCGATACCATGACAGACACCGCAGTCCGACACGTGCCCGATGCCAAGGCCAACACCAGACCTGACGACAGCATCCCGAAAACCAGCCTTTCCCCCCTCGCCGTCCTTCTGATCGAATTCGCGCTTGCCGTCGGCGGCTTCGGGATCGGTACCGGCGAGTTCGTCATCATGGGCCTGCTGCCGAATGTGGCGGAGACGTATCAGGTCAGCATCCCAACGGCGGGCTATGTGATCAGCGCCTATGCGCTGGGTGTGGTGATCGGCGCGCCGATCATCGCAATTCTATCGGCCCGGCTGCCGCGCCGCACGCTGCTTCTGGCTCTGATGGGTGTCTTTGCGGTCGGCAACATCCTGTCGGCGATGGCGCCAAGTTTCTGGAGCTTTACCGCGCTGCGCTTCGTCACCGGCCTGCCGCACGGGGCCTATTTCGGGGTCGCCTCGCTGGTGGC
>Ga0213836_100575_pt1 | contig 29100 bp, 26 predicted proteins | sample SWPATP03_FD_160578 | JGI IMG/M metagenome (GOLD analysis project Ga0213836, IMG submission 160578) | Coastal seawater microbial communities from Marineland, Florida, United States - SWPA TP0 #3 | ecosystem: Environmental > Aquatic > Marine > Coastal | place: USA: Florida | collected 2016-08-05
AGGACCGTCCTGTTATGATGGGCGCCCCGTGGAACCCCCGGGACAAAAGACGCCGTATTTAACCACAAGCGCACAGCCGAAACCAAAGGCCAGTGCCACCTCCTAGTTTGAGCATGTCTGAGATCATAGAACTCCGCGCAGAGGTGCCGTCCGAATTGGGCGGTCAACGCCTCGACCAAGTCGCCGCCCAATTATTCGCAGAGCACTCGCGCTCGCGCCTTTCCGCCTGGATCAAAGACGGCCGCCTGACAGTGGACGGTGGCGTTCTGCGCCCGCGTGACATCGTGCACGGCGGCGCTGTGCTGGTGCTGCAGGCCGAGCAAGAGGCGCAGGGCGAGTGGGTGGCTCAGGACATCGAACTGGACATCGTCTACGAAGACGACCAGATTCTGGTGATCAACAAACCGGCCGGCCTTGTCGTGCACCCGGCTGCCGGCCATGCCGACGGCACGTTGCTCAACGCATTGCTGCACCACGTGCCAGACATCATCAATGTCCCGCGTGCCGGCATCGTGCACCGTCTGGACAAGGACACGACCGGCCTGATGGTCGTGGCAAAAACCATCCAGGCGCAGACTCAACTGGTCGCGCAGCTGCAGAAGCGGACTGTCAGCCGCATCTATGAATGCATCGTCATCGGCGTGGTGACGGCCGGCGGCAAGATCAACGCACCGATCGGTCGTCACGGGCAGCAGCGTCAGCGCATGGCGGTGATGGAAGGCGGCAAGCCTGCCGTCAGCCACTACCGCGTTCTGGAACGTTTTCGCTCGCACACCCACGTGCGCGTCAAGCTGGAAACCGGCCGCACGCACCAGATTCGCGTGCACATGGCGCACATCAACTTCCCGCTGGTGGGCGATCCTGCCTACGGCGGCCGCTTCCGCATTCCACCAGCAGCGAGCGCCACGATGGTCGAGTCGCTCAAGCATTTCCCGCGTCAGGCCCTGCACGCGCGCTTCCTGGAGCTCGACCATCCGACGACCGGTCAGCGCATGAGCTGGGAATCGCCGCTGCCGGATGACTTCGTCTGGCTGCTGTCCCTGCTCAAGCAGGACCGTGAGGCATTCATCGGATGAGTGAGTTCGTGACGGACTGGCTGACACCTGACTGGCCTGCGCCTGCAGGCATCAAGGCCTGCGTCACGACGCGTGCGGGCGGTGTCAGCGCGGCGCCGTTCGACAGTTTCAATCTCGGCGATCACGTCGACGATGATCCACTTGCCGTCGCCCGGAACCGATCGACGCTGACCTCGCGGCTGCAGGTCGAGCCCGCATGGCTGAAGCAGGTTCACGGCATCGATGTCGTCGAAGCGACGCCGGCCGAGGTCATGCAGGCTGACGCCAGCTGGAGCAGGACGCCTGACATTGCCTGCACCATCATGACCGCCGATTGCCTGCCGGCCTTGTTCTGCAATCGTCAGGGCACGCAGGTCGCCGCTGCTCATGCCGGCTGGCGCGGGTTGGCGGCAGGTGTTCTGGAGGCGGCTGTCGACAGCTTCGATGATGCGCCTTCCGAGATTCTGGTATGGCTGGGTCCGGCGATCGGCCCGCAGGCTTTCGAAGTCGGCCCCGAAGTGCGCGAAGCCTTCATGGCCACTCACCCGCAAACTGCAAATGCGTTCGTGCCTAGTGCCAATCCGGGCAAATTCATGGCCGACATCTATCAGCTGGCCCGCGCGCGTCTGGCGGCCCACGGCGTAACGGCGGTGTATGGCGGCGGTCTTTCGACCTACAACGACGAACGCTTTTTCTCCTACCGCCGAGGTGCGCGCACCGGACGGTTTGCGTCGTTGGTGTGGATCGAGCAATAGTCTTTACGGCGATATCTGTAGGAACGTGGCTTGTCCCGCGATCGGCTGCGAAGCAGTCTCGTCCATGGTTATTGGCAATGGTAGATGTATCGTGAGCTCTGGACTTACGGCGACTTCGTCGCCGATCGCGGGGACAAGCCACGCTCCTACAATTTCCGTGTTTATTCCTCATATCCCTCCCCGACAAGCTAACGTTGATCTGTGTCAAGCGTCCGCCGCTTGAATCCTGCGTAATCGGCCACATCTAAGGGCTATCTGGCAGGTTTTCTTCATTAAGGTGTGTTCATTGCTCCGGCCTGCCCATTTAGGAAGGTGACCAATGCGTATTGACCGTTTAACCAGCAAGTTACAGCTCGCTTTATCCGATTCTCAGTCTCTGGCGGTGGGCATGGACCATCCCGCCATTGAGCCTGCGCACCTCATGCAGGCCTTGCTCGATCAGCAGGGTGGTTCGATCAAACCCCTGCTGCTGCAAGTCGGCTTCGACATCAACAGCCTGCGCAAGGCGTTGAGCAAAGAACTCGACCAGCTTCCCAAGATTCAAAACCCGACCGGCGACGTGAACATGTCGCAGGACCTCGCGCGCCTGCTGAATCAGGCCGATCGTCTGGCTCAGCAAAAAGGTGATCAGTTCATTTCCAGCGAACTGGTTCTGCTCGCCGCAATGGACGAAAACAGCAAGCTGGGCAAGCTTCTGCTTGGCCAGGGCGTGAGCAAAAAGGCGCTGGAAAACGCCATCAGCAACCTGCGAGGCGGCGATGCGGTCAACGACCCGAACGCCGAAGAGTCGCGTCAGGCGCTGGACAAATACACCGTCGACCTGACCAAGCGCGCCGAAGACGGCAAGCTCGACCCGGTCATCGGCCGTGACGATGAAATTCGTCGGACCATCCAGGTGTTGCAACGGCGAACCAAGAACAACCCGGTTCTGATCGGTGAGCCTGGCGTGGGTAAAACCGCGATTGCCGAAGGTCTGGCCCAGCGCATCATCAACGGCGAAGTGCCGGATGGCCTGCGCGGCAAGCGTTTGTTGTCGCTGGACATGGGCGCGCTCATTGCCGGGGCCAAGTTCCGCGGCGAGTTCGAGGAGCGCCTGAAAGCCGTGCTCAACGAGCTGTCCAAACAGGAAGGCCAGATCATTCTGTTCATCGACGAGCTGCACACGATGGTCGGCGCGGGCAAGGCCGAAGGCTCGATGGACGCGGGCAACATGCTCAAGCCAGCATTGGCGCGTGGCGAGTTGCACTGCGTTGGCGCCACCACGCTCAACGAATACCGCCAATATATAGAGAAGGACGCGGCGCTTGAGCGACGCTTCCAGAAAGTACTGGTGGACGAGCCGAGCGAAGAAGACACCATCGCCATCCTGCGTGGCTTGAAAGAGCGTTACGAGGTTCACCACAAAGTCGCGATCACTGACGGCGCAATCATCGCAGCCGCCAAGCTCAGTCATCGTTACATCACGGACCGTCAGTTGCCGGACAAGGCCATCGACCTGATCGACGAGGCCGCCAGCCGCATCCGCATGGAAATCGACTCCAAGCCGGAAGTGCTCGATCGTCTTGAACGTCGCTTGATTCAGCTGAAGGTGGAATCTCAGGCGCTCAAGAAAGAAGACGACGAAGCCGCGAAAAAACGCCTGGAAAAACTTCAGGAAGAAATCGAGCGTCTGGAACGCGAATACGCCGACCTGGAAGAAATCTGGACGTCCGAGAAGGCTGAGGTCACCGGTTCCGCGCAGATCCAGCAAAAGATCGAGCAGTCCCGTCAGGAGCTGGAAGCGGCTCGCCGCAAGGGTGATCTCAACCGCATGGCCGAGTTGCAGTACGGCGTGATTCCGGATCTGGAGCGCAGCCTGCAAATGGTCGATCAGCACGGTAAGCCTGAAAATCAGCTGCTGCGCAGTAAAGTGACCGAGGAGGAGATCGCCGAGGTCGTGTCCAAATGGACTGGCATCCCGGTGTCGAAGATGCTCGAAGGCGAGCGCGACAAGCTGCTGAAGATGGAGAGCCTGCTGCACGAGCGTGTGATCGGTCAGAACGAGGCGGTGGTGGCGGTGGCCAACGCAGTGCGTCGTTCGCGAGCGGGGCTGTCTGACCCGAATCGTCCAAGCGGTTCGTTCATGTTCCTCGGCCCGACCGGTGTGGGTAAGACTGAGCTGTGCAAGGCGTTGGCCGAATTCCTGTTCGACACCGAAGAGGCCATGGTGCGGATCGACATGTCTGAGTTCATGGAGAAGCATTCCGTGGCTCGTCTGATCGGTGCGCCACCAGGCTATGTCGGTTACGAGGAAGGCGGCTATCTGACCGAAGCGGTGCGTCGCAAGCCGTACTCGGTGATTCTGCTGGACGAGGTCGAGAAGGCGCACCCGGATGTCTTCAACATTCTGCTGCAGGTGCTCGAAGACGGGCGTCTGACCGACAGCCATGGTCGCACGGTGGACTTCCGCAATACGGTGATCGTCATGACCTCCAACCTGGGCTCGGCACGCATCCAGGAATTGGTCGGTGATCGCGAGGCGCAGCGCGCTGCGGTGATGGATGCACTGGGCTCGCACTTCCGCCCGGAATTCATCAACCGGGTCGACGAAGTGGTGATTTTCGAACCGCTGGCTCGTGATCAGATTGCCGGTATCACTGAAATCCAGCTTGGTCGTCTGCGTCAGCGTCTGGCTGAGCGTGACCTGAAACTCGAGCTGACGCCTGAGGCGATGGACAAGCTGATCGCTGTCGGTTACGACCCGGTCTACGGCGCACGGCCACTCAAGCGTGCGATCCAGCGCTGGATCGAGAACCCGCTGGCTCAGTTGATCCTGTCCGGTGGCTTCATGCCCGGCACCAGTATCAAGGGCTCGGTGGCAGACGACGAGATCGTGTTCGGCTGATCCGCTGCTTCTATATAGAAGCGCGAAAGGGGCTCCCATCAGGAGCCCCTTATTTATGCGCGTCGAGTTTTGCTTGCGAAAGCAGGTTTTTCGCGGCTTGCGGGCCTTCTCGAAAAAAAGTCGCAAATCATTGTCTTAAAAGCAATTTAGAGGGTTGACAGGTGTTTCTGGGAATGTAGAATAGCGCGCCTCAGAGACGTGAACGCAGCGATGCAGACAGGTCGAAGAGGCTGAAAATGCAGTAGATTCAGGGTCGTAGGTGCAGGACTCGTCTTGCAAAGATGTACTGAATTTGTTGTGTCGAAGCGCGTCAAACGCTACATCTGAAATTGATAGATCGTTCCGTGATAGCTCAGTCGGTAGAGCAAATGACTGTTAATCATTGGGTCCCAGGTTCGAGTCCTGGTCACGGAGCCAATTTCAAGACGTAGTACCGTCGGGGTATAGCGCAGTCCGGTAGCGCGCCTGCTTTGGGAGCAGGATGTCAGGAGTTCGAATCCCCTTACCCCGACCATTATTTGGGTCGTTAGCTCAGTTGGTAGAGCAGTTGGCTTTTAACCAATTGGTCGTAGGTTCGAATCCTACACGACCCACCATTTTTGACCTGGCTTCATCGGGTTGAATCTTAGGGAGTGACGCCAGTTGCGTCACCCGCTTAAGGAACGCCTTACGAGGTGTTTCTCTGTTTCATCGGGGTATAGCGCAGTCCGGTAGCGCGCCTGCTTTGGGAGCAGGATGTCAGGAGTTCGAATCCCCTTACCCCGACCATTTTCGCCCCAGCAGTACCCGGGCAGAAAATCCGGCTCCGACGCCACTCGTGTCGAAGCCCACAAAAAGGCGTCCTTCGGGACGCCTTTTTCGTTTCCGCCACTTTTCCGGCCCTCCCTCATTCCTCCGGTGCTGCACGGTTTTCGCATGAATCTTTAATCGTTGCGAATCTGCGGCTCTGGCAATAGGCCGTCATTCGCTCAGCGCCGCGGGGTTACAACGTCACTGCACCTTGGGCGTATCGCCCCAATAGCGCTCGATCTGGTACTTCAGATCGTCAGGAATCGGCGCGAAGTCCAGCGAGCGCGCAAGCTCCTGGCCGCTTTCCAGTGTCCAGCGAAAGAAATCCTGAACGGTCTTCTGACGATCTGCGTCTTTGGGTTGTCTGTACATCACGATAAAGGTCGCCGCGGTGATCGGGTAAGCGTTGTCGCCCGGCGCATTGAGCAACGACAAGTCGAAGTCCTTGGCAGTTTTCCAGTCAGCCGTTGCAGCAGCGGCCTGGAATGTTTCAGCGCTGGGCACGACGAAATGTCCGGCAGCGTTTTGCAACAGGCCGAAGTTGAGCTTCTGCTGCTTGATGTAGGCGTACTCGACGTAGCCGATGGAATTGGGCATCTGCTTCACGTAGGACGCTACGCCTTCGCTCCCTTTACTGCCGATACCGACGGGCCATTTCACAGAAGTGCCTGCGCCAACCTTGCTTTTCCACTCAGGGCTCAGGCGCGACAGATAACTGACCCAGTTGTACGTAGTCCCTGAATCTTCCGAGCGGTAGACCACGTTGATTCTGGCGTCCGGCAGTTTGAGCTCAGGGTTCAGCGCCACCAACGCGGGGTCATTCCAGCGCGCGATTTTGCCCAGGTAGATGTCGGCCAGCGCGCTGCCGGTGAATTTCATGCTGCCGGGCTTGATCGATGCCACGTTGATCACCGGCACGACGCCACCAATCACCGATGGAAATTGCTGCAGGCCGAGTGTCTGCAAGTCGGCCGGGCTCATCGGTACGTCAGTGGCACCGAAGTCTACTGCGCCGTCCTTGATCTGCGCCACACCGGCACCAGAACCGATGCTTTGATAATTCACCCTGACGCCGGTCTTCTGGTTGTAATCGGTCGCCCATTTGTAGAGCACCGGATAAATGAATGTGGAGCCGGCGCCGGTCACCTCCTGCGCCGCGCCCGCGCTGCTCGGCAAAGACAGGTTGAGCGCAATGCCAAGGCCTGCGGCCAGCATCATTCGGGAAAATTGAAACATGGGTGACTTCCTGTAATCGGGCGACATCGGGGTGTGATGTCTTAATGGGATCACAGTAATCAGCACGTTTTTATGACAGAAAATGTCGGAAAGCAGGGGCGCTGAATTTAGATGCGCGCCTCTTCCCAACTGAAGCCGGTCCTACAGATGCCGCGAGTTTTCGTAGGACCGGCTTTAGCCGGGAAGGCGTCGGGTGTGACGCCGTTGATCGATGGGGGCTTCAAAGCCCGTCGGCTGACTCCCACAGTTCGGTAGATCAGTACGTCCGCGAGGGCGCGGCGAGGTCCTGAGGTTCGCGGTAGCGTGCCAGGTTTTCCTTCGCCGCCTGACGCAGCAGGCTGATATCGATGCCCACGGCCAGGAACTGGCAACCCCAGCCCATGTAGCGCCGGGCATCTTCCTCGGCGGGCGCAAGGATGCCGCAGATTTTGCCCGCGGCGAGGGTGGCATCCACCGCACGGCGAATGCTGGCCTGGACGTCGGGATGCGACGGATTGCCGATATGGCCCATACCGGTCGACAGATCCGCCGGGCCGATGAACACGGCGTCGACGCCTTCAACCGCCGCGATCGCTTCCACGTTTTCGACGCCTTTGCGCGATTCCACCTGCACGATCAGGCACAGCTCCTCGTGGGCCGTGTTGAGGTAATCCGGCACGGCATCCCAGCGCGTGGCGCGGGTCAGGCCGCCGCCGACGCCGCGAATGCCGTGCGGTGGATAACGCATTGCCTGCACCAGCGCGCGGGCCTGCTCGGCGGATTCCACCATCGGCACCATCAACGTCTGCACGCCGACATCCAGCAATTGCTTGATCAGCACGGCATCGCCGGTCACGGCGCGCACGACGGGCGCGGTGCTGTAGGGCATTACCGCCTGCAATTGCGCAAGGATGCTCGGCACGGTGTTCGGTGCATGCTCGCCATCGATCAGCATCCAGTCATATCCCAACCCGGCGACGATTTCAGTCGCATAGCCCGTGGCGAAACCGGCCCAGATTCCATACTGCGGCTCGCGTCTGGCCAAAGCGGCCTTGAACGCGTTGTGAGGCATTTTCATAACCATTTCCTGTCAGTGCGTGTACGGACGGTGAAGCTGACATTCAGGGTTGAGCGTGACACCAAACCCCGGCTGATCAAGCCTGGACAGTCGCATGCGCCCGTTTTCCGGTACCGGCTCGCCGAGCAATTGTGGATGGAACATCGGCACGACTTCATCAGCCTTGGGCGCCATCATCAGAAACTCGGCGAACGGGCTGTTGGTGCGCGTTGCGACGAAATGATAGCTGTAGACTGAAGAGCCGTGCGGCACGACCAGCGTGTTATGGGCATCGGCCAGCGCAGAAATCTTGATCAGTTCGGTGATGCCGCCGCACCAGCCGACATCCGGCTGGATAATGTCGCAGCAGCCCATTTCCAGCAGCATGCGGAACCCCCAGCGCGTGGCTTCGTGCTCACCGGTGGTGACCAGCATGCCTTTGGGCACGTTCTTGCGTAGCTCGGCGTAACCCCAGTAATCGTCAGGCGAAAGCGCCTCCTCGATCCATTTCAGTCCGAACTCCTGCGCGCCGTGGGCCAGCCTTGTTGCGTAGTTGAGGTCCAGGCTCATCCAGCAATCGAGCATCAACCAGAAATCCTTGCCCACGCGCTCGCGCATGACGGCGAGCGCCTCGAGGTTTTTGCGCAGGCCTTCTTCGCCTTCCGCCGGGCCGTGGTGCAGGGGCAGCTTTCCACCGATGAAACCCATTTTCTGGGCAAGGTCCGGGCGGGCGCCGGTGGCGTAGAACTGCAGCTCATCGCGCACTGCACCGCCCAGCAATTGATGAACCGGCTCCTGACGCACTTTGCCGAGCAGGTCCCACAACGCCAGGTCGACGCCGGAAATGGTATTGATCACCAGCCCCTTGCGGCCGTAGTACTGCGACGACAGGTACATCTGATCCCAGATTTTCTCGATGTCGGTGACCTTCGCGCCTTCGACAAAACGCGCCAGATGTTTCTCGACGATGTACGCCGCGGGTTCGCCACCGGTGGTCACGGCGAAGCCGACGTTGCCTGCCGAGTCTTCGATTTCCACCACCAGGGTGCCGAGCACATTGATCCCGAAGCTGCGGCGGCTTTGACGGTATTCCGGGTATTTGCTCATTGGCGTGGCGATGTGGTCGTCGATCCAGTGGCCGTCGCCCTGGTCGTGATAATCGGCACCGCCGCCGCGCAGAACGAAAGCGCGGACGTGTTTGATGGTGGGCGTGCTCATGGAGGACTCCTGTGATCCGAGAGAATGGCGATCAGTGTTGAAAGGTCGGTAACGTGTGGGGTGTCCCGGTTCTGGGCGAGCGAATGCCCATCACCAGCGCCGCAGCGATCAGCGTGGTCACTGACAGTAGATAAAGCCCCGCCGTCGGCGTCTGGAACGCGCCTTCGGCCCAGTTCTTGATGATCGGCGCGATGAATCCCCCCAGCGCGCCGAACGAATTGATCAGAGCGATGGCGCCTGCGGCGGCGCTGCCCGCCAGGAAACTTCCCGGGAAGGTCCAGAACACCGGTTGCACGGCGATGAACCCCGATGCAGCAAAGCACAGCGCCAGGATGCCCAGCAGCGGGTTGGCGAATGTCACCGACGCGGCGATGCCCAGACCTGACACCACCAGCGTCAGCGCCGCGACCGTCCGGCGCTGGCCTGTGCGGTCGGCAATCGCAGGGACGCGCCAGGCGGCAATCAGCGCGCAGACCCACGGAATGGCGCTGACGAGGCCGACCATGAGGCCGACTTTGCTGCCCATCAGGCCAGCGACCTGGCTGGGCAGATAAAACACCACGCCGTAAACGCTGGCCTGAATCAGCAGGTAAATCACGCACAGGTACAGCACCGCTGGTTGGCACATGGCCTTGAGCACGCTGCCGTGGCGCTGTTTTTTGCTGTCTTCGGCATCGAGCACGGCCTGCAATTGCTGACGCTCATCAGCGGTCAGCCACTTGGCATCGGCCGGGCGGTTGTCCAGATAGAAGTAGGCCCACACGCCGACGGCAGTCGCCATCAGCCCCTCGACTGCGAAGAGCCATTGCCAGCCATGGCTGCCCAGCACGCCATCGAGTTCAAGCAACAGACCGGACAGCGGGCTGCCGAAGATGAACGCCAGCGGCGCGCCGAAGTAGAAAAAGCCCATCGCCCGGCCTCGCGCGGCATTGGGGAACCAGTAGGTCAGGTAGAGGATGACGCCGGGGAAGAATCCGGCCTCGGCCACGCCCAGCAGGAAGCGCAGCACATAAAACGTCGTTTCGGTGTGGGCAAAGACCATCGCCGCAGACACCAGGCCCCACGTCACCATGATCCGGCACATCCACAGCTTGGCGCCGATCCTGTGCATCATCAGGTTGCTGGGAACCTCGAGCAGCGCGTAACCGGCGAAGAACACGCCAGCGCCGAAGGCGAATGCGGCGTCGCTGATTCCGGTGTCAGCCTGAAAAGCCTGCTTGGCGAAGCCGACATTGGCGCGATCGAGAAACGCCATGATGTACATCAGCAACAGAAAGGGCAGAAGACGCCATGAGACCTTGGCCAGCAAGGACGCGGGGAGTGTGTTCACGACAGTTTCCTTTTTTGGAATTATTTGACTGCGTAAGCCGGCGTGTCGCCGTTCCGGTCAGGCCGGAATGAGAAGGACTCTACTGCTGCGAAGCGATGCGTGACTAATCGTTTTTAGCTTAAGATCGATACCCTCAAGGTATCGGTCATCAGAGGTCAATCAATGGCTGAAAACGTCTCCTCACAGCAGCTGTTCAGCCGTCTGCGCTACAAGCATCTGCAGATGCTGGTCGTGCTCGGATCCAGCCTCAACCTGCACCGCGCCTCGTTGAACATGCACATGTCGCAGCCCGCCGCGACGCGCATGCTTCACGAAATCGAGGACATGTTCGGCTGCGAACTGTTCGAGCGCCTGCCGCGTGGCATGCGCCCGACGGCCTTGGGCATGGAGCTTCTGCGCTTTGCCGAATCCGCGCTCAGTGGGCTCGATCGTTGTGCCGCCGACATGCAGGCTCGGCTTCACGGTGGCTACGGTTATCTGGCGATCGGGACGATCATGGGAGCGGCGCCTGATCTGGTCATGAATGCCGTGGCCGAGATCAAGACGCTCAACCCTCAGTTGCGCATCCGCATCATGGGCGATACCAGCGATCAGGTGATTCAGTTGCTCGAGCAGGGCCGCATCGATCTGGCCATCGCGCGTCGCAATGCGTCCACCGACCGCGAGCACTACGCGTTCGAACCGTTGGGCAACGAGCAGCTCATGGTTGTCGTGCACCAGGGCCATCCGCTTGCCAGGCGGCGCAAGCTCGACTGGGCCGAGTTGGTCAGCGACTGGCCCTGGATTCTGCAACCCGAGAGCAGCCCGGCGCGCATGGCGTTCGATCAGGCGCTGGAGAGGCTCGCACTGCCCGCGCCTGCCGACATCATCGAATGCAGTTCGGTGTATTCGATGCAGCAACTGGTTCAGCTCACCGATGCCATCATGGTGCTGTCCGAGTCGGCGCTGCGCGATTACCTGAAAATGGGGCTGGTCAAGGCGCTGCCCGTGAGTATCGAGGAGCGGATGGCGCCGTTCGGTCTGTTGACGCGTCGGGGCGAGGCGGCGAGTCGCGAGTTGATGCAATTCATCGAGTTGCTGCGGCACCGGGCCGCTGCGCAGCCGATCGCGTCGGATTAATGACTGATTTCTGTCCGTGGATGCGCATTCAAGGTGTGGGGTATAGACTCCAGACAGTCTTTTCAGGATCGGCCGGTATATGAAAGCGCCAATTCCTCTGCATGAAAACGAGCGCCTCGAAGCGCTGCATCAACTGGAAATTCTCGACACCCCGGCCGAAGCGTCACTCGACCGGATCACCCGTCTGGTGGCACGTGTGCTCGATGTGCCGATCGCACTGGTTTCGCTGGTCGATGAGGACCGGCAATGGTTCAAGTCCCGCACGGGGCTCGATGCGCCGGAAACGCCCAGAGAAATGGCCTTCTGCGCCCACGCCATCCTGCAGAGCACACCCCTTGTCGTCCCCGACGCCGCCGAAGATGAGCGCTTTCGCGACAACCTGTTAGTGACCGGCGCGCCCCATATCCGTTTTTACGCCGGCGTGCCCATTCGCACCAGCAGAGGCTTCGCTGTAGGCACCTTGTGTGCCATTGACGAGCGCCCGCGTGAACTGACTCAGGAGGAGCTGGACATCCTTCGCGATCTGGCCGACATCGTCAGTCGTGAAGTGCAGCTGAGGGAGAACCTGATGCTGGCGCGCTTGCAGAAAAGCCGCTCTGACGCACTGTTCAAGGCCAGCGAAGCGGGCTATCGGTCGATGTTCGAACTGGCTTCTGTGGGCATCGCGCTGGTGGCGCCGGACGGTGGCTGGATCAGCGTCAACACGGCGTTATGCGAAATCCTTGGCTACACGCCGGAGGAGCTCAAACACCTGACCTTTCAGGACATCACCCACCCTGATGACCTGCACACGGACATGGAATTGCTCAATCAGCTAGTCAGTAACGAGATCGACCGGTATCAGTTGGAAAAGCGTTATCTGCGCAAGGGCGGCGCGTCGGTGTGGGTCAGCCTGAGCGTGACCAAGAAGCTGTCCGAGAACGGCGATCTGGATTACTTCATCTCCATCATTCAGGACATTCAGGCGCGCAAAGAACTGGAACAAGAAGCGCGGCACGACGCGCTCACCGGTCTGCACAATCGACGCGCGCTGGACGCGTTACTGCCGATCGCGCAGGCGCGGGCGGACCGCTCCAGGTTGCAGCTGGCGCTGATGTTCATCGATCTGGATGGCTTCAAGGGCATCAACGACACCTACGGGCATGATGCGGGCGACGATCTGCTGCGTACCATTTCCGCTCGCCTGCAAACCTGCGTGCGAAGGACTGACAGCCTGGTGCGGCTGGCGGGCGACGAGTTCATCGTGGTGCTGGAAGGCATTGTCCCGGGCGCCGACGAAGCGCGGGAAGTGGCGAAAAAGCTGCTGGCGGCGATTGCCGAGCCGATCATCATCAAAGGCGACGTCATCCGCAGTAACGCCAGCGTCGGGTTCTCCATGTACGAGCCAGGCTCGGGCAAAGCGCCGGACGAACTCATGCGCGAAGCCGATCGCTGGATGTACAAAGCCAAGCACTCGGGCAAAGGGCGGGTGATGCCGTAGTCGGCATGGAGCGGCATAAAACCGGTGGGGCGAGCTTGCTGGCGAAGGCTGATTTCCAGACGCTACATCTCCACAGCCTACACCGGCCTCTTCCCGGCTGAAGCCGGTCCTACTGACGCTGCGACCTCTTCGTAGGACCGGCTTTAGCCGGGAAGGCTTCGAGTGTTACGCCGCTGATGGAAAGGGCGTTAAAGCCAACGTTGAGAACCTGCCATATGCACGGCAGGCCGTCGCCTTTAGTGCAGCTTCATTCTCGGTTCGGTTCCGCGACCGATCCGGCTGCCGAGCATCAGCATCAGCGTGCGGAACGTGCCGTACAGCGCCATTTGGTGCATGCGGTACAGCGAGACGTAAAACATCCGCGCCAGCCAGCCTTCGAGCATGACACTGCCGGTCAGGTTGCCCATCAGATTGCCGACCGCCGAGAACTTCGACAGCGAAATCAGCGAGCCGTAATCCTTGTATTTGTATTCCGGCAGGTCGCCGCCTTCGATCCGCAGCTTGAGCGATTTGACCAGCAGCGAGGCTTGCTGGTGCGCTGCTTGCGCGCGTGGCGGGACGTTGCGGTCGGTGCCTTTTTGCGGACAGGCCGCGCAGTCGCCAAACGCAAAAATGTTGTCGTCACGGGTGGTCTGCAGGGTCGGGCGCACTTGCAGCTGATTGATGCGGTTGGTCTCCAGCCCGGCAATGCCTTCCAGAAACGCCGGTGCGCGAATGCCTGCTGCCCAGACCTTCAGGGTCGCCGGAATCACCTGGCCGGTCGCCGTCACCAGACTGTCGGCAGTCACTTCACTGACCGCCGAGTTGGTCAGCACGGTCACGCCGAGCTTTTCCAGCGTCTTGTGCACCGGCCCGCCGATCCGTTCAGGCAAGGCAGGCAACACCCGAGGACCGGCCTCGATGACCGTGATCCGCAGGTTTTCCGGTTTGATCTGGCCCAGGCCATAGGCCGCCAGTTCGTGTGCGGCATTGTGCAGTTCTGCCGCCAGCTCGACGCCTGTCGCACCGGCGCCGACGATCGCCACGTTGATTTCTTCAGTGGCCGCCAGCTCGCTGGCATGCGCGCGCAGGTAACGATTGAGCAACTGCTGATGGAAGCGTTCGGCCTGCTTGCGCGTGTCGAGGAACAGGCAGTGCTCCGCCGCGCCCTTGGTGCCGAAATCATTGGTGGTGCTGCCGACGGAAATCACCAGTGAGTCGTAACTCAGGCTGCGCGCCGGGACCAGCTCCTGACCGTTTTCATCCTGCGTTGCCGCCAGGTGAATCTGCTTGTTTTCGCGGTCCAGCCCGGTCATGCGGCCGAGTTGAAACTGGAAGTGATTCCACTTGGCTTGCGCGACATAGTTCAGCTCATCCTCGTAGGAGTTGAGCGAGCCTGCGGCGACCTCGTGCAGCAAGGGTTTCCAGATGTGCGTCAGATTGGCGTCTACCAGCGTGACGCTGGCGGTGCCTTTCTTGCCCAGCGTTTTACCCAGGCGGGTAGCCAGCTCCAGACCACCAGCGCCTCCGCCGACGATCACGATACGATGAGTCATGGGGATATCTCATAAGGCTTAAGGAATTCTCTTCAGGCTCTATCCGAGCGAGCGCCAGGCAGCTCATAGCGTCAGATAGCTCAGTAAACGGCTCAACAGGCCCAGTCCGATCACCACGACCAGCACCACCACAAGGAGCAGCCAGGGCCTGAATGGCCGGCGCTCGACTTGGTGCTGAGGTGCTCGAAGGTACTCTTCGACACGCTTTTGGTCGTCAGGGTTCAGGCGGCTGGTCATTCGAGCCTCGGCATGAACATTGATCGGCGTCATCAACCGATGGCCACCGATGCATTAGATTCGTTGACGTCGTCGTCCAGCGGTTCGATACGCAGGACATCGTCCAGACGGATAATGCCGCTTTGTAACACTCGCGCGGTAATTCCGCCATGTCCGCGTACCGCCTGAAAGGTCCCGTGGCCCAGCCGTTGCTCCAGTCTGGCGCACGGCTGGCACCAGCCGGTGGTCTCGAACACCGCCTGGCCTATGCGGAAGCGACGGTTTTTCAGGCTGAACAGATTGATGCCGCTGACTGCGATGTTACGTCGCAGGTCCCGAGGCAGGACGGGATTGTCTTCCCCGCGCCCCATCAGAGCACTGACCACCGCCAGATGCTCCCATTGAATCAGCGTCACCTGGCGGGCATTGCGCGGACCGGGACGGGCATGATCGCCCGTCAGGCCGGCCTCGCGGCGCGCCTCGACCGCTTCCAGTTCGATCATCTCTTCTCGCGACTGCGGACGTACGCCTATCCAGCGCACGCGACCGCGCTGCGGCACGTCGGCGATCAGGGCTTGCAACGGACTCATAGGCTGATTCCCACGTCGAACACCACGCTGCGGCCCAGATTGGTCCGCAGAAAATCCGGGGCGTCCGGATGGGCGAACAATACCCGCGCAAAGGTCGGCCCTACCAGCGAAAGCGAGCGCCAGCCCTGGCGCAGGTACTCGGTGGGCGGCGGGAAGTGGCTGTTCAGGTCCAGCACTTCGCGCTTGAGGCTGGCGAACGCGATGATGTCCAGTTCGCTGAGATCCAGGCCGCGCTCCTTGTAGTTGTGGGCTTTCTTGCGCAAGGTCGGCGCCAGGCGTCTGAGCAGTTCAGCGGCCGGGATGCGCTTGGGTTTGGCTTCGCGGCGCACCAACTGACTGAGGGAAAACGCGCTGCGCCGACGCTGTAACTCTTCGCGCCACTCATCGTTGAGCCGACGGCCTTCATCGAGCACGAAGAACACCTCGAAACACGCATCGCGAAAGAGTACGTCCGGCGGCTCTTGCCCGGCGGGCAGAAAATCGTCGGTGCGGTGAGGAATGTTCAAGCCTTGCAGCAACCGTTGGCACACCCAACGCTCGCGCTCCCACTTACGCGCATTGGACAGAAACGCATTGGCTTGCTCGGCCTGGATCGTCAACAGACGCAGGTAGTCGGAGTCATCCATGACGGCAAGCTTAGCGCTCTGGCGTGAAGATGAAACGCCGACATGGACATAAAGTTGATCCAGAGGAACGGCCCAGTGCGCGACGGCAGCCTACAAATCCCGCTGCTTGCGAAATTGCCCGGGCGGCATGCCGTGGGCGTGACGGAAGCGTCGTGAAAAGTACGCCTCATCGGCAAAGCCGCACAGCCGCGCGACTTCTCCGACCGGTTTGCTGCCGTTGAGCAGCAGCGTGCGCGCCAAGTGCATGCGCCGTTCGAGCACCAGTTCGCTGAAGGTTTTACCGACTTCCTTGCGCAGCCAGTGGGTCAGGTAATTGGGTGACAGGAAGGCTGCGGACGCCGCCTTTTTCAGGCTCAGGTCGGGGTCGCTGAGGTTCTTGCGCACGTACTCCGACATCCTCGCCAGCGCATCGCGGCGGCTGCGTTCGGCGGCGTTGTCATCGGCCAGCAGCTTGATCGGCTCGGCGTACAGCTGGCAGATGGTGCCGATCAATTGCAGCAGATAGCCCTTGAGAATCTCGCGCGTGCCGAACTGACGATCCTTGTCCAGATCGCGCATGCGGTCGAGCAAACGCTGGACCTCGGCAAAGTCTTCGGCTCCGAGCGTGAAATCCAGATGCTCCTGGAACCGGAACGGCGACAGCTCGGGTGCCAGCGCGATGGCGACGTCTTCAAGGTCCAGCGGATCGCACTGCAACTGCGGCAGCAGGAAGGTCTGGGCGAAGTTGATCAGCAGGAAATTGCCTTCCGGCGGATGCGGGATCAGATGCAATTTGTGCGGCAGGATGAACGCCAGTGTGTTGCGCGGGAAGGGCCGCACGACGCCGCCGATGTGCTGCACGGTGTCACCGCCGAGGTTGATCTGGATCTGAAAATATTCGTGACGATGGGGCGCGGTTTCAGGCTTGCCCTCGGTTTTGCCACGGATGTAGAAGTCTGGCCGCTCACTGCGTTGCTGCATTCCATAAGTGGGTACGCGGTTGGCAGATTCCATGATGCGGTTCCTCACTGCGGTGTTTCTTATTGTCGGTTGTCGTATGACCTGATTCAAAACTTTTCCGCTGTCGCTCGCCAGTCTTTTTGTCCAAAAACTTTGCGGAAGGTTCGAAATGAAAGAGCCGCTCTACTACGCCCATTTCCACACAAAAAAGTCAGGCAACGTGAGTTGACGACGCTCGGGAATTTCTTGGACAAATAATTACGGGCCGGTTCCGAAATCCCGAAACGTTCTAAGCAGCGGGTTGTTTAAAACCGGTCGTACGATAACTTAGGGCTGCGCTTCATCACTCGATTCCAATAAAAACAACGAGGAATTCACATGTCGAGCAATCCCGATATTCGGGCTATCGATGCCGTCTCCGCCGCACCCATGGCGGCAGCACCGGCCCGCCCAACCTCCCATCGTCGCTGGTTCATGCTCTCACTGTTGCTGATCGCCACGATCATCAACTACGTGGACCGGGTGAACATCTCCATCGCCGCGCCGTTCATGGCCAAAGACCTGGGGCTGGATAAGGTCCAGATGGGCCTGATCTTCTCCGCGTTCGCTTGGACATACGCCTTTGCGCTGGTGCCCGCCGGTTTCATCGCCGACCGTTTCGGTTCTCGCCTGACCTATGGCGCCTCGCTGATTTCCTGGTCGGCCGTGACCGTCTGCCAGGGGCTGGCGGGTGGCTTCGCTTCGTTGTTCGGGCTGCGTCTGGCCATCGGCGCCATGGAAGCGCCGGCATTTCCCGCCAACAGCCGCGCGGTCACGGTCTGGTTTCCGGCAAGAGAGCGCGGCATGGCGAGCAGCATTTACGTCTGCGGTCAGTACCTGGGCACCGCGCTGTTCACCGGCTTGCTGTTGTGGCTGGCAACGACCTACGACTGGCGCCACGTGTTCTACAGCACCGGCATCGTCGGCATTCTGTTTGGCGTCGCCTGGCTGTACCTGTACCGCGATCCGTTGAACTGCAAGAAGGTCAGCAAGCAGGAGCTGCAGTACATCGAGGACGGTGGTGGCCTGGTGAAAAGCAGCCAGGAAAAGAACAAGTTCAAGTGGGCGCAAATTGCCGAGCTGTTGAAGTACCGCCAGGTGTGGGCGATCTGTCTGGGCAAGTTCGCCAGCACGTCGGCGCTGTACTTCTTCCTGACCTGGTTCCCGACTTACCTGATCGAAGAGCGCCACCTGACGATGGTCAAAGTGGGCATCTTCGCGGTGTTGCCGTTCATTGGCGCGACCGTGGGCGTCTTGCTGGCGGGCATTGTGTCGGACTGGATGATTCGGCGCGGTACGTCGCTGTCTTTCGCCCGCAAGTTGCCGCTGGTTGTCGGCTCTGCGCTGGGCATGTCGATCATGCTGGTCAACTTCACCGATTCCAACGAAGTCTGCATCGCGTTGTTGACCATTGCCTTCTTCGCCCAGGGCATCGCGTCGGCTTCATGGGCCGCCGTGTCGGAAATCGCGCCCAAGGAGCTGATTGGCCTGACCGGCGGCATCACCAGCCTGGCGGCCAACATTGGCGGCATTGTCACGCCCATCGTGATCGGACAGATCCTTCATGTGACCGGCAGTTTTGCCTGGGCCTTCTGGTTCATCGGGGGTGTGGCGTGCATCGGCACCCTGTCGTATTCGCTGCTGCTGGGCCGTATCTACCGGATCGAGCTCAAGGCGAAGTAAGCGCAAGCATGTGTGTGTGACCTTCTGCCGGACTAGGCAAAGGCGTACGCGAGTACGCCTTTTTTATGGACGACAGGATTGAGTTTTTTAGTCCAGCGCGAACACGGTTTTGTCCAACTTTCGGGCGAGTTGATCCCGTAGTCTCAGGATCAAACGGCCACCTTCTGCAGCGCGATGCCTGTCACGGTGATGAGTAGCGAGCGCTGCAGGCCTGAGGAATTTCCATGAGTGAGTTTGTTATCGATCCCCCGCGTGTCCCGAGTCTGCCGGTCAGCGGCAGTGCCGGACGGTTCCCGGTTGGCAGGGTGTTCTGCCTGGGCCGCAACTATTACTGGGGCGACACCCTGAACGCGGTTCGCGAAGTGCCAGCGTTTTTCATGAAGCCCGCGACGTCGGTCATCGATGCCTCCGGCGAGCTGGATTTCCCGACCCAGACCGAGCAGTTCTGCCATGAGATCGAGCTGGTCGTGGCCATCGGCAAGGACGGCTTTCAGATCACCGAGCAAGAGGCGCTGGATCACGTCTGGGGTTATGCCGCAGGGCTCGACCTGACGCGCCGCGACCTGCAAATGGCGGCCAAGGCCGTGGGCAATCCCTGGGAGCCGGCCAAGGCGTTCGATGGCTCGGCGCCCATCACGCCCATTCTGCCCGCCAGCCGCAACGGTCACCCGCGCCAAGGCGCGATCTGGCTGAGCGTCAATGGCGTCGAGCGGCAGCGCTCGGATCTGGAAAGCCAGATCTGGTCGGTCAGTGAGGTCATCAGCCAGTTGTCACATTCGGTCAGCCTGCGGGCTGGCGATCTGATCATGACCGGCACGCCGCCAGGCGTCGCTGCCCTGGACGCGGGCGACGTGATCACCGGTGGCGTCGCCGGCATCGGCGAGTTCGAAGTGCGCATCGGCAGCCGCCGCGCCGATTGAACCCCGTTAAGCGATTTTGCAAGCACTGCATTCAGACAGGAAACAAGGAGAACAATAATGACTGATCAATCCCTTTCCAAAATTGCCTTGGTCACGGGCGCTGGCAGCGGCATCGGTCGCTCGGTCGCGCTAGGCCTGCTGGAAGATGGCTACAAAGTGGTGGTGACCGGGCGCCGGCTGGAGCCGCTTGAAGAGCTGGTCAGCCTGGCGCGAGAGCAGGGCGGGGAAGCCCTGGCGGTGTCGTGCGATGTTCGCGATCCGGCCAGTGTCGACCACCTCTTCGCCACAATCGAGGAGGTTTACGGTCGCCTCGATGTGGTGTTCAACAACGCCGGCGTCAACGCCCCGGCCGTGCCGATGGACGAGCTGCCCATCGAGAAGTGGCTGAGTGTGATCGACACCAACGTCACCGGGGTTTTCCTGTGCAGTCGCGGCGCTTTCGGGCTAATGCGCAAGCAGTCGCCGCAAGGTGGACGCATCATCAACAACGGCTCGATCTCCGCCCATGTGCCCCGTCCGTTCACCGCGCCTTACACCGCCAGCAAACACGCCGTGTTGGGCCTGACCAAAAGCCTGGCGCTCGACGGTCGTGAATTCAACATCGCTTGCAGCCAGATCGACATCGGCAATGCCTTGACCGAACTGTCGGTGCGCATGACCAAGGGCGTGCGCCAGGCCAACGGCTCGACTGCCGTGGAGCCGATGATCGACGTCAAGCACATCGCCGATGCCGTGCGCTACATCGCGGCGCTGCCGCTGTCGGCCAACGTGCTGAACATGACCGTCATGGCGACCAACATGCCTTTCGTGGGCCGTGGTTGATCCTGTCCGATTCGATATGAGCGAGATTCCGATGAAACCTGAAATTCTCCAGCTGAGCCCGATCCTCATCCCGGAAATCAATGCGCGCCTCAACGAGCTGTACACCGTGCGGCCTTATTTTCAGCAGACCGACAAGGCGGCTTACCTGCGCGAGCATGGCGCCACAATTCGCGGCGTGGTCACCGGCGGACACACCGGCATCACGCGCGAAGTGATGGAGCAACTGCCGAAAGTGGAAGTCATCGCGGTCAATGGCGTCGGCACGGATGCGGTGGACCTGGCCTATGCGCGGGATCGCGGTATCCGCGTGACGGCGACCATTGGCGCACTGACCGAAGACGTCGCTGACCTTGCCATTGGTCTGCTGATCTCGGCCTGTCGCGGGCTCGGCACTGCCGACCGCTATGTGCGTTCCGGCGAGTGGGCGCGGACTGCCACGCCGTTGGTGCCATTGCCACTGGCGCGGCAGTTCAGTGGCATGCGCGTCGGTATCGTCGGACTGGGCCGGGTAGGGCGCGCGGTCGCCACGCGTGCAGCGGCCTTCGGCTGTCCGATCAGCTACACCGACCTGCAGCCGATGAGTGACGTGCCGTACACCTTCGTCAGCGATCTGGTGGAACTGGCCGGGCAAAGTGACGCCCTGATCGTCGCGGCCGCAGCCGACAAGGCCAAAGGCATCATCAATGCCGCCGTGCTGGAGGCGCTGGGCGCGCAGGGCTATCTGATCAACGTCGCGCGCGGCAGCCTGGTCAACGAACCTGACCTGATCGCCGCGCTGCAAGCCGGCACCCTGGCAGGCGCGGGACTGGATGTCTTCGTCGACGAACCTCACGTACCAGACGTCCTGTTCGGCCTGGAAACCGTCGTGCTGCAACCGCACCGCGCCAGCGCAACCGTCCAGACCCGCACGCGCATGGGCGAAATGGTGCTGGCCAGCCTCGCCGCCGTCTTGGCAGGTCAAGAACCGGTCGGCGCCGTGGCGTGAGCCGAACCCGTCAACGCCGCATCACCCTTGTAGGAGTGTGGCTCAGAGCAAGCGCGCTCCTACGCCTGTGGCAGAGGCGGTTTGATGTCGGATTCTGCTCTGAAGGCTGTGGCAACAACCTCAAAACCCGGCAGAGCCCAACGCCAGTTCGGTGACCAGAAAATCGATGAACGCCCGCGTCTTCATCGGCACTCGTCGGGCGGAGGGGTAGACCGCGTTCACAGAAATCGCCGGGGCTTGCCACTCGCACAGGACGGGGACCAGACGACCATCGGCGACGGCGCGTTCGATGATGAAGTTGGGCAGCAAGGCGATACCCATTCCCGCCACGGCTGCCTGCGCCAGGATGTCGCCGTTATTGGCGTGGAGCGGGCCGCTGACGGTCACGCGTTGGGTTTCCTTGCCGTTGCACAGCTGCAGGCTCACGCCGCTTTGCAGATAGCCATAACTCAGAAACTTATGGCTGCCGAGGTCCTTGGGCGATTGCGGCGTGCCTTCGCGCGCCAGGTACGCCGGGGACGCCACCATGATCCGCGGCGCCGGGGCCAGCGAGCGGGCGACCATTGAGGAGTCCGGCAGGCTGGCGATACGAATCGTCACGTCGAACCCACCTTTCACCGGATCAACCTGCTCGTCGCTGAGCACCACCTGTAACTCGACGTTCGGGTGCTGCTCGTTGAAGTGCGGAATCAGCGGCCCCAGACGGCTCAGACCAAACGACATCGGCGCGTTGACCCGCAGCACGCCACGTATCTCGCCCATGCCGGTGCGTGCGCGCTGTTCGGCTTCGTCCAGCGCCGCGATGACATCTCGACACGAGTCGTAGTATTCGGCGCCTGCTTCCGTCAAATGCAAGCTGCGAGTGGTGCGTTGCAGCAACTGCACGCCGATGGCTTCCTCCAGCGCCTGAATCTGCTTACTGACTTTTGAGCGTGGTACGTCCAGCGCGCGCGCCGCGGCGGCGAAACCGTTGGCGCCCACCGTCGCGACGAAAGCGCGCATGCATTCGATCCGGTCCATAACCGTCCCTGAATTGGAAACAATGAGTCTCGATTCTATGGGATTGTTCCAATGCCGCCTAGTCCGTAAATTCACTTCCAAGCCAGCCAACAAGCGCAACACAGCGCAGCGGCTAACCCCATTTCTCACTCTGATTTCGACATCTAAAGGAACATGCCATGTCTATCCGCGAACTGCTGAACCCAACCAACTCCGCTCTGATCCTGATCGACCACCAGCCACAGATGGCATTCGGCGTTCAGTCGATCGACCGCCAGACGCTGAAGAACAACACCGTGGGCCTGGCCAAGGCCGCCAAGATCTTCAACGTGCCGACCATCTACACCTCGGTCGAAACCAAGAGCTTCAGCGGCTTCATCTGGCCGGAACTGCTGGCAGTGAACCCGGAAAGTCAGCCGATCGAGCGCACCTCGATGAACTCCTGGGAAGACAAAAAGCTGGTCGAAGCGGTGAAGGCCACCGGTCGCAAAAAGCTGATAATCGCAGCGCTCTGGACCGAGGTCTGCCTGAACTTCCCGACGCTGGATGCACTGGCCGAAGGCTACGAGGTTTACATCGTGACCGACGCTTCCGGCGGCACGACCAAAGAAGCTCACGACATGTCGGTGCAACGCATGATTCAGGCAGGCGCAGTGCCGGTGACCTGGCAACAGGTTCTGCTCGAATTCCAGCGCGACTGGGCTCACAAAGAGACCTACGAAGCGGTGATGGAACTGGTTCTGGAACACAGCGGTGCCTACGGCATGGGCGTCGATTACGCGTACACCATGGTGCATGGCGCACCGCAACGTAAGCTCGGTTAACAAGCCACACACACTGATATCGCCTGTGCAGCACCGCTTGCGCCAAAGCCGTGTTGCACAGGCGTTCGTGCGTCTGGATTCCCGTCAGCGCGACGGGTGACCTTCGCTGACGCGGTGAAGGACTAGACTCATCCTGTCTCCTCTCCCCAAGCCTGCCATCATGATCGGCGCCCAGGTTCTCACTCCCCAGACCATGACCCTCGCCTGGTTCCTGTACGCGCCGATGGTGTTGTGGGCGGCATGGCGTTGCCCGTGGGTCGAGCTGTTCACCGACACGCGGCGCCAGCACCTGCTGTTCGGGACGGTCTTCGCCCTGTTTCTGCTGTGGTTGATGCGGCGGGATTTCGACAGCGGTGTCTCTTACCATTTTCTGGGTATGACCGCCGTGACGTTACTGCTGGACTGGCCGCTGGCTATCGTCGGCGGGCTGATTGCGCAATTGGGCATGCTGGCGATGGGCAGGCAGGATCTGGCCGCGATGGGTGTCAATGGGCTGCTGTTGATCGTGCTGCCGGTCTTGATCACCGAAGGCTGTGCGTTGATCGTCGAGCGCGCACAACCCAAGAACCCTTTCACCTACATTTTCTGCTCCGGATTTTTCGCCGCCGGGCTGGCTGCAATGCTGTGCCTGCTTTTAGCGATGGGCGTACTGTGGCATGACGGCCTTTTCGCGATGCCGGAATGGCTGGGGGATTTCATCGGGTATCTGTGGCTGATCATCTTTCCCGAAGCCTTCATCAACGGGATGATCGTGACGGCGCTGGTGGTGTTCTGCCCCGAGTGGCTTGAGACGTTCAATCGCACGCGCTACCTGTCAGCGCCGTGGAGGGACGAAGACGACACTTGATGGCTGCCTTCTGTCTTCACGAACAAGCACGCTGTCACCGACTGGATTCGACTCCGCAACTGTGCTCGATCAATGCTGGCGCGGGTCGAAATCCCCTGAGAACAATTCGTCTTCGGCATCGGGCGCCACCGGGATGGCATGTTCTTCCGACGCCCACGCGCCCAGATCGATCAGTTTGCAACGGTCTGAGCAGAACGGCCGGAACTTGCTTTCCGGGGTCCATTCCACAGGCGCTCCGCAGGTTGGGCAATCGACGGTCATTGGTTGGCTCATCATTGGCCTCCACGCAAAGTTAGATAAAAGTCATGCAGCCGCTGAACTTCGCTTTTCAGCCACGCCGGGTCGCGGTCGTTGACGATCACGTCATCCGCGCGGCTCAGGCGCTCTTCGCGGCTGGCCTGGACATTGAGAATCGCCCGGACCTGCTCCTCGTTGGTCTTGTCACGCAGCACGGTGCGTTCGATCTGCAAGGCCTGCGGCACGTCGATGACCAACACCCGCTGCACCATCTGATGCTGAGAAGTCTCTAGCAACAAGGGCGAGACCAGAATCGCATAAGGCGATTCGGCTCGCGCCAGGTACTGACGGATTTCCTCGCGAATCAGCGGATGCAGCAACCCTTCCAGCCAAACGCGCTGCGTTGGGTCCTTGAAAATCAGCTCTCGCAAGGCGGCGCGATTCAACGTGCCGTCGGCTTGCAATACGCCAGCCCCGAAATGCTCGGCAATCTGCCCAAGGGCAGGGCGACCGGGCTCGACCACCCAGCGTGCGGCCTGGTCGGCGTCCACCAGATGCACGCCCAGCTCGACAAAGCATTGCGCAGCCGCACTCTTGCCACTGCCGATGCCGCCGGTCAGGCCAAGAACCCAGGGTTGTGCGGCGGGTTGCGTTTCGGAAGCCATCATCTGAAACCGGCGATTTGCAAATACGAAGTGGTTATTTGATCACCCCAGAGCAATGCGATCCACCCCGCGATGGCCAGATAAGGGCCGAAGGGAATCGGCGTGCTGGTCTCGACGTTGCGCAAACGCAGCAGAATCAGGCCCAACACCGCGCCGACGAGCGAGGACAGCAAGATCGTCAGCGGCAGAATCTGCCAGCCGCCCCAGGCGCCCAGCATGGCCAGCAATTTGAAGTCGCCGTAGCCCATGCCTTCCTTGCCAGTCACCAGCTTGAACAGCCAGAACACTGCCCACAGCACCAGATACCCGAACACCGCGCCCCACAACGCATCGGTCAACGAAGCAAAAAGCCCGAACGCATTGGCGATCAGCCCAAGCCACAGCAGCGGCAGCACGATCACGTCCGGCAGCAATTGGTGATCGGCGTCGATCAGGCTCATCGACAGCAGGCCCCAGCTCAACACCAGCACGGCCGCAGCCTGCCAGCCTAAGCCAAAATGCCAGGCGACGAACGCCGACAGTAATCCGCACACCAGTTCGACGAGGGGATAACGCTTGCTGATGGGCGCCTTGCAGCTGGAGCACTTGCCGCCCAGAAACAGGTAGCTGACGACCGGCAGATTCTCCCAGGCGCGGATTCGGTGCGCGCAATGCGGGCAGCGAGAATGAGGCAGCAGCAGGTTGAAGGTCTCGGGTTTCGGCTCGGCGGGGAGTTCCAGCACTTCGCGCGCCTGAGCCTTCCAGTCCTGCAACATCATCTTGGGCAGGCGATAAACCACGACGTTGAGGAAGCTGCCCACCAGCAGCCCCAAAACCAGCGCGCACAGAACAAAGGCCAGCGGGGAGCTGGCCAGAAGGTCAAGAACAGACATGTTAGACGACGTTTCCGAGCTGGAAGATGGGCAGGTACATGGCGATCACGAGCCCGCCGACGATGATGCCGAGGACGGCCATGATCATCGGCTCCATCAGGCTGGTGAGGCTGTCGACCATGTTGTCGACTTCCTCTTCGTAATACGTCGCGACCTTATCGAGCATCGAATCCAGCGCGCCGGACTCCTCGCCGATGGCGGTCATCTGCACGGCCAGCATCGGGAAGACGCCCGTGCTGCGCATCGAAAAGTTGAGCTGCATACCGGTGGAAACGTCTTGTTTGACCTTATGCACGGCGTTGCGGAAAACCACGTTGCCGGTCGCGCCAGCAACCGAGTCGAGAGCATCGACCAGTGGCACACCGGCAGCGAAGGTGGTCGAAAGCGTCCGGGCAAAACGGGCGACCGCCGATTTGAACAGAAGCGGGCCGATCACCGGCACCTTCAGGAGCATGCGGTCGATGCGATCCCTGAATTTTTCCGAGGTCTTGTAGGCTTTGCGGAAGGCCATAAAAGCGACCAGCAGGGCGCCCAGAAGCATGTACCAATAACTCTGAACGATTTCCGAAAGACCAATGACCATCAGTGTAAAAGCGGGCAGCTTCGCGCCAAATCCGGCGAACACGGACTGAAACTGCGGCACCACTTTTATCAACAGGATGCCGCTCACGATGATCGCCACGATGACCACGGCAATCGGGTAGGTCATGGCTTTTTTGATCTTGGCTTTGAGGAACTCGGTCTTTTCTTTGTAGGTGGCCACTCGATCGAGCAGCGACTCAAGCGCACCGGCTTGCTCGCCCGCGTCGACAAGGTTGCAAAACAGGTCGTCGAAATACTGAGGCTTCTGCCGCAACGCCGTGGCGAAACTGTGCCCGGCAGCCACTTCCTGTTTGATGTCGTCAACGAGTTTGCGCATGTTCGGATTATCGGAGCCTTCGCTGATAATGTCGAACGACTGCAATAAAGGAACGCCGGCTTTCATCATCGTTGCCATCTGGCGGCTGAAGAACGCGATGTCCAGCGGTTTGATCTTCTTGCCGGAGCCGAAGATCGAAACGGCTTTCTTCCGGACTTTCGTCGGGTTGATGCCTTGCTTGCGCAACTGGGCTTTGACCAGCGCGGGGTTGTGGCCGTTGATTTCGCCCTTTTGTTTGACGCCTTTCTTGTCGAGCCCCTCCCAGGTGTAGACGCTGACTTTTACTGCTTTGGTCGCCATGCTTAATCCTTGGTCACCCGGTTGACTTCCTCAAGGCTGGTCACGCCTTGCATGGCCTTCATCAGGCCGGAGGTGCGCAGGTCGTTGAAGCCGTCCTTGCGCATCTGTTCGGAAATCTCGATAGAGTTGCCTTCCTCCATGATGATGCGCTCCAGGGCGGGAGTGCTCTTCACCACTTCGTAAATACCGACACGGCCTTTGTAGCCGGCGTTGCATTGTTCGCAGCCCACTGGAGAGTAAAGCTTGAACGCGCCGATTTTCTCTTCCGGGAAACCTTCGGCAATCAATGTCTCGCGCGGGATGTCAACTTCTTTCTTGCAGTGCGGGCAGAGCTTGCGGGCCAGCCGCTGGGCGATGATCAGGTTGATGGCGGTAGCAATGTTGAAAGCCGCCACGCCCATGTGGTGCAGGCGAGTCAGTGTTTCCGCCGCGCTGTTGGTGTGCAGCGTCGACAGCACCATGTGGCCGGTCTGCGAGGCCTTGATCGCGATCTCGGCTGTTTCGAGGTCACGAATCTCACCGACCATGATCACGTCCGGGTCCTGACGCAGAAATGCCCGCAGCGCCTGGGCGAAGTCCATGCCCTGACGCGGGTTGACGTTGACCTGGTTGATGCCTTCCAGGTTGATTTCGACCGGATCCTCGGCGGTGGAGATGTTGATGTCCGTTGTGTTGAGAATATTCAAACCGGTGTAGAGCGAAACGGTTTTACCCGAGCCTGTAGGACCGGTGACCAGAATCATGCCCTGCGGTTTGCTGAGCGCTTCCAGATACAGCGCTTTCTGCTCCGGCTCGTAACCCAATGCGTCGATGCCCATCTGCGCGCTGGTCGGGTCGAGAATCCGCATCACGATCTTCTCGCCCCACAAGGTCGGCAATGTGTTGACACGAAAATCGATGGCGCGGTTTTTCGAAATGCGCAGCTTGATGCGCCCGTCCTGCGGCTTGCGGCGCTCGGAAATATCCAGACTGGCCATGACCTTCAAGCGCGCAGCGATACGGCCGGCCAGGTGCGTCGGCGGTTTGGCCACTTCATGAAGGATGCCGTCAGTACGCAGGCGAACCCGGAAGATCTTCTCGTAAGGCTCGAAATGCAGGTCCGAAGAGCCGAGACGGATCGCGTCCATCAGCATCTTGTTCACGAACCGGACCACCGGCGCGTCGTCAGCATCCTGACCGCCAATGGAGGTCTCTTTGCTCTCATCTACCGCTTCGACTTCCAGCCCCAGGTCAACATCGGCCAGATCGCCCATGCCACTGTGGGTGTCGAAGAACTTCTCAATGGCGACGGTGAGCTTGTCGTCCTCGACCAGAATCGCTTCTGTATTTAAGCCGGTGCTGAACTGGATGTCGGTAATGGCCTGGTGATTAGTCGGGTCCGATACGCCAATAAACAGCTTGTTACCCCGTCGCCATAAAGGCAGCGCAGAGTGCTGGCGCACAAGCTTTTCGCTGACCAACCCCTTGGGCTGGCTTTCCTTATCGAGGGTATTGAGGTCAAGAAAGGGAATGCCGAACTGGTCGGAAGCTACTTCGGCAAGGGTCAGACTTTTTACCAGCTTGTTCTGTACCAGATAGCTGACCAGCGACACCTTGTCGCGGCGAGCCTGCTGATACGCCTGCTGCGCAGATTTTTCATTCAAGAGCTCAGCCACGACAAGCTGTTTGGCCAAACCCGTAAGCACGACATCAGTCATTACAACCACCAGACACAGACAGTGTGTGGTTTATAGCGCAGTCGGGCTTGGCTGCCAAATGTACGCCGCAGGGGTGACAATAATTGTCACTTTTTGCTGGCGCCGGTCCTGCATTCCTCATCCGCACACCAAAGAAATGCAACAGGGGAGCAGATTCGCGAATTGGCACGAGGTATGCGTCTATGCTTGCGGAGCGACACCTAATTGACGATCGGAGAAGTACGTTATGCAAGCACAAAAGGGCTTTACCCTCATCGAACTGATGATCGTGGTAGCGATCATCGGCATCTTGGCGGCGGTGGCGCTGCCTGCTTATCAGAACTACACCACTCGGGCTCGGTTCTCAGAAGTTATCTCGATTGCTGAAGGATATAAGACCGCTGTCTCTGTGTGCGCGCAGGCACTGGGTACTACTTCCGGCTGTTCGCTGGGCACAAATGGCATTCCTGGTACGACATCCACTACATATGTTGACTCGGTTGC
>Ga0213836_100577_pt1 | contig 29041 bp, 31 predicted proteins | sample SWPATP03_FD_160578 | JGI IMG/M metagenome (GOLD analysis project Ga0213836, IMG submission 160578) | Coastal seawater microbial communities from Marineland, Florida, United States - SWPA TP0 #3 | ecosystem: Environmental > Aquatic > Marine > Coastal | place: USA: Florida | collected 2016-08-05
CCGACCGCCGGCCCCGGAGCGCGGTTTGGCGCGCCTCTCCCGCGCTGGCATGCTTTCGCCATGGCCGACATCTTCAGCGTGATCGCGGACAGCACGCGACGGGACATCCTCAGCGTGCTGCTCGAGCGGCGCGCGACGACGGGTGACGCGAGCGTCAGCCAGATCGTGGATGCGCTCGGCGTGCCGCAGCCGACGGTGTCGAAGCACCTCCGGACGCTCCGCGACGCGGGGCTCGTCACGGTGCGCGAGGACGGCCAGCACCGCCACTACGCGATCGTGCTGACGCCCTTCGACGAGATCGACGACTGGCTGATGCCCTTCATCTTCGCCGAGGGCGACCAGGAGGAGGCGACGCTCGGCGCGGCCGCCTTCGCCGCCTGGGCGGGCGTCAACGTGCAGGCACCGCTGCGCGCCGCTGCGGACCAGGCGCGCATCGCCGCGGAGCAGGCCAGGGTCGCCGCCGAGCAGGCGCTCGCGCGCGTCGCCGACCGCGTCGAGCACCCTGCGCCCGTCGGCGCCTCGCTCGGCCGTCGGGCGGCCGAGGGCGTGCACGACGTGCAGGAGCGCGTCCAGGAGGCCAGGGACCGCATCCACGACGTGCAGGAGCGCCTCGCCGAGCTGCAGGCGCGCGCGACCCAGCGGTTCGACGACGCCCGCGACAAGAAGCGCCCGCGCGCGGTCGAGGGCGAGGCCGACGGTGGGGACGAGCGTGCCGGGCATGACGGTCCGGGGCACGACCACGCGGCGCGCGACAGCGACGACGCCCGCCTCGACTGAGGCATCCGCCCCGCCTCGACTGCGGCATCCGCCCTGGTCCAGGCGCCCCCGGGCGCGCGTCCGCCGCTTTCCGGTAGGATGCCGAGAGCGTTTTCCCTGCGCGGACCTCGAGGTCGTGCAGCGTCAGCGAGCAATCCCGATCGGAAGTGAGGAACCTCTATGGGTTCTGTGGTGAAGAAGCGCCGCAAGCGCATGGCGAAGAAGAAGCACCGCAAGCTGCTTCGCAAGACGCGCCACCAGCGTCGCAACCGCAAGTAGTCGGTTGCGCCAGAGCCGGGATCCCCAGCGGGGTCCCGGCTTCTGCGTTGCCGCGGGCGGCGGCGCGGCGACCTAGGCTTGCTGCATGGTCGAGATCACGCTCATCGGCAAGCCCGGCTGCCACCTCTGCGACGAGGCGCGCCCGATCGTCGAGCGGGTCGTCGCCGGGTTCCCCCAAGCGACGCTCACCGAGCTGTCGATCCTCGACGACCCCGCGCTCGAGTCGCGCTGGCACGACGACATCCCGGTCGTGCTGATCGACGGCCGTCCGCACTCCGCCTGGCGCGTCGACGCCGCGAAGCTGACCGACCGCATCCGGGCCGCCATCGCCGCCACGAGGTGAGGGCCCGCGTCCGAGCGCAGGGCGACTCGGACGCAGGCCCCAGGCGGGCGGATGCCGCTACGGCGTCAGGCGCGTCGGGCCGCGGAAGAGGTACGTCGACTCGCGGATCGAGCCGAGGCCGAGCATCAGCATGACGACGCGCGCGAGGCCCATGCCGAAGCCGCCGTGCGGGGGCGTGCCGTAGCGGAAGAAGTCGAGGTACTCCTCGAGCTCCGCGGGGTTCATGCCCTTCTCGACGATCTGCGCCTCGAGCACCTCGACGCGGTGCTCGCGCTGCGCGCCGGTCGAGATCTCGACGCCGTTGTAGATGAGGTCGTAGGAGTTCGTGACGTCGGCCCGGCCCTCGGGGCGCAGGTGGTAGAACGGCCGCACGCTCGACGGGAACTCCGTGACGAAGACGAAGTCGTGGCCCATCGTCTCCTTGACGTGCGCCGAGATCTGGCGCTCCGCCTCCGGGTCGAGGTCGCCGTCCTCGCGCTCGATCGTGTGGCCGCGGGCCTCGACGATGGCCTTGACCTCGGCGTGCGGGATGCGCGGGAAGGGCAGCGTCGGCGCCTCGAGCACGATGCCGAAGTGCTGCTCGATCTCGGCGCCGTGGCGCTCGACGACCGCGGTGACCGCCTCGGCCAGCAGCGCCTCGTGCAGCTGCATGACCTCCTCGTGCGAGTCGATCCAGGAGATCTCGCTGTCGATCGAGGTGAACTCGGTCGCGTGGCGGCTCGTGTAGGAGGGGTCGGCGCGGAACGCCGGGCCGATCTCGAAGATCTTGCCGAAGCCGGCCGACTGCGCCATCTGCTTGAAGAGCTGCGGCGACTGCGCGAGGTAGGCGGTGGTCTCGAAGTAGGGCACCTCGAAGAGCTCGGCGCGCGACTCGGAGGCCGTCGCCATGAGCTTGGGGGTGTGGAGCTCGATGAAGCCCTCGTCGATCCAGTGCTGGCGCATCGCGTGCTCGATGGTCGTCTGCACGCGGAAGATCAGCTGCGCCTCGGGGCGGCGCAGGTCGAGGAAGCGCCAGTCGAGGCGCTTGTCGATCGACGAGTCCTCGGCGATCGGGCTGTCCTTCGCGACCGACTCGACGGTGAGCGACCGCACCTTGACCTCGAGGCCGCCGAGCTTGACGCGCTCGTCCGCCTTGAGGTCGCCCTCGACGGTGATGAACGAGCCGTGCATGAGGCCCGAGATCGTCGCGGCGGTCTCCGCGGTGTCGTCGTTGACCGGGTTCACGAGCTGGGCGGAGCCCGACTCGTCGCGCAGGATCACGAACTGCACGCGCTTCTGATCGCGCACCGTCTCGACCCAGCCCTGCACCTTCACGGGGCCGTCGGGGAGCGATGCGAGGTCATGGATCAGGGTGCGAGAGGTCACGGCCCGATCCTACCGGCCCGGTGCGGCGCCCCCGGCGGGCGCCGGGTCAGCGGCGGCGGCGCTCGGCCGCGGCGGGGGCGACGGTCGCGAGCGCGACCCAGCCGCCCACGAGCGCGACGACGGATGCGGCGAGCACGACCCATCCGGCCGTCGCGCTCACCGGCGCACCCGGCCCGTCGGAGGCGACGAGCAGCCAGACGCCGGTGGCCGCGAGCCCGCCGGCGACGAGCGCGGCGGGCGTCGCGTACGCGCGGTGGGCGAGGTAGCGCGCCCACGTCCACATGAGGCTCGCGGCGAGCACGACGACGAGCGCGATCGCGAGCGGGACGAGGAGGGGCACGGGTCCATCTTCCCCTGCCGCTCGTTCCTGGCGGCGCTCGGGCCGCGGTCGACGGCTCCGCGGCGCGCGCCGTCCGCGAGCCGGCGCGGGATCGGCACGTCGACGGCGGCGCGCGCGGCCACCACGAAGCGGTCGACGTCGTCCGGGACGAGCGAGCGGGCCTCGCCCGGGGCCGGGCGGCCCGTGTCGCGTTGATAGGAAGCGCCGGTACGATGGAGGCCATGCCCGCCCGCCGCCTCCATCTCGTGCGCCACGCCGAGGTCGACAACCCCGGTCGCGTGCTCTACGGCCGCATGCCGGGCTTCGTGCTCTCCGAGCGCGGCCACCGGATGGCCGAGCTCGCCGCCGAGCACCTCGCGGCCGGTCAGTCCGCCCGCTCGGTCGTGCGGCTCGCCGCGAGCCCGCTCGAGCGTGCGCAGCAGTCGGCGCAGCCGTGGGCCGACGCCTTCGCGCTCGACATCCGCACCGAGCGCCGCATCATCGAGCCGACGAACCGGTTCGAGGGCAAGACCTTCGAGGCGAGCGGCGCGCTGCGGCACCCCTCCGCGTGGCCGCTGCTGCGCAACCCGTTCCGCCCGTCGTGGGGCGAGCCGTACCGCGCGATCGCGCAGCGCGTCATCGCCGCGATGGAGGATGCGTGGGACGAGCTCGCCGAGTCCGATGACGACGGCGACATCGTCTTCGTCAGCCACCAGTCGCCGATCTGGATGGCGCACCTCGCCATCGCGGGTGAGCGCCTGTGGCACGATCCTCGGTCGCGGCGCTGCCAGCTGTCGTCGATCACGAGCTTCGCCCGCGTCGAGGACCGCTTCGTCGAGGTGGACTACGCCGAGCCCGCCGCCGGCGTCGCCGCGGTCGACGCGGGAGCGGTGTGATGCGCCGCCGCATGCGCGTGGCCGCGATCGCGCTCGTCGTGCTCGCGCTCGCGGGGTGCTCGTCGGCCGACGGCGTGGCGGGTCAGGTCGGCGACGCGGGCTACATCGCGGGCGACGGCATCGTCACCGAGATCGCGCCTGAGGAGCGCGCGCAGCCCGCCGCATTCTCGGGACCGCTCGTCGACGGGGGCGAGTTCGACTCAGCGGAGCTCGACGGCGTCGCCCTCATCAACTTCTGGTACGCGGCGTGCCCGCCCTGCCGCATCGAGGCGCCGGTGCTCGCCGAGCTGTACGCCGAGCTCGGCGACCAGGTCGACTTCCTCGGCGTCAACACGCGTGACGGCGCGGCCCAGGCGGCGGCGTTCGAGGAGCAGTTCGGCGTCGACTACCCGTCGATCCTCGACGACGAGACCGCCTCGGCGCAGCTCGCCTTCACGGGCATCGTCGCGCCCAACGCCGTCCCGACCACGATCATCCTCGACGCCCAGGGCCGTGTCGCCGCCCGCGTCTCCGGTGCGGTGACCGATGGCAGCATCCTCTCGACCCTGCTGCGGGAGGAGCTCGAGCGGTGAGCCTCTCCGCCCTCACCATCGCCGCCGGGGGGTTCGACCCGGCCAGCGCCGTGCTGAGCGGGCAGCTGTTGGTATCGGTGCCGATCGCGCTGCTCGCGGGGCTCGTGTCGTTCGCGAGCCCGTGCATGCTGCCGCTCGTCCCCGGCTATCTGGGGCTGATGGGCTCGCTCGTCGGCGAGCAAGGGGGTCGGGGCCGGCTGGTCGCGGGCGTCGCGCTGTTCATCTCGGGCTTCACGATCGTGTTCGTGCTCGGCAGCGCGCTCGTCGGAGCCGCGAGCTCGTTCCTGCTGCAGTACAACGACGTGATCGTCCGCGTGCTGGGCGTCGTGGTCATCGTGCTCGGCCTCGTGTTCGTCGGTCAGTTCTCGTTCCTGCAGCGCGTCTGGAAGCCGCAGCAGGTGAAGCGGGGCGGGCTCTGGACCGCGCCGGTCGTGGGCGTCGTGTTCGCGCTCGGCTGGACGCCCTGCTCCGGCCCGACCCTCGCAGCCATCAGTGCGCTGACCGTCACCACCGGCTCCGCGTCCCAGGGCGCGGTCCTCGGCTTCGCGTACGCGCTCGGCCTCGGCATCCCGTTCCTCATCATCGCGCTCGGCCTCGGTTGGGCCGGTGGCGCTGTCGACTGGATGCGGCGCAACATCCGGCCGATCAACATCGCCGGCGGAGCGATGCTCATCGCCATCGGCCTGCTCATGGTGACCGGCGCGTGGAACGCCATCATGCAATCGCTTCAGGGATGGATGGCCTCCTTTGTCACGATCATCTGACCCGCTGCGCCCCGGCGATCACATCGATTCGCCGGAGGCGCCCGCGTGGCAGCCCGGTGATCCGAAGCTCGGCGTGCGCGGCTGGGCGCGCTTCCTGTGGCGCCAGCTCACGTCGATGCGCACCGCGATCGTGCTGCTGCTGCTGCTCGCGATCGCGGCGGTGCCGGGCAGCCTCGTGCCGCAGCGGTCCTCAGATCCCAACGGCGTCATCCAGGTGCGCCAGAACAATCCAGGGATGGTCTGGCTCTACGACGCGCTGTCGTTGCACGACGTCTACACGAGCCCGTGGTTCTCCGCGATCTACATCCTGCTGTTCACGTCGCTCGTGGGGTGCGTCATCCCGCGCCTCACGCATCACTGGAAGGCGATGCGGGCGCTCCCACCGCGCACCCCGGCGCGGCTGTCGCGGCTCGTCGGGTTCCAGACCGTCGCGGGCGACGCGTCCGACCTCGAACGCGCTGAGCGCGTGCTGCGCAAGCTCGGCTACCGCACGACGCGCTACGGCGACTCGGTGTCGGCAGAGCGGGGCTACCTGCGCGAGACGGGGAACCTGCTGTTCCACATCTCGATGCTCGCCCTGCTGCTCGTCGTAGGCCCCGGCTCGGGCTTCGGGTACTCGGGGCAGCGGCTGCTCGTCGAGGGCACGGGCTTCGCCAACACGCTGTCCAGCTACGACTCGTTCGATGCGGCGCGGTGGTTCGACGAAGATGAGATCGAGCCGTTCGCGGTCGCTCTCGACGACCTCGAGGTCGTCTACGAGACCGACAACCCGAACGCGATCGGTGCCCCGCTCGACTTCACCGCGAACGTGTCGGTGACGGAGGACGGTGCCGAGCGCGACGCGCAGATCAAGGTGAACGAGCCGCTGTCGGTGGCCGGCGCCGACCTGTACCTGATCTCCAACGGGTACGCCCCGCGCATCTCGGTGCGCGACGCATCCGGACAGGTCGTGTACGACCAGTACACGCCGTTCCTCGCGCAGGACGACCAGATGACGAGCCTCGGCGTGATCAAGCTGCCCGACGGGCTCGAGGAGCAACTGGGGCTGCGGGGCTTCTTCTACCCGACCGCGGTGACGCTCGAGACCGGCGCGCTCGCGTCCGCGTATCCCGATCTCGCGGCACCGGTGCTGTCCCTGCAGGCGTTCACCGGCGACCTCGGGCTCGACGCGGGCATCCCGCGATCGGTGTATGCGCTCCAGACCGACGGGATGACGCAGATCGCCGGCGGCGACTCCGGGGCAGCGTCGCTCACGATCCCGCTCGGGCAATCGATCGACATCCCGGGCGGCCTCGGCACCATCACGTTCGAGGACGTGCGGCGCTACGGCGTCATCGACGTCAAGGTCGACCAGACGCAGGAGCCCGTGCTCTGGATCACCGTCGTGCTGGTCGTCTCCCTGCTCGCGTCGCTGCTCATCCCGCGTCGGCGGATGTGGGTGAAGGCGACGCCAGCGGGGCTGGAGCTCGCCGGTCTCGCGCGCGGAGAGGACCCGACGCTCGAGCGCGCGGTGGACGACCTCGGGAAGCGGATCGGCCAGCCCGCGCCGGCTCGTGAGGCGGGGGCGGTCGACCCGGCGGCCGCTGGCCGCGAGCGTAGGATGGACCCGTGACACCATCAGACCTCGACTCCTTCTCGCTGCTGCTCGTGTACTCCGCGATGGCGGTCTACACGGTGGCGTTCATCGCGTACGCCGTCGATGTCGCCCGCCGATCGGCAGCGAAGCCGGTGGCTGCCGAGGCGCGGGTGCTCGTGGGTGCGGGGGCGCCCCTCGAGCCGGTGACGGTCGCGCCGGGAGCGGCGAAGCCTGGCCGCGGCGCCCGCGTCGGGTACGTGCTCACCGTGCTCGCCTGGATCCTGCATGTCGGGGGAGCCGTCCTCCGTGGTCTCGCCGGCGGGCGCGTGCCGTGGGCGAACATGTACGAGTTCGCGCTCACCGGCGTCGCAGTCATCCTCGGCGTCTTCATCCTCTCGCGGCTCTGGCGCGACCTGAACTTCCTCGGCGTCTTCATGTCGGGTCTCGCGACGGTGTGCCTCGGTGTGGCGACCCTCAACTTCTACGTCCCCCCGACCCCGCTGCCGCCTGCGCTGCAGACCTACTGGCTCGTCATCCACGTGTTCGTTGCGACGCTCGCGACGGGCTTCTTCGCCTTGGGGTCCGGCCTCAGCATCCTGCAGCTGATCAAGGAGCGCCGCGACAGCGGCTTCCTCCGATCGCTGCCGTCGGGCGTCCAGCTCGAGGACCTGGCCTACCGGGTGAGTGTGGTCGGCTTCATCTTCTGGACCTTCACCCTCATCGCCGGCGCCATCTGGGCCGAGCACGCGTGGGGCCGCTATTGGGGCTGGGACACGAAGGAGGTCTGGACCTTCATCATCTGGGTGATCTACGCCGGTTACATCCACGCGCGCGCCACGCGCGGCTGGCGCGGCTCGCGGTCGGCCTGGCTGCAGATCGTCGGTCTCACCGCCATCCTCTTCAACTTCACGGTCGTGAACCTCTTCTTCAAGGGCCTGCACGCCTACAGCGGCCTCTAGCCGAATTCTCAACGTCGCGGGTGGTTGCAGACCCGCGTATGCGGGATGAGCGACCACCCGCGACGTTGAGAAGGGTCAGCCCCAGGGCTGGCGGAGGTGGGCGCCACGTCGGACGACGGAGAGCACGGTCTCCATCACGTAGTCCGGCTGGAAGAGCACCTGCTCGTACGTGAACCGGAGCACGACGTAGCCGCGTCGAGTGAGCTCGGCGTCGCGCGCGCGGTCGGCGGCCTGCTGCTCTGGCGTCGCGTGCCACAGCTGCGAATCGATCTCGACCACGAGGCAGCGGCCGATCAGGAAGTCGACGAAGCGCTCGCGCATCAGCTCCGGCTGCTGGACGAAGCGCACGTGCGCGCGCCGCAGCATCGCCGCGAAGGTCGACTCGGTGCCGGATCCCGCGAGCCCGGTGGCCCAGTCGAGACCGCTCCGTCGGCGCCGAGGCAGCGCCAGAGCGAGCTCCCGCAGCTGGTCGCGGTTGACCAGCTCCTTGGCGAGCGCCGAGTCGGCGGCGGCCAGCAGCTCATCGGGAGCGACGCAGCCCGATGCGACGGCGAGGGCGTCCAGGGCCGAGTCGACCCCGTGGCGAGGCCGCACCTCGTCGATGCGGTCATGCATCCGGTGCAGCACCCTGCCGTCGGTGACCGCACTGAGCGCGACGCGGGCGCTGTGCGTCCGCCGCCGCACCCGCACGTGCAGCAGCTGTGGGCCATGCGGCGTCCACAGTCCGAGCGATCGGAACGCTGTCACGCACGAGGCGACACCGCCGGCCTGCAGCGAACGCGTGACGTCGTTCTGGACGCCCACGCGTGCGACCCATCCGCGCAGCGGCGTCCACAGCATGCTTCCCTGCATGCTGTCGAGCGCATCCTTCGACATGCGGTCCCGAGCCGACTGCATGGTGCAGACGCCGCCGTTCGCCTCCAACCACTCCAAGAAGTCCATCGGCGGAGCATGCCGCGCCCGCCGCGACTGCCGCGGGCGCGGCAAGCCCAGCTGTGGAGAGATCTCAACGTCGCAGGTGGTAGCTCAGCGGCTATGGGCGCTTCTCCTACCACCCGCGACGTTGAGAATGTCAGAGGTGGGGGTGGGCGGCGGCCAGGCGGTCGCGCCAGGCGGCCGTCCGCTCGGGGGAGGCGGCGTGGGCGGCCAGGAGCTCGGGGGTCGGGGTGACGCGGGCGACCGGGATCGAGCCGGCGACCGGGACGAGCGGCTCGGCCACGTCGGCGGCGAGCAGCGCGCCGGTGCCGAGCCCGCAGTCGTAGGGGAGCGACGGCATCGCGCCCGCGAGGGCCGCGCCCATCGACAGCCCCACGCTGGAGTCGAGCGCGCTCGACACGACCGCCGGCAGCCCCGCCTCGGCGACGATCGCGAGCGCCGACCGCACGCCGCCGAGCGGCTGCGCCTTCACGACCAGCACGTCGGCGGCGCCGGCACGCGCCACGAGCAGCGGGTCCTCGGCCTTGCGCACCGACTCGTCCGCCGCGATCGGGATCGCCAGCCGGTGCACCCGCATCCGCAGCTCGGCGAGCTCCGGCACGGTCGCGCACGGCTGCTCGACGTACTCGAGGTCGAAGCGCTCGAGCGCCCGCACGGCGTGCTCCGCCTCGTCGATGTTCCAGCCGCCGTTCGCGTCGACGCGGATGCGCGCATCCGGCAGCAGCGCCCGCACCTCCGCGACCCGGGCGACGTCGTCGGCGAGCGTCTGCCCCCGCTCGGCGACCTTGACCTTCACCGTGCGGCAGCCGTCGTAGCGCGCGAGCACGCCCGCGACGGCGTCCGGCGCGACGGCCGGCAGCGTCGCGTTGACCGGGATGCGGTCCCGCACCACCGCCGGACGCTCGAGATCCGCGTCCTCGAGCGCGGCCCGCAGCCAGCGCGCCGCCTCCTCGGGCGGGTACTCGAGGAAGGGGCTCCACTCGCCCCACCCGGCCTCGCCCGAGAAGAGCGCCACCTCGCGCACCTCCACCCCGCGGAAGCGCGTGACGAGCGGCAGCGAGACGACGTGCATGCGATCGGCGAGCCGTTCCAGGGCGAGGTCCACGCGGCCATGCTCGCATGCCTGTCAGAATCGTCGCGTGACCGAACTGCCCTGGGTGCTCGAGACCCGCCTCGCGCCCCGCCGCAACCCCGTCTGGGGCGTGCTCGCGCTCGTCGCCGCGGTGCTCTGCGGTGCGATGCTGCTCGTGGCGATCGGCGTCGCGTTCGTCGACCTCGACGGCCTCGTCATCTGGCTGCTCCCCGTCTGGGGCGTCTGCACGCTGCTGTCGATCGCGTTCGCGATCACCGCCGCGGCGAAGCGCGGCACCGCCAACATCACGATGGCGGCGATCAGCGGCGGTCTGCTCGTCATCTCCAACCCGGTCGTGTTCCTCGTCACCGGCTTCGCGCTCGGCCTGCTGGAGTAGCGAGCGCGCCTCCCGCGCCGGCCGCCGCGGCGCTCGTAGCATCGACCGATGCTCGACGACCTCATGACCGATGCCCCGCCGAGACCGCCGCGCGTGCGCAGCACCGACCGCCGTGCACGCTTCGGCGTGCTCTCGCTGTGCCTCCTCGCCGCCGCGGTCGCGCTGCAGGTCGTGTCGCTCGTGCAGCAGCTCAGCTACCTCTTCGCGCCGCGGCCCGGCGAGCTCCCGCTGCTCGTGGCCGTGCTCGTGACGGCCGTGCTCGTCAGCGTCAGCGGGATCGTCGCCGGATGCGTCGGCGCGACCGTGCCGGACGGCCGACGCACGGGCGCCTTCGGTGCCGCCCTCGGGCTCGGCATGCTCGTGCTCTTCGGCGCCGCCAGCTCGTTCGGCTGGGGCTTCCTCGAGGCGCTCTCCGCATCGGTCTGACCGGTCGCGCGGTAACGATTCGCGCACTGCCCTGGTCGTCGGCACCGCTGCGCGACAGGATGAGGGCGTGCCGTCACCGGAGTTCGTGATGCCCGACCCGGCGCCCGTCATCGAGGCGCCGGTCGAGCCGCCGCCCGTCCGCGATCCGCGATCGATCGAGCGCGATCCGCAGTCGGGCGCGCCCGATCCGGTCGCCGAGCGCGACCTCCCCGAGCCGTTCGCCCGCCCGCGCCGCCCGTGGCGGCAGCTCGTGATCGCGGCGCTCATCGGGATGCTCGTCGGGGCGGGCCTGCCGACCGCCATGCAGGGCATCGACGAGGCCGCCGCCGACGCGCGCGTCGAGCGCCTGCGCCAGACCGCGATGGACTACCTCACGGCGATCGCGGAGGGCGCATCCGACCGCGCGACAGCGATGGCGCCGGTCGAGGGCGAGACGCCGCCCGACGCGGTGCTGCAGTCGGCCGAGCGCCTGGACCAGCCGGAGGTGCGGATGACGACCGTCGACGGCGACGCGGCGACGGTCGAGGTGCGCTACCGCGTTGCGGGGCAGACGGTCACGCGGGCGCTCGAGGCCGAGGAGGTCGACGGTGCCTGGCAGCTGCGCACGTCGATCGCGGAGGACGTGACGGCCTACACCTACGACGGGATGGGCGCGGTCACCATCGCCGGAGTCGAGCTCCCGCCGCGTCGCACGCTGCTCTACCCGGGCGAGTACGAGTCCGATCGCGTCGAGACCTCGCTCCTCATCACCGGCGGCGACCGGATCGTCGTCGACGGCGATCCGACGACCCCGACCGAGCTGTTCGCCACGATGGCGCTGACAGACAGTCTCAAGGACCTCGCGGAGGAGGTCGCGATCGCGCACGTGCGCGCGTGCGATGCGGAGTGCGCGTTCCCGCCGGATGCGGAGCTGCTCACGCCGGATGGGCCGTGGGTGATGGGCGTCAACGGCGCGACCGGCGCGGTCGACCTGACCGTGCAGGTCAGGAGTGGCGCGTTCACCGGGCAGATGATCGACATGCAGCTCCGCGCGATCGTCGACGAGGCCGGCACGCTCGTCTCATGGCAGTGCTCGGGGCCGACCACCGCGCCGTTCGAGCTGGAGCCCTGCCGGCGCTAGTGCGATCGCGCCGCCCACGCGCGAGGCGGGGCGCCGCCTACCCGAACTGCCCTCTTCTCGGGGTGCTGGGGCGGCGTGACAATGGTCGCGTGTCGACGGCGATGCCGGAGTTCGAGATGCCGTCGCAGGCGGTCGCCCCGCCCGCGACGGTGGTCGAGCCCGCCGTCGACGTGCGTGCGCAGCCGCTGGAGCCGCCGGCCGTCCGCCGCCGGCGCATCCCGAGCTTCGGGTGGCGCCAGCTGGCGATCGCGGCCGCGGTCGGCGCGGTGCTCGGGGCAGCGGTGCCGGCCGCCTTCGAGGCGTCGGAGCGCAGCGCGGCGGCGGCGAGCGTCGACGGACTCCGCGCGGTGGCGCTCGACTACCTGACGGCGATCTCGGAGGGCAGGGCCGAGCTCGCGTCCGAGGTGGTGCCGCTCGAGAGCAGGGGCGCGGTGGCGCCCGACGCGGTGCTGCAGGCCGCCGACCGCATCGAGGCGTTCGAGGTGCGGCTCGTGAGCGTCGACGGCGACGTCGGCACCGCGGAGGTGCGCTACCGGGTCGGCGGCAGCGACGTCTTCCGCACGCTCCAGGCCGAGCGCGCGGGCGGCACGTGGCGCCTGATGACCTCGCTCGCCGAGGTCGCCGACCTCGCCTACTACGACCCGATCACCCGCGTGCAGATCGCGGGCGTGCCGCTCGGCGGCGACGAGCCGGTGCTCCTCTACCCGGGCACCTACACGATCGACATCGTCTCCGGACCGATCTTCCTCACCGGCGGCGACGTCTTCGTCGTGGACGGCGACCCGCGCACCCCGACCGTGCCCTACGTCACCGCGGGGATCGTGCCGCAGATCAGCGACTACGCGACCCAGCTCGCGCTCGTCACCATCGCCGCCTGCCAGGTCGAGCCGGGCTGCCCCGTGCCCGCCGAGGCACGGCTCGAGCCGGCCGGCGAGGTCTACCCGATGGGCATGGGCACGACGATGGGCTCGATCGACCTGTCGGTGCCGGTCACCGCGACGGTCGACGGTGCCCCGGAGTGGTTCGAGGTGCGCGTGCGCGTCGTCTTCGACGACGACGGCGCCGCGACCGAGTGGCTGTGCGGCGAGCCCGGCGAGTACGGCGCCGAGCTGCAGCCCTGCGCCCCCTGAGCAGTGCTCGGCGTCCGGCACCGCGTTCGAGCTGCGGGCCGTGATCCTGCTCCACGGCGAGCGCTCCCGGCCCCGGAGCGACCCGCCACGCGCACGGCCCGATGGCTAGGGTGGACAGGTGATCCCATCGCCGCTCTTCGACCCCGCCGAATGGGCCGACGCGGCGCCGGGCTACGACGACATCACCGTGCACCGGTCCCGCGACGGGCGCATCGCCCGCATCGCGTTCGACCGCCCGGAGGTGCGCAACGCCTTCCGCCCGCACACGGTCGACGAGCTCTACCGTGCGCTCGACGACGCGCGGCAGGACAGCCGGATCGGCGTCGTGCTGCTCACCGGCAACGGCCCCAGCCCCAAGGACGGCGGCTGGGCGTTCTGCTCCGGCGGCGACCAGCGCATCCGCGGCCGCGACGGCTACAGGTACGCCGAGGGCGACACCGCCGGCTCGATCGACCCGGCGAGGTCCGGCCGCCTCCACATCCTCGAGGTGCAGCGGCTCATCCGCTTCATGCCGAAGGTCGTCATCGCGGTCGTGCCCGGCTGGGCGGCCGGCGGTGGCCACTCGCTGCACGTCGTCTGCGACCTCACGATCGCGAGCGCCGAGCACGGCCGCTTCAAGCAGACGGATGCGGATGTCGGCTCGTTCGACGCCGGCTACGGCTCCGCCTACATGGCGCGCCAGACGGGGCAGAAGTTCGCCCGCGAGGTGTTCTTCCTCGCCCGCGAGTACAGCGCGGAGCGCGCGCTCGCGGCGGGCGCGATCAACGCGGCGGTGCCGCACGCGGAGCTCGAGTCGACGGCCCTCGACTGGGCGCGTGAGATCCTCACGAAGAGCCCGACGGCCATCCGGATGCTGAAGTTCGCCTTCAACGCGGTGGACGACGGGCTCGTCGGCCAGCAGATCTTCGCGGGTGAAGCGACGAGGCTCGCCTACGGGACCGACGAGGCGGTCGAGGGGCGAGACGCCTTCCTCGAGAAGCGTGAGCCCGACTGGTCCCCCTTCCCCTGGCAGTACTGATCGAGCGACGCGGACGGAGGTGCCCATGACGATCGTCGTCGAGACGAGCGGATCGAGCGGCGTGCCGAAGCGCGTCATCATCTCCGAGGCCGCGATCCAGGCGTCGACGGACGCCGCGAACGAGCGGCTCGGCGGACCCGGCCAGTGGGTGCTGGCGCTGCCGGAGCACTACATCGCCGGCAAGAACGTGATCTGGCGCAACGAGGCATCCGGCGCCCCGCTCGTGCGGACGGAGGGCTCCTTCACGGCGGAGGCCTTCGTCGAGGCCGTGCAGAGCCTCGAGCACGACCGCAAGTTCACGTCGCTCGTGCCCACGCAGCTCGCGCGGCTCGTCGACGCCGCGCTGCTCGACCGCTCGTTCATCGGACCCATCGCCCGCCTCGACCGCATCCTGCTCGGCGGCCAGCGGGCTCCCTTCGGCCTCATCGAGCGCGCCGCGCGGCTCGGCTGGCGCATCACGCGCACCTACGGCGCGACCGAGACGGTCGGCGGCTGCGTCTGGGACGGCAGGCCGCTGCGCGACGTCAAGGTGCGCCTCACCGACCAGATCGAGATCTCCGGCCCGCAGCTCGCCGACGGCTACGACGACCCGCAGCTCACAGAGCAGCGCTTCATCACCGACGGCACCGGCACCCGCTGGTACCGCACCGGCGACGCCGGCTCGCTGCTCGGCGGCACCCTGCAGGTCTCCGGCCGCATCGACGACGTGATCATCTCGGGCGGCATCAAGGTGTCGCTCGCCGCGGTCGAGCACGTCGTCCAGACGTTCGCGCCGGATGCCGTGGTCGTCGCCGCGCCGCACGCCGAGTGGGGCGAGGTGCCGGCCGTCGTCACGACGCTCAAGCCGTCGCTCGCCGAGATCCGCGCCGCCGTCGGCAACGCGCTCGGCAAGCCGGCCCGGCCCAACCACCTCGTGACGGTCTCGGTGATGCCGACCACCGCATCCGGCAAGCCCGATCGCAAGCGGCTCGCCCGGCTCGTCGCCAACCGCACGCAGGAGCGCCGGCGCCGCGGCATCTTCGGCTGACCGGCCGCCGCACCGGAAGTAGCATCGAGGGGATGGCTTCCAACCGCTCCGGCAACCCTGCTCGACGCTCGCAGACGGCCGGCACCTCGTCCGGCCGGGCGACCTGGCGCGACTGGGTGGCCGCCGCGCGGCCGCGCACGCTCGGCATGGCGATCGCGCCGGTCGCGCTCGGCTCGGCAGCGGCGTTCAACGCCGAGGGGTTCCACCTCGGGATCGCGCTCGCGTGCCTCGTGCTCGCGCTCTGCATGCAGATCGGCGTCAACTTCGCGAACGACTACTCCGACGGCGTGAAGGGCACGGACGCGGTGCGCGTCGGCCCCGGGCGACTCGTCGGCGCGGGCAAGGCGGCGCCGCGCGTCGTGCGGAACGTCGCGATCGGCTTCCTCGCCGCAGGCGCGCTCGCCGGCATCGCCGTGGTGCTCGTCTCCGGGCGCTGGTGGCTGCTGCTCGTCGGCGCGGTCTGCATCGTCGCCGCCTGGACCTACACCGGCGGCAAGCGCCCCTACGGCTACGTCGCGCTCGGCGAGCTGATGTCGTTCGTGTTCTTCGGCCCGGTCGCCGTGCTCGGCACCACCTACGCCATCATCGGCCGCATCACCGAGGACGCGGTCGCGCTCAGCATCGCGATCGGCTGCTTCTCGGCGGCCCTCATGCTCACGAACAACCTGCGCGACATCGACACCGACCGCGCGGCCGGCAAGCGCAGCCTGCCGACGCTCATCGGCCGCCGCGCCTCGAAGGCGCTCTACGCGCTGCTGATGCTCGTGCCGTTCGGCATCCTGTGGGTGTTCTCCTACGCCCTCGCCTACGGCTTCGCGGTGTTCGCCGTGCTGCTGCTCGCGGGCCCCGCGATCGTGATCGTGCTGCTCGCCCGCGACGCGCGCGACCTCATCACGGCGCTCGGCCTCACCGGCATCTCGGCGCTGCTCTACGGCGTCGGCCTCGCCGTCGCCATCTGGGGCGGTCCGGCGGGGTTCGTCGGCGCGTAGTCCGAGGTCGTCCGCGCGGCGAGCTCAGCGGGCGGATGCGTCCGGCTCGTCGCGCCGGTCGGTGACCTCAGGGCCGTCCGCGGCGTCGTCGCCGAGCGCGGCATCCTCGACGTCGCCGTCGTCGGGGGCCGCGCCGTCGCGCCGACGGCCCTCGCGCATCCGCTGCAGGTCGGCGGCGGCCTCGTTGCGCAGCTTCCCGAAGAAGACGATGCTCGCCGCGAAGGCGAAGGCGAGCGCCACGAGCAGAGAGAGCCACCACGGCACCCCCGCGATCATGAGCAGCGCGAACGGCACGACGAACAGCAGGGCGCGCGCGATGAGGTAGCGCATCGAGGGAGGCATGCACCAAGTCTATGAGCGACCCACAGGCAACCGACGTAGGGTGGAGCCATGAGGTGGTTGATCATCGGCGGAGTCCTGGCCCTCGTGGTCACGGTCTACGCGCTCGTCGACCTCACGGTCACCGACGATCGACGCATCCGCCGACTGAACCGGGTGCTGTGGGTCGTGCTCATCGTGGTGCTGCCGATCATCGGCCCGCTCGGCTGGCTCGCCTGGGGCAAGGGGCCGGTCTCCTCGGCCCGCCCGATGGCGCCGGACGACGACCCGTCGTTCAAGCGCTCGAGCGACGTGACCGACGACGAGGCGGATCGCCGCATCGCCGAGATCGAGGCGCAGCTCGCCGCGCTCGACGCGGAGGTCGAGATCGTGCGGCCGGAGAAGCCGCAGCCGAAGCCCGAGCCGGCACCCGAGCCCGAGGCGGAGCGCGATGCCCCGGCGGACGACGACACAGACGGGCAGGGCCGCCGGGCACCTGACGACGGCGACCCCGCGCGTGCCTGAGGCGCTCGCCGCCGCCGCATACGCCGACCGGCTGGTCGCCGCCCTCGCCGCCGCAGGCGTCGCCGACATCGTCGTCTGCCCGGGCTCCCGCTCGCAGGCGATCGCGCTCGCCGCGGCCCGTGCCGCGCGCGACGACGGCATCGGCCTGCACGTGCGCGTCGACGAGCGCACCGCCGCGTTCCTCGCGCTCGGTCTCGCCCGCGAGACCGGGCAGCCCGCGGCGATCGTCGTCACGAGCGGCACCGCGCTCGCGAACCTGCATCCCGCGATGCTCGAGGCGCACCACAGCGACGTGCCCGTCATCGCCATCACGGCCGACCGCCCGGCCGAGCTGCAGGGCATCCGCGCGAACCAGACGACCCGCCAGCCCGGCATCTTCGGCGAGGCGGCCCGCGTGGTGCTCGACATCGGGGCGGATGCGCTGCACGACCCCGAGGGCGACGCCGTCGCGGCCGTGCGCGCCGCGCTCGGCTGGCGTGGCGACGGCGATCCCGCCGCCCACACCGAGCCCGGCCCGGTGCAGCTGAACATCGCCTTCCGCGAGCCGCTCTCCGGCGGCGAGCGCGCCCACGGACCGGCCGTCGCCCGCGTCCACCGCCCGCCGCTGCCGACCTCGACGCTCGAGGCCGCCGAGCGCACCGTCGTCATCGCGGGCGCCGACGCCGGTCCCGCCGCCGTCGACCTCGCCGAGGCCATCGGCGCGCCGCTCATCGCGGAGCCCACCTCCGGCGCCCGCTTCGGGCCCATGCTCGTGCCCCACGGCCGCGACGTCATCGCATCGCTCGCCGACGAGGTGCGGCGGGTGGTGGTGATGGGCCACCCGACGCTCGCGCGCGCGGTGACCGGGCTCATCCGCCGCCCCGACGTCGAGGTCGTCGCGATCGGGCGCGCCGGGCAGGACAACGTGCGCGGCACGGGCGTCACGAGCGTGCGCTCCGGACGCATCCAGGTGATCGAGGCCGAGCCCGACCGCGCGTGGATCGACCGCTGGATCGCGGCCGGCCGCGCCCTCGCAGCTGAGCGCGATGCCGAGCGCGCACCAGACTCCCAGCTGCCCCGCGCCGCCTACGCCCGGGCCGAGCTCGCCGAGGGGCGCATCGCCATCTCGCGCCGCGACCTCGTCACGGCGGTGTGGGACCGCACCTGGCCGCACGACCGGCTCGTCGTCGCCGCCTCCCGGCTCATCCGCGAGCTCGACTCCTATGCCGGGCCGAAGGCGGTCACGGCGCGCGCCAACCGAGGGCTCGCCGGCATCGACGGCACCGTCAGCACCGCATCCGGCGTCGCGATCGCGCACGAGCGCTCGGGCGCCGGCGGGCTCACGCGGCTGCTCATCGGCGACCTCGCGCTGCTGCACGACGCGGGCGGGCTGCTCGTGCCCCCCGGCGAGGAGCGGCCCCGGCTGCAGATCATCGTCGGCAACGACCGCGGCGGCTCGCTCTTCGAGCTGCTCGAGGTGGCGGGCAGCGCCGACCCCGACGACTTCTCGCGCGTGCAGCGCACCCCGCACGATGTCGACCTCGAGCACCTCGCCGCCGCCTACGGCTGGCGCTTCGAGCGCGTCGTCGACCGCGCCGGCCTCCGCAGGGCGCTCTCGCAGTCGGAGCCCGGCATCATCGAGGCTGTGCTGGAGGGGGAGACGGATGCGCAGGGGCTCTGACGCGGGGAGCCGGCCGGGCGCGATCGGCGCCGGCACCACCATCGTCATCACCGGTGCCGCGAGCGGCATCGGCCGGCTCGTGGCGCTCGGCGCCGCACGCAAGGGCGCGCACGTCGTCATCTGGGACCGCGACGCCAGGGCAGCGCGCTCCGTGTCGGATGCCGTGCACGCCGCGGGCGGCCGCGGCACGGTCGTGGTCGTCGACCTCGCCGACGCCGACGCGATCGAGCTCGCCGCCGCAGAGACGCTCATGCTCGGATCCGTCGACGTGCTCATCAACAACGCCGGCGTCGTCTCCGGCCGACCGCTCGCCGAGCTCACCGCCGCGCAGATCGACCGCACGATGCGCGTCAACGCGATCGCGCCCATCCTCGTCACCCGCGCGCTCCTGCCCGCGATGCGCGACGCCGGCCGCGGCCGCATCGTCACGGTCGCGAGCGCCGCGGGGCTCATCGGTGTCGCCGGCCAGACCGACTACGCGGCATCGAAGTTCGCGGCGGTGGGCTTCATGGAGTCGCTGCGGGCCGAGCTGCGCAAGGAGCGGTCGCCGATCACGACGCTCACCGTCGCGCCCTTCTACATCGACACGGGGATGTTCGCCGGCGTGACGACGAAGGTGCCGGCGCTGCTGCCGATCCTCTCGTCGGCCGCGGTGGCCACACGCATCCTCGCCGCGATCGACTCACGCCGGTCGATGCTCGCGCTGCCGCCGCTCGTCCGCGTCGTCCCGGCGCTCAAGGTGCTGCCCGCGGCGATCGCCGATCGGCTCGCGGATGCGCTCGGGGTCAACGAGGGCATGGACGGCTTCACGGGGCGCGGGGCGGTCGTCGAGCCGCCGCGCGCGAGGCGCGACTGATGCGCTGGCCGTGGCAGCGGCAGCGCGAGCTGCCGGTCGTGCCGGTGGTGACCGAGGCGGTCGAGCGGCGCTGGATGCTGCCGCGCACGCTCATCATCCTGCTGTCGATCATCGCGACCATCGCGGTGCTCATCCTGCTGAGCCAGGTCGCGACGTTCGTCGCGCCGGTGTTCCTCGGCGTGAACCTCGTGATCGCCGTGCTGCCGCTGCAGCAGTGGCTGCTGCGCAAGGGCGCGCCGCGGCTCGTCGCCGCGCTCGCGGCGCTGCTGACCGTCTACGTGTTCCTGGCGGCGCTCTTCTGGTCGATCTACTGGTCGGTGCAGTCGCTCGTGCAGGAGCTGCCTGCCTACGGACCGGAGTTCAACGCGCTCTACCGCGACGTGCTCACGTGGCTCGAGGGCTTCGGCGTCTCGCAGGACGAGGCGCTGCACCAGCTGCAGAGCGCGTTCAGCCCGAGCGCGATCGCGAGCGCGCTGACGAGCGTGCTGTCGAACGCGGGCAGCGTGCTCGCCTTCCTCGCGACGCTCACGGTCGTGGTGTTCTTCCTCGCGTGGGACTCGATGAACATCCCCGCGCGGGTCGAGCGGATCGCGCTCACCAACCCGGGCATCGTCCGCGGCGTCGACCGCTTCGCCGCCGGCGTGCAGCGCTACTGGGTCGTGACGACGCTCTTCGGCCTCATCGTCTCGGCGCTCGACCTCGTGGCGCTCACCGCCCTCGGGGTCCCGCTCGCGCTCGTCTGGGCGGTGTTCGCGTTCGTGACCAACTACATCCCGAACGTCGGCTTCGTGGTCGGCGTGATCCCGCCCACGCTCATGGCACTGCTCGCGAACGGCCCGATCAACGCGCTGCTGACCGCGATCCTCTTCAGCGTCATCAACTTCGTGATGCAGTCGCTCATCCAGCCGAAGGTCGCGGGGGATGCGGTGGGCGTCACGCCCGCGACCTCGTTCCTGTCGCTGCTCGTGTGGGCCTACGCGCTCGGGCCGGTCGGCGCGCTGCTGGCGCTGCCGGCGACGCTCGCCGTGAAGACGCTCATCGTCGACCCCGACCCGCGGCTCGGCTGGGTCAGCACCCTCATGTCGAGCAAGCTCGAGGCGCCGAAGGCGGGCAGGCTGGGCCGCGCCGTCTCGCCGGGGGTCCAGGGCAGGCGCTGAGCGGGGCGACTACGCTCGGCGCATGACAGCGATCACCGACGCGCTCCGCGTCATCCGCTCCGTCCGCCTCGCCGACGTGGATCCCGCATCCACCCCCGGCTTCGACGGCGACAAGGCCGCCGGGGAGGCCGCGCTCGCGGCCGGTGCCGACCGGCTCGAGGAGCTGCAGGAGCGGCTCTTCGCCGAGAGCCGCGCGGGCGGCCAGCGCGCGGTGCTGCTGATGGTGCAGGGCATGGACACCTCCGGCAAGGGCGGCATCATGCGCCACGTCGTCGGCCAGGTCGACCCGCAGGGCGTGCGGATCAAGGCGTTCAAGGCGCCGACGGCCGCGGAGCGGCGGCACGACTTCCTGTGGCGCATCGAGCGGGAGCTCCCGCAGCCCGGCTTCATCGGCGTCTTCGACCGCTCGCACTACGAGGAGGTGCTGATCCACCGCGTGCGCGGGCTGTCGACGCCCGATGCCATCCAGGAGCGGTACGGCCGCATCGTCGAGTTCGAGCGGGAGATCGCCGAGCGCGGCATCGCGCTCGTGAAGGTGATGCTGCACGTCTCCCGCGAGGAGCAGGGCACGCGGCTGCTCGAGCGGCTCGATCGACCCGACAAGCACTGGAAGTTCAACCCCGGCGACATCGACGAGCGCCAGCGGTGGGACGACTACATGGAGGCGTACCAGGTCGCGATCAACCGCACCGCCCGCGCCTCGGCGCCGTGGCACGTCGTGCCCGCCGACCGGAAGTGGTTCGCGCGGCTCGCGGTGCACGAGCTGCTCGTCGAGGCGCTCGAGCGGATCGACCCGCAGTGGCCGGTCGCCGACTTCGACGTCGCGGCGGAGCGGGAGCGGCTGCTGGCGACGGGGGATGTCGTGGTGGTCGAGGCGGATGTCGCGGATGACGCGGACGCGGACGCGGGCGGCGGCGGTGTCGAGGGGCAGGACGCGCTGGACGGGCAGGGCGAGCAGGACAAGGACGACGCGAAGCGCACGAAGGCCAAGAATGACAAGAAGGACAAGCAGGACAAGCAGGACGACAAGAGCAAGAAGGCCAAGAAGGACAAGAAGCGCAAGAAGGGGAAGAAGGGCAAGGACACGAAGGCCGGGAAGCAGTCCGGCGAGCAGGCCGGGGCGAAGGGCGATCACCAGGCCGCGATGTAGGCGGGCGGTGCAGCCGCCCGGGGCTAGGGGAGCGGGTCGGCGAGCGCGTCGGTGATCGGGCGCAGCTTGACGGCCGTCTCGGTGAGCTCGTCGTGCGGGTCGGAGCCCGCGACGACGCCGGCGCCGGCGAAGGCGCGGATGCAGCCCTCGGCGTCGATCTCGGCGCCGCGCAGCGCGATGACCCACTCGCCGCCACCCTCGGCGTCGACCCAGCCGACCGGCCCCGCGTAGCGGCCCCGATCGACGCGCTCGAGCTCTCGGATGATCGCCAGCGCCGCGGCGCGCGGGGTGCCGGCGACCGCGGCCGTCGGATGCAGCAGCGCCAGCACGTCGAGCGTCGAGCTGCCGCCCAGCGTGCCCGTGATGTCGGTCGCGAGGTGCCACAGGTTGGGCAGCCGCAGCGGGAACGGCTCCGACGCCCGGGTGTCGGGCGCGAGCTCGCGCAGCACCTCGATGGCCGAGTCGGCCGCGAAGCGGTGCTCGCGCACGTCCTTGTCGCCGCTCGCGAGCGACTCCGCGATCTCGGCGTCGAGCGACGGGGTCGCGCCGCGCGCGGCGGTGCCCGCGAGCACCCGCGAGAAGAAGTGGCCGCGGTGCGCGGCGATGAGCGTCTCGGGGCTCGCGCCCACCACGCCGTCGACGGCGTAGGTGACGGCATCCGGGTAGCGGCGGCCGAGGCCGACCACGACCGAGCGGATGTCGCCCTCGGGCGGCAGCTGGCCGACCCGGTCGCGCGCGACGACGACCTTCTCGGCGTCGCCGGCGCGGATGCGCTCGGTCGCTGCGGCGACGATCGCCCGGTAGCGCTTCGCGCCGATGGCGCCGTCGTGGAGCTCGACGCGCACCTCGTCGATCGCGGTCGGGTGCAGGCGGCCGCCGTCGCCGATCCACGTCACCCACTCGTCGTCGCCTCGGCGCCCGACGACGAGCTGCGGCACGATGAGCACGCTCGTCGCGGCGGAGGCGTCGTCGAACGCGAAGGCACCGAAGGCGATGAGCCCGGTGCCGGGCACGCCCACCGCGTCGTCGATCTGCGCGTCGCGGGCGACCTCGCGCCACGCGTCCGCCGCATCCGTCAGCCGCGAGGGGCCGCGGAACTCGAGCCGCAGGGCCTCGCCGCGCCCGACGATGCCGTCGGCGCCGCGTCGGATCGCGAGCGGTGCGCGCGGATCGGCGTGCTCCAGCAGGCGTCCGAGCTCCGCGCGCTCGGTGCGCGCCCGCAGGGCCGGCATGCGAGCCAGCCTATCGTCGCGCTCCGGAGGGAGCCGTGCCGGCCGGCGATCACGAGCCTGGACGGCCGCCGGAAGGGCCGCACGTCGGGGAGCCTAGGATGGAGGACGTGAGCCGAGCAGACATGCAGAAGGACCCAGCAGAGGTCGCGGGCATGTTCGACGCGACGGCGAAGCGCTACGACCTGCTCAACTCGCTGCTCTCGGGCGGCAACGACAGGCTCTGGCGCATCCACATGCAGCGCGCTGTGCGGCCACAGCCGGGCGAGCGGATCCTCGACGTCGCGGCGGGCACCGGTGCCTCGGCCGCCCCGATGGCGAAGGCCGGCGCCCTCGTCACCGCGCTCGACATCAGCCAGGGGATGCTCGAGGAGGGCCGCAAGCGCCACGCCGACATCGAGTTCGTGCACGGCTCCGCCGAGGAGCTGCCGTTCGAGGACGACACCTTCGACGCCGTCACCATCTCGTTCGGGCTGCGCAACGTGCAGCACCCGCGCGTCGCGCTGAGCGAGTTCTACCGCGTGCTCAAGCCCTCCGGCCGCCTCGTCATCTGCGAGTTCTCGCAGCCGCCGGTGAACGTCGTGCGCAAGGGCTACGAGCTCTACCTCGGCACGATGCTGCCCGGGCTGGCGAAGGTGGCGAGCTCCAACCCCGAGGCCTACCGCTACCTCGTCGAGTCGATCCGCTCGTGGCCCGACCAGCAGTCGCTGTCGCAGTGGATCCGCACCGCGGGCTTCACGCGCGTCGCGCACCGCAACCTCACGATGGGCGTGGTCGCGCTGCACCGGGGACGCAAGCCCACGGAGCAGACCGCCGCGATGCGCATCGCGCGCCACGCGCAGGCGGAGGAGCAGGCCGACTGATGCCGTCGATCGCTGAGGCCTTCGGCCTGCGAGGGCCGCGCTTCGTCGCGCCCGCGGACGCTCGCGTGGTCGACGACGTCGACCGCGGCCTCGACGAGCTCGAGGCGCGCCTCGACGCGCACCTGCGGGTCGCCGACCCGGTCGCGGATGCGGTCACCCGCTACCTGCTCGAGGCCGGCGGCAAGCGCGCCCGCCCGCTGCTGCTGCTGCTCACGGCCCACCTCGGCTCCGGCGTCGACGACGACGTGCTCTCGGCCGCAGAGGTCGTCGAGATCACGCACCTCGCGAGCCTGTACCACGACGACGTGATGGACGAGGCGGACACCCGTCGCGGGGTGCCGTCGACGCACACCGTCTGGGGCAACTCCGTCGCGATCCTCGCCGGCGACCTGCTGTTCGCGCGCGCCGGCCAGATCGCCGCGCCGCTCGGCCGCGAGGTCGCGGTGCTGCAGGCGCGCACGTTCGAGCGGCTGTGCCTCGGCCAGCTGCACGAGACGCTCGGACCGGGCGACGCGGATGCGGTCGCCCACTACCTGCAGGTGCTCGCCGACAAGACCGGCTCGCTCATCGCCGCCGCCGCCGAGCTCGGGGTGGTCGTGAGCGGTGCTGACGACGCCTACCGCGAGCCGCTGCGGCTGTTCGGCGAGCGCATCGGCGTCGCCTTCCAGATCGTCGACGACGTCATCGACCTCTCCGCCGACCCGGAGACGGGCAAGGACCAGGGCAACGACGTGCGCGCGGGCGTCGCGACGCTGCCTGTGCTGCTGCTCGCGAAGCGCGACGACGAGGCCTCCGCCCGGCTGCACGCACGGCTCGAGAGCCCGGCCGACGACGCGGACCTCGCGGCTGCGGTCGCCGAGCTCGCCACGCATCCGGTCGTCGACGAGACGATCGCCGAGGCCGAGCGCTGGCAGCGCAGCGCCCTCGAGGCGCTCGCGCCGCTGCCGCGCGGCACCGTGCGCCGCGGGCTCGAGACCTTCGCCGAGCACGTCGTCTCGCGCACCCGCTGAACCCCGACTGAAGAAGACTCGGGCGGCGAGGCCGCCCCGCACCTGAGGAGGATCGTGAGCGCAGCGCTCCGCATCGCCGTCGTCGGCGCCGGCCCGGCGGGCATCTACGCCGCCGACATCCTGAAGAAGTCGGCCGCCGAGTCCGGCCGCGAGGTGCTCATCGACCTGTTCGAGCACCTGCCCGCGCCCTACGGGCTCGTCCGCTACGGCGTCGCACCCGACCACCCGCGCATCAAGGGCATCATCGCCGCGCTCCGCGAGGTGCTCGAGTCGGGCGTCGTGCGGCTGTTCGGCAACGTGCGGTTCGGCGAGGACATCACGCTCGCCGACCTCGAGCGGCTCTACCACGGCGTCATCTTCGCGACCGGGGCGACGAAGGACGCACCGCTCGACATCCCCGGGATCGACCTGCCCGGCTCCTACGGCGCAGCCGACTTCGTCTCCTGGTACGACGGCCACCCCGACGTGCCGCGCGAGTGGCCGCTCGAGGCCAAGGAGATCGCGGTGATCGGCAACGGCAACGTCGCGCTCGACGTCGCCCGGATGCTCGTGAAGCACCCCGAGGACCTCATGCCCACCGAGGTGCCGGCGAACGTCGTCGACGGCCTCGAGGCATCCCCGGTCACCGACGTGCACGTCTTCGGCCGCCGCGGCCCGCTGAACGTCAAGTTCACGCCGCTCGAGCTGCGCGAGCTCGGCGAGCTGCGCGATGTCGACATGATCCTCCACGACGACGACTTCGGCGTCGACCCCGACGAGGAGACGCTCAAGCAGAACAAGCAGATCCTCGTCATCTCGCGCGTGCTCGAGCAGTGGCGGCAGCGCGAGGTCGGGCAGGCGTCGCGCCGCCTGCACCTGCACTTCTGGTCGCGGCCGGATGCCGTGCTCGGCGACGGTCGCGTCCAGGCGCTGCGCATCGAGCGCACCCGGCCGACCGAGCACGGGCTCGAGGGCACGGGGGAGTACCGCGAGATCCCCGTGCAGGCGGTCTACCGCGCGGTCGGCTACTTCTCGTCGCCGCTGCCGGACGTGCCGTTCGACGAGCGCCGCGGGGTCGTCCCCAACATCGCGGGGCGCGTGCACGACGGCTCGCGGCCGATGCCGGGCATGTACGCGACCGGGTGGATCAAGCGCGGGCCGGTCGGCCTCATCGGGCACACGAAGTCCGACGCGAAGGAGACGGTCGAGCACCTGCTCGGCGACGAGCACTCGTGGTGGACGCCCGAGGCGTACGACCAGGACGCGGTGCCCGCGCTGCTGCGCGAGCGCGGCGTCGCCTGGACCGACATCGACGGCTGGATCCGCCTCGACCAGCACGAGATGGCCCTCGGCGAGCCGCACGGCCGCACCCGCATCAAGGTCGTGCCGCGCGAGGACATGATCTCCGTCTCGCGCGACGAGTGACCGCGCCGCAGCCGCGCGGCGGGCGCTGACGTGGAGCTGCCCGGCTACCTGCTGATCGCGCTCGCCTCCCTCGGTGCAGGCGCCATCAACGCGGCCGCGGGCGGCGGCACGCTCATCACCTTCCCGGCGATGCTCGCCGCGGGCATGAGCCCGCTCGCCGCCAACATGACGTCGTCGGTCGGGCTGCTGCTCGGCACGGTCGGCGGTGCGTGGAGCTATCGCCAGGAGCTGCGCCGGCAGCGCCGTCGCTTCATCGCGAACGCGCCGTTTGCGGCGATCGGCGGCGTCATCGGCGCGGTGCTGCTGCTCCTCACCCCGTCCGACTCCTTCGAGGCGATCGTGCCGTGGCTCGTGCTCACCGCTGCGGCCCTGTTCGCCGCGCAGCCGCTCGTCGCGAAGGGCCTGCGCCGCGACGACGCCGCGGGGTTCGACGTCGAGTCGACCGGCGGCTGGGTGACGAAGGCGGCGTTCGTCGCGATCGGCGTCTACGGCTCGTACTTCGGCGCCGGCATCGGCGTCATGATGCTCGCGATGCTCGGGCTCGTGATCCACGACTCGCTGCAGCACCACAACGCGCTCAAGAACGCGATCGCCGGCGTCATCAACGGCACGGGCGTGCTCATCCTGGCCTTCTCGCCGCTCATCCACTGGGGCGTCGTGCTCGTCATGCTCGCGAGCTCGCTGCTCGGCGGGCTCGCCGGCGGCTGGCTCTCGCGGCGGGTGCCGTCGTGGGCGCTGCGCACCGTGGTGATCGCGTTCGCGGTCGTCGTGGGGCTCGCGATGCTGCTCGACTGAGCCGCTACTGCAGGGCGGAGGTCAGCCGCGCGACGCTGTCGAACAGCTGCGCGACGCGCGGCCGGGCCATCCAGTCGTCGAGCTGCAGCTCGGTCGACTGCCGCCGGTACCCCTCGGCGATGCCGTGCAGCTGCGCCACCATCGAGGTGCCCTCGATGAGCATCGACACCTCGAAGTTGAGGCCGAACGAGCGCAGGTCGATGTTCGACGAGCCGATGACCGAGACCCGGTCGTCGAAGGTCATGAACTTCGAGTGCAGCACGGTCGGCTTCTCGAACAGGATGATGCGCACGCCGGCGCGCAGCAGCTCCTCGTAGTAGGAGCGCTGCGCGTGATAGGTCCAGAACTGATCGCCGGTCTCGCTCGCGTACAGCTCGACCTGGACGCCGCGCATCGCGGCGGAGGTGATCGCGTAGCGCATCGCGTCGTCGGGCACGAAGTACGGGCTGACGATCGTGATCCGGTCCTCCGCGGCGTGCACGAGCTCCACGAAGACGCGCAGGTTGATCTCGCCCTCGAAGCCCGGCCCCGAGGGGATGGCGGATGCCAGCAGGTCGCCGCCCGTCTCGGACTCGCTCGTCGCGAGCTCGACGAGCTCGTTCGTCTCGGCCCACCAGTCCGACCAGAAGAGCACGTCGAGCGCCCGCACGGGCGGGCCGCTCAGCTCGATCCAGGTGTCGCGCCACTGCAGGCCGCGCCGCAGGTTGCGCCGCCACAGGTAGGAGGGGTCGATGAGGTTGAGCGAGCCGGTGAAGCCCACCCGGCCGTCGACCACCAGGAGCTTGCGGTGGTTGCGCAGGTCCGGGCGCTGCCACTTGCCCGCCCACGGTCGCAGCGGCAGCATGTCGCGCAGCTCGGCCCCCATGGCGTCGAGGCGCGCGAGCGTCTCCTTGCGGCGCGGGTAGCGCACGCTCGTCAGGTGGTCGACGAGCACCCGCACGGTGACGCCGCGGGCGGTCGCCCGCTCGAGCGCCGCGAAGAACGGCTCCGTGCGCTCCGAGGCGACGATGAGGTAGAACTCGACGTGCACCCAGTGCTCCGCCTCGTCGATGCGGCGCGCCATCGCCTCGAGCTGCGCGTCGAACTCACCCCAGACGATGCCCGACGACGGCCCGACGTGCGGCATCGACGTGAGCGTGCGGTTGAGCTCGAGCACGCCCGGCAGCCACGGGGGCCGCTCCGTGGGAGGCGTCGCGTCGTCGATCGCCTCGGTGCTCTCGCCAATGAGCTCCTGGATCGCCGACATCTTCGCGTGCCGGCCGCGCGAGACGCGGTTGTTGCCGAGCAGCAGGAACACGATCCAGCCGACGACCGGCTGGATCATGACGATGAGCAGCCACGCGATCGCCGTCGCGGGCCTGCGGTTGTGGGGGATGACGACGAGTGCGAGCAGGCGCAGCGCCACGTCGAGGGCGATCCAGAGCGCGCCCAGCGCCTGCGTCAGCTCCACGGCCGGCGGTCAGCGGAAGTTGATGAACTGCAGGTCGATGTCGAGGTCGGCGCCCTTGAGCAGCTGGATGGTGGCCTGCAGGTCGTCGCGGCTCTTCGAGGTGACGCGCACCTCGTCGCCCTGGATCTGCGTCTTCACGGTCTTCGGGCCCTGCTCGCGCACGAGCTTCGTGACCTTCTTCGCGTCCTCGGTCGAGATGCCGTCCTTCAGGCCGACCTCGATGCGGAACTCCTTGCCGGAGGCGTACGGCTTGCCGGCGTCGAGCATCTTCAGGTCGATGCCGCGCTTGACGAACTTCGACTGCACGACGTCGAGCACGGCCTTCACGCGCTCCTCGCTGGAGGCCTTCAGCAGCAGGCTGTCGCCGCTCCACGAGACGTCGGCGCCGACCCCCTTGAAGTCGTAGCGCTGCTCGACCTCCTTGCGGGCCTGGTTGACCGCGTTCTCGGCCTCCATCTTGTCGACCTTGCTGACCACATCGAACGAGGAATCTGCCATGTCGACAACACTAGGACAGCCTGGCCCGGCGAGATCGCGTCAAGTCCTAGCTTCCCTAGCTGTTGTGTCTCGTGAGGTTGGTGACGGTCGGCGGGTCGTGCGGTAACGGGTGAGGTCCTCCGGGTGGGATGTGAAACGACCAAGAATCACGTCTCACCAACAGGAGGACCTCGTGACCCACC
>Ga0213836_100583_pt1 | contig 28854 bp, 29 predicted proteins | sample SWPATP03_FD_160578 | JGI IMG/M metagenome (GOLD analysis project Ga0213836, IMG submission 160578) | Coastal seawater microbial communities from Marineland, Florida, United States - SWPA TP0 #3 | ecosystem: Environmental > Aquatic > Marine > Coastal | place: USA: Florida | collected 2016-08-05
GCTGATGGTGCTGTTCGGGGTTGCTACGCTGCTGGGATCCATGGCGATGGGCTTGGTCCTGCAACAGTTTTTCGATCTTTACTCCAATCCCGTCGCGGATGCGATCGCCGCGATGTCGGCAACCCAGGTGAGTGCCACGCTTCTCGTGACCGGCATCCAGTTGGTAGGGGAAGAGCTTTTCGGAATACTGCCTTTCCTCGCTGTTTTGTGGCTGAGCGTACAGCGTTTGCACCTGTCACGAAGGTTGGGGATCGTTATCGCCGTTGTCGTTTCGTCTCTGCTCTTCGGCGCGGCGCATCTGCCGACCTATGACTGGCACTTTGCACAGTCTCTCATCGGCATCGGTTTTGCCCGCCTGATACTCACGCTCGCCTATATCGTCACGAGAAATCTCTGGGTCTCCGCGGGCGCCCATATCATCAATGACTGGACTGGATTTGTCTTCATGTTGGAGTTCGGCCACGTGCCGATCAACGCAGTGGAGTGAACCTCGAAGGCCAGTGGTCGCTAAGAAATCCACCTCATGGCCTTCGTGCCGCAACGTTCGAACGAAAGGACTTGGAATGCGTCTCGTAGCGAAATCTCTCATGGGCATGGTCCTGCTGTCGGCCCTCCCCGCGTCCGCAAACGACGTTCACCAGACAAAGTGCAAGGGCAACAGCGGAGCATGCATCCAGGAAGCCCAACGCGTCTGCGGTGGTGAATACCACGTTCTTTTCAGTGAAAGCCACGCCGGAGGGCTCCTCGGCGACAGCGTTCCAGGACCGGTGACCTGGTACTCCATGAGCTACGAATGTCCGAACTCCCGTGGCGACAAGCCGGACTTCCCGTTCCGCGGCAACACGTATTCACCGCCGCCGGAACGCGACATCGAAACGAAGTCGCGGCAGAGGGTCTCCATCGGAAGCATGGGCAAATTCTGCCAGGGAGAAGCATCAGCCACGTTCGGCCGCAGGCCTCAGGAAATCCTTACTCTCCCGGTGGAGCGCACGGGGGGCGGGTTTACTGTCTACGGCCAGTTCCCACCCGAGGGATCGCGGGTCACCACGTTCGAGTGCCGCTTCGACTCGTCCGGTGCATTCAGGCGCGTTGTTCGGGACTAGTTACGGTTTCGCAACGACGCGCAACCTTCCTCGCGGTCGCGAGGTGCGGGTCTCCCACGAGAGCGGTCGCTGATCGTCGCCCGTCACCGACACGTAGTCATCTCAATGTGAAGATGCTGCTCTCCGGTGATCGAGGCGCCGGCTCCAGAAATCTCGCTGAAATTAAGCAGCGTGGTCCACTCCACTCGCGTGAGTGTCGCATGTTGATGGTCCCTGCGCGAGCTGGAACATGCCGACGAGACCGCGTAGGCGTTGCGCCTCGTTCATGAGCAGTGCGCTTGCCGCATTGTTTTCCTCGACCATCGCGGCATTTTGCTGTGTTCCGTGATCGAGCATGTTGACGGCCGTGTTGATCTCGTTGAGGCCGACGGATTGTTCGCGAGCCGAAAGGGCAATCGCTTCGACTTGCGTGGTGATCGCTTTCACGCGGCCGGTGATTTCGGTCAGTCCTTCGCCGGTCTCACGGACGCAGCGAACGCCGTCTAGAACTTCTCGGTCAGACGTCTGGATCAGTTGCTTGATTTCTCGTGCGGCTTCCGCCGACCGTCCTGCCAGAGCGCGGACCTCCTGGGCAACCACCGCAAATCCTCGTCCTGCCTCCCCCGCCCTTGCCGCCTCGACGCCGGCGTTGAGCGCCAGGAGATTGGTCTGGAAGGCGATCTCGTCGATCACGCTGATGATTCCGCCGATTTTGGTCGACGAGATCTCGATGCGTGCCATGGCTTTCAACGCATTTGAAACGAGCACTGCTGTGCTTTCACTTGCGGCATTGGTTTCGCTGGCAATACGATGGGCGTCTTGCGATCGGCGCGACGCGTTGCCGACATTGGCAATGATCTGTTCGAGCGCTGCCGCGGTCTCTTCGAGCGATGCGGCCTGCTGCTCGGTGCGGCGGGACAGATCGTCGGCGCTCGAGGCGATCTCGCGGCTTCCCCCCTCGATGGAAATGCTTGCATGGGCGATCGAGCTCATGACATCGGCCAACTGGGCGACTGTTGCATTGAGATCGCGGCGCAGATTTTCGAAGTCCGGCGCAAATGGCTCGGTCAGTTCGAAAGCGAGATCGCCGCTTGCCAAACGCCGCAGCCCTTCGGCGAGACCTCCGGTTGCATGGCTCAAGCGTGCCCTTGCCTCGGTCTCTGCCTCTCGTTGCAGGCGGACGCGTTCACCTTCCGCGTTGCCCCGTGCGGTCGCTGCTTCTTCTTCCAAACGACGGTTGGTGATCGCAGCCTCCCGAAACGTGTGCAGCGCGCCGGCCATGGCACCGAATTCGCTGCGAGATCCAAACGACGGGATCGCAAGATCCGTCTGTCCCTCGGCGAGTTCACCCATGGCACCGGTCATCGCCGCGACTGGCCGCGTAATGGACCGGCCGATAATCCAGACGCCGCCACCAAGCCCAACGATCGCCAGCAGAACCAGGCCGGCGACGACGGTAAGGTTGCGAGACGCGACTCTTTCATTTTCCACGAGGATAGTCTCGCGCTCCGTTTCGTAAGCTGCGCTGACAGCCTGCACCTGCGGCTCTAACGCAAGGTAGGCAGCTGCAACATCCTTGCGGGTCTGTGCTTCCCCAATGCTGGCTTCGGCGTAAAAGCGAAATGCCGATCGGTAAATTTCCAGGCCATCGAGCACCCGGCTGCGCTGCGCGCCTGGGCGGAAGGCGTTTTTCACAAGCGTCGCGAATGTCTCAGCCTCCTCTGTGTGTTTTTGCAGATATGAGGCATCGCCACGCAGTATGAAGTCTTTCTCATGACGCCGCAGCATCAACATGCTGGCGCGAATAGCGGTATCGTCGACGGAGTCCAGACGTCCCTCGATCGAATGAACCGCCGAGCGCATGGCGCCCTGCAAGCCATTGTCCTGATCGAGACCAAGGTCCTGTTTGTTCTTCACAAGCGTATCAAACGCTGCTTCGTAGGCAGTCAGGCCAATGCTCAGTTGGTCGAGTTGGGGTGCGAGTTCAGGAGTGGCGGAACGACGAAGGCTCGCCAGCACGCCACGACCTTCGGAAACGGCTGCCTTGAACTTTTCCGTGCTGGCCATCTCTTTTTCGAGCAGGAATGCCTGCTGGAACATGTAGCTGGCGCTCACGCTGGCCGACAGGCTTGCAACGTCGGCTTTGCTCTCGGCAAGCGCATCTGCAGCGGCACGATATCCGTGCTCGACGTGGCGCTGACCGATAAAGATGGCGCAGATCGTGATGATACCGACGAGCGCCATCGCCGCCAGGAGCATGACGCGCTGCGAGATTCGAAGATGGGCGAAGAGCAAAGGCTTAGACCTCAAAGGCAAGAAAACAGCGGCATCAATGCCCTTCGGCTCTTAAGCAAATGTCTACGGAGTGTGAATTTACTGTGACATAACCGCGTGCGTGCCGGTGCGGCGCAGCTCACTTGCCCCCTCGGCTAGATTGCGGAAGAGGGCTTCAGCACACTGAAGCTGTGATCATTGTGGAGTGCGATAACACCCTCGTATTCAAGGGCATAGAGAGCGTTGAGTAGCTCGTGCCTGGAAAACTTCACTGTCGTCGGCGTGTTTGCGATCGTGCGAAACCGAATCTGCGACGGCGGCCTCAGCCGCAATCGTCGCAATAGATCCGATAAAGCATGCACAACTTCGAGATGGGTTCTCAACGACCGGGTCTCCAGGTAACACTCTCGATCAGCGCAACACGCGCCGAAGCGACAATGCTGTCTCCAGCTATCCCTGGTCTATTTCAGTTTTGTGACGCGGCTTGAGGAATAAGATGGCCTTGCCCAAGCAGTCGTCTGCGTAATCCTGGGCGGGCGTCCCCTGATGGACTTGAGAGCCATGATGGCTGCCCCGTGTGCGATCCTGACACGAGGTCTGTCCGATCCAGTTTGACACCAGGCCGGGCAGTCGTCAGGATCAATTTGCCCTGAACGACATTCGCACACCGTCGTCATCGGAACCGAACTTTCATCCGAAAAAGGAATCGTCCTCATGGGCAAGAAACTGAACAAGGTCTACGAGGCGCTCGTCAGTGGCGCAGCCGACGGTCTAACCGGCAAAGAACTCTATGCTCATGTCGTAGACGAATGCCCGAAGACATCGAGCAAACGCATTGTCAAAGCCTCCCTGTTTGCGTTGTCCGACCCGGACATCAAGGAGAGGGGTCTGCTGGAAGCGATCTACGCGCTTGCTATCGACTATCGCCTGTCCTCGCTGGGGGTCGATGAAGAAACTCAGGAGACAGATGACGAAAACAGTCCGGCTCCACTTGTTTCACAGGAACTGAGAAACCGGCTCGAAAGCACGGTTTCGATTATTCCGGCCATTCGAGAGGACGCGACATTACCCGAACCGTCTAAAGGCATCCATTGAGTGCAGATAGGCACCGCTCAATCCGACGCACTCAGCGTCCATCGGGCACGTCCGTCACAGCAATTTCCAAGGGCCTGATGGCCTCCAGTACGAATTCGATAGCGAGAATATCGACCTCGTTCTACTGTCCTACCCAGTCGGAACTGGCTATGCCTCGAACCTGACTGTCATCCACACGTCACATATTCGTGGAATCTGATCTTGACGATCGGAGGGCGATTACGTGCCGCATCTATGCCTCAACGCGATATCGAAGCACTTCGACCAGTTCACAGCGCTGGATAGCGTCTCGCTCGCGATTCCCGACGGAGCGTTTCTCGCCTTGCTTGGACCTTCAGGCTGCGGCAAGACCACTCTTCTGCGCCTGATCGCCGGGCTTGAGCATCCCGATCAAGGAGAGATCCGTTTCGACGATCAGTTAGTCGCCGGTGATGCCGTCTTTGTCCCACCGGAAAAGCGTCGCGTTGGCATGGTCTTTCAGTCGTATGCGCTCTGGCCGACGATGACCGTACGAAAAAATATCGAGTTCGGCTTGAAAGTCGCCGGGCTCACGGTTCAGGAGCGAAACCAACGCATCGATGAGGTTCTGGACGTCGTCGGGCTTCGGGGGCTGGATGGCCGCCGGCCGCACGAACTTTCGGGTGGACAGCGGCAAAGGGTAGCGCTTGCTCGCTCGCTCGCAACCAGACCGCAACTCATCCTGCTCGATGAACCGCTTGCCAATCTCGATGCCCATTTGCGTGAGGCCATGCTCGCGGAATTCCGCCGTATCCATAGTCTGACCGGCGCCACATTCGTATTCGTCACCCATGATCAGGACGAGGCGATGGCGGTTGCGACGCATGTCGCCGTCCTGGACCGGGGCCGGCTACAGCAGCTCGGTACGCCGGAAGAGCTTTACCGCCAGCCGTCTTCGAGCATGGTTGCCCGTTTTATCGGTCGGGGACGGACGCTGCCGGTGCAAGTGGTTGAGTCCGGAGCGGGTCGAACGAAGGTCATGCTCGGCCAGCAGCTCCTCGACATGCCGGGCGAGGCCCCGACAGGCTATGGCTGGCTGTGCTGTCATGCCTCCGATTTCAAGCGCGTGCCTGAGGGCGGCCACTTGCAGGTCGAGCTTCTGGGGCAGGTCTTTCAGAACGGCGTCTTTCTCAGCCACTGTCTGCCGACTGAGATTGACGGCGACGTCGTAAGCCTGCCGCTCGAGGAGCGGTTAGCGCCCGGCACATCGATCGAACTCGTCCTTACGGGCGGCTGGGTGATCGGCGACGGCGGAACAGGCCAAACCTGGGCCGGCCGTGTCACTGGTCGATCGTCAACCTGTCGTTCTGCCGTCATCTCTGTGAGCTAGGCGAAACAGCATCTGCCGAACCGGTGGCTGTCTCCCCATCGCCCGGGCGGGGCCGCGTTCAAAACAATCTGCCCTATCAACGAGGTTCTCATGTTCTTCCGCACGCTCGTCGCCACAACCATTCTTGCCGGCCTCGCCTTCCAAGCCGCGGCCGCAGACACGATCACCGTTTACACCTCGCAGCCGCAGGATCAGATGACCAAGGTCATCGAGGCGTTCAACGCCGACCATCCAGAGATCAAGATTGAACTCTTCCGTTCCGGCACGACCGAAGTCATGGCCAAGCTGCAGGCTGAATATGCCGCTGGCAACAGCCCGGCCGACGTCATCCTGATCGCTGATACCGTCGCGATGACGCAGTTGAAGAACGACGACCGCCTTCTGGCCTTTACCGACGCTCCGGTTGCGGGCATAAACCCGGCCTTCATCGATGCCGACAAGACCTTTTTCGGCACCAAGGTGATCACCACAGGGATCATCTACAACACGAACCTCGTGAAGACCGCCCCAAAGAGCTGGAACGACCTGCTTGCCGCCGATGCGGCCAAGAGCCTTATCATGCCAAGCCCGCTCTATTCCGGTGCGGCCGTCATCCATGTCGGCACGGTATCGCAGCAGCCTGAATTCGGCTGGGCGTATTACGAAAAGCTGGCCGAGGCCGGCGCCGTTGCCGGCCAGGGCAATGGCACGGTTGTCGAAGCCGTTGCGCGCGGCGAAAAGGCCTACGGCATCATCATCGAATACATGGCCCTCAACGCCAAGAAGAAGGGTTCACCCGTCGACTTCGTCTTTCCCGCAGAAGGTGTAAGCTCGATCACCCAGCCAGTCGCCGTGCTCAAGGGGTCCGATCAGGTCGAGGCAGCCAAGACCTTCGTCGCCTGGCAGCTCTCCAAGGCAGCCCAGGTACAGGCCGCCGCCCAGGGCTATTTCCCGATCCTGCCCGGTGTCGCGCAGCCGGAAGGGTACCCGGCGCTTACCACACTGAAGATCCTGCCCGCCGATAGCGATGCCATGCTCAAGGCCGACAAGGAAACCAAGGAAAAGTTCGCGGAACTGTTTGGCGGTTGACCCTATGATCCGCAGACCCGTTATGGGCCGGCCGCATCGTTTGGGAGGCGAGCATCTGCTCGTCTCCCTTCTCGTTTTATACGTGTCCTTCACGACGCTATGGCCGCTCGCGCGGCTCTTTTCCGCCGCCTTCCAACCCGGCGAGGACGGCACGCCGCTCGGGCTGATGCTGACCACGCTCGCCAGTCGCTCGGCACTCAGGGCGCTCTCGGGAACGCTGCAGACCGCGCTTCTGTCCGTTGCCGTGTCGACTGTCATCGGCGTGGCGCTCGCCTTTGCCGTCAGCCTTTTGAAACTCCGCACCCGCGCCGCACTGACCTTTCTCATCCTGATCCCGCTGATCGTGCCGTCGCAAACCATGGCGCTTGCCTGGATTGAACTCTTTGGCGCGCAGTCGCCGATCCTGAAACCGCTCGGCCTTGCGCCACCGCCGGGCTCCACCAACCCGCTTTATTCAACCGGCGGGATCGCGCTTGTGATGGGCATCGAACACATGCCGCTGGTTTTCATTGCTGTCCGGGCGGCGCTGCGGGCACTGCCGGCCGACCTTGTCGAGGCCGCGCGCATCCTCGGTATTTCGCCAGGCAGGATCGGCCTCGGAATCGTCTTACCCATCGTCATGCCTTCGGTGCTGGCTGGAAGCTTGATCGCGTTCACCGCGGCGATCGGCAATTTCGGCGTGCCGGCACTTCTTGGCATTCCGGGCCGCATCTCGGTCCTGACAACTTTGATCTACCAACGGTTGAACGGCTTCGGCCCGGCCGCCGCCGGCCAAGTGGCGACACTCGCGCTGGTGCTCGCTGCCATGGCGGCGCTTGCCATCGTCCTGCGCAACATCGCCACGACCCGCATCGCCGTGCCGCTTCCGGCCGGGACACCCTTCGTGCCTACCCGCCGCGCGCCTGTATTCGAGTTCCTGCTGTGGATCGTGGTGCTCATCCTGTCGCTCGTGCCGCTCGCGGCGCTGACCATGACTGCGCTCTTGCCGGCCATCGGGGTGGCCTTCGGACCCGACACGATAAGCCTCGACCAGTTCCGCGCCGTGCTCGACAATCCGACCGTGCGAAGGGCTTTTGCCAATTCGCTGCTGCTCGCCGTGATCACGGCCGCAATTTCGATGCTGGTGGCCGTACCGCTGGCCTTTCTTTCTCAACGCCGTACAAATCCTGTGCTCCGGCTGCTTGATTTCGTCATCGAGGGGCCCTGGGTCGTTCCCGGCACTGTTGTCGCGCTCGGCATGATCCTCGCGTTCCTCAAGCCGCTGCCGCTGATCGGGCTGTCGCTCTACGGGACCATGGCGATCCTCGTCATCGCCTATCTCTCGCGCTTCCTGCCGCTGGTGCTCCGGCCCGTGGCCGCCGCCGCGCAATCAGCCGACCCCGCACTGGACGAGGCGGCTCGCATTACCGGCGCCGGTCTTAATCGCCGCATCCTGTCCATCTTCTTGCCCGGCGTGCTACCGGCCGCGGCTGCCGGGGCGATTCTGGTCGTGATGACGGCGCTCAACGAGCTGACGCTTTCGACACTGCTCTGGTCGTCGGGAAAGGAAACCATAGGTGTGATGATTTTTGCCCTGCAGTATGAAGGAAACTCGACTGGCGCAGCGGCAGTCGCAGTTCTCTCAACCCTCCTCGTGTTGAGCCTTGCCGGGGGAGCGACATTGATTGGCTCAAGCATGCCGAAGGGTACGCTACCTTGGTTGGAGTGAGTGAAGTACGGGGGTTTGGAGCTTAGTTCCTAGCTTCGAAAATGCGGGGTAAAGGCGTGCCCTACCTTTCAAAAAGCTAGGGAAAGAGATGACGGAACTTGACGTGCTATTGATCTGTTGTGAGTGTCCAATCGGAAATTAACGGAGCATTTCGTTGGCGACAGGCCTGATAGCACTACTCGACGATATCGCTGCAATAGCGAAGCTGGCTGCTACGTCGCTGGACGATGTTGCGGCCCAGACTGCAAAAGCAAGCGTCAAGGCTGCAGGCGTTGTTATCGACGACACGGCTGTAACCCCGACCTATGTCGTTGGGCTATCACCGGCCCGGGAGCTGCCGATAATTTTGCGCATCGCTCTGGGCTCGCTGCGCAACAAGCTGGTCTTCCTCCTGCCCATCTGCCTCCTGCTCGGCTACTTCGCCAACTGGCTGATCACCCCGCTGTTGATGATCGGCGGCCTGTACCTGTGCTTCGAAGGCGCTGAGAAAATATACGGTCTGCTGGCCCCCCACGCGCACGATGTGGGTGACTCGTCGACACCGGTTGACCCGGTCGCGCTCGAAGAACAGAAGGTCGCCGGGGCTATCCGCACGGACTTCATCCTATCCGCAGAGATCATGGCCCTGACGCTTGCCGATGTTGCGGATTCCAGCATCTATACCCAGGCTATGGTGCTCGCTGCCGTAGGAGTGCTGATAACGGTTGCCGTCTATGGCGTCGTGGCTTTCATCGTAAAGGCCGATGACATCGGATTGCACATGGCAAAGGCGGGATCTGGCACGGCACGGGTGATCGGCCGCAGCCTGGTCAAGGGTGTGCCGGTGTTTCTACAGATCCTGGCGGCCGTGGGCACTGCGGCCATGCTCTGGGTCGGCGGCAGTATCGTCGTCCACGGGCTGGATGGGCTCGGGCTGTCAACACCCGAGCATGTCATAGAAGGGGCATCCCATTTCATGACGACTACCATCGGGGTTGCTCCGGCTGTGGTCGGGTGGCTTACGACATCCTCGCTTCAGGCTTTGCTGGGCATCATCCTTGGCGCCATCGTCGTCATTGGCGTAACGGCCGTGCATGCGGTGCTCCCCTCGCGTTGAATAGCCCCGAGTTTCCTAGACACCCTCGGGTTAAGTTTTCTGCCGCTTTTCGAACTCTACGGGCGACAGCATCCCGTTTCTGACATGTTTGCGCTTCGGGTTGTAGAACATCTCAATGTAGTCGAACACGTCTTGCCTGGCTTCGTCTCTTGAGCGATAGACCTTTCGGCGTATCCGCTCCCGCTTCAACAGATTGAAGAAGCTTTCAGCGACGGCATTGTCATGGCAGTTGCCCCGTCGGCTCATCGAATGAACCAGATTGTGGTGCTTCAGGAACGCTGCCCAGTCCATACTGGTGAATTGCGATCCCTGATCCGAATGCACCAGAACCTTTTCCTTTGGCTTTCGCCTCCAGACAGCCATCAGCAACGCCTGCAGCACGACATCCGTTGTCTGACGGCTCTGCATCGACCAGCCGATAACACGGCGGGAATAGAGATCGATCACCACCGCGAGATAGGCGAAGCCTTCGTTGGTCCGGATGTAGGTGATGTCCGTGACCCACGCCTTGTCCGGAGCAGCAACGTCGAATTGACGGTCCAGAGTGTTGTCGATGACAATGGAAGGCCTGCCGCCATCAACTCCGGGACGGCGCTTGTAGCCGATCTGAGCCTTTATCCCGGCAATCCGCCTCAGACGCGCAACCTGGTTGGGGCAGCATGTCTCGCGTGATCGAGCAGGTCGCCATGAAGCTTGCGATACCCGTAGACCCTGCCGCTCTCTTCCCAAGCCGTCTGGAGCAGATCGATCTGCCGCTTGTCCTCACAGGCACGCTTGCTCAAGGGCATCCGAAGCCAGGCATAAAACCCGCTGGGATGGATGCGGAACAGGCGACACATCATTCGCACCGAGAACCGCTGTTGATGCTGGGCAACGAACGCGTACTTCACTCATTGCCCGGCAGACGATGTTTACATCGTCGAGAGGGGTGCATCCCTGGCGAAATACGCGGTCAATTTTTTTAATATGTCGCGCTCCTCCGTGACCCGCGCCAGTTCCTTTTTAAGCTGCCTGATCTCTTCGGACTGGTCGTTACCCTGGTTCCCAGACGCCAAGGAGAACTTTTTCTTCCACTCATAAAGCGAGTGCGGGCTTACACCGAGCCGCTGCGAAACCTCCGCAACCGGATAGCCCCGTTCCGTGATCTGACGCACCGCGTCGCGCTTAAACTCTTCGCTGAAATTCGATTTGCTCATGGTGATCTTCTCGCCTCAAAATTAGGAAAGAAGGCGTCTACAAATCTCGGGGCTATTCACTTCCCAGGCAGTCGGCGTTGTGTTCGCAAGTGCATTGCTTGCACTATTTGGGTTATCAACGGCGTTGTGCTGGATGACCGCGCTTCTGATTTTCGTGACTACCATGGTAGCAGTCGCGTCTCGTGGATGAGCAGTCAATATATTGGTTAACGTGAGGTTGACTACGTATTGCGACGATTGCAACCATTTTCGGAGTGGGGCGTACAATCGCTTATGACCAACGATCACTTGAGATTACTGCTCGAAGCGGCTTTTGAGGCAAGAAGCCATAGGCAGATGTATGCAATCGCGATGGAGATCGGAGAGGCCGGAACTTTGGCTTCTCCGGAGATTCGGAAGGCGGCTCGAAATCTCGCACGTTCGCTCCACGGCGTAATCGAACTACCGATTGCGGACGCAAGCGTGTTAGCCAAAGCTGACCGACGGTTCGCTGTGTTGTGCGAGCTTTTGAAGAAAGCTGCTTCTGGAACGCCGCCACGTCTCGCCGCCTGAGCGAATCTCGATAGAATTCGGAAGCCTGTCGCTCAAACTCGAAGCTCAAAAGCACGGTGCGCTTGCCCATGAAGCGGACGGCTTGTCGCTGCCGCGTTGAAGGTATCAGCACTGAGTGTGGGGTTAGACAAGATCAATAAAACTTTTTCAAACAGAGAGCGAGAAGGCTGACGTTTTCATCGTCGACGATGGATCGGCAAAATACGAATCTGCGTCCTGCCTAGCTAATGGCGTGCCTGACGAGCGATAGAATGGTTGCGCTCATTACTAACTTGCCGCTCATGGTCACCTCCTGAACCAAGGAGAAAAGGCCGTGATCGAAATCTTCACATTTCTGGAGGCCAACACCGAGCGAGACGTTCATTCTTGAAACGTCCGTCTCGGTCGTCCAGCATCTCAGTAAGGCGATGCCAGGACGCTGATATAATATCAGGCGTTTTGAGTAAGGACTTGTAGCGGGGGTCGCGTCTCCAACGCTCAGCAATAGGTTTACGTTATAGCGGAGCATGACGGCAGAAGGTGACAATCAACTCCGACACGCTCCGCTTACCATCTGGAACGGCATTTCCAAACGCATATTACCGGCAAGAGGGGGTGTCTGCCGATAATGATATCAATATTAGAACATTCTACTATAAAGTCAAGTGGAGGGCGCGGCGTTGAACCGCGTCGAAAGTTTGAAAAAGGCAGCGTGGCATTTAACCATTCGTGGCTAGACGTACATGTTCAGCGCAAGACCTAGGATGACGAGTCATCGAGTCGCAGTTATTCATTTGTCCGTAGTCCTCGTCATGCCGGGCATTCCCCGTCGCTCTGTAAGTGTAGTAAGTTCGCGAGCTACACGGCGGCCAGAGATTGATGTATCCGGCATCGCCGCCCAGCATTTGCGTGTGATATCGTCAACCACAACGAGGGCGCTGCACCGTCCGCCGCCTGCGAACTGGTTGTGGACAAAATCCGACGACCAGCGGTGAACGGTGTTCCGTAATTTCCAGGAGCGTCTTATGTTATCTGTCTTCTAAGATTCTCTATGTCAGTCGACGTACCGAGCCACTCGACAATGAAGCCGTCCGCGCTACGCACTGGCGTAGCGCGCGTGTGAAACCGACGGTACGCGTTCGTATTCGCCTCCCTGATGCGATACTCGATCTCGAACCCACCTGTCTCGATCGTTTTCGACCAAGCCGCCAGCGCAGCGGCCCGATCATCAGGGTGAACTGGGTCGAGCCAACCCATTCCATGACTATCAGCCTCGGCCTGACCGGTATACTCCGTCCACTGCGGGCCCGACCACGTTACATTGCCACCCTCGGCGGCACGCCAAACAAGCTGCGGAATACCTTCCAAAAGAGCTCTTTGCCGGACCTCGGCCCTAGCAAGCTCCTCCTCAATGACCTTCAAAGCCGTTACATCATGACCAATACCCCCAATATGTAAAACGTTACCTCGATTGTCCTTGATTGGAAAATCGGTGTTCCGTAGCCAGCGGATAGCACCATCTGAGGGCCGCTTGATGCGATATTCGAAGGTAACCCATTCGCCTACCAGCACGCGCTGCAGGTTTTCGGCAGCCAGTTCACGGTCTTCAGGGATTATGAGATCGAGCCATCCGATCATATTGTCGCCACGCAGTGCTTCCTCTCGATCTAGTCCGTAGATGACCTCAAACGCGGGGGTTAGATATGACCACTGGAACGTCTTAGCATCTCGGATCCAAAGAATATCTTGGGAAGCCTCGCCGAACTGACGAAGGCGATCTTGAATCTCTGATAGTGCGGCTTCAGCACGCGCCCGATCCGACACATCGATAAAAGTGACGACCGTGCCATCGATCCTGTCCTCTACCGTTCTGTAAGGTCTTAGGCGCATCGAAAAGTCCCGGCCTTGGCGGGTGGCAACTTCGCGCTCAACCGGTATAAGGTCCCGCAAAACTTTTCGGGCGTCCTTATCAATGTCGTTGTAGTCGAGATGATGGGTGAAATCGGTAATCGCGCGACCGATGTCATGACGGGTGATGTTAAATAGCTCTGCCACAGGCGCGGTAAACATCTTGATCCGGAGATCGGCATCAAGGAAGAGCGTGCCGATTTCAGTTGCAGCCGAAAGATTTTGCAGGTCGCTGTGTGCCTCTGAAATGCTGTCGAGCTTGTTCTTCAGTTCTGCGTTGACTGTGTGCAGCTCCTCGTTGATGGACTGCAATTCCTCTTTTGAAGTTTCCAACTCCTCAGCAGTTGAACGATATTCCTCATTCATAGATTGGAGCTCTTCATTCGCAGCTCGTAACTCTTGAACCAGCGCGTCATGCCCGTTGCGGCTCATCATCAACGCTTCCTGCGATGCTTTCAGTTCAGCGTAGATCCGTCTTACTTCACCAGGGCGGCTGTCCGTTGTTTCGTCCTGCTCATCGCTCTCTGCGACGACGCCGCCATCCAGGAAGAAAACCAAGGCGCGTGGAGATCTCGTGGCGTCGTCTTGAAGGGGAGTGACCTGTAGTGCAATCCGTCTCTTGCTTTGCTCAAACGCAACGATGCTGGGCAAAGTGACCGTCGGCTCACCCATTTCGAGCGCTCGAGCCAAGGCAATCCCGAGATCCAAGCGCAACTCTGCTCTAACCACCGATGTAAGTGATTTGGAGACAGGTCCTGCTGAATGCAGGATGAAGCGACCGGCGGTGGGGGACAAATGAAGAATGTTCTGCCTATCATCGACAAGTGCACTCGCCGGTGCATGTTGCTCAAGTGCCGTGACATGGATTGCCGCCGCTGGCGCAGCCGTCCTCTCAACCATTTGAGGTGCTACCCGATGACTCGAGAGCTTCTGAGGAGTCGCAAATTGTGGCATGACCGGTAGAAGCTGCGCACCATGGAGCTTGGAACTGTAAATTCGAGCCTGCCGATCGACGGGCGCGAACAAGTCAGTGGCAGCGTCTACCGTTTCCGCTGAACCGAGAAAGAGGTAACGTCCACCGCGAAGGCCGTAGCTAAACAAAGAGTACACTTGAGCCTGTAGAGTGCGCTCAAGATAGATCAGTAAATTACGGCACGTTACCAGATCCAGCCGCATGAACGGCGGCTCCTTCAGAATGCTGTGCTTGGCAAAAAGGATTGTATCGCGCAGTTCCTTGCGGACACGAAAATGCGAACCTTCGTCAATGAAGAAGTTCGCTAGCCGCTCCTGAGAAACATCAGCCTCGATTGCCCGTGGATATCGCCCTTCTCTGGCGAGTGCTAGGGCGTTTTCGTCCAAATCGGTCGCAAAGATCTGGAGAGGTATCCGGACATTCTGTCGTGCCAGTTCTTCATGGAAGAGAATAGCGACGCTATAGGCTTCCTCTCCGGTCGCGCAACCGACGACCCAGACACGGATACTGTCTTCGACTTCCGCATCGTAGCCACTGACCAGTGGCCTTACAGCCTGTGTAGCCAGCGCCTCGAAAGCTTGCTCGTCCCGAAAAAACATCGTGACCGAGATCAACAGGTCGGAAAAAAGGTTGTGCGCCTCGTCAGGGGTACTGGTGAGATAGTCGGCGTATTCACTCAGGGTTTTAGCTCGACAAACCTGCATCCTGCGAATGACCCGGCGCATGACCGTTGCACTTTTATAGGCCGAGAAGTCATGGCCGACGCGCGATCGGAGCACAGCAATGATGCGGCGCAACTCGATTGTCGATTCAGCGACATCAATTGAGCGGACTGCGTCTTTGCTGCGGGCAACTTCGGAAAGATATTCGACCAGGCGGGCGATCGGTGCAACGAAATCCGCAGAGCCAGTTGCAATCGCATTCTGCGGCATGGACGGAAAGCTGGCCTCTGAGGGATCTTGAACCATGATGACCCCGCCCGCTTCCTTCACAGCGGTGACACCGAGAGCGCCGTCCGAGCCGGCGCCCGTCAATACGATAGCGACACCGTCGCCTCGAGCTGAAGCCACGGATCGGAAAAACATGTCGATTGGAGCACGCTTTCCACAAACCTCCGTAAACGGCCTGGCTGCAATCCTGTCACCTTCAATGACAAGTTCGCGGTCCGGCGGTATAACGTAGACGCAATTCGGTCTAAGCTCAGGGGAGTCGTCCACCTGATAGACAGGCATGGTAGTGCATACCGCTAAGATATCACGCAACGCGCTCCGCTCGTCCGGCGACAGGTGGAGGATTACGACATAAGCGAGCCCTAGATCAGGAGCAATCTGCCGAAACAGATTCTGAAGCACCCTGACGCCGCCAGCAGACGCTCCAATAGCGCACACGGGCACGAAATTTTTCTCGGGCGGGGAGGCAGTGTGAATCGAGTTGGTCATATCGCCTTTGCCTGGTCAAATCACAGCCGATAGAACTGCGCTAGACCACTTATAAGCAGAGGCAGTCCGAACGCTAGGCAACCGACTTCGCGTCGGGCGATTTCTTCTGAATGTCCTCAAGTGTTTTGAGAACCTTGATGATTTCATCTGATGAGCAGGAATAGTAAATATTCTGCGCGTCTCTTCTAACGCCGACTACGTCTGCATTTCTTAATTTTTTTAGATGTTGAGACAAAGCCGACTGGCTGAGATCCACCTCAGCCGCAAGGGCCGATACGCTCCACTCGTTTTTCGAAATGAGCTCGAAGACCTTCAATCGACTAGGGCTGGCAAGGAGCGCAAGTAGGTCCGCGGCTTTATCGACGTCGAACTTGAAGTCGCGGTCCATTTCTATATCCTGATCTGGAACAACCCAAAATACTCAGGTCATGTGCGAGTGACGTTCAACCCGCGACTACAAGACGTTACACCATTCCAAAAGTCACGACAATGGTCGTCACGGAGTATCTGAGATGCATCACGCGGAGCGCACGCGAGTCCTCGCGGAAGAAATTGAAGGCCTCCTTCTAGAGGCTCGGGCCAATATTGCAATCAGTCGTGGCTTGCTTCGAGAAGCTCCATCTCGCGTCGACTACACCGCGAACGAAAGGGTGCTGTTCGTCATCCCTGAGATGGGTTTTTTCAGCTGGTTCGTGAGCGGAAATCTGTTTCATGCAGACAGCATTTTCGCCAGCCTGCACGGCTTGAACCTTCAGGATCTATCGGTTGGATTGCCAGTCGAGGTCGTACTTTCACATATTGACGACTACGATCAGGCGCACATTGCGGCCGGCTTGCATCAAGCAATAATAACAGGGGACCGATGCGCCTTGGAATACTTCACCGTTTCAGCCGGCGGTAGACGTCAAGTTGCAATGATTGGAACTTGTCTGAGAGATACAAAGGGCAACCCCTCATTTTTTTGCGGCATCGTCACAGAAAAGAAAGCAGACCTACTTCTCGACGCATCCGAACCTTTCAAGACCTACTGTGACGCAGCACTCGCGCTCGCAAATGAGCGGGGCAACCTGCTCGCTGCGCGGTATCTCAAGTCCGCGCTAAATACTGTCCTATGATCGAGAAAAGATGCTTGGCAAACAGATAGGAATTTTAGGACACGCAAGACGGTTGGCGAAAATAGTGCCGTCTACACGAAAACTTTTGCGTTTCGCCTCGTCAAAGACATCTACCAAGGGCAGCATTGCACGCTTGCGCTAGTTCCCGTGTTCAAGAAGGGTACACGAGCGCGAGGCCGGTCCGCGTCATTTGGCCGTAATGCATCAGACGCAGCATGCATTTCTTCGATAAAAGCGTGTCTCGACCAACCGTCAGCTTTAGCAAGCGCCAGGATGAGCGGATCAGTAAGAAGTTCCGCAAAAGTCAATTCTTCATGTTTTGCCACCGTCGCCTCCTCCTTGTGACTAATCCGATAACTTGACCACAAGTTCGGGCAGTGTTACCAGTCTGTAACGCCATTTGTTACAGACCGGTCACACCTATGTCAATCCGTAACTCCTCCTCCGCATCGGTTGAACCTGAACGAGAGGTTTCAGTAGCTCCGCGTGAGCGAATTGTGTCATGCGCTGCTGAGTTGTTTCGAAGGTTCGGCATACGCGGCATTGGCGTTGATGCTATCGCGGAGGCCGCTCACACCAACAAAATGACCCTTTACCGGAAATTTCGGTCGAAAGACGATCTGCTGTGCGAGACCCTCCGACAGGTAACGCAACGTGCGTCGGTTTTTTGGACTGAGCTCGATCAGGACGACCAAACGGATGCTGCCGCGAAACTTGCATTTTGGGTAGATTTTCACGTTCAGCGGTTGGAGCAAGAGCCGGGTGGGTGCGATTTGGCAAACGCAGTTGTTGAGCTCCGGGACGACACCCATCCTGCCTATGCTGTTGTCCAAGAGTTTAAGACGGAGCAACGCAACCGACTGGCGGCTGTGTGCACGGCAGCCGGGGCAACCGATCCTAATCTGCTCGCTGATACGCTCTCTCTCTTGCTGGAAGGGGCGTGTGTAAATAGGCAAGCCACGGGAACCGATGGCTCGTCAAGGCGACTGCGTGAGTCTTGCAATGCGACTATCAAGGCGTTTGGACTCGACTCTCGCCAGTCTTGACAACTGGCTGCTTGCGCAAGATGCAGAAAGTGCCCCAGCACGCTGTGACATAAGCACTGCAGAGCTTGGGCGCGGCCATGCATCCTCGATTGGGTCCCAATCATTGACAGCGCTAACACACGCTCGAACAACACCCGATTGTCTTGTAGAGTGGGCTTTCCTAGCTCACCCCACAACAGATGACAGAAAGGAGGTTTGCGATATTTGCGAGAACATCTCTTCAGTGCATTTGTTTAACCGAAACGCTGTCGCTTAACACAATTCTGGATTCACGTGCTCGCCAAAGTTCAACACTGTGCCCTAAACATTAGATACCGCTAAATTAGAACACGCAATGGCAGAACGTAGGTCGAACGAAGGCGGTACAATTTTCGCGAGTGCGAGAGTTACACATCTCGCACTATGCCTGACGCGCGATCCGGCTACGTCAACGGCGACGGATATTTGGACGCGTCGACACGTGATGGTGTCATTGACTAATCTCGCGCCGGCGTTCTGTTGGACCACTGGAGGGACCTATGCCCCAACTGATACCGGACGAGATTGAAACGCTACGCATGCTTGCCGGTCAGATTCCCCGCCGACGTGGGTCGAAGCATGTCCTCTGCATAGAAGAACTTGCATCTTTCGGCCTGTGCGCTTCCGTCGAACCTCACCTTTTGACAGAGAATGGCATTCTTTGCCTCGACGCGCATACCGGTACGGTCGACCTTATATCCCTCAGGATCGCATAGCCTTTCGACGGGTCAGATCTGGCAGTTACTCTCGTTATTTGACGGGCCCAAAGTCGCGTGCTGTGTTGCCCCGCCCCGGCCCAACATCTTCGACTTATCGGCAATGATATTACTCTGCTGTCCGGACTTACCCTGCGGATCCGTGACACGTCTCTCAGGTAACAGACAGTTAACTAAAATCCGCTCCGTTCCGGAACAAAATTCCGCCTTGCAAATTTCAGCAGCAATCAGGAGTGCCGCATGGATATTGTCAGGGCAAAGTTAGAGAAAGACCGTAGGGAACTAAAAGAGATCATCCGGCTATACGAGACCGCTGGCGGGACCGCGGCTCTAGCCAATCCGGATTATTCTTTTTTCCTTTTATGCCACCGGCAAAGACTTGCCGAGCTCGAGAGTGAGTTGTCAGGTCGCGACTTACGGGACGTTCGAGGTTTTGCTCATAAAAGAAACAGTTAGCCACACTCCAAAAAATGCGACGACCGTTCAGCGTTCGCAGCGCTGAGTGTATACGTCTCACGCCACATCGACGGTTATTTTGCCGCCAACGTCTCGTTCGCAATCTCTGAGCTACGAGGGAGTGGCATGTCGATAGCGAACAACTCGTAGAGCGTATCGAGCATCATCCTAACCTGTTCAGAGTCGCTCCTGTAGAAGATCGTTTGCGCATCACGTCGGGTCTGCACCAAGTCCGCGTTTTTCAATATGGCAAGTTGCTGGGACAAGGCCGATTGTCCCATGTCCACCATCACGGCCAGCTTGCATACCGACGTCTCGTTCCTGCTAACGATATCGAGGATGAGCATACGCTTCCTGTTGCCCATGGCCGTCAGGAGGCTCGCGGCCATCGCGATTTCAGTCTGTGAGAGCGTCGGCGTGTGCATTGTAATCTCCTGGCGCACGACGATCCTCCTCGCGGAGGTGCATGTCTGCGGATCATGCTGCTAAATACGGTGTCGTTCAAAGAGCCGCCGGCTTCGACTATCTCCGTTTCAAAACTCAGATGTTGCGGGACATCGCGTTGAACTTTGCGACGATGAGGGCAAGGTCATAGGGCTTTGCGAAGAACTGAGCCGACGGCGGCAACACTATCTCGCTGGGATTGACGCGTCCTGACGCAACTACGATGCCCGCCTCCGGAAAACGCTCCGCAACCTCGTTGGCGAGGTCGACGCCCGTAAGGCTGCCGGGCATCTGGATGTCGGTGAATAGGAAGTGGATGGCACCATCGTCCATCTTTTCCGCGGCTTCGTCAGCCGTTCCGGCCTCGATCACCTCGAAGCCCTCGTCCGCTAGTGCGTCCGTCACGGTCAGCCGGATCAGAACTTCATCGTCGACTACAGTATCTTACGCATCGCCCACCCCTTGCATGTGGCTGAACAACAGAACCGTAAGGTAATCGTTCCGAACTGGAAACATTGTATCGAACAAAACCTAGCAACCAGGCGGTGAAGATTGCGGTCGCACCAGACGTGAAATCTTGAGCGACATTGCTCGAAGTGCGGTTACGAAGCGAAGCTCGAGGCGGATGGTTCCTGACCTATGACCCAATATTACCTCCCGTTTCGGGAATGCCTTGGGGATCCGAGCACGTGTTCCAGTCGATGCAACATCGACGGAGCTGACGAGCGCTAGTTATCAGTACCGCCGTTGTCGTCCCCATCATACCCGGGTTGAAGTGCGAGCAGGAGCGAGACGATCTTCGACCGCATCGAGCGCGGAAGCTTACTCATTGCATCGATGACGTCGAATCCTTGCTTGCTCGATCTGTAAGACTGTTGACGTTCGAGGTTCGCTATGGAGTCGCCAACCATATTGTCACTGAGAGCCAGATCCTCGAAGAAGTACGTGATTGGCGTCTCAAGAGCGATCGCTATCTCGTAGAGCTTCGACGTGCTTATGCGGTTGGTTCCTCTCTCATATTTCTGCACTTGTTGGAATGTAATTCCCAACCCGTCCGCGAGGTTTGTCTGAGAAATTCCTACCTCGTTTCGTCGCATCCTGACGCGTCGGCCCACGTGAATATCGACAGGGTGCGGGCCCTCAGTGTTCATCTTGCCACGGCTCATCAGTCCCTCGTATTTAAATCGCGACTCAACGGGAGCCAAAGCGTGCCCATAGCACAGGCAGTCCTCGATTACATTCGACAGAGTCGGTGATGAAAACGACATAACTGGTCTCTTATGTCGCGAAAGGACCCGGCGTTGAAAAAAGTCAGTTTGCGACGCCTGGAGCGATTTTTATATTGAAGGCAAAACTGACTGTGCCGACGGATCGTCCTGTTTCATCACTGATGTGCACCTGGAGATTCTCAGGCGGCGGGAAGTGTTTGCAGACAAACTGGGCGAGTGCGGTTACGCCTGTTTCAATGGCCTCGTGCGAGTTCGTTGCTTCGATCTCAACTTCTACTTCTTTGCCGTCCATAATGTGCAATCTGAATACTGGCACAGTCTCTCCAATCGTCGTGATGCTTGCCACAATTCCAGCAATTTACAATTTTAGCAAGCGCAGCGCTTCACGATTCCTGCAAAGGTTGCTTCGAAAGTGTAGGGCTAGGATCTTGTCGCGTAGTCACCGGTGCGCACATCCTGGTGCACGCGACGTAGGCCTTCGTAGTGGCCTAAGATCGTACTTTTGCAGAGATACGAAGACGCGACTCGCCGAGTACGTGGAATGAGAACCTGGCGTTTGCCGTGGCGACGCCAAAAAAATCTGACCATTGCGACGGAATGCTCCTGGCCGTGCGTGTAAGGCACGTTCGATTTCCCTCGAGCGTTCAAACTGTGAGGTTGTCATGAGAAAGATTTTGGTATTGGCCGTTTCGGCAATTGCGGCGGCAAGCGCGTTGGCGGTAGTTCCAGCAGAGGCCCGGCAAGGGTGTGGGGCAGGCTTCCATCGAGGCCCCGCGGGCGTCTGCCGACCCAACCGGCCAGTTGTCGTCGTGCGCCCAGCTGGTCCAAGGATCGGCGTTTTTTACCGCGGCCGTGGATACTGGGACGGTCGCTACTATCGTGCACACAGGCATTGGGCTCGTGGTGGCTGGCAGTACCGCTGATCGGAGCCTGTACTCAAATATCAGTCGTGCGGCCATTCGGCGGCACGACCAGCAGCAGAATAATTACCTCCAGGAGTATGTTATGAGCTCTAGACACGCATCCTATCGGTCCCTGATCAGGCAAGCTATCGCACTTGTCTGTCTTGGCTTTGCTGCCACGTCGACGGCATTTGCCGCAGACGGGAAAGCCGGAGTGTCCAAGCAGCAATATGAAGCGCGACAAACGAAGCGCTTTCTTCAAGCGGACGCTGACGGCAACGGTATGGTCAGTCAGCAGGAGTTTGATGCCCACCGTGCTGCCGCCCAGGCAAACAAACGCGCAAAGCGGTTCGCAAGGATGGATGCAAACAAAGATGGCTCCATCGACGCCAAAGAATTGAACGCTGTTCTCGACCGTCGTTTTGACCGACTGGATAAAAATAAGAATGGCGCTTTGTCCTCTGACGAACGTCCGGGCAGGAAGAAAAACGGTTGATGGCGATGCCATAGGGCAGGTTGCTTTGAATCACGATGATCAGGACGACTTGCTGATGAAACGCATTGCACAGGGACACCCCCGTGCGATGCGCGAACTGACAACGATAGCGGGTTCACGTTTATACTCGTTCGCTGCGCGTATCCTCGGCAACAACGCAGACGCTGAAGACGTAACGCAGGAAGCTATTATTCGCGCTATGCGCTATGCGCCCCGGTGGCAATCAGGCACAGCAAGACTGGATACCTGGTTACATGCGGTTGTGCTCAATCTTTGTCGCGATCGCCTTCGCAAGCGTCAACGAACCAGCATCGCCGAGGTCCCTGATAGTGCCGATGCGGCGTTAAATCCCGAAGAGGCTTTGATCGAGTCAGAGCGAGGCCAACAGGTATCGGCTGCAATAGGGCAATTGCCAGAGAGGCAAAGGGAAGCAATCATGTTAGTTCATTACCAGGATATGAACGCCGCCGATGCCGCTCGTGTTTTGGATATCAGCATTGAAGCCTTGGAGTCGTTGTTAGCGAGGGGCCGCAGACGTCTCAGGCAACAACTGCTGGCAAAGGAGAATTGCATATGAGCCCGTCAATGCAGCCCATCAATCTTGCTCAGTTCAAAACCTTTGCTGAGACCTATGGATCCGACATCGACCGGTGGCCCTCAGAAGTTCAGGTGTCTGCTCGCCATTTGGCATCTCGACCTAGCGGAGCATCTATTCTGCGGGCAGAGGCCGATTTCGATGCTGTCCTAGATCAATGGACTATGCCTCCCCCATCGCCTTTGTTCCGGCAGCAGCTTGCGGCCACCGCAGCAAATTCGGTTCGCAGATCATGGGCGACAACGCGATACTGGTGGGCGGCTATCGGTCTTGCTGCTGCGCTTTCGGGTGCAGCAACGGGTACCGCGGGCACTGCGATTTTTGTGATGCCCCAGCACGTGGCAGGCGACACGATTTTCGGCGACGTCGATGATGAAGGGGACAATTAGACTGATGACGAAGATGCGCACTATGCTGGCTATGTCCATCGTCCTGAACGTCTTTTTGATCGGCGCGTTGGGTGGTGGCGCCGCTTGGCTGAACTATGGTTCCAGAATGATCGCAGCCGGATCATTACGAGTAGCAGGGTCCGAGTTGCCGGACGACCAGGCCCGAGCGTTCCGCAAATTTCTTCGACAGGCCCGTGCAGGCGCAAGCGAGCATGTGGAACAGTCTCGTCGAGCCCGCGCTATGGCAGCTGAACTTTTAAAAGCACCAGACGTGGATCAGTCAACTCTGGAGACAACGTTGGAGAAAGGACGCGAGGCTGACTTCCTCGTACGCGCGGCAGTAGAAGATGCGGCGGTCCAGTTTGCGTCGACCCTTCCCTTGGAGCTACGCACGCAACTTGCTGAAGCCATTGCCGAGCGCAACCGCCTTAGAGGCCGGCGAAACAGATAAGTCAATTTTACAAGCTTTCCCTTGGCGGTTCCACGATAAGTCGGTCCAGATGGCTTTAGGCGTGTGATGAGAATCTCGGCCCTGGCATCGGTTCGGCAGTGGCCCGTTATTCACACGCCGCAACTATCGTTAGCTAGTTGTGAGCATTGATATTAGAGGTCCGCTGTTTGTATCCATTCAAGGCGCGAAGACTATTTACTGTGAGGGCACCTCTTTCCCATACGGATTGACAGTGTGTGGTAAAAAATGAATGGGTGATGCTGCACCCTCACGCGAACGCGTGAGCAGAAGATAAAAGCTGCCGGCTATTGGCCAGCAGCTTTGGATTAGTGCCGACCGCACTCTTGGACAGTCTCAGTTGATCGAGCCGCTTATCAAAATTCCTCCCAAGCATCCTCTCTCGGTACGGCGTTGCCGAAGGCCCGTGTGATCCGATTTCCGAGTGCGCTAGCAGGGGACTGATCAGGCGCGTGCTGAATCTTTACGTCAGCAAACCTATGGCCTTGGTCCAAGTTGAACTGCTTCAAAAGCGAGTTAAGAGAAGCAGCTTCTTTCGCAAGGCTGTGGCTGGCCGCTGTCGACTGCTCGACCATCGCCGCATTTTGTTGTGTTCCCTGATCCATCGTGTTGACGGCCATATTTATCTCCTGAAGGCCTGTTGCCTGCTCGCGCGCCGCTTCAACAATCGCGGACACGTTCCGATCAATGTCTCTCACTTCCTCAACGATCTGGCGTAGCGAACTGCCGGTCTCGCCGACGAGGCGAACGCCTCTTTGGACATGCTCTCCAGACGTTCCTATAAGTGTTTTGATTTCCTTGGCAGCTTTCGCAGACCGCTGGGCCAACTCTCGGACCTCCTGCGCGACCACGGCAAAGCCTTTGCCAGCTTCGCCGGCCCTGGCCGCCTCCACGCCCGCGTTCAATGCCAAAAGGTTTGTTTGGAAGGCTATGTCGTCGATCACACCAATGATACTGCTGATCTCGTTAGATGACCTTTCTATTGCTTCCATCGCCTCCACTGCATCTTTAACAACTACACCGGATTTCTCGGCACCCTGGCGGGTTTGCTCGACTAGCCGACCGGCCTCCTCGGCGCGGCGCGTCGAATCTTTGACGGTCGTGGTAATCTCCTCGAGCGCAGCAGCGGTTTCCTCGACAGAGGCTGCCTGCTGTTCCGTCCGCTTCGACAGATCGTCTGCGGCTGATCGAATTTCATTCGCACCAGAGTCAATGCCTCTGGCGTTTTGCCCGACGGCCAAAAGTACAGAGCGAAGCTTCTTAGAAGAATCGTTGAAATTCATTCGCAGATCATCCAACTGGGCTACGAACGGCGTGTCGATCCGGTAGCTGACGTCTCCGTCAGAAAGTGCGCGCAAACCTGCCGCCAAGCCATCAACTGCCATTTTGGTGTCAGCTGCGTCACGGGCCTTTTGCTCTTCGCGGGCTACCCGTTCACGTTCAGAGAGACTACGATTCGCCTCCGCTTCCGTTTCGAGACGAATGCGCTCCAGGGCGTTGTCCCGAAATACTGATACAGCATTAGCCATGCTGCCGACTTCATCCTTTCGGGCAAGACCGTCGACCTCCTGTTGGACGTCGCCAGACGCCAGGGACAACATCCGCATTCGGAGTTTCTCAATGGGGCCCGTAATCTCGCGACGAATGAGGATTACAGCCAGACCAACCCCAAATGCGAACAAGGTGAGAAGCACAGCTAAAGACTGAAGAATCGTGTCATTTGTCTTGTCATTAAGTGCAGAGCTTTTTTGCGTGATTGAATCAATGTTGCCGTTGATCCATGCACGCATTTCGGTAAGCGTCGCAGCGAGCATGTCATCGGCAATTTGCAATTGAGCTTTGGCTTCTTCATTACGATTGTCGTTCCCAGCCTCAACTGCCCTGTCGGTCGTTGCAATGATAGCGTGCGCCTCGGTTTCAAGTTTTGAGATTTCGGCAGCCTGTTCTGGGAGCTTTGTCCGAACGTCTAGGATCAGATCGAGCAGGCGCTGTTTGCTAGCCCCATAATCGTCCATGGCGCGCTTGAGCCGCGGCGACCCGGCATCATATAGAAAAACCTGATATGCATCGTGGACGATGGCCACCAGCCGCTGGCTTGCGATGGCCATATTGATCTCGGCCGAGCCATCCCTTGCGATGAAGTCAGAGTATTCGGTATCAGCGGCTTTGTAGTTGTTCGACACGAACAGGACGCCAGCAATTCCCATCAAACAAAGAGGAATAACGATCGACAGGATTTTCGTGCGTATGCGGAGATTCTTGAACATTAGGGTTGCAGATCCTTGGAACTGCGATGTGTCGGGCAGCGAGCTCGGCCGATCGCAAGGCTGAGAGATGATGCCGAATATTTGCACTTACGGTTTAACGTCCAGTTAAGCTTATTCTGGGTTGGCATCCCTGTGACGCTAGGTCGCGCCTCAGTTGCACGCTGTTGAGCGCAGACGGAAGCGAAGCGGTAAGATTCCTAAGTATCATGAAGCGGGACGATATATCCAAGGATGCCTACAAATTTGCAGGGTATCGTCTACGGTGCAAACTCGAAAATGACGTGTGGTGATAGACGGGCGACCACACTCGCCGAACACGACAGTTGCCAGATCGAGGTCGCCATCAGGAGAATCGACCTTGCCCACAACTCGACCAGTGTTGCTACCGCAGCCGCGCGGCGCCCGCGCAGGAACATTCCATCACTGAGTGACCTCGACGAGCGTACCGAGAAGGCCGCCTCCTGTCAGATCCGCTCGGCTTCCTAGGTAGCGCAGTCCAAGAGGCAAGTTCTGACCTCGCTTGGTTAACTCGCTGGCTACGGCTGAAGGCTGCTGCTGAGAGGATAGAAGTGATGAAGTCCAGCCTTTCACGTATGTCCGGGTTGGTCGAGAACGTGATGGATCTCCCCCGGGCGCGCATGGGCGGTGGCATTGTTCTTTCGTTATCTAAGAGCGATCTTGTTCAGACGCTGCAGCATCTCATCGACGAGGTTCAGGTCGCCAATGCGGATCGACTGATCACGGCGTCGATCAACATCCCGGAAATCGTCGAAGTTGATCATCTTCGTCTGGCGCAGATGATTTCAAATCTTTTGTCGAACGCGGTTACTCACGGGGCGCAAAATTAGCCCATCGCGATTTATGCCGAGGCGAGCAGCGCGTCGCTGGAGATCCGCGTCACGAACGGTGGAACACTAATCGATAAATCTCAGCTCGGCAGGCTATTCCTCACGTTTAGGCGTGGCAACGACACTTCAGCCACGCAGGGGCTTGGGCTCGGCCTCTACATCGCTTCGCAGATCGCGCAGGCCCACGGAGGGCGCATCGATATCAGTTCGACCGAGGAGCAGACGTCCTTCACATTCCGGATGCCTTTAGCCGTTCGCGCAGCTGTCCACTGAGCTCCGCGCCATAGCACTTTACTTTATGTTCCTTTCTTTCGCAGGCGTCGTCGGTACCTCATGCCAAGCTCCAGTCTAGAGCCTAGTCGTCTAGGCGTGACCATCACAGGCGCAAACTTGACAACCTCAAATCGGTAGGCGGCATGTTTGAAAACGCACATGAAGACAGCGACCCCAAAAGGACATTAATGCCAGTGTGCGTTTGACCATATCTTCACGTCTCGTGCTTAGAGCTTGGAAGAAGCCGGGCCGAAAAGCGGCTGCAGCGCCGGCTTTGGACTAATCAACGCCAATAGCGGAGCGCTCCACGAATGTTTCTGAGGAAGCAGACTCAGTACTGGATCTTTATCGGGCTATTGTTGCTCGGCTTTTGCGGAGCGTCCGCTGTGACGCTGACCGAATTGCGTGACGACAGCTGGACAACTGCCAACACGAACGCGCAAAACCTCCTGACTGTCCTGTCCCAGGACATAGAAAACCGTATTGACGTCTATGACGATGCGATCAAGAGCGTAGCGTCCAAATTGGAGCAAGGGCAGCTTGGTGTTCTCTCACCCGCACTCCAGCAGTCACTGCTTTTCGATCAAGTTTTGAAGAAGCCGTATTTCTCAAGCTTGCTGGTTCTCGACAGTGTCGGAAACGTCGTTCGAGACGCCGGCGCATTTCCTGCAAGAACTGACAATTTCTCAGACCGTGCTTACTTTCAGGTCCATGCAGCCGGACAGGCTTCAGGACTCTACATAAGCAGCCCTTTTCAGAGACGTCTAACCGGAGAGGATCAGGTAGTAGCACTCAGCCGCCGAATGAATGGTCCGGACGGGCGGTTTAACGGCGTGGTCGTCGGGACGTTGACCCTCAGTTATTTCCGCAGTCTCTTTGAAAGCGCTAATCTAAACGAGAATGATGCGATCAACCTGTTTTCACAGAAAGGCGTCCTTCTCATGCGGAGTCCGTTTTCACCCGACCAGATTGGCCGCGACCTCTCTGGATCAGAAAATGTCCGGCGCTTCCAGGCTTCTGAATCAGGCGCGTTCTCGGGTACAGCCGCTATCGACGGCATCACTCGGCTCTACAATTTCAAAAAGGTGGGTTCGCTTCCTCTGATCCTCAATGTGGCATTGTCCCATGACGACATCTGGGCTGGATGGCGACGACAAGCAATTACCATTGTCGCAATTCTGGCCCTGCTCTGCACACTGGCCGGGGCTCTCGCTCTAACGGTGCGCCGCGAATTCAACCGGCGCGCACAGGCCGAAGCAAGGACTCGTGAAAGCGAAACCCAGTACCGGTTGCTGGCAGATCATGCGACCGATTTGATCATTCGTCTGGATGCAGACCTGACCCGGCTGTACGTTTCTCCAGCATCGCGTGAAATGTTAGGTACAGATCCATCTGAATTGGTTGGGAAGGCTGCTAGCGGCGTCATTCATTCAGAAGACTGGCCAAGGGTCGAAAATGTAGCGCTTGAAGCACGCACAACCGGCATACCGGTCGAAGCCGTCTACCGCCTGAGGCACAAGGCCGGACACTACGTATGGGTCGAAGGCCGGTACCGCTACGTTGCCGAAGACGACGGCTTCATCGTCGTCCTGCGAGACATTTCGAAGCGCAAGGCTGCAGAGGGCGAGCTTGAGATAGCTCATGCCGAACTTGCACACCGCGCCAATACGGACGGATTGACCGGTCTTGCGAACCGTCGCCGGTTCGATGAAAAGCTGGATGAGGCATGCGAGAAGGCAGTTGGGCTAGATGCATCACTCTCGCTTCTCTTGATTGACGTCGATCGCTTCAAACTCTTTAACGACACCTACGGCCACCAGGTAGGCGACGAATGTTTGAGGCAGGTTGCGCGAGCGGTAAAAGCGAACGCTTC
>Ga0213836_100585_pt1 | contig 28797 bp, 21 predicted proteins | sample SWPATP03_FD_160578 | JGI IMG/M metagenome (GOLD analysis project Ga0213836, IMG submission 160578) | Coastal seawater microbial communities from Marineland, Florida, United States - SWPA TP0 #3 | ecosystem: Environmental > Aquatic > Marine > Coastal | place: USA: Florida | collected 2016-08-05
AAGCCGGCTTCTTCTTCCAGGAGCGTGACGCTGGTCGCCGTGCGCACGTGCTCGATGATCCCGTCGGCGAGGCGCCGGGTGCCTTCGAGAGGCTTGAGCTGGTCGAAGATCCAGTCGAAGGTCCGTGTGAAGCGCGTCGCGTGGGCGAAGCCCTCGAGGCCGCGCTCGCCGTAGAAGGTGGAGCCCGGGTTGGCGTTGCCGTGGTCGCTGGTGACGATGACGAGGGTGTCGTCGCGCCCTTCGCACCAGTCCTCGACAGCGCCGACCGCTTCATCGAACGCGAGTTGGTCGTAGAGCAGTGCGCTCGCGTCGTTCCCGTGCCCGCCGTGGTCCACGCGCCCGCCCTCGATCTGGAGGATGAACGGGCGGTCCTTCGCTTCCAAGTGGCGCAGCGCAACCCGGCTCATCTGCGCGAGCGAGGGCTCGGTCTCCGGCGCGACGGCGCGCCGGTCGAGCTCGTAGTGCATGTGGTCGGTGTGGAACAGCCCGAGCAGGGGCGTCTCGTCGGGGCGGGCGGCTTGAAGGTCCGCGGTCGTGCGGACGACGCGGTGCGGGCGGGATTCGAGCAGTTCACGCGGGAAGTGCCGACGCCCGCCGCCGAGCGCGACGTCCACCCCGCGTTCGATCATCTGGCGTGCGATGTCGTCCTCCATGCTGCGCCGGGGGACGTTGGCGATGAACGCGGCAGGGGTCGCGTGCGTCAGGCGCGTGGTGGTCACCAGCCCGGTCGCGCGCCCGGCGGCTTTGGCGCGGACGAGGATCGGCTCCGGTGAACTGCCGTGCACCGTGATGTTCACGGACCCGTTGTTGACCTTCTCGCAGATGCCCCAGGCGCTCCCGGCGGCGGCGGAATCGGTCACGATTGCGTTGGCGCTGGTCGTGCGCTGCAGCGCGCGCCGGGTGTCGGCGCGATCCCACAGGCGTCGCCAGCGGGAGGGTTCGTCATCGTGCAGGAGGCGGTGCAACTCGTCGGCGAGCGTCAGCGTGCCGAGGCTCATGCCGTCGGAAACCATGAAGATCACGTTCCGTGGCTTCGCGGAGTTCGAGCTCGGGCGTGCGCTCGTGGACAAACTCGGCACGCGCGGGGCGGCGATCGACGAGGCGCTCATCGCGGCCGCCAGCCCGGCGCCGGCCGCGAGCACGGCACGCCGAGACGGGCGGGGATTGGTCGGGTCGGCGTGATGCTCGGGGATCCGTCGCATAGTGGGGCGCTCCTTCACGGCTGGCATCCGCTCCGGGGCACTGTACGGAACCCGCGCCGTCGTGTCGGCGTCCGCTGTGTTCAATTTGCGTCAAAAACACGCGTGCAAGCGCGGCTCACACGCGGCTCTGCACGCCGTAGACAAGCCACTCGATCGCGAGCAGCGCGACGGCGAGCAAGGCGAACCAGTGCCAGATCTCGCGCGGGCCGCGTTCGTCGCGCCCGCCCCGCGCCGGGTCCACGCCCTCGACGACGCGCCCGGAGACGGTGAGCCGATCGCGCACGATCAGGGCGCTCTCGCTCGGGTTGAAGAGGTTGACCGCGATCGGCGGCGCGCCCGGCGCGTCCTGGAATCGGTAGACGCCGACGCGCGAGAGCCGTCCGAGACGGGCTGTGCGATCCTCGCGCTGCAGCGTGAGGCGTCGCGCCTCGCCCAGGCCCACGATCGCGGCGTTCGTGCGCCCGCGCAGCTCCGGGGGCAGGGGGGCTTCGATCGGTTCGCCCGTGCGGTGCGCGATCGCGGACGCGCCGTCGCCAAGCCCTGTGAGCTGCTCGACCGCCGACGCGAGGAAGAGCGCAAAGCCCACTTCGATCGGCCAGTTCGACTGCGCCGGATCGAACGCGACGAGCACGCGCGCCCGCCCCGTGGGCTCGGCACGCACAATCAACGCGGTTTGCGCGCCCGAGGCAAGCTCGGTGATCGGGCGCTCGCTCGCCGGTGCCTCGGTCCGCAGGCGCAGCGGGCGCGCCACGCGGACGCGGTCCAACGCCACGTCACGCAGCAGCGGGTCGCCCCGCCGCCACGTCGCGACGCCGGTGGGGCGCGCGTCCTCGTCGGCTTCGAGGATCAGCCCCTCCGCCGGCACGCCCGCACCGAAGTGCAGGCTCGGCAGCGGCGGCACGCCCGCGGGCTCGGCGCGGTCGTAGATGATCAGGTCGTACGCGCTGGCCGCAATGGAGTCGGCGAGGATCGCCTCGGCGCGCGTCGGCGTGACGCGGTCCAGACGCGAGGGCTCCAGCTCGCGCAGGATGTCCTCGATCATCTGACCGGCAAGGTCCATCGACGCGCGGTCCGGCGCGACCAGCAGCACGCCCGGGCGGCGCGGCGCGGGCATCCAGACCACGCCCGCGTCATCGCTCGCGAGCGGGTCGCCCTCCGGCAGGCGGAGTTCGAGCAGCGCGCGCCCGGGCAGGTCAAGCTCCATGGTGACCGGTGACTGACCGGGCGTGCCGTCGGGCGAGCGCGGCGGGAGCTCGATCGCGCGCGTGCGCACGCGCTGCCCGTCGACCAGGAGCGAGACGGGCACGGTGGCGCTCACGGGCGCGTTGTGCTGCACGCGCGCGAAGACGCGCACGCGCGCGGGGTCATCAAAATCCCGGCGTGCCGCGAGCGCGACGACGCCCCGGTTCGGGCGGAACGCGTCCGTGGTCGTGGTCGCGCCGACGGGCGTGTAGGTCAGCATGGCGTTGGCGAGCGTCGCCGGCTCGGCCCCTAGATCGAAACCGCCGTCGCTGAACAGCAGCACGCGCGCGAGGGCGGCGTAGACGTCTTCGCCCTGCTCCAGATCCTCCTCGTCGTCGGTCAGCCCGGCCTGGGCGAGCGCGTCGACGATGCGCAGGGCGGCCGGGAGGTCGGCCGGCTCGTCGGTCGGCTCGATCCCCGCGATCGCGGCGCGCACCTGCCCGAGGTCGGTCGTCGGCGGCGTCAACGCGACGGGCTCGGCGGCGAAGGCGATCACCACCGTTTCGCCGCGAAAACCTCGGCGTGCGAGCTGATCGAGCGACTCGCGCGCAAGGCGCTTGGCTTCGTCGAGGCGCGTGCGCCCGTCGGCTTGATCGTCGGCCTGCATCGAAGCCGAGCGGTCGATGAGGATGTAGATCCGCTCGGGCGTCAAGCCGCCGAGCTCGATCGTCGGGCGCGCGAGGGCCGCGAGCAGCGCCAGCAGCACGAGCAGGTGCAGCAGCAGCAGCCAGCTCGCGCGGATCCAGCGGAAGGGCACGTTAACCTGCACGTCCTCAGCCGCCCGCTCCCAGAGCGCGACCGAGCTGACGCGGATAGGACGGCGGCGGAGCTTCAAGAAATAGAGCGTGAGCAGCACGGGGAGCGCGACCGCGCCGGCGATCAGAGCCGGGATGGGCGCGAGGAAGGTCATGGGCGCGGGTCCGTCGCCCCGTTGACGGACTCGCTGGACGCCTCGCCGGGCCCGTCGAGATCGACGTGCTCCAGCTGGCCTTTGTACCGCCAGGCGACGATGAACATCTCGCGGCTGACGTCGCGGCTCGCCTTGGGCTTGAAGCCCTTCGCGTCGTCGAACAGGCGCTTGGTTTCACGCAGCACAGCCGGGTACTCGCTGCCTTCCAGGATCTTCATCACCAGACGCCCGCCCGGCTTGATCGCGCGGGGGAGGACTGAGAGCACCTCCCGGCAGAGCTGGGCGCTGACCAGGTCATCCCCCGCGCCCGTCGTGTTCGGCGCCATGTCGCTGATCACCGCGTCGAACCGGGCTCCGCCCGCAGCCCGGCACCACGCGCCGGCGTCCGCCGTCCGCATATCGCCCACAAACGTGCGCACGTTCGCCGGCTCCACGATCGTCACCGGCTTCAGGTCGATCCCGACCACGAACCCCTTCGCCCCGACGCGCTCGCTCGCGACCTGGAGCCAGGAGCCCGGCGAACACCCGAGATCGAGCACGCGGATGCCGCGGCCGAGGATCTTGTGGCGCTCGTCGATCTCGGTGAGCTTGTATGCGGAGCGCGCGGCGTAGCCCTCGGCCTTCGCCTGCTTGAAATACCGGTCGTGGAGGACGCGCTTGCCCATGGACGGGGAAGGGTAGGGCGAAGCGCCTTCAGGCGTCCGCGGGACGGACACGGGCCCAGGCGTCTTCAAGCTGGAAGTGGCGGACCCAGCGGTCGATTTCGGGCTGGTCCAGCGGGCCCCGTATGTACCGGATGATGTTCGCGATGTCGCGAAGATGCTTCTCGCTCTCACCCTCCGCGAACGCACGGAGTTTGGAGACGATGACGTGCTCCGGGGCGGCGAGGAAGACCGAGACGCCATCCAGCACGGCTGGACGCTTGAGCCCGAATTGCGCGAGGGTGTACACGTCGGTCGGGGCCACGATGAAATCGACCTTCAGCCCAGTCGCCGGCTCGATGAGGTTGAACATGCCCGCGGATCGGGCCGCCATCTGCGCGGCTTCGCGACTGATGTAGTAATGTTCGTGGTCAAAGCTGTCGGCCAGTTCAGCCGCGTCGTCTGGGCGGATCCGGATCACGATGTCCACATCGTTCGTGAAGCGGGCCTGCCCGTAGTACGACGAGGCGACGGAGCCGCCGATCAGAAACGGAACCTCGACCGCGTTCAACGCATCGACCGCGACCTGGAGGAGATTACTCATCGACATCGGCGATCCGCCGAACCGCCTCGGCCTGCACCTGCTCGTCCGACCAGTCCGGGTGGTGGTCGCGCACCTGGGCTCGCATCAAGGCCACAGCTTGCTGATACAGCGCGTCGAGCGATTTCACCCGTGCCTCGCCCGGCACCGCGCGCAGGATCTCCAACTCACGTGCCCCGATCGGCTCCAACTCGATCCGTCGGACGTTGACGCTGCTCATCGTTGCAGTGTACCGATGCGGGCTGAGGCGCGGTTCGGGGGCGTGGTTTTTGTCTGGATGTTGAGCTGCACTGGCGGGACGCCCGTGCCACGGGGGAGTTGTTTGCCCTGCCCCCTCGCTCAGTGCGGCACTTCCTTGATCGCGTTCCGGTTCCACGCCGGGACGCGGACGACGATCGGGCCGTCGCCTTCCACTTCGCACTGACAGCTCAGGCGGCTGTTCACCTGCAAGCCCGGGGCTTCCTCCACGCGGTCCTCCTCGGCTTCGGTCGCTTCGGAGAGCTGGTTCATCCCCTGCTCGATGTAGACGTGGCACGTGCTGCACGCGCAGACACCGCCGCAGGCGTGCTCGATGTTGATCCCCGCTTCGACCGCGACCTCAAGCAAGTGTTCGCCCTTGGCGGCGAGCACCTCGTGCTCGGTCTTGTTCAGGTCCGTGTGGTGGTGGTCGTCGAGCAGTTCGGCGGGGTTCTCGAGGATGAAGCGGACGGGCACCGTCTTCGGCCCGTGGTCGTGATCGCTGTGGCGGAGGTGCATCGCGGCTCCCTTACTCAAGAAGATGGCGGATCACCGGCGAAGGGACGCCCCTCGGCGTCCGTGCCCGTGCCCAGCCCTTGTGCCCCATCCCCGGAAGGTCAATCCGGGCGATCCTAGACCCCGCAGGAAACGGACCAGAGCCTCCGAAACGCGGGCGTTCGCCACCCGTTCCGGCTACGCTTGTGCCGTGCAGCATCCAGGCCGCGAGAGCGCCGACGATCCCGGTTCACGCGATCATCCCGGGCCCCGCCCGAGGATCTCCGTCGTCGCGCCCGCGCACAATGAAGAAGAGAACGTCGAAGCCCTCGTCCGCGAGGTCGGCGAGGCGCTCGCGGACGTCCCCGGCGGGTTCGAGTTTCTGATCGTGGACGACGCCTCGACCGACCGCACCGCCGCGATCGCCGCCGAGCTGGCGCGCGACGGGCGACCCTGGCTCCGCGTGCTCACACTCAGCAAGCCCGCCACCGGCGGCGGGAACGGGCAGTCGGTCGCCTTTCTGCACGGCTTCCGCGCCACACGGGGCGAACTCGTCGGCGTGCTCGACGCGGACCTGCAGAACGACCCGCGCGATCTGGTGCGCATGCTCGAGGTCATGGGGAAGACCGGGGCCGCGTTCGTGCAGGGCGACCGCTCAGCCGCCCGGCGCGAGGGGGACGCCTGGATCCGTCAGGTCGGCTCGACCGTGGGGCGCACGTTCCGGCGGCTGATCCTGGGCGACACGATCCGCGATACCGGGTGCTCGCTGCGCCTGATGAAACGCGAGATCGCGGTGGCGCTCCCGCTGGAGTTCAAGGGGCTGCACCGGTTCATCCCCGTGACGGCCCGCCAGCTCGGGTACGAGGTCGTCGAGATGCCCGTCGCTCACCGACCGCGGGCGGCCGGGGTGCCCAAGTACGGTGCGGGGATCACCAAGCGGGCGATCCCCGGGCTGATCGATTGTTTCGCGGTGCGGTGGATGCGCAGCCGACGGCGGGCGGTGGGGCGCGTGACGGAGCTGACCGCGGGTGAGGCTCATTCGGTTTCCACGTCTTCATCCGCGCCGGCGCGTGAGGGGGCGGCGCTGTGAAGCCTGGGCCGATCATCGCGATGGTGGCGCTGATCTTCCTCGGCATGTGGCTGGTGCTCCAGCCGGCGCTGTCGCGTGATGCGGTGCACGACCCGGAGTCGAGCGTGCTGGTCGTGCGCACGGGGGCGACGGCTCTCCGCGTCGAACAACGCGAGGCGCGGCCGGAAACTTCGGCCGACGGCGCGGGTGGGTTCGAGTACCACTTCATCACGCCGGCGGAGCTGGAAGCGCTCGGCTGGATCCCGTCGTCGCAGTTCGAGCGCGTGATCGCCGAGCGGAGCGCGGCTTGGGAGGCGCGCCCCGCGTTTGAGCGCGCGCTGCTGGGCTTTTTCAACATCAGCACGTGGTGGAACTTCGCGTGGATTGCGCTCGGGCTCGGGGGGCAGGCGTGCTTCTTCGGGCGGATGCTGATCCAGTGGGTGGTGAGCGAGAATCGGCGGGAGAGCGTGGTGCCGCCGCTGTTCTGGTGGCTCAGCTTCTTCGGCGGGGTGGCGCTGTTTACCTATTTTGTCTGGCGCGTGGATTTCGTGGGCGTGCTGGGGCAGTCGACTGGCGTGGTGATCTACGCTCGGAACCTGCGCCTGATTAAGAAGCAGAAGCGGCGCGTGGCGCGCCGGGCGGCGGCGGAAGCAGCGGTCAGCGCGGCGGGGGATCCCTCGCCCGCGCCCGTCGATGCGACGGGGGATGCACTGGTCGCTGCGAGCCCCGGGGAACCGGCGGCCCAGCGGGGCGAAGGGGGGGCGTGATGCGTGTGTGGCTGGACAACGCGGAGCTGACCGACGTCGCGGGCGCGGGGCTGCGCGGGGCGCTGGAGGCGGCTTCGGCCGCGGCTGCCGCCAACGGGCGCGTCATCGTCGAGGTCTGGGCCGACGGGCAGCCGGTCTCGAATGAAGCCCTCGCCGATCCGTCTCCCGATCCCGGCGCGCACGCCGAGGTCCGCCTGACCACCGCCGAGCCGCGGAGCCTGGTCGCCGTCACGCTGCACGACGCGGCCGACGCGGTCGACAGCGTGCGCACGCCCCAGGGCGAGGCGGCGAGCGACGTGCAGGGCGGTCGGTTCGATCAGGCGCTCGCCGGGCTGGGGCAGGTGCTGGCGATCTGGCAGGCGGCGCACGACGCGGTGCAGAATGGGGCCGCCCTGGTCGGGCTGGACCTGAACGCGGTGGAGTTCGAAACGCCCGGCGGGGGCCGCGAGGGCGTGATCGCGCGCGTCGAGAGCCTCGCGGGCAAGCTGGGCGAGCTCAAGCGCAGCGTGACCGAGCAGGACTGGACCGGCGTCAGCGACGTGCTGGCGTACGACCTGGAAGAGGAAGCGTCGGCGTGGGGCGTCATGCTCCGCGCCCTGGGCGATCGGGTCCGCGCGGGCGAGGGGACGACGGGGGAGTGACGTCGTGGTCGAGCACGCCTCGCTGGAGGGCTTCGGGTCCGCGGCTGATCGGGCGGCACGCCTCGACGCGCTGATGGACCGCGCCTCCGTAGCCCTCGTGCGGACCGACTACTTCCAGGCGGTCGAACTCTGCACCACCGCCCTCCGGCGTGCGCTCACCCAGTTCGATTACGAGCGTGCGTCGCGGATCTGCCTGCCCTTGCAGGAGGCGCGCCGTCAGGTGCGCCAACTCGCGGCCGACGCCGGGGCGGGCGGGGCGCGGTTTGTGGTCTCGCGGGAGAGCGAACTGCCCAAGCCGCTGGCGCCGGGGTGTTACCTCGTGCAGCCGCCGCTGATCGGGGCGGAGGGGCGGCAACTTCTGGAGACGCTGTCGGCTTCACGGATCCCGGCGATCGTGGTGACGCGCGAGCCGATGACGCGGGACGGGCGCTGGCCGCTGGTCGCGGTGGGCGCCTCGATCGTGCGCACGAAGGTGGACCCGCCGGCGGGTGTGCGTGCGCAGGCGGGGTGCGTGACGCGGGACGCGTGGGACGGGCCGCCGGACGTGGCGTGGTTTGAGCACGCGGGCGAAGCGCTCGGCGACGCGGCGATCGCGTCCGTGCGATCGACCGAGCACGCGGAGTTGGTTCGTGAGCTGGCGGGCCTGCTGGAGGCGTCGCCGGATCACGAGAAGCTGCACCAGCGCCTGTCGGAAGCGTGTCGGGCGGCCGCCGCGGCGGGGCTCGGGCCGATGCCCGACCCGCCGAGCGATCCCGCGTAGAGCACGACTGACGGATCAGGTTCTGTCTGACGTATCGGTGTATGGACGAGCCGCGACCGTGAGGGAGCGGTCAGATCAGGCACCAGGAGCCAGGCACCGGGCACCAGACTCGATCAGACATTACTGGTGCCTGGTCACCGGCTCCTGGTGCCTTCCGAACTCGCTCCCTCACGGTCGCGGCTCGTTGATCCGCCAAACCGAGCCTGTCGGCGTCGCCGGCTTACCAGCAGGTGCTGTAGTGAGAGCGTCGGCTTGGGCGGTAGTGGTGATGATGGTGGTGGTTGTAGTGGTGGTGGTAGTGGCGTCCGGAGCTGGCGCGCCGGTCGGCGCGGTAGTTGGCGTCACCGACCATGCCGCCGTAGACACCGCCGATGATCGCGCCCGCGGCTGCGCCCTTGCCGGCGTCGCCGGAGAGCGAGCCCAGCCCGAGCCCGGCGAGTGAGCCGACAGCCGCGCCCGTGAAGGCGCCGTCGGCGTAGTTCGAGCACCCGGTGGCGCCCGCGATCCAGAGCATGGCTCCGGCTCCAAGAGCGATCGCCCCCAGGCGTGTCCGCGTGATCCTGTTCGTCGTGGTCGTGCGCATGATCGATCCCTTCCGGCGTGCCCATATGCGTCGGCGCTCCGGTGCGCCGGGCGAGGGCGGCCCCGGGCGACCGTCGCCCGGGTGCCGCGTCGCGCCGACGCCCAACCCAACCCCAGCCCCCCTCCCCCGGGCGAGCACGCAGCCCGGGAGAAGCCCATCCCCCTCCCATTCGTGCAAGTTAGCACTAACTCACTTGTACCGCAAGCCCCTATCGGGCGGTTGCGGCAAAAAAATCGCCAAAGGCCGCTGAGGGGGCGATTCCGGGGGGTATATCGTCCGATAACTTATGAATGGCTTCGGGCGTTGCGCGCCTGGGCCGAGGGGGCGGGTGGGTGTTTGGCGCATGCAAAAGGCCCCCGATCGGGGGCCTTGGGTGGGGTTGGCGGATGATGGCTTGGGAGCGGGTTTGTGGGTCTCAGTCCGCGCCGGCGTCCCCGCCCTTGCGGACGTTGAGGATCTCGACTTCGAAGAAGAGGGTGGCGTTGGGGGGGATCTGCCCGCCGGCAGCGCCGCGCTCGCCGTAGCCCATTTGCGGCGGGATGACGAGTCGGCGGATGGTGCCGACGGTCGCGCCGGGGATGCCCTTGTTCCACCCGTCGATCAGGCGACCGGGCAGGGGGAAGGTGAAGGGGCGTCCGCCCTGGCGATCGGTGGAGTCGAAGAGGGTCCCGGTCGCGACGGGGGCGTCGAGGTTCTGGACCCAGCCCTTGTAGGCGACGGTGACGTCGGCGCCGTCCTCGGCTGCGGGGGTGTCTTTCGGGGCCTTGAAGTCGATGATGATGAGCCCGCCGTCGAGGACTCGGGCGTGGATATCGGGTTGGGTTCGCTCGAAGGTGTAGCTGGCTTCGTCGTTCTGCCCCCAGGCGATGGAGCCGTCGGCGGCGTAGCCGCGGTCGGTGGTGACGAGGCGGGCGGGGGTGAGATCGATCGCGGAGGTCATGTTGACCGCGCCGCCGACGCCGGTGGGGTAGGGGTAGGGCGTGGAGCCGCGGAACCCGCCGCCGGGGGCCTGCTCAAGCTCGACGTCGAGCGTCGCGATGAGGTCGGTGCTCCGGAGCTGGGGGAAGGCTTCGGGCGCGGTCCAGAGCCCGACGAGGGTGGGCGCGATGCCGGGCACGTTGCGGAACTCGTACGTGCGCAGGCGGAGCATGCCGGCGTGGTCGTAGAGCTGGAAGATCGCCTGGCGATAGGGCTCGTGGGTGGCGTCGGCGCGGGCGAGCTCGACATAGAACGCGTCGTCGAGATCGATCAGCCCGACGGGGGCGATGTGCATGAAGATGTGCGTGGAGCCGCCCTCGGCGTCCGAGACGGCTTCGACGGTGCGCCAGGAGCCGGCGAGCATGTCGGCGGCCTGACGGACCTGGTCGTTCGCAAGGGCGCTCGGCGCGGCGAGCGCGCCGAATGAGAACAAGGCCGCGACGGCGACGGGCTGGATCGTGCGGTGCATCGGGGCTCCTCCGGTGGGTTTGGTCCTGGCTTTGGTCCTGGCTCTGGTCCGGGCGGGTGCTGCGCACGGGCGGGACGCCCGTGCCACGGTGTCTGGGTTTACGCGAGTTCGGGGAACATCTTCTTGACGGTGTTGACCAGATCCTGCACGTGGCTGGCGGACTCGTCGAAGAGCTTTTGTTCCTCAGCGTCGAGCTTGAACTCGACGACCTTCTCGACGCCCTTGGCGCCGAGCAGCGCGGGGACGCCGACGAACAGGCCCTGAGCGCCGAACTGCCCTTCGCAGTAGACGGCGCTGGGGATGATGCGCTTCTTGTCTTTGACGATGGCTTCGACCATCTGGATGGTGCCGCTGGCGGGGGCGTAGTAGGCGCTGGTGCCCATGAGCTTGACGACCTCGCCGCCGCCGGCTTTGGCGCGTTCGACGCAGGCGGTGATCTTGTCTTGTGGGAGGAGGTCGGTGACGGGGATGCCGTGGACGCTGGTGAGTCGGGGGAGGGGGACCATGTCGTCGCCGTGCCCGCCGAGGAGCAGGGCCTGGACGTCCTCGATGCTGCACCCGATCTCCATCGCGATGAAGGCGCGGTAGCGCGCGACGTCGAGGGCGCCGGCCTGCCCCATGACGCGGTGGGTCGGGAAGCCGGTGGCTTTCCAGGCGGTGTAGACCATCGCGTCGAGCGGGTTGCTGACGACGATGACGATCGAGTCCGGCGCGTGCTGCTTCACCTGCTCGCTGACGCTCTTGACGATTTTGACGTTGGTCTCGATGAGGTCGTCGCGGCTCATGCCGGGCTTGCGGGGGAGGCCCGCGGTGATGACGACGACGTCGGAGCCGGCGATGTCCTTGTAGTCGCTGGTGCCGACGAGGTGCCCGTCGAAACGCTCGATGGGTCCGCAGCAGGCGAGGTCGAGCATCTTGCCCTGGGCGACGCCGACGCGGTCGGGGATGTCGAGCAGGACGATGTCGCCGAGCTCCTTGGCGGCTGCCCAGTGGGCGCAGGTCGCCCCGACGTTCCCGGCTCCGATGATGCTGATCTTGGCGCGACGCGTGGGCATCGAGTTGCTCCCCTGACAAGTGGTTGGGCTTAAAAACCGAACGGAACCCGCGCGGACGGGCCGCGTGGGACGGGATCATAAGCGCCCGCACGGGTGAAAGAGCGCCGCGGCGGCGTCTCCGGTGCCATGGAAACGCGGAGACGGGCTTCTGAGCCCGTCGGAGCTTTTCCATGCCGAGTGCGGACGGCGGTCGATAGCGGAACGAGCGTGAGAAGTAGGGGAGACCCGGAAAAGCTGCGCCGCAGACGGCTTCGCGTTTCCGGGGCACCGGGGGTTCTGGGGCCTTCGAAGATCGTTCAGTCCGTCAGTTCTTCCACCGGGAGCGGCTGGATCGGGGCCGACCTTCTCGGCGGGAGCGGGACGGGCTGCATCTGCCCGCCTTCGATCGCGCGGACCAGCAGCGGCTGCCCGGCGGGGAGCTGATCCTCCGGCGCGAGCACGTCGCGGACGGGGCCGCCCTGGGCGAAGTCGAACTGGCGATAGGCGAGGCGTCGGACGCGGACGCCTCTTGGTGCGGCGACGAGGCGTTCGGGCTGCCCGAGGAACTCGCCGACGAGGGCGGCGTGGTCGGGGTCGATCGCCGCCCGTCGCCCGGGGCGGAGGTGGGCCGCGACGCACCCGGCAAAGAGCGGGACGCCCGGGGCGGGCAGGTCGAGATCGCCGGTGAAACCGCTCGCGAGCAGGGCCGCGACGAGCTCGGCGGGGTGATCCGCTTCCAACGCCTCGGCTCGCACGAGCCATTCGAGCCCGAGGGACTGGGCGGCGACCAGGGCGTGGGCCGCGTCTTGGAGGAGCTCGTCGATCGCCTCCGGCATCGGCTCGCCGCGCCAGGCGTCGTGGAGCTCCTTTGCGTGCCGCCGGATGAGCAGCTCGGCGCGATCGAGCCCGAGGGCGCGTTCGTCCGGCGGGAGAGTCTCCGTCTCCGCGAGCGCGTGGGTGATCGCCTGGAGCCCGATGATCGGCGCCACCGAGGCCTTCCACCGCCCACCATCCCCCTCGGCAGGCAACGCGACGGCTCGCTGGGCGAATTCCGTCCAGTAGGCGAGCAGCGTCGCCCAGGTGCGGGCGCGGGAAGGATCACCATGAACAGGGGGTGTGGGGCGCGGCATCGCGGATTGTTGCGTCGATCAGATGGTGTGAGGCGAAAGAAAATGGGTGCATTCGGGTGTTCCCCCGGGCAACACTGGGGGGAGCATCGAGTACCATCTTATTGCAGGGGGGGTATGTGCCGGGCGTTTGACATGACTAGCGGACCGTCCGGGCTGACATCACACAAAGGAGAGGGTCATGCGGATTCTGGCTTCGATCGCGGCAGTTCTGACGTGCGCGGGTGGGGCGGCTCACGCGCAGGTTTTCTTGGCGACTGCGGGGAACACGCTCTACCGCACAATGCCGGGCGGTGTTGTGGAGACATTCACGCTCTCGGACACCATCATCGGGCTGCACGCTGAGCCGAACGGCACGGTGTACGCGCTCGCGCAGCAGGACAATTCCACGGGTGTACGCATCAACCGTCTTTACCGGCTGGACGGCGCGGAGAGTGCGGCCCCGTCGCTCACCCTGCTGAGCGACACGCTCTCCACCTTCACCACGGGCGTCTCCATCACCGGCGACGGGAACGATCTGTACTACATCTCCAACGGCACCACCGGCAACGGGCGCGTCTTCCGGATCGAGACCAACACGTTCACCGACACGCTGGTCGGGGCGCAGACCCAGCTCCCCTCCGTGGGCGGATTCGCGTACGACCGTTCGACCGGGCGGACTTACCTGCTCGACAACTCGACCTTCGGCGGCAGCAACAGCCTGTATTTCACAGACAACCTCGCACCGGGAGCCGGCGTGCAGATCCCGCTGACGCTGGTCGGGGCGCTCGATGACACGATCGTGTCCTCCGGGCTGCACTTCTTTGGCGGTCAACTCTACGCCGGGGTGCGGAACACCGACACCGGGAACTTCGAGGTCGGCACGCTCGATCTGACGACCGGGGCGTACACGCCGATTTCGGTCCTGCTGGGCGGGATCACGGGTTCGACGCCGACGGGGCTTGCTGTGATTCCCGCCCCGGGCGGGGCTGCGGTGCTCGGGCTCGGGCTGATCGCTGCGTCGCGTCGGCGTCGCCGCTGATCGTGACTGCGGGTCGATTGATGTGCTGAACAAACCCGTTCTTCAGCGCCCCCGTCCTCGCGGCGGGGGCGTTGTGTTTCCCGCATCCGTCTTCTCGCGGTAGGCTCGTTGTATGGAACTCGACCCTGCGAAGCTGAAGTCTCAGGACCGGTACAAGCTGCTGATCGGGCTGGTGACGCCGCGGCCTATCGCGTTTGTCAGCACGTGCGACGCGGACGGGCGGGCGAACCTGGCGCCGTTTTCGTTCTTCAACGCCGTCGGGAGCAACCCGATGCTGCTGATGTTCTGCCCGGCGAACAAGGACGATGGGTCAGAGAAAGACTCGCTCCGCAACGCCAAGCCGGCGAGCGAGGGGGGCGTGGGGGAGTTTGTGGTGAACATCGCGAGCGAGTCGTTCATCACGCAGGTGGCGGCGGCTGGGGAGGAGTTGCCCTTCGGCGAGAGCGAGTTCGAGCTGACGGGTCTGACGCCGACGCCGAGCAGCGTGGTGAAGCCGCCGCGTGTGCTGGAGAGCCCGGCGAGTTTTGAATGCCGCACGGTGCGGGTCGTGCGCACGAACCCGGGCGAAGCGGGCGGGGGGAACATCGTGCTGGGCGAGGTCGTGCGCGTGCACGCGCACGACGGCGTGCTCAACGACCGCCTGCACACCGACGCGGAGAAGCTGGCCGCCGTGGGACGAATGGGCGGGGCGACGTACTGCCTGACGCGCGACCGGTTCGATCTGCCGCGTGGGAAGGCGGCGATGGACGTGCTGGATCAAGACCCGCGCAGCGGGGGTACGGCGGGGGCATGAAAAAACCCCCGGCGATCGTTTTCGCCGGGGGTGGGGAGGTGGGGCGGGTTGTGTGTGCGGCCCGTGGTGGTTGGGCGACGCGTGGTCGGGCTCGGTCGTGCTCGGTCGGCGTCCTCCGTGGCGGGCGCGATGGGGTTGGGAGAGAGTCTCCCCGTCGCGTGGTGCTCGCCGTTTGTCGCCGGTCGCCGAGCCGGGCAACTCGCGGGTGACGCTCCTCGTCGCCCGCGTCGGTCGCCACTCGTTGACGACCGTCCCGTGACCGCGCCCCGCGTGCGCCCGTGCTCCCGGGCGGCCCGCCCCGATGGTCGCGGACGCACGCGGCGTCCGCGACAGCTCGGGCGCGCGTCCGTCTGAGTGGGCTCAGGGCGGACGCGCGGGGGGAACGAGGGGTTAGCTGCACCCCATGCTGTTGCCGCAGTTGAGGCACTTGTAGCATGTGCCGCTGCGGACGGTGATGGTGCCGCAGACGTCACACGGCGGCGCGTCGCCCGCGGCGTCGAGTGCGGCCGAGAGGGCCGACGTCTGCACGATCAGGCGCGAGGCGACCCGCGTCTCCGTGATGGTCACGTCCCGGGATTCGAGACGGTCGGCACGCTCGACGCCGGTCTCGATCGTCGGCGTCGCGCCCTGGGCGCGCTTCGCGTGGCGCGATTCCAGAACGTCGTGGTCGTGCGTCACGACCCGGTCGGCTGCGGCGACTCGCCACCGTGTGTTCTCCTTCTCCATCTCGCTCTGCGCGGGCTGCCCGGGGCGCTTCGGCGCGTTCGCCTCGCGGTAGCCCGGGATGAACTCCATGCCGAGCCAACGGAAGATGTAATCGACCAGACTCTTGGCGATCGGGATGTCGCGGTTGGTCGTCATGCCCGCGGGCTCGAAGCGCTGGTGGGTGAACTTGCGGACCATGCTCTCCAGCGGCACGCCGTACTGGAGCGCGACGCTGGTCGCCGTCCCCAGCGAGTCCATCAGCCCGCCGATGGTCGAGCCTTCCTTCGCCATCGTGACGAACAGCTCGCCCGGCATGCCGTCCTCGTAGAGCCCGACGGTCAGGTAGCCCTCGTGCCCGGCGATGTTGAACTTGTGCGTCAGACTGCGCCGGGTGTCCGGCAAGCGGCGGCGCATCGGGCGGTGGACGATGCGGACGGTCTCGGCCTCGGCTTTGTCCGCCGCCCCGCTCGCCGCCGCGTGCGCGACCGACGCGACCGCGTAGGCGACTTCGTCGTGCGCGTCCGCAGTCGCGAGCTCGTCGCTCTCCAGGTCGTCCTCGAGATCGACGTCGGCTTTCGCGTCGCTCTTGGCGTTCAGCGGCTGACTCAGCTTGCACCCGTCGCGGTAGAGCGCGTTCGCCTTGAGCCCGAGCTCCCAGCTCAGGCGGTAGCTGGCGCCGATGTCCTCGATCGTCGCCTCGTTGGGGAGGTTGATGGTCTTGCTGATCGCGCCGCTGATGAACGGCTGAGCGGCGGCCATCATGCGGATGTGCCCCTCGGGCGCGATGAACCGCTCGCCGGTCTTGCCGCACTTGCTCGCGCAGTCAAAGACGGGCAGGTGATGGTTCGCGAGGTGGGGCGCGCCCTCGATGGTCTGCGTGCCGCAGACGAGCTCGTTGAGACGCTCGATGTGCGCGTTCTTGAGCCCCAGCGTGCGGAGCAGGTTGAACGACGGGTCGCTCTTGGCGGCGGCCGGGTCCACGCCGAGGCGGGTGAGCGTGTCGTCACCCAGCCCCCAGGCGCTGAACGCGAAGCCGAGCTCGAACATGCCGGGGAGCGACGCCTCGATGCGGCCCAGTTCCTCGCTGGTGAAGCCCTTCGCGAGGAGCCAGTCGGCGAAGGTGCCGTCGGTTTGCTCACCGGCGACGCCCTCGGGCATCGGCACTTCCAGCGAGAGCGCGCCGAGGATGTGGCGCACGATCTCGGTGATCTCGCCCTCGTCGTACCCGAGCGCGAGCAGCGCGGGGCGGACGCTGGCGTTGACGATCTTGAAGTACCCGCCGCCGGCGAGCTTCTTGAACTTGACCAGCGCGAAGTCCGGCTCCACGCCCGTCGTGTCGCAGTCCATCAGCAGCCCGATGGTGCCAGTGGGGGCGATCACGGTCGTCTGCGCGTTGCGGAAGCCGTGCTTGCGACCGAGCGCCTCGGCGTCGTCCCACGCCTGCACAGCGTGCTGCAGCAGCTTGCCCGCCTCCGCGAGCGGCACGCCCGCGGCCTGGAACAGCTCGTGATCGATCGGCACCGGCGCGATCCGCAAATCTTCATATTCGCCCGAATCCCGCGCCACGCCGCGGGCCGCCCGCTGGTGGTTGCGGATCACCCGCAGCATGTTCGCCTTCTCGGCCGCGTAGCCCGGGAAGGGCCCGAGCTGGCGGGCGAGCAGCGCGCTCTGGCGGTAGCTGCGACCGGTCAGGATCGCCGTCAGGCAGGCGCAGATCGCGCGCCCTTCTTCGGAGTCGTACGGGATCCCCGCCTGCATCAGCATCGCGCCCAGGTTCGCGTACCCGAGCCCCAGCGTGCGGTAGCGGTAGCTGAGCTCGGCGATCTTGCGGCTCGGGAACGCCGCCATCAGCACGCTGATCTCCAGCACGATCGTCCACAGGTCCGTCCCGTGCTCGTACGCGTCGATGTCGAACGCGCGCCGCTCGGCGTCGTAGAACTTCAGCACGTTCAGCGACGCGAGGTTGCAGGCTGTGTCATCGAGGAACATGTACTCGCTGCACGGGTTGCTCGCGTTGATCGGGCCCGCGCCCGGGCAGGTGTGCCACGCGTTGATGGTGGAGTCGTACTGCACGCCCGGATCGGCGCACCGCCACGCGGCGTACGCGATCGAGTCCCACAGCTCCCGCGCCCGGTAGACGCTCGCGACGTCCCCGCTCGTGCGGTAGAACGTCTTCCACTCCCCGTCGGCGTCCACCGCGTCGAAGAAGCTGTCCGGGATGCGGACGGAGTTGTTGCTGTTCTGCCCGCTGACGGTCTGGTAGCTCTCGCCGTTGAAGTCGTAATCGAGCTTGAGCCCGAGGCGCAGCGCCGTGTCGCCGACGGTTTCCGGGTCGTTGATGCTCGCGCGCTCGCCGGCGATGCGCTTCAGCCCCTCGACCATCGCCGCGACCTTGATCTCCTCGCGGACTTTCCAGTTGACGAACTGCTCGATGTCCGGGTGGTCCATATCGAGGCAGACCATCTTCGCGGCCCGGCGCGTGGTGCCGCCGCTCTTGATCGCGCCCGCGGCCCGGTCGCCGATCTTCAGCCAGCTCATCAGCCCGCTGGACTTGCCGCCGCCGGAGAGCGTCTCGCCCTCACCGCGCAGGCGGCTGAAGTTGGTCCCGGTGCCGGAGCCGTACTTGAACAGGCGCGCCTCGCGGACCCACAGGTCCATGATCCCGCCCTCGTTGACCAGGTCGTCGTCGATGCTCTGGATGAAGCACGCGTGCGGCTGGGGGTGGGAGTACGCATCGTCGGCCAGCTTCGCCTCGCCGCTCGCCGGGTCGCAGACCCAGTGCCCCTGCGCCGGGCCCGTGATGCCGTACGCCCAGTGCAGCCCCGTGTTGAACCACTGCGGGCTGTTCGGCGCGCACATCTGGTGCACCATCATGTACACGAGCTCGTCGTAGAACGCCTCGGCGTCCGACGGCGTGTCGAAATACCCGTGCTCACGACCCCAGTGCGTCCAGCACCCGGCGAGGCGGTGGATCACCTGCCGAGCCGAACGCTCCGGCCCGAAGACGACCGAGCCGCCCTCATCAGTCAAGACCGACCGTGGCACGGGCGTCCCGCCCGTGCTCCCGCCGCTCTTCCCGCCCTTGCCCGCCTCCGCCGCCCAACCATCCTTGATGATCGCGTACGGCTCGCGCATCTGCGGCACGCCGGCTTTGCGGAAGTACTTGCTCACCATGATGTCCGTCGCGAGCTGGCTCCACGACGAGGGCACCTCGGCGTCCGGCATCTCGAACACGATCGAGCCGTCCGGGTTGCTGATCTTCGACGCCCGAGTCGTCCATTCGACAGAAGCGAACGGATCCTCGCCGGCACGGGTGAATTTGCGGGTGATTTTCATAATTTCCTCAGGCTAGACTGTGCATGGCGCAATTATCAAAAATTAGATTTTTGCAGCAATCCCTGCAGCTGCAGCGGCACCCAAAACGGAAACTACGGCTGGATGTTTAAAGAAAGCACTTAAGTGATCGAGTGCACTTTTTTTTGGAGGCGCTGTCAAAATTTGATTGGTTAATAGATTCAACAAGCTTGGTAATTGAGTTATCTATATTCTGAATGTTTCCATCCCCAATCTGGACTTGCGAATTTGATACATGTATGGATGGCGAATTTCCATATCGATTTTGCGATTTTGGAGTCATATCATCATTTGCTGAAGCTATGGCGAGTTCCCAGTGTCCTAGCGTGGGATGACTGCGAAGCGTCGCATTAGTGATCTGGAATGTTTGCCTGCCTCCACTTGGAAGAATGCGTTGTATGAATTGATCTTCTTGGAAATCGTGTGTAGTTCCTGGAACGATCACTTTGTTGGTGTCAAAACGGCATTTGATTACAGTTTCCCGTGGATGTCCTTCGGAATCCAGCAGTTGCAGTTCGTCACAATTTGCGATTGATTCGATTGACATTAATCCACCCTCGGAAGCTCAAGCCCGCCCTGATCCTGATACTTCCCCTGCTTGTCCGCGTAGCTGACTTCGCACACCTCGTCGGCTTTGAAGAACAGGAACTGGGCGATGCCCTCGTTCGCGTAGACCTTGGCTGGGAGGGGTGTGGTGTTGGAGATTTCGAGGGTGACCTTGCCGCGCCACTCGGGTTCGAGGGGGGTGACGTTCACGATGAGCCCGCAGCGTGCGTAGGTGCTCTTGCCGACGCAGACGACGAGGATGTCGCGCGGGATCTCGAATCGTTCGACGGTTTCGCAGAGGCAGAAGGAGTTGGGGGGGATGACGATGTGGTCGGTGCCGAGGGTGTCGGTGTCGAGCTCGACGAAGAGGTCGTCGGAGAAGTTTTTGGGGTCGACGACGGTGATGCCGCCGGTGCGCGGGGTGGGTGTGAAGATTTTGAAGCGTGTGCCGACGCGGACGTCGTAGCCGTAGCTGGAGACGCCGTAGGAGACGCGGCCCGGGCGTTTGATGGCGTCCTCGAAGGGCTCGATGGGGATGTGCTTGCGGATCTGGGCGTCGCTGAGGATGGCCATGACTTGGGAAACTCCAGAGGGACGCTCGGGGTGCAGGTCTCGGCGTTCCGGTTCGGGGCTCGGCGGCGGGCGCGTGCGACTTCCGCACACGGCGGCGGCGAACGACCCGGGCTGATCCGAACATGATACGAATACAATCGGGAAAGGTTCGCGTTCCGGAGGTCGAAACGTGAACCGGAAGAGGGCACGATACCACTATCGATCGTGGGTGCAAGCGCGATGAAGCACAAAATCCGGGGTGGTTCGGGTGCAGAAGGTGTCGTTTGCGCCCAAGTCTTGGTGGGATCGTGGCTTGCGCGCGATATTTTTTTGTCCTGATGAGCGCCAGATTGTCCACATCTTGGGTGTCGTTTGCGGACAATTGGGTGCGTCATACCACATCTAGTGGGGTGTCTGGGGCGTAGGATGGGGTGTTCGCCCCTGGGCGGGGTCGGGCGGGCTTTCGCGCCGGGCGGCGGGCGATCCGGCGGGGGCGTTTGCCGTAGAGTGTGCGTCCGCGGCGGGTTATGCGCGAGGTCGGCTGGGGTGGGATCGTGCTTTGGAGCGTGGCATGGGCGATCGAAGCGGGGCGACGGGCATCGGGCTGGTGTGGTTGTGCGTGGCGCTGGTGGTGGTGGGGCTGCTGCCCTGGGGCTGCGGCTCGCGCCCGACGCGTCGCCCGACAACGGTGACGCCGGTGGTGCGCGACGTGCCGGCGGCTTTGCGGAACACGGTGTTTGCGCGTTCGAGCCTGAACGGGATCGAGCCGACGCTGGTCTCGGGCTTCGGGCTGGTGGTGGGCTTGAACGGGACGGGCGGCGGCACGCTGGACGACCGCGTGGCGGCGACGATGGAACAGGTGATGGGTCAGCGCGGCGTGGGGCGCGGCTCCAGCGCGAGCGGGGCGATGCTGGACCCGATCAGCGGTCAGTCGAAGACGCCGCGGCAACTGCTGCGGGATCCGGACGTCGCGGTGGTGCTTGTGGAGGCGGTGATCCCGCCGGGGAGCCCGGACGGGTACACGTTCGACGTGTTCGTGCGCGCGCTGAACGCGACGAGCCTGGAGGGCGGCCGGTTGTGGACGACGGAGCTGCGCGTGGGCGGCGCGCAGACGTTCGGTGGGTATCAGACGCGGAAGCTGGCCGAGGCGAGCGGGCCGATCTTTATCAACCCGTTCGCGGAGCCGGGTCGCGAGGGCGACGGCGTGACGCGGACGGTGGGTCGGATCCTCGACGGGGGTGTGGTGACGGGCCCGATGGGGATCCAGCTGGTGCTGGATAATGCTTCGCCGACGGTGGCGCGGTCGATCGTGGACGCGGTGAACTCGCGTTTCCCGGAGCGTGCGGGGGATCGCGGCGCGACGGCCCGCGGGCGGAGTTCGCAGGACGTGGAGATCAACATTCCGAAGCGGTACAAGGACCGCCCGGAGGAGTTCCTGCAGATCCTGCGGTATCTGACGATCGACGGTCGTTTCGAGCCCGAGGCGTACGCGCAGCAATACGTGCGTCAGATCCGCTCGCTGCCGGCGCTGGCCGAGGAGTTGTCGTGGGCACTGGTGGGGCTTGGCGAGGCGGCGATCCCGTTCTGTCGGGAGTTGTACGACGAGGGCGAGCTGGTGCCGAAGCTGGCGGGGCTTCGCGCGGGGGCGTTGCTGGGTGATGCGCGCGCGGGTCGCCCGCTGGTGGAGCTGGCGAAGAACGCGCCGAGCGCGGTGCTTCGGGCGGAGGCGTTGAGTCTGCTGTCGCGCCTGGACGCGGGCCCGCAGGTGGATCAGTCGCTGCGTGCGATGATGCAGGAGAGCGCGGAGCTCTCGGTGCGTGTGGCGGCTTATGAGGCGAGTGCCGAGCGTGCGCAGCGTGCGCAGTTCAACCGTCTGCTGATGCGTGAGCGTTCTCGTCCGGACGGGGCGCGGAGCGTGCCGGTGGCGATGCTGGAGCGTTATTCGCGTGTGAGCCTGCCGGCGGGGACGATCCAGGGGGTGAGCCGGACGCCGGTGGGGGGTGCGTTCCTGCTGGATCGCGTGGAGGGCGGGGAGCCGCTGATCTACATCACGCAGCAGGGTGAGCCTCGGATCGTGCTGTTCGGTGGCTCGGCTCGTGTGGAGACGCCGACGATGGTGTCGGTGTGGGGTGATCGCCTGCTGCTGGTGAGCGAGCGGGCGAGCGACGATCGTCTGCGCGTGCGCCACCGCGACCCGCGGACACGCCAGGTGACGACGCACGAGGTGTCGGCGGATCTTGAGGAACTGGTGGATTTTCTCGCCCGCCGACCGACGCCGGAGGACCCGCGCCCGGGGCTCGGGATGACGTACGCCGAGGTGGTGGGCGTGCTGCACGCGATCCACCAGGTTGGGGCGACCAAAGCTGGGTTTGCGACCGAGCGGGACCGTCTGCTGGCGAACCTGTTCGAGGCGTCGCGCGGCGTGCTGGCGGAGGAGCGCCCGGAGACGGCGGCCGACACGGAACGACGGATCTTCAGCCCGGGCATGGACCCCGTGCTGGGCGGGACGTTCCGCCCCGGGGAGTCGGCGCCGGTGGAAGCCGAGCGCCGGCGATTGGTCGTGCCGATCCCGCCGAGGGATCCGAGCTCGCGCTGAGCGTGCGACGGCTCGGGACCGGGTTCGGGGCTGGGGCAGGCTGGGGCAGGGGTTTTGGGATTTGCGGGCACCGCCCGTGGCGTGAGGACGCGGCTTTGGTACCATATCTCGCGTTGGATGGCGTCGGCCCCGGTGGGCCGGTGTGCGCCGTCATGCCGTCAAGGATTCCGGCGGCGGGCGGCGAGGTGTTCGGGCGGCGGCGCGTGGCGCGGGCGACGCGGGACACGGAGGTCTCGACGGGATGCGTCTGAACAAGCTCACCCTCCACGGGTTCAAGTCCTTCGCCGACCGCACGGAGTTCACCTTCGACGACGCCGTCGTCGGCGTTGTGGGCCCCAACGGGTGCGGGAAGAGCAACATCGTTGACGCCGTCAAGTGGGTGCTCGGCGAGCGCTCCAGCAAGAGCCTCCGCGGGAAGGAGATGATCGACGTCATCTTCGCTGGCAGCGCCGGGCGCAGCCCCAGCGGGATGGCTTCGGTCACACTGACTTTTGACAACCCGATCGAGGACGACTCGGTCGAGATGGTCGAGCTCGATCTCGCGAGCGACGAGGACCCGGGGCTGGCGGGCGTGGAGGTCGCGCCCGAGGACATCGGGCACGCCGCGGCGGAACTGAGCGAGACCGCGCACGCGCCCGGCGGGGGCGATGCGCCGATGGCCCGTCGGCGGCGGCGCGGGCTCCCGATTGACGCCGACGAGGTTGAGGTGGAGCGCCGCCTGTACCGCGACGGGACCAGCCAGTACCTGATCAACGCTCGGCGCTGCCGGCTGAAGGACATCCGAAACCTGTTCCTGGACACCGGCATCGGGGCGGACGCGTACTCGATCATCGAGCAGGGCAAGGTCGACGCGATGCTGCTGGCGAGCCCGCTGGAGCGTCGCGCGATTTTTGAGGAAGCGGCCGGGATCGCGCGGTACCGTCAGCGCCGCGTCGAAGCCGCCCGCAAGCTGGAGAAGACCGAAACCAACCTCGTGCGCACGCGCGAGCAGCTCGAATCGACCGATCGGCGACTGCGCCTGGTCAAGGGGCAGGCAGCGAAAGCGCGACGGTTCAAGGAGCTCGATGAAGAACTGGGCGCGTGGCGGCTCGCGCTGGCGTTTGATCAGTATGACGAGCTGCGCCAGCGTCTGGACGGGCTGACGAGCCAGCTCCGCGGGCTCGAGGCGGATCGGCACGAGGCGGTCGAAGCGGTGACGGGGCTGGAATCGACCAAGCAGGAGGCCGAGCTGCGCCGGCACGAGCTCGCGGGCGATCACCGCCGAGCCGACGAGCAGCGCCTGGCGTCCAAGCACGCGCGGGAGCAGGCCGAGCAGCGACTGGAGATGTCCAAGCGCGCCCTCGCCGAGAGCGACGAGCAGCGAGCCGGCGACGAGCGGCGTTTGCACGAGCTGGACACGCGCGCGGGCGAGCTGCGGAGCGACGCCGAGGCGCAGCGGGAGTCGATCGCTGGCTTCGCGGAATCGCTCGCCGAGCGCGAGCGTGCGCTCGAGGCGGCGGCTGAGGCGCGGGCGGCGGTGCTGGAATCGCTCGCGGGTCTGGAAGCGCAGCGGAATGAGCACCGCTCGGCTTCATCACGGATCGACCGCGAGCGCGCGGAACTGGTTGCACGATCGCTCGCGGACGGGCGACGGGCCGAGCAGCTTGCTGAGCAGGCGGGGACGGTGGAATCCCGAGCCGCCGCGCGTGCGCAGGAACGCGACGCGGGCGAGCGCGAATTGGCGTCGGCCCGCGAGCGCGTCGCAGAGCTTGAGCGCGCGATCGCGAGCGCCGAGGCGCAGCTTGCCGAGGCGCAGGCTTCGCTGGAGTCGCGCTCGCGCGACCGTTCGGAGCGTTCGGGGCGCGTCGCGGAGCTGGAGCAGTCGGTCGCGAGGCTGGACAGTCGGCGTGCGACGCTCGCGGAGATGGTCGAGAGCCGAGCGGGGCTGGGCGAAGCCGTGCGCACGGTGCTGGAGTCGCGCGACGCGGGGCGCGGGTTCGCGCACGTGCTGGCGCCGCTCGCGGAGTTGATAGAGGCTGAGGGCGAAGGGGCGGGCGCAGTGGAAGCGGCGCTCGGTCCGGTGCTTCGCGGGCTGGTCGTGCGATCGCTGCGCGAGCTGCCTTCGGGTGAAGAACTGGCGGCGCTGCCGGGTCGCGTGCGGTTTGTGCCGCTGGAGACGGGTGAGGACGCGTCGCGTGCAGCTGCTTCGTTCGTCGACCCGCTGCTCCCGGGCAACCGCGTGACGCCGGTGCGAGCGTTGGTTCGGGCGGCTGCTGGGGAGACGTTCGAGCGCGTGGGCGTGCTGCTGGATCGTCTGCTGGCGCGGACGTACCTGGTGGAGGATCTGGACGCGGCTCAGTTGCTCGGCGCGGGCCCGCTCGCCGGTGCGCGGTTCGTGACGCGGGACGGGAGCGTGCTGGAGCCGGACGGTCGCGTCGAGGCCGGCCCGCCCGGTGCGGACGACGGCGAGGCGGCCGGCGTGCTGCAGCGGCGCAGCGAGCTTGGTTCGCTGGAGCAGGAACTCCGTGAGGCTTCGGATGCACTCGAACTCGAGCGTGCGGCTCTCGCGTCGGTCGATGCCGAGGCGGCGGCGCTGAGCGAGCGTCGCGGCGGCGTGCAGCGCGAGCTGGCCGAGGCGCAGCGCGCCCTCGCGGGCGAGCAGGCGAAGGCGGACCGTCTGTCGCGTGAGCTGGAGCGTGCGGCGCGGGACCTGTCGCAGTTCGGCGAGGAAGCCGAGCGCGTGCGCACGAAGATCGCGGAGCTGGAGCGCGATCGGGCGGAGCTGGACGCGCGGGCCGAGCGGCTCGTGGCGCTGCGGGACGAGCAGCAGGCGCTGGCTGACGAGCTGGCGGCGCAGGTCGATCGCGAGCGCCTCCGCGGCGAGGCGGCCGGGGAGCAGCAGACGGCCGTCCGCGTCGAGGTCGGGCGTCTGCACGAGCAGGTCGCGGGCGCGAAGCGCGAGCTGGTGCGTCTGGAGTCGGCGATCGAGCAGGCCGAGCGCGAGGCGCGGGAACTACGCGGGAAGCTGGACCGGTCGGCCGGTCGGCGTGCGGAGTTGGAATCGGCGATCGAGCAGGCCGAGCGGACGATCGCTGAGAGCAGCGAGCAGGAAGCGTCGCTGCGCGACGAGGCGGATCGGCTCGCGGGCGAGCTTGCCGAGGCCGAGTCGGTTGCGCAGGAGTTGGGCGCGGAGCTGCACGCGGCTCGCATGCAGGCGCAGCGCGTCGAGCGAGATTGGTCGAGCGTCGAGACCTCGCGCCGCGAGCTGGAAGTGCGGCGGGAGACGCTGGAGGATCGCACGTTCGAGGAGATCCGCGTGGATCTCTCGCGGGACTATTTCGAGTACCGCGCGCTGATGCGCGACGGCGAGGTCGCGCCGATCGACCGCGAAGCCGGGCAGGCGGAGGCCGACGCCCTGCGTCAGGAGATCCGCGCCCTCGGCAACGTCAACCTCGACGCGATCGACGAGGAACGGACCCTCGCCGGACGCAACGAAGAGCTCGCGGCTCAGGTCGCCGACCTTGACGAGGCCCGCGGACGCTTGCAGGAGCTGATCGAGCGCCTCGACAAGGTCAGCCGCGAACGCTTCGGCGAGGTGTTCGAGACGATCCGCGAAGAGTTCGGCGGGCCCAACGGGATGTTCCGCAAGCTCTTCGGCGGCGGGCGGGCCGAGGTCCGCCTGATGCCGCTGGTGAAAGAGATCGACGGGCAAAAGGTCGTGACCGACGAGACGGACCTGCTCGAGAGCGGCATCGAGGTGATCGCCAAGCCGCCGGGCAAGGAGCCGCGATCGATCAGCCAGCTCTCGGGCGGCGAGAAATCGATGACGGCTGTCGCGCTGCTGATGTCGATCTTCAAGAGCAAGCCGAGCTGCTTCTGCGTGCTCGACGAAGTAGACGCCGCGCTTGACGAGGCGAACACCGAGCGGTTCGCGAACGTCGTCCGCGCCTTCACCAGCTTCAGCCACTTCATCGTCATCACGCACCACAAGCGCACGATGCAGCACTGCGACCGTCTTTACGGCGTCACGATGCAGGAACGCGGCGTGTCGAAGCGCGTCAGCGTGCGGTTCGATCAGGTCGGTGCCGACGGGCAGATCCAGAACCCGGGCGATGCGAAAACCACGGAAAAATCAGAGCCCGAGGCGGTCAAGCCGAGCGGGAAGCTGCGTGCGGCGCTTGCGGGGATGCGCGAGAGCGGGGCGGTCGAAGTCGGGTAGGGCGATCCCCGCGGTGGCACAGGTTGGCGACCTGTGTCTCCACGCACGGCTTTTGCATCTGGTGCCATGGAGATGCTGAGCCGCCCGCTGCGGGTGGCGGAGCTTCTCCATGCGGTGATGCGGCCGGCTTCGGTGGGAGGGTGGGAAGGGGGCGAGCCCGGAAAAGCTCCGCCGCGGCGGCTGCGCGTTTCCGGGGCACCGGGGATGGTGAGGGCGTGTCTTGAGTGAGGTTTGCACCGGCGGGAGGCCTGTGCCACGGGGTGGTGCTACGCGAGCTCGGCTGCGCCGATGAGTTCGGCGATGGAGCCGGCGTTCTGCCTGCGCACCCATTTGTGCAGCCCGCGGGTGATTTTGAGTGGGGCGCGCGTGTCGGCGAAGAGGGCGGTGCCGACGGCGACGGCGGTGGCGCCGGCGAGGATGAACTCGGCGGCGTCTTCCCAGGTGAGCACGCCACCGAGGGCGACGATGGGGGTGTCGGTGGTCTTGGCGACGGTTCGGTAGACGTCGTGGACGAGCTTGACGATAACGGGGTGGATCGCGGGGCCGCTGAGCCCGCCGGTGCGGTTGGCCAGGCGGGGCTGGCGTGTGCGCACGTCGATCGCCATCGCGGGGATGGTGTTGGCGATGGTGAGCGCGTCGGCGCCGGGGCGGGCGTTCGGCCCGCTGTTTTCGGTTGCGCCGGGCGGGTCGATGCAGATGCGAGCCAGCTCGTGGAGCGCGGGCGAGCCGACGACGACGGGGCTGAGCTTGACCAGCAATCGGGACTGCGAGCAGACGGGCCGGATGGCGCGGATGAGCTCGGCGAGGGCGCGAGGATCGACGGCGAAGTCGGTCCCGCCGTGGACGTTGGGGCAAGAGACGTTGAGCTCGATTGCGCCGAGCGTGCCGAGCTCGTCGAGGCGGGCGGCGACGCGGACGTAGTCGTCGATCGAGAACCCGGCGACGCTCGCGATGATGGGGACGGGCAGGGTGGGGATGCGCGGGGCGATGTGCTCGCAGAACGCGTCGATGCCGGGGTTGGCGAGCCCGATCGCGTTGAGCATGCCGGCGCGGGCGGGGATCATGCGCCAGGTCTGGTTGCCCTCACGCGGCTGGGCGGTGAGGCTCTTGGTGGTAATCGCGCCGAGGGCTTCGAGTGGGAGGACGTCGTCGGCTTCATCGAGCACGCCGGCGGTGCCCGCGCCGAGGATCACGGGGCTTCGGAGCCTGAGCCCGGCAAGGTCGGTCGCGAGCGCGGGATCGAGGCTCGTCGTGGGCACGAGGGATGGTACGCGCGAGGAGTAGATCGCACGGGCGTGACGCGCGTGCCGTGGGGGTGAGGTGCGGGAGGTGGTGGGGGGAGATGATGCGCGATCAGCGTCGCCAGGGGCGTTCGAGTCTTCGGGGCCAGTGATCGACGGGCGGATCGCCCATCTGGGCGCCTTCGCGCGGGCGGATGTGGCTGAAGAGGGTGTCCTGGTCCTTGTCGTAGACGAGGCGTCCGTTCACGATCGCGTACTCGACGCTGCCGGTGTAGCGGAGCAGGGGTTCGCTCGTGATGATGAGGTCGGCGTCCTTGCCGGGCTCGATGGAGCCGAGTCGGTGGTCGAGCCCGAGGATCCGGGCGGCGTCGATGGTGATCGCTCGGACGGCGGCGTCCTCTGGCAGCCCGCCTCGGACGGCAAAGCCCGCTTCAAGGTTGAGGTTGAGCAGGTCGCGCCCGGTGATGCCGCCGGTGCCGATGCCGCCGCTGGGAGGGACGATGCCGATGCGCACGCCGTGCTGATGGAGGACGGCGGGGTTCTCGATGCTGGAGCCGGTGGGGCGGTTGAGGCGGGTGTTGGCGGGGACGCGGTTGCGCGCGTTGAGGATGACGCGGGCGTTGGCGCGGGCGAGGTGGGGCGCGACGGTCCAGGCTTCGCGGGCGCCCTCGATGACGAGCTCGAAGCCGAAGGTCTCGGCGAGTGATGACAGCTCGATCAGGTCCTGCGCGGTCTGGGCGCGGGCGAGGGCGGCTTTCTCGCCGCGGATCAGCGGGACGAGGCGCGCGTTGCGTCCGCGGAGCGCGGATTTGTCCGGCGGGGTCTCGTCGAGGCTCGGGTTGCGGGCCTTTCGCCGGTCGTAGGCCTCCTTGTCGCGGAGGTAGTTGCGGATCGCTTCGAGCGATTCGCGGAGGCGTTTGCGGTTCTGCGGGTTGCTGGTGCTGTAGCTGATGTCGATGAAGATGTTGTCGGCGACGAGGTGATCCTCAAGCGAGCCGAGCGTGAGCTTGGCGGCGTTGTTGTTCTCGAAGACGG
>Ga0213836_100595_pt1 | contig 28389 bp, 22 predicted proteins | sample SWPATP03_FD_160578 | JGI IMG/M metagenome (GOLD analysis project Ga0213836, IMG submission 160578) | Coastal seawater microbial communities from Marineland, Florida, United States - SWPA TP0 #3 | ecosystem: Environmental > Aquatic > Marine > Coastal | place: USA: Florida | collected 2016-08-05
GGAGGCGCCGGCCGTGCTCACGGATGCCGTGCGTCGCGCGATCGACACGGACCGCGTCGACGCGGGCGGGTGGAGCCTCGACCTCTACGGCGGCGTCGGCCTCTTCGCGGCCACCGTCGCGGAGGCGCTGGGGGAGCGCACGCGCATCACGAGCGTCGAGGCCGACGAGGTCGCGACCGATCACGCGAGCGAGAACCTCGCGGAGTGGCTCGGCGCGAGCGCCGAGACCGGCAAGGTCGACCGCTGGCTGCGCGAGCTCGGCCAGCGCGCGAGCCGCGCCGAGCGCGAGCGCCTGTCGCGCGGGCTCATCGTGCTCGACCCGCCGCGCGCCGGTGCCGGCCGCGAGGTCATCGAGCAGGTCGTCGGCCTCGAGCCCGGCCAGATCGTCTACGTCGCGTGCGACCCGGTCGCGCTCGCGCGCGACGCGAAGCTGCTCGGCGAGGCCGGCTGGCAGGTCGAGTCGCTCGAGGCGTTCGACCTGTTCCCGCACACCCACCACGTCGAGGCGGTGGCGTCCTTCCGCCGCTAGAGCCCCGCCACCCCGGACCGCCGCCCGGCTCGAGGCGCACGACGCAAGCCCTCGAGCGCATGCTCGCGACGGAGCCGGGACTGCTGCGCCGGGTGGCGCTGATCGAGCCGGCGGGGCTTGCGTTGTGCGCTGTGGCCCGAGCTGAGCGGCCGAGGGGGAGCGGCGCGCTGCCTCAGCTCGCCTTCGTGACGCCGCCCGCGGCGCGCGCCACGAGGTGGGCGACGCCGGGGATCGCGGCAGCGCGCCACATCGCGCGGTTGCCCTCGAGCTCGATGCGCGTGTGCGGGGCGAACGTCGCCTGCACGCGTCGGCCCCGCGCCTGCTCGCGCTCGACGATCGGCCGCCAGTCGCGCTCGTAGGCCGTGAGCCCCGCGGTCACGTCGCTCGGATGCCGCGCCCACGCGAGCTCCTCCGCGAGCCGCTCCGCGCCGGCGATCGCGAGCGAGGCGCCCTGGCCGGCCACGAGCGAGACGGCCGCGCACGCGTCGCCGAGCAGCACCACGCGCCCCCGCACCCACGGCTCGACGACCGTCTGCGCGACGTGGTCGACGTAGGGCTCGCGGATGCCGCGCACCGCGCGCCGGCCGAGCGCGCCCATCCCGGCGATCGACGCGCGCGCCTGCGCGGGCGCCACGCCCCGCAGCACGGCGAAGCCGGTCACGCCGGACGCGCCGAGCGGCGCCATCACGAGCTGCCGGTCGAGCTCGACCTGCATCGCGACCCGGCCGCCCAGGTCGGCGGAGAGCTCGGCGTCCTCGCCGATCCACGCGACCGCGAGCAGGTCGCCGAGCGGCCGCACGAACTGCTCGTGCGGCCCCCACAGCAGCCGGCGCACCCGCGAGCCGACCCCGTCGGCGCCGACGAGCACGTCGGCCTCGAGCCGCTCGCCGTCGGAGAGCAGCACCTGCACGCGGGTGCCGTCGTCGTGCGCGGTCTCGATCTGCGCGCCCCAGCGCATCCGCACGCCCTCGGGCAGCGACGCCTGCAGCGCCTCGACGATCTGCGGGCGCAGGATGGTGAGGTAGCGCCCCGCGACCGCCTGCTCGACGACCGACATCGGCAGCCTGCCGCGCACGCGGCCGGCGGCGTCGACCGACCGCAGCTCGCCGTACCACTCGGCGCGAGCGCGGAGCGCGGGCAGCAGCCCGAGCCGCTCCGCCGCCGCGAAGCCCTGCCCGAAGAAGTCGATGAGGTAGCCGGATGCGCGCGGCGCGCGGGCGCGCTCGACGACGTCGACGGTCCACCCGTCGAGCGCCAGCCTGCCCGCCAGCGCGAGCCCGGCGACACCGGCGCCGGAGACGATCGCGTGCATGTGCGCACGCTAGCGCGCGCGGCTCTCACCGGGCAGGGAATCGGCCGCCGCTGCCGCCCCCGGTAGGATGGCTCCTCGGCGCGCGCTCGCGCCGACGCATCCCATCACCGGACACCAAGGGGCCATGGCAGCGCAGTCGAAGGATCGCAGGCTCGACATCCAGGGTCTCCGCGCCATCGCCTCCCTGCTCGTCGCGAGCTACCACATCTGGTTCGGCAACGTCTCCGGCGGCGTCGACGTCTTCTTCGCGATCGGCGGCTACCTGCTCGCCATGAGCCTCATGCGCGAGCTCGAGCGCACCGGCGGCGTGCACGTGCCGAGGACGCTTTGGCGCACCGCGCAGCGGCTGTTCCCGATGGCGGTCATCGTGCTCGTCGTCGTCGGCACGATCGCGCTCGTGTTCTCCGGCCCGCTCGGCATCGACCGCGTGATGACCGACATCCTCGCCTCCGCCACCTACTGGGAGAACTGGCGGCTCGCGGCCGACGCGACCGACTACGTCGCCGCCGGTCACGACAAGTCGGCGTTCCAGCACTTCTGGGCGATGGGGGCGCAGGGCCAGTTCACGGCGATGTGCATCATCGCGGCCGGCCTGTTCGCGCTCGTGGCGAAGGCGACGCGGATGCGCGACGCGCGCCTGTGGTTCGGCGTCGTCCTCGGCGCGGCCGCCGTCGCGTCGTTCGTGTTCGCGCTCGTGCAGCTGTCGATCGACCCGGTCCCGACCTACTACGACACCTTCGCGCGCATGTGGGAGCTCGCGCTCGGCGGCTTCGCCGCGCTCGTCGTCACGCGCATCCCGCTGCACCGCGTCGCCCGCATCCTCATGGGCGTCGTCGGCCTCGCGCTCGTGCTCACCGCCGGCCTGCTGCCGCCCGAGTGGCAGCAGCCCGGCTGGGTCACGCTCTGGCCGGTCGCGGGCGCGCTTCTCATCCTGCTCGCCGGCGAGGGCGACCAGGGCGCGCCGGTGACGCGGCTGCTGCGCCTCAAGCCGCTCGTCTGGCTCGGTGGCATCTCCTACGGGCTCTACCTCTGGCACTGGCCGGTGCTCAAGGGCTTCATCGCCTTCTTCCCGACCGCCGGGGTCGAGATCGACGCGCTGGAGGGCGCCGCCATCCTCGCGCTGTCGATCGGGCTCTCGTACGGCTCCTACCGCCTCATCGCGCTGCTGCACCGCCCGACCCGGCGCCGCGTCGAGGCGGCGGCACCCACGGCGGGGCCGGCGCGCGGCCGACCGCTGCTCGCGTACGCGCTGCCGGTCGTCGCCGCGCTCAGCGCCGTCGGCATCGTCATCGCGCCCGTCGTGCAGCGCGCGGCGGTCGCCGAGGCGGCGGCGACGAATCCGGTCGCGGCCGACGACGACGAGCTCGCCCGCTGGATCGCGGAGGCCGTGGCGACCCCGTCGGCGCCCTCGCCCGGTGCCGTCGTCGGCGAGGACGGCCGCTCGGCCGAGTGGCTCGTCGACGACTGCCTCACCGTCGGCCCCGACCAGCAGGCGCAATGCCGCTTCGACGACTCCGAGAGCGACCGCGAGGTCTGGATCGTCGGCGACTCGCAGGCCGTCACCTGGTCGCCCGCGGTGCGCGGCGCGCTCGGCGGCTCCGCCGACGTGCAGCTGCTCGGCCGCGAGATGTGCCCGTTCTCGAGCGGGCCGGCCGTGGAGCAGCAGATCGGCGGCTTCACGCGCGTGTGCGACGCGCACGCGCGCACCGTCCTCGAGCTCGCCGCGGAGCGGCTCCCCGAGCTCGTCATCATCAGCTACGGCGCCTGGTGGGTCGGCGAGGGCTACGAGGACCGCGCCGCAGACACGGGCGAGCAGCTCGCGGCGGGCACGCTCGCGTACGCCGAGCAGCTGCAGGCGCTCGGCGTCCGCACGCTCTGGCTCGACAGCCCGCCGCCCGGCCCCGAGCCGGCTGCCTGCATCGAGGCGCACGCCGCCGGCACGTCGCTCGACGCCTGTGCGATCACGCTGCAGGACGCGCAGATCGCGCGCCACGAGACGCTCGACGCAGGCCTCGAGGCAGGCGGGGTCGACGTCGTCGACACGCTCGGCTGGTTCTGCGACCTCGACACCGGCACCTGCCCGAGCATCGTGCAGGGCGTGCCGACGTGGGTCGACCGCACCCACATGGGTGCCGCGGCGTCGACGATGCGCCAGCAGGTCGTCGCGGACGCGATCGCGCCGCTGCTGCAGGACTAGCGCAGCAGGTCGAGCAGCGCGCGCTCGCGCGAGCCGGTGAGCCCGATGGTCGCGCCCGCCTCGAAGCGCGCGAAGACCTCCGGGTCGATGTAGCTCGCCCGCGCGACCGACGGGGTGTTGCCGAGCGCCTGCGACACCTCGACGACCGCGGCGCGCACCGCGCGCGCCCTGGCGGTCTTCGTGCCGATGTCGCGGGCGCGGGCGAGTGCGACGGCGGCGACGATCGTGCCGTGCAGGGTGCGGAAGTCCTTCGCCGTGAACTCGCCGCCGGTCGCCTCGCGCACCGCGTCGTTGAGGTCGACGTCGCGGAGCGGATGCATGCCGTCGGCGTCGCGGAAGGCGAGCAGGCGGGACGTGCGGGAGCGCCCCGCCATGAACTCCTCCACGCAGCGCGCGAGCGCCGGGTCCTCGATCGTGACGTCGAAGCGCTGCCCCGACTTCGCCGGGAAGCGCAGCCGCACCGAGTCGTCCGTGACGGTCGCGTGCCGGCACAGCAGCGTCATGAGGCCGCGCGACCCGCGCTCCTCGGCGTAGGTGTCGCCGCCCGCGCGGATCGCCACGGTGTCGAGCATGCGCAGCGCGGCCGCGAGCACGCGCTCGCGCGGGAGTCCTTCGCGCTCGAGGTCCAGCGTGACCCGCCGTCGCATCGCCGGCAGCGACTCTGCGAGGCTGAGGGCGCGCTCGTGCTTCGCGCGGTCCCGGCGCTCGCGCCAGTGCGGGTGGTAGCGGTACTGCGTGCGACCGGCGTCGTCGACGCCGATCGCCTGGATGTGCGCGAGCGGGTCGGCGGCGATCCAGACGTCCTTCCAGGCGGGCGGCACCGCGAGCGACTCGGCGCGCTCGCGCTCCTCGCGCGAGACCGGCCGCCCGTCGTCGTGCCGGTACGACCAGCCGCGACCCGACCTGCGCCGCCGGATGCCGGCATCCGATCGCGGACGTGCCTTTCGCAGCCTCACCATGGGGGCGATGCTAGCCGCGGCGTGCCGGGAGGCCGCCTGGGTCGCCGGGTGGCGTGCGACGTGCGTCGGTGCTCAGCGGCGCGCGCCGCGCCCGGTGTCGGTGCGAGCCCGCGACTGCCACTCGCTCTCGGTGTCGAGGACGCGCCGGTGCTTCGTCTCGGCCCACTCCTCGGCCATGCCGAGCAGCACGGCCTCGACCGCCGCGCGCTCCTCGTCCGTGGGCGAGCCGCCCACCACGGTCATGATGGGCTCGGATGCGTCCGCGTCGCTCACAGCGGGATGTTCCCGTGCTTCTTCTCGGGGCGCTGCACGCGCTTCGTGCGCAGCGCGCGGAAGGCGCGCGTGATCATGACGCGCGTCTCGGCGGGCTCGATGATCCCGTCGAGCTCGCCGCGCTCGGCGGCGAGGAACGGCGAGGCGACGTTGTAGGTGTACTCGCTCGCGAGGCGCTTCCGCACCTCCGCCACGTCGTGGCCCGCGGCCTCGGCGTCGCGGATCTCGTTGCGGTAGAGGATGTTCACCGCGCCCTGACCGCCCATCACCGCGATCTCGGCCGACGGCCACGCCACGTTGATGTCGGCGCCGAGCTGCTTCGAGCCCATGACGATGTAGGCGCCGCCGTAGGCCTTCCGCGTGATGACGGTCACCATCGGCACGGTCGCCTCGGCGTAGGCGTAGAGCAGCTTCGCACCGCGGCGGATGACGCCCGACCACTCCTGGTCGGTGCCGGGCAGGTAGCCGGGCACGTCGACGACGGTGAGGATCGGGATCGAGAACGAGTCGCAGAAGCGCACGAAGCGCGCTGCCTTCTCGCCCGCCTCGATGTTGAGCGTGCCCGCCATCTGCTTCGGCTGGTTCGCGATCACGCCGATCGTCCGGCCCTCGAGGCGGCCGAAGCCGATCACGATGTTCGGTGCGTACAGCGGCTGCACCTCGAGGAACTCGCGGTCGTCCATGAGCGTCTCGATGATGCCCAGCACGTCGTAGGGCTGGTTCGGCGAGTCGGGGATGATCGTGTTGAGGCGGCGGTCGCTGTCGTTGACGACGCGCTCCGCCGCGTGGTCGTAGGCGGGCACCTCCGACTGGTTGTTGTCGGGCAGGTAGGCCAGCAGCGCGCGCACGTAGTCGAGGGCGTCGTCCTCGTCGGCAGCGAGGTAGTGGCTCACGCCCGACACCGTGTTGTGGGTGCGGCCGCCGCCGAGCTCCTCGAAGCCGACCTCCTCGCCCGTGACCGTCTTGATGACGTCGGGGCCGGTCACGAACATGTGGCTCGACTTGTCGACCATGATCACGAAGTCGGTGAGCGCGGGGGAGTACACGGCGCCGCCGGCCGCCGGGCCCATCACGATCGAGATCTGCGGGATCACGCCCGACGCGGCGGTGTTGCGCTTGAAGATCTCGCCGTACTTGCCGAGCGCGACCACGCCCTCCTGGATGCGCGCGCCGCCGGAGTCGAGCATGCCGACGATGGGCACGCCCACCTTCATCGCGTAGTCCTGGATCTTGATGATCTTCTCGCCCGCGACCTCGCCGAGCGAGCCGCCGAAGGTCGTGAAGTCCTGGGCGTAGACCGCCACGCGCCGACCGTGGACGGTGCCGATGCCCGTCACCACCGCGTCGCCGTAGGGGCGGTTGCCCTCCATGCCGAACGCCGTGGTGCGGTGCCGCACGTAGGCGTCGAACTCGACGAACGAGCCCTTGTCGACGAACTGCTCGATGCGCTCGCGGGCGGTCTTCTTGCCCTTCGCGCCCTGCCGCTGCTTGGCCTTCGCCTCCTTGTCGGTCACCGCCTCGCGGTGCCGCAGGCGGAGGTCGTCGATCCGCTCGGCCGTCGTCGACATGGGCGCAGCAGCAGTGGTCTCGTCGGTCACGGATGCCACTCTAGACGGCGCCCCACGCCCGGCCTTTGTGGACTCCCACAGCGTCCTGCCGTGCTCCGGTGGTGATCCTCTCCATCTGCGGCCGCCGCGAGGCGCCTCTCGTCCTAGGCTGGAGCCATGCTCTTCCCAGGCGCGTCGAGTGCCGGCACGGTCATCGAGCTCGGCACGGTCGGCTCGACCTTCGACGCCGTCGACGAGCGCGCCGAGCACCTCACGACCTGGGCGACCCTCGACCAGCGGGCCGGCCGCGGCCGCCTCGGCCGCGAGTGGGTCTCGCCCGCCGGCAAGTGCCTCGCGGCGACCGTGCTCGTGCGGACGAAGCGGCTGAGCGAGGATGCGATCGGCTGGCTGCCGCTCGCCGCGGGCCTCGCGCTCGCCGACGCGCTCGACCCGCTCGTCGCCGACCGCGCATCCCTGAAGTGGCCGAACGACGTGCTCGTCGAGGGCAGGAAGGTCGCCGGCATCCTGTGCGAGCGCCGCAGGACCGGCGTCGCGGTCGGCTTCGGGGTCAACCTCACGCTCAGCGCTGCGGAGCTGCCGACGGCGCAGGCGACCTCGCTCACGCTCGAGGGCGCCGACGGCTCCGCGCCCGTGCTCGCCGACGCGATCCTGTGCGGGGTGCTGCGCTCGCTCGGCGGGCTGCTGCCCGCGCTCGGCACCGAGGCGCTGCGCGCGGCGGTCGCCGCCAACCTCAGCACGATCGGCCGCGACGTGCGCGTCGCGCTGCCCGCCGGCGAGCTCGTCGGCCGCGCCGTCGGCCTCGGCCCGTACGGCGAGCTGCAGGTCGACACCGACGACAGGATCGTCGACGTGCGGGCGGGCGACGTCGTGCACGTGCGCTGATGCGAGATGATCGTCCCGTGTCGACCGGCGAGGAGCGCGTGATCGCGCGCATGCGACCGCACGCGCGCGTGCTCATCGTGCCCGTGCTCGTGCTGTGGGGCTGCGCCGGCCTCGTCGCGCTCCTGCTCGACCGGGTCGACTGGCCGCTCTGGAACGTCGCCGTGCTGACCGTCGCCGGGCTCGTGACCGGGCTGCTCACGCTCGTGCCCACGCTCGCGTGGCTCTCGCGCGCGTTCGTCTTCACCACCGAGCGGGTCATCATCCGCGGCAGCTTCGGCGGCACGCGGCGCGAGACGATGCTCTCCCGCGTGCACGACGTCACGGTGCGCCGCCGCGGCCTGCAGGCGCTCTTCGGCGCCGGCGACGTGCTGCTGTCGACGGGCGGCGACCGCGCCGTCATCCTCGCCGACGTGCCGAGCGCATCCCTCGTGCAGCGCATGCTGTCCGAGCAGCTCGGTGCCCGCGGCATCGTCGTCCCCGACGCCGGCGACGGCGCCACCACCATCGCGCGCGGCTGACGCGCCGGCTACGAAGGAGCTCCATGAGGATCGCCGTGATCGGATGCGGCCGCGCCGCGATGCACGCCGCAGCGGATGCGGGGCGGGCGGCATGATCGTCGGCGTGGTGGGCGGGGGGCAGCTCGCCCGCATGATGATCCCCGCGGCCCTCGAGCTCGGCATCGAGCTGCGCGTGCTCGCGGAGGCCGAGGGCATGTCGGCGGCGCTCGCGGCGACGGCCGTCGGCGACTACCGCGACGTCGACGCGGTGCTCGCGTTCGCCGCCGAGGTCGACGTCGTGACCTTCGACCACGAGCACGTGCCGCAGGAGGTGCTGCGCGCGCTCGTCGACGCGGGGCACGCGGTGCATCCGGGCCCGGACGCGCTGCGCTTCGCGCAGGACAAGCGGGCGATGCGGCAGCGCATGGCCGAGCTCGGCGCGCCGCAGCCCGACTGGGCGCCGGTCGACGGCGCGGAGGACCTTGAGCGCTTCCTCGCGGACCACGGCGGCGTCGGCGTCGTGAAGACGGCCACCGGCGGCTACGACGGCAAGGGCGTGCGCGTCGTGCGCGACGCGGCGGAGGCGGCCGACTGGCTCGCCGGTGCCGCCGCCGGCGGGCCGCAGCTGCTCGTCGAGGAGCTCGTGCCCTTCCGGCGCGAGCTCGCGCAGCTCGTCGCGCGCCGCCCCTCGGGCGACGCGGTCGTGTGGCCGCTCGTGCAGACGGTGCAGCGCGACTCGATCTGCGCCGAGGTGCTCGCGCCGGCGCCGCACGCGTCGCGGATCCAGCCGCTCGTCGACGACATCGCGCGCTCGATCGCTGAGGGGCTCCAGGTCACCGGCGTGCTCGCGGTCGAGATGTTCGAGACCGACGACGGCCGCGTGCTCGTGAACGAGCTCGCGATGCGCCCGCACAACTCCGGCCACTGGACGATCGACGGCTCGGTGACGAGCCAGTTCGAGCAGCACCTGCGCGCGGTGCTCGACCTGCCGCTCGGCTCGACGGCGATCCTCGCGCCGGCCAGCGTGATGATCAACGTGATCGGCGGTCCCGCCTCCGGTGCGATGGCCGATCGCTACGCGTCGGCGCTCGCCTCGCACCCGGACGTGAAGGTCCACTCCTACGCGAAGGCGACGCGCCCCGGCCGCAAGGTGGGCCACGTCACGGCGATCGGCGACGACATGGACGAGGTCGCCTACCGCGCCCGAGCGGCGGCAGCCCACTTCGACGCCTGACCCGCCCGCCCGCACCTGCTGGAGCCGGCGCCACCGCGGGTGGCTCCGCTTGCGAGGGGTGGGGCTGCCCGCGCGGGGTGGGCCTGCTGCGCCACCCCTCGCGGGTGCGGGCACCTGTCGGCTCGCGTTCCGGATGGGCGAGGCGGGGCGCGGCGGCGAGGCGTCGGAGGGAGGGTGCTGGCGCGCGTACCCTTGACGCCATGCCTGCGCAGGTCAGCATCATCATGGGATCGGACTCCGACTGGCGGGTCATGGAGGCGGCGAAGGTCGCGCTCGATGAGCTCGGCGTCGCCTCCGAGGTCGACGTCGTGTCCGCGCACCGGACCCCGCAGAAGATGGTCGACTTCGCCCGCGGCGCGGCCGATCGCGGCGTGCGCGTCATCATCGCCGGCGCCGGCGGGGCCGCGCACCTGCCCGGGATGGTCGCGTCGATGACGCGCCTCCCCGTCATCGGCGTGCCGGTCCCGCTCGACCGGCTCGACGGCCTCGACAGCCTGCTCTCGATCGTGCAGATGCCCGCGGGCATCCCGGTCGCCACCGTCTCGATCGGCGGCGGCCGCAACGCCGGCATCCTCGCTGCGCGCATCCTCGGCTCGAGCGACCCCGCCGTCGCGGAGCGCCTCGACGCCTTCGCGGCCGACCTCGAGCAGCAGGTCGACGCCAAGGCGCAGGCGCTCCGCGACCGCGTGGACGCGGGCGCATGACGCTGCTGGAGACCGGCACACCGATCCGCCACCCGGCGGTCGAGCGCCCCGAGGTCATGCAGCGTCGCGGCTGGTGGCTCGTGGGTGTCGGCTTCCTGCTGCCCGGCAGCGCCCAGGTGCTCGCCGGCAGCCGCCGCCTCGGCCGCTTCGGCATCGGCGCGAGCATCGTGCTGCTCGTGCTGCTGCTCGTCGCCGCGATCGGATGGTTCGCCTGGCGCAGCGCGCTGCTCACCGTCGTCGCGAACTCGATCGGGCTGCTCGTCGTCGAGGCGCTGCTCATCGGCTACGCGATCCTCTGGCTCGTGCTCGGCTTCGACACGCTGCGGCTCGCGCGGCTGCCGAAGGTCGCGGGCGGCGCCCGCGCGGGCATCGCCGCGCTGTCGATCATCGCGACGATCGCGCCCGCGGCGCTCGCCGGCTACGGCGCGACGATCGTCGACGCCTCCCGCGGCCTCGTCTCCGACCTGTTCGACTTCGCCCGGCCCGCGGTCGAGCCGGTCGACGGCCGCTTCACCTTCCTGCTGCTCGGCGGAGACGCGGGCGACGACCGGCAGGGCCTCCGCGCCGACTCGATGACGGTCGTGACCGTCAACGCCGAGACCGGCGCCGCGACGATGATCGGCGTGCCGCGCAACCTGCGCAACGCGCCCTTCTCGGAGGGCTCGCCGATGTGGGGGCCGTATCCGAACGGCTTCGACTGCGAGTCGAGCGACTGCTACCTCAACGGCACCTACACCTACGGCGAGGCGAATCCCGAGCTCTACCCGGACGCGCTCGCGAACGGCTCGAGCCCGGGCATCGAGGCGACCCGCGACGCGGTCGAAGGGGTCACGGGCCTCGAGCTGCAGTTCTTCGTGCTCGTCGACATGCAGGGATTCGCGGATCTGGTGGATGCGCTCGGCGGCGTCGAGCTCGAGGTCACGGACCGCGTGCCGATCGCGATCGAGGGCGGGCCGGTCGAGGAGTGGATCGAGCCGGGCGTGCAGCGCATGGACGGCTACCACGCGCTCTGGTACGCCCGCAGCCGCGCCGGCTCCTCCGACTACGCGCGCATGGAGCGCCAGCGGCAGGTGCAGGAGGCGGTGATCTCGCAGTTCACCCCCGAGACGCTGCTGACGAAGTACTCACAGCTCTCCGCCGCGGGCCAGGACATGGTGCAGACCGACGTGCCGCAGTCGATGATCGGCTCGCTCTCGGAGCTCGCGCTGCAGACGCGGCAGCTGCCCATCACGAACCTCGAGCTCGTGCCGGACTCCGGCGTCGACACCGGCGATCCGGACTTCGACCAGATCCACGCGATGGTGCAGGCGTCGCTCGCGGAGGCCGACGCGATCGTGCCGCCGACCGGGACGCCCCAGCCCTAGGAGCGCGCGCGGCCGTCAGTCGCCGCGCTGCTCGAGCAGGTCGCGGGCGACGTCGATCGCGCCGCGCGAGTAGCGCCCGTAGCGCCCGGCCGCGACACCGCGCAGCACGCCGGGCAGCCGCAGCAGCCGGGGGCGGGGGAGCGCGGCGCGGTCGCGCTCGTGGCGCGCCTTCTCGACGAGCGCCTCGAGGACGGCGCCGCTCGCCAGCCCGCGACGGGTCGCCTCGGTCGCGAGCGACGTCGCCCGCTGGGCCTTCAGCGCGTGCTTGCCGGAGTCGGCCTCGAGCACCCGCCGCAGCTTGTCGGCGGCCCCGAGCCGGCGCACGCCGATCTGGTTGCCGCCGTGCTGCCGGTAGTCGATCGTCTGCTCGGGCACGAACCGCACGCCGCCGCCGAGCGCGGCGCACATCGCGAGCCACTCGTCGTGGATCCAGCCGGCGGGGATGGGGAGCGCCGCCATCGCCGCGTCGCGCCGCACGATCGCGGTGGCGCCCGTGACGAGGTTGCGCCGCAGGAGCGCCTGGACCGCGCGCCCGTCGGCCATGGCCGCGCGCTCCCACGCGCTCATCTCGAGCGAGTCCGCGAGCGTCGCGCCGAGCGGGGCGCCGTCGGCGTCGACGAGCCGCGCATCCGAGTGCACGAGCGCCACGCCGTCGAGGTGCGGCAGCAGCCGCTCGAGCCGGTCGGGGTGCCACACGTCATCCTGGTCCGAGAGCGCCACGACGTCGCCGGTGGTCGCGGCGATCGCATCCGCGAAGTTGCCGGCGACCCCGAGCGCGACCGCGTGGTGCCGGATGCGGATCGGCACGTCCGTCTCCGCGGCGAGCGCCCGCACGATGTCGGGCGTGCGGTCGGTGGACGCGTCGTCGCCGACGACGATCTCGGCGACCGGCACCGTCTGCGCCAGGATGCTGCGCAGCTGCTCCTCGATCCAGCGCTCGCCCTGGTGCGTGCAGAGGGCGACCGAGACGCGCACGGTCACAGCTCCGCGTGCAGCCGCCACACCTGCTGGGCGGCGGCCTCCCACGTGAAGGCCCGCGCGCGGTCCATCGCGTGCATCGCGAGCCGCTCGCGCTCCGCGTCGTCCGCGAGCAGCCGCCCGAGCGCCGCGGCGAGCTCGTGCGGGCCGCCCTCGACCGGCACGCTCGCGTCGCCGGCGATCTCCTGCAGCGAGCGGTTGGCGGGATGCACGGTGGCCGTGCCGAGCGCGGCGGCGTCGAGCAGGCTGAGGCCGAGCGCGTCGAGCTCGGAGACGTGCAGGTGCGCGAGCGCGCGGTGGTGCGCGATCGCGAGCTGCGTCGCGTCGAGGTCGCCGAGCATCACGAGCCGCCCGGGCGGGAGCCCCGCCTCGACGGCCATCGCGGCGAGCGTCGACTCGCCCCACTGGACGGGCCCCGCCACCACGACCCGCACATCCGGCATCGACGAGCTCGCGACGGTCTCGATGAGCGCCTCCGCCTGCCCGCGCGCGCCGGGCGCGGTCATCGCGAGCACGTAATCGTCGGGCAGCGTCAGGGTGCTCGAGGCGCCCCGGTCGGCGGGCAGCGACTGCGCGACGACGGGTGCGGGGTGCACGACGCGCACCCGGTCACCGAGGTCGTGCAGCAGCTGCAGGTCCTCGGCGACGGCGGTCGACGGCACGACGATCCCGTCGGCGCGGCGGAGCGCCCGCCGCAGCGCGCGGTCGAACCAGCGCTGCTTGCGCTCGGAGCGGTCGGAGAGCGGGTGCAGGCCGTGCACCGTGACGGTCACCTGGTCGCCCGGCTCGGGCTCGCGCACCAGCGGCGCCAGCAGGCTCGTCGAGTGCACGAGGCCGCGCACCGGCAGCGTCGTGAGGGAGTGGAGCCACGCCTGCCGCAGCTCGCGCGCGGGCATGGCGGTCTGCCGCAGCTCGCCGACGCCGGGGAGCAGCTCGCGGATGCGCTGCTCGCGGCCGTCGCTCACCTTGGCCGACATCGCGGCGACGTCGAAGCCCGACGGCGCGGTCGTGGCGAGCGCGTGCGCGAGGGCGGCGGCATAGCGGCCGACGGTCGTGGGGCTGCGCTCGCCGACCTCGTCGAGCACCACCGTGAGGCGGCCGTTCACAGCGCCGCCCGCTCCTTGAGCGGCTCCCACCAGCTGCGGTGGTCGCGGTACCACTGCACGACGTCGGCGATGCCCTGCTCGAACGGCACCTGCGGCGCGTAGCCCAGCTCGTCGGCGATCTTCGTCGCGTCGACCGCGTAGCGGCGGTCGTGGCCCTTGCGGTCGACCGCGGGCTCGACGGCCGACCAGTCGCGCCCGGTCGCCTCGAGCAGCAGCTCGGTGAGGCGGCGATTCGTCAGCTCGGTGCCGCCGCCGATGTTGTAGACCTCGCCCGGGCGTCCGCCGGTGAGCACGAGCGCGATGCCGCGGCAGTGGTCGTCGACGTGCAGCCAGTCGCGCACGTGCTCGCCGTCGCCGTAGAGCGGCACGCCGAGGCCGTCGATGAGGTTCGTGACGAAGAGCGGCACGAGCTTCTCGGGGAAGTGGAAGGGCCCGTAGTTGTTCGAGCAGCGCGTGATGCGCACGTCGAGGCCGTGCGTGCGGTGGTACGAGCGGGCCAGCAGGTCGCTGCCGGCCTTCGACGCCGAGTAGGGGCTGTTCGGCTCGAGCGGGCTCTGCTCGGTCCACTCGCCCTCGTCGATCGAGCCGTAGACCTCGTCGGTCGAGACGTGGATGAAGCGCCGCACGTCGTGCCGCAGGGCCGCGTCGAGCAGCCGCTGGGTGCCCACGACGTTCGTCTCGACGAAGATCGACGCGTCGCGCACCGATCGGTCGACGTGGCTCTCGGCCGCGAGGTGCACGACGGCGTCGACGCCCGGCATGATGCGGTCGAGCAGGCCGATGTCGCGGATGTCGCCGTGGACGAACGCGTAGCGCGGATGCCCGGCGACCGACGCGAGGTTCGCGGGGTTGCCGGAGTAGGTCAGGGCGTCGAGCACGGTGATCGCCGCGCCCTCGAGCCCGGGCAGGCGGTGCTCCAGCGCCATCCGCACGAAGTTCGAGCCGATGAAGCCGGCGCCGCCGGTCAGGAGGATCTTCACGAGGAGGCTGGCCTAACGGTCGAGGTCACGTCCGGCCGAGTCTAGCCGTCGCGCACCCGGCGTCAGCGCGTGCCGAAGTCCAGCACGTAGTACCAGTTGCCGTTCGAGCCGCGGTCGACGCCGATGCCGATGTGGGTGAAGCCGGCGCGGAGGATGTTGATGCGGTGCGGCTCTGAGGCCATCCACGCGCTCATGATGCGCGCGGGATCGGGCCGTGCGCTCGAGAACGCGCCGACGTTCTCGCCCCAGCCGCGCAGCGAGCACGCCCGGGCATCAGCGTTCAGCGCCGGGTTGTGCGCCTTGCCGCTCAGGTTGCCGGCGGCCATCGCCTCGGCCCAGCCGCCCGCCATGCGCGAGAGGCAGCCGTCGAGCACGAGGGGGCGCTGACCAGCGTTGGCGCGCTCGGCGTTGATGCGCTGGAGCAGGTCGTCGACGGATGCGCCGATCGCGGCGCACGGCACGAGCTCGGCGGCGACGGGGGAGACGGTGTTCACGCCGCCCAGCACGGTCGTGCCGGTGCTCGCGATGCGGCGCTGCTCGGCGGCCACGGAGCCGCTCGTCGCGCAGCTCGGGTCGGTGAGGTAGAGCGCCTCGCCGCGGATGCCCGCGTAGACCGCGCCGACGAGGCCGTCGGGGAAGTCGGCGCCGCTCGTCAGCACGAGCTGGCCGCCGCTGCCGGTGCGGGTGAAGGCCTGGTTGATCTGCACCGCGGTCTCGTAGCGGTCAGCGCCGGGGAAGCGGTCCACCGCGCGTCCCGTGCCCGCGAGCATCGACTGCACGTCGGTGCTGACGCTGCCCGTGCTGCCGGGGATGTGGAAGCGCTGCACGCCGCCGATCCGAGCGGTGATCTGCTGGCGGAACCCGGCATCGGCGCCGAGGGTGAGCACGAGCGCGTGGCCCTCGCGGGCCGCGACGGCGCCCGCGGCGAGCGCGTCCGGGAAGCTGTAGCCGCTCGCGACCCAGATGTCGGTGACCGTCGAGCCCTTGTCGCGCATCCGGTCGAGCAGCAGCATCGAGGTCGCGACGCGGTCGGCGCCGCCGATGCGCGTGATCGTGCGCGCACCGGTCGCAGCAGCCTGCGTCGCGACCTCGGTCGAGAGGGATGCCTCCGAGCCGATGAGGACGATCTCGCTGGGCGCGAGCCTGCGCAGCTCGTCCTGGACGATCTGCGGGATGCCCTCCGGGCGCACGAGCAGAAGGCGCGCGTCCTCGGCAGCGGCGACCGGGGCGGCCGCGAGGGCGTCGGGGAACGCGGTGCCGGATGCCAGGAAGACGGTGTCGGTCGCGGGGAGCCGCTGCGACGCGAGCACGCTCGTCTCGAAGCGGTCGTCGCCGTCGAGGCGAGCGGTGACGGCCTGCGCCGCGGGCGCGGAGCCCAGCAGGGTCGACGCGACCAGGCCGATCGTGGCGATGGCGGCAAGTGCATAGCGCACGATGGGCTCTCCTCGTTCGTGACACGCGGGGGACAACTGGAACAGCCTCTCGGCTGTTTCCCAGCCGTGTCAAGTACTGCGCATGAGATCGCTATCGTGTCGGCATGCCCCCATCGCTGCTCGACCGCTCGCGATCGACCGCGCGGCGGGTCGTCGCACGGGTGGTCGGCGTGCCGCTGCACGAGCATCCGACCGCGGCCCAGGACGACCGGCCCTCGCCGGCGCTGCTGCGCGAGATCGCGGCGCTGCGACGGTCGAACCTGCTCTCCCGCGCGCGCGTCGCGGATCCCGCGGGCGACGCGGTCGTCACCATGACGACGCACGGGGACCGGATCCGCCTCGCCTGGGTCGCGCTCGAGTCGATCGCCCGCGGCGAGCGACTGCCGCGGCGGCTCATGCTGTTCCTCGACGAGCCGGAGCTCGCCCGTCCGCTGCCCGCGCCGCTGCGGCGGCTGCAGCGCCGCGGCCTCGAGATCCTGCCCGCGGCGCCGGGCCTGCGCGTGCACGCGAAGTACTGGCCGCACGTCGCGAGCACGGCGCGGCACGAGCTGCCGCTCGTCGTCGGCGACGACGACATGATCTACCCGCGCCGCTGGCTGCGCGTGCTGACGGATGCGCACCGCGCGCGGCCCGAGCTCGTCCACGGCTTCCGCGTGCACGAGATGCAGTGCGCCGACGGGGCGCTGCGCCCGTACCACCTGTGGATGCCGGCGAGCGGGACGGCGCCGAGCTTCGCGCACTTCGGCACCGGCGTCTCGGGGCAGATCCTGCCGACGGCGCTGCTCGACCGCCTGCACGAGCGCGGCGAGGCGTTCCTCGAGCGGGCCCCGCGCGCCGACGACGTCTGGATCAACGCGACGGCGGTCGGCCTCGGCATCCGCACCGCACAGGTCGAGGAGCAGGCCAGGAACTTCCCGTTCGTGCCGGCGACGCAGGCCACCGGGCTCTACCAGCTGAACGTCGCCGGGCGGGAGAACGACCGGCAGCTCGCTGGGTCGCTCGAGCCCGCCGACGTCGCGCGGATCTGCGCCGACTTCGCCACGATCCAGGCGGCGCGCGAGGGCTGAGGCCGCGCTCCGCCGCGGCGGAGCCCGACGCCCCGCCTGGCCCGCGGGTTAGACTCGCTCGGACGCGGCCGGGTGGCCGCAGAGGGGCAGGGCACGTGCGCGGCATCATCCTGGCTGGCGGCTCGGGCACGAGGCTGTGGCCGATCACGAAGGGCATCTCGAAGCAGCTGATGCCCATCTACGACAAGCCGATGGTCTACTACCCGCTGTCGACCCTCATGATGGCCGGCATCCGCGAGGTGCTCGTGATCACGACCCCCGAGTACAACGAGCAGTTCCGCGCGCTGCTGGGCGACGGCTCCGGCCTCGGCATGGACATCCAGTACGCGGTGCAGCCCTCGCCCGACGGCCTGGCCCAGGCGTTCATCATCGGCGAGGAGTTCATCGGCGACGAGTCGGTCGCGCTCGTGCTCGGCGACAACATCTTCCACGGCACGGGCCTCGGGTCGAGCCTGCGCGCGCACGCGGAGGTCGACGGCGGCGTCATCTTCGCCTACCAGGTGGCCGATCCCACCGCCTACGGCGTCGTCGAGTTCGACGACGACTTCAAGGCCATCTCCATCGAGGAGAAGCCGGCCGAGCCCAAGAGCGACTACGCCGTGCCGGGCCTCTACTTCTACGACAACGACGTGATCGAGATCGCGAAGACGATCGAGCCCTCCGCCCGCGGCGAGCTCGAGATCTCCACCGTCAACGAGCGCTACCTCGATGCCGGCAGCCTGCAGGTGCAGGTGCTGGACCGCGGCGTCGCGTGGCTCGACACCGGCACGTTCGAGTCGATGATGCAGGCGAGCGAGTACGTGCGCGTGATCGAGGACCGCCAGGGCTTCAAGATCGGCTGCATCGAGGAGATCGCCTGGCGCGCCGGGTGGATCGACGACGAGCAGCTCGAGCGCCTCGCGCAGCCGCTCGTGAAGAGCGGGTACGGCCGCTACCTCGTGCGGCTGCTCGAGCGGGAGCGCTCGCGCGCCCGCAGCTGAGCCGAGGCGCGGACCCGGCTCACCAGACGCCGAGCAGCAGCATCCCGGCGAGCGCGATCCGCTCGGAGCCGCGCCGCCGGAGGCTCCCGATGCCACGCAGCAGCGCGAGCCGGGCGCGGGCGTCGCCGCGCTCGAGCAGCGCGGCGAGCGCCGCGAGGCGCGCGCGCTGCTCGCCCTCGGCGACGCGCGAGGCGATGCGCGCCACGACCGCGGCCTCGCGCCGGAAGCCGCCGGAGCGCATCCGTCGCAGCCGCGTGCGCGCCTGCGACCAGCCGAGGTTCGCGCCGGTGTCGTTCGCGGCGTGCTGCCGGTAGTCGATGACGGGCGCGGGATCGATGTGCCAGGTCATGCCGGCGGCACGCACGATCGCGTAGACGAGCCAGTCGTGGATCGGTGCCGCATCGGCCTCCGGGTCGGCGCGCACGACGTGCCGCACGAGGTCGAACGCGGCGGGGGAGAGCACGAACGTGCAGCCCGGCCCCGCGCTCTCCAGCACGAAGTCGAGCGAGCGCTGCGGCTGCGCCTTGTCGAGCAGCACCCGGCGGTCGTCGTCGTAGACGGCGATGACGTTCGCGCTCACCGCGTCGGCAGTGCGCAGCTGCTCGAGCTGGGCTGCGAGCCTGCCCGGGTTCCAGACGTCGTCCTGATCCGAGAACGCGATCGCCGCGGCGCCGTCGACGGGCGCGTCGCGGATGAGCCGCAGGAAGTTGGCGTGGGCCGAGCCGTACGCGCCGGCCGGCAGCTGCAGGATGCGCGGATCGGCGGCGAGCTCGTCGAGCAGGGAGGGCGTCGCGTCGGTCGACCCGTCGTCCGAGACGACGATGCGCACGTCGACGCCCTGCTGGGCGAGGATCGAGTCGACCTGCTCGCGGAGGAAGTCGGCGCCGTCGTGGGTCGCCAGCAGCACGACGACGAGCGGTCGATCCGGCACGGCACCTCCCAGGCAGCGCCCGCGCGCGTGCCGCGGGCCCGCCCAGCCTAGCCGCTGGCGCGCGGTCGGTACCCTGGAGGGCGGCGCGAGCGATTCGCGTCGGTGAGCGAGGTCCCTTTCATGCGCAGAGCGGTGTTCTTCCTGGTCTACGACCCCGACGGACTCGTCGGCGAGCACGTGACCCACCACCTGCGGGCGCTGCGGCCGCACGCCGACGAGATCGCCATCGTCTCGAACTCGGCGCTCACGACCGAGAGCCGCGTCGCGCTCGAGGCCGTCGCCGACAGCGTCTGGGAGCGCGAGAACACCGGCTTCGACGTCGGTGCCTACCGCGAGATCCTCGAGCGCCACGGCGACCGCATCGCCGACTTCGACGAGATCGTGCTCATGAACTACACGTTCTACGGACCGATCGGCTCGTACGACGAGCTCTTCGCGCGCATGGACGCGTCGGACGCCGACTTCTGGGGCGTGACCGACCACGCCGAGGTGCGGCCGCATCCCTACACCGGCTCGGGCGTCATGCCCCGGCACATCCAGTCGCACTGGATCGCGGTGCGGCGCCGCATGGCGACGAGCGACGCGTGGCGCGAGTACTGGTCGACGATGCCGGTGATCGACTCCTACGAGGCCTCGATCATCCAGCACGAGTCGCGCTTCACGAGCTGGTTCGAGGAGCGCGGCTTCCGCTCCGAGACGGCCTTCCCCGCCTCCGACTACGGCGCGCAGCACCCGGTCTTCGACGTGCCGACGCAGATGATCGACGCGGGCCTGCCGATCGTGAAGCGCCGGCTGTTCTTCCACGACCCGCTGTACCACGACAGCCTCGCGGTCATGCCGCGCGACGTCGAGGACCGGATGCGCGCTGCCGGCTACCCGATGGAGCTCGTCTATCGCGACATGGCGCGCACGTCGAAGCCCAGGGACCTCGCGACGAACCTCGCGACGCTCGAGATCATGCCCGACGTCGACACCGGCGACGCCGACGTGTCGGGGCTCCGCATCGGGGTGCTCGCGCACCTCTACTACGACGACATGCTCGACGAGATCCTCGCGCAGGCGGCCAACCTGCCCGCCGGCTGGACGCTCATCGCGACGACCGACACCGACGAGAAGCGGGCACGGCTCGAGGCGGCGCTCGCGGCGGCCGGACGCACGGGCGATGAGGTGCGGGTGGTCGGCTCCAACCGGGGTCGCGACGTCTCCGCCTTCCTGCTCGGCTGCCGCGACGTGCTGCTGTCGGACCGCTTCGACCTGGTCGTGAAGCTGCACTCCAAGCGCAGCCCGCAGAACGGCGCGGGTCCCGCGGCGCACTTCAAGGCGCACCTCTTCGAGAACCTGCTCGGCTCGCCGGGCTACGTGCGCAACCTGCTGCGCCTGTTCGAGGCGAGGCCGGGGCTCGGCATGGTGTTCCCGCCGATGATCCACTCGGGCTTCCCGACCATGGGGCGCGGCTGGTTCGCCAACCGCGAGCCCGCGGCGCAGCTGGCCGCGCGCCTCGGCATCCGCGTGCCCATCGACGACCGCAGCCCGCTCGCGGCCTACGGCTCGATGTTCATCGCCCGACCCGCGGCGCTGCGGCTGCTGCTCGACGCCGACTTCGCGTGGGAGGACTTCCCGACCGAGCAGGGCTACGAGGACGGCGGGCTGCCGCACACGCTCGAGCGGCTGTTCGGCTACGCCGCCCTCGGCGCCGGCTTCGAGGTGCGGAACGTCATGACGACGCGCAACGCCGCGGTCAGCTACATGCGGCTCGAGTACAAGCTCGACGCGATGTCGCACGGCGTGCCCGGCTGGCCGCTCGAGCAGATCGCCTGGGTGCAGGCGCACGTGCGCGGCTCGCACGGCATCGCCGGCATCAAGCGGGCGATCGCCGACGCGAGCCCGGGCACCGCGCGCGCGCTGCTCGTGCCGCTGCGCGCCGCGCGCGTCGCACGCCGGGGTGCCCGACGGGTGCTCGGCCGGTGACCGCCGTCACCCTGAAGGAGTCGTTCGACCCGCGCGCGAACAGCATCGGCTTCATCCGCTGGCTGCTCGCGTTCGCGGTCATCTTCAGCCACGCGGGCCCGCTCGGCGGGTTCTACGGCGGCGAGGACCTCGGATCGCAGATCTCCGACGAGCAGTCGCTCGGCGGCGTGGCCGTCGCGGGCTTCTTCTTCTTCTCCGGCTTCCTCATCACGCTCTCGCGCATGGGCAGGTCGACGATCTTCCGCTACATGTGGCGGCGCGCGATGCGCATCTTCCCCGCGTTCTGGGCGGCGCTGCTCGCGACCGCGTTCCTGTTCGCGCCGATCGCGTGGACCCTCGAGACGGGCTCGATCGACGGCTACTGGGATGCGCCGACCCAGTCGCCGTTCACCTACTTCCTCTCGAACGTCTGGCTCATGCTCGGCCAGCGCAACATCGCCGAGGCCGGCTCGACCCTGCCCTACGCGCAGCTGCACGGCGGCTACGACTGGAACGGCTCCGCCTGGACGCTCCAGTACGAGTTCTTCGCGTACATCATCGTGGGGCTGCTCGGCCTCGTCGGCGTGCTCGCGTACCGCTGGCTGACGACGCTGTTCGCGACCGCGATCCTGCTGCTCAACGCGCTGCAGTGGTCGGGCGCGGGCGACGTCGCCGCGTGGTTCCCGATCTTCGCCGACCCGTTCATGCTCATGTTCCTCGCCCCGTTCGCGTTCGGCATGCTGTTCGCGATGTGGCAGCACGTCATCCCCATCGACGACCGGCTCGCGCTCGGGGCGCTCGCGCTCGCGATCGCCTCCTACGCCTTCGGCGGCTGGAACATCTGGGGGATGCACGCCTTCTCGTACTTCCTGATGTGGTTCGCGGTGCGCGCGACGAAGCTGCAGCACTGGGAGAAGCACGGCGATCTCAGCTACGGGGTCTACATCTTCGCCTGGCCGCTCATGCAGCTCGGCGCCGCGGCGGGCCTCAACACCCTCGGCTGGTTCGTCTACCACCTCGTGATCATCGTGGTGGTGCATGTGCTCGCCTTCGGGTCGTGGCACCTCATCGAGAAGCCGGCGATGAGCCTGAAGAACTGGACGCCGCGCTGGCTGCGGCGTGTGCTCGACCGCTGGGTCGACCCGGCGTGGAACCGCCTCGCCGACGGGCTCGTCGACCCGCGGTTCTCGTCCACACCGCGCGCCGCGCGCCGCCGGGCGGAGGTCTCGGCGTGAGCGTGCTGCGGGAGCTGCCCCCCGACCAGGAGGTCAAGCCGTCGCACTGGTCGCGCTTCCGGCTCGTGCCGCTCATCCTGCTCTTCCTGCTCGCCGCGGTGGCGCTCGCGGGCGGCTACATCTGGAAGGCGTCGAACCCGTATGGGGTGGCCCTGCCCGAGCCCACCGCGGCGCCGGGTGAGCCGCTGCCCGAGGCGTGCACGCCGCCGTTCGAGCGCGAGGGCGCGACCGACGCCTGGACCGCCGACCCGGCAGCGGCCGAGGCCGCGTTCCAGGCGCGCGACGCCGAGCTGCAGGGCTACTACGTCGAGGGGGAGGGCGGCCACCTGCTGCTGGGCGAGCCGCACTCCGAGAACATCTCGCAGGCGGTCGGCCGCTTCCAGCTGACGGCCGACCGGGTGGAGGCGTGGAACGGCTACCTCTCGAACATGCGCGCGACGCTGCAGGCGGACGGCCGCGAGCTGCTCGTGCTCATCGCGCCCGCCAAGTGGGAGACCGTGCCGGAGGCGCTGCCCGCGTGGACCGAGGGACTGCTCGGCCCCACCGTGCTCGACCAGCTGCTCGCCGAGCGTCCCGAGCTGCCGATCGTCGACGTGCGCGCGGCCATGGAGGCCGCCGACGACGAGATCCCGCTCTACAGCCCGCTCAACAGCCACTGGACGGACTACGGCGCGTGGGTCGCGTTCGACGCGCTCGCCGGCTGCATGCGCGAGGTCTCGCCGGAGCTCGCCGGCGTCGAGGCACCCGCCGTGACGGGCGTCGAGCGCACGACCGACCACAGCGAGTACGGCGGCGCCGGCTGGACGGGAGAGCCCGGCCAGGACTGGACCGTGCCGGTCTACGCCGAGCCGGCCTCCGCGATGCAGGTCACGTACGCCGACGGATCGACCGAGACGCTCGAGTCGACCGCGCAGCTCGACATGCTGCAGCTGCCCGCGACGACCCGCACCGCCGACGCGTCGACCGACCGCACCGCGCTCGTGCTGCGCGACTCGACCGGCAACGGCTTCGGGCCGCCGCTGCAGGCCGCCTTCGCCGAGACGATGCAGGTCGTCCACGCGCTCGACCGGCCCGCCGACATGCCGGATGCGCCGGCGCTCGCCGCCGAGATCGACGCGGATGTCGTGCTGCTCGTCATGACCGAGCGGTACCTCGCGCTCGTCCCCGGCGTCGGACCCGTGCCGTGAGCGGCGACCCCCGCGGCGGCCGGTCGCTGACGCCCCGGTGCTACCCTGATCCATCGTGCGCGCGCTCCAGGGCGCCCTACGGAGGACGATGACCAAGACCCAGCCCAGCCCGCGCGCAGCCGAGCGGGAGATCACGTTCAACCTGCTCAAGAACCTGACGCTGCGCGAGATCCGGGCGGAGTACAAGCGCACCGCGCTCGGCCGCGTCTGGTCGCTCATCAACCCGCTCGCGCAGATCGCGGTCTACTCGCTGGTCTTCGGCCTCATCCTCCGGGTGGCGGTCGCGCCCGGGGAGAACTCCGGCATCGAGTTCTTCCCCGCATGGATCGGCGTGGGCGTGATCGCCTGGGGCTTCATCTCGGGCTCGATCTCGGCAGGCATGGGCTCGCTCATGAGCAACGCGGGGCTGCTGACGAAGGTCTACTTCCCGCGCTGGGTGCTCGTCGTGTCGACGGTGCTCGCGAAGGCATCGACCTTCGCGACCGAGCTGCTCGTGCTGCTCGTCATCATGCTCGCCATCGGCGGGCCGGCCGTGCTGCTCTACGCACCGCTGCTCATCCCGCTGCTCGTGCTCACCTGCGTCTTCGCGCTCGGCATCGCGCTGCTGCTCTCGGTCGCGAGCGTCTACTTCCGCGACCTCCAGCACCTCTGGACGATCCTTGCGCAGGTGTGGATGTACGCCTCCGGCGTCATGTTCTCGGTCGACATCGTCCGCGGCGCCCAGCAGGCGCTCGAGGAGGAGAACGGCCTGTCGCTGCCCCTCGTCACGCTCTTCCAGCTCAACCCCGCCGAGCGGTTCCTCTCGGCCTACCGCGACGTGCTCTACGACTTCACGGTGCCCGGCATCGACGTCTGGCTGCAGCTCATCGCCTGGTCGGCGATCTCGCTCATCATCGGGTCGCTCGTGTTCCGCCGGCTCGCCCGCAACATCGTCGAGGAGATCTGATGAGCGACCCCGCCGTCGGCGTCGACCACGTGTCGAAGCACTTCCGGGTCTACTCCGACCGCAACCAGTCGCTCAAGGCGACGGTGCTGTCGGGCCGCCGCGGGAAGTACCACTCGTTCGAGGCGCTCAAGGACGTCACCTTCGACGTGCCGCAGGGCACGACGTTCGGCCTGCTCGGCCGCAACGGCTCCGGCAAGTCGACGCTGCTGAAGTGCATGGCGCGCATCCTCAACCCGAACTCGGGCTCGATCACCACGCGCGGCCGCGTCGCGGCGATGCTCGAGGTGGGCTCCGGCTTCCACCCCGAGCTCTCCGGCCGCGAGAACGTCTACCTCAACGGCTCGATCCTCGGCATGTCGCGCCAGGAGATCGACCGCAAGTTCGACCAGATCGTCGACTTCTCGGGCGTCGAGCCGTTCATCGACCAGCCGGTGAAGAACTACTCGTCCGGCATGTACGTGCGCCTGGGCTTCGCGGTCTCGATCCACGTCGAGCCCGACGTGCTGCTCGTCGACGAGGTGCTCGCCGTTGGCGACATGGAGTTCCAGGACAAGTGCCTCGACAAGTTCGCGCAGTTCCGCGACGAGGGCCGCACGGTCGTCGTCGTGAGCCACGGCGTCGAGCAGATGCGCAGCTTCTGCGACCAGGCGGCATGGCTCGACCACGGCACGCTGCAGGCGATCGGCGACGCGTCCGACATCGTCGACCGCTACTCCGACGTCGGTCACGGCGCCGAGGAGGCGGCCGGTGGCGGCAAGCGCTACGGCACCGGCGAGATCCGCATCGACGACATCCACCTGCTCGATGCCGAGGGGCAGCCGATCGAGTCGGCCCCGACGGGCTCCGCGGTCGCGCTGCGGCTGCGCTACACCGCGCGGCAGCGCGTCGAGCGCCCGGTCTTCGGCGTGAGCCTCGCGACCGCGGGCGGCAAGCACCTGTGGAGCTACGACGGCATCGCGGCAGGCGCGGTGCCCGACAGCATCGACGCGGGCTCGGGCTCGCTCGACATCCGGATCGACCGCCTCGCCCTCATGCCCGACCTGTTCGACGTGAACGCCGACGTCAAGGACCACCACAAGACGCGCACGTTCGACGCCCTCGAGCGCTCGCTCCGATTCCAGGTGACGAGCGGCTCGCCGCGCGCCGCCGGCGGCTCGATGGTGCTCGACGCGTCGATGACGATGCCCATGACCGAGAGCTGATCCGGCAAAGTTCTTCTAGAGGCAACCTCCTCCATGTACCCTGAGAGGAGCCCTAACCCTCTATGAATGGTTGAAGGATGCGCTTGCGCCCCCGACTCATCGTCGCCACGGTCGTCGCGTCGCTCGTCGGCGCCCTCCTGACGGTGGTGTCCCCGGTCGGCGTCGCCGACGAGGCGACCGCCGCCACGGCGTCTGACTTCGACCCCGGCTTCATCATCTCCGACGAGCAGTTCTTCGCCGGCGGCGCGATGACGGCCGGGCAGGTGCAGGCATTCATCGACGCGAAGAACCCGGGCTGCAGCGCGGGCTACACGTGCCTCGACACGTACACGCAGCGCACGCCGTCGATGCCCGCCGACGCCTACTGCTCATCGTTCACCGGGCGGGCGAGCGAGTCGGCGGCGAGCATCATCGCGCGGGTCGGCGCGGCATGCGACATCTCGCAGCGCTTCCTCATCGTGCTGCTCGAGAAGGAGCAGTCGCTCGTCACCCACCGGTCGCCGAGCGCCTCCCGCTACGAGAAGGCCACGGGCTTCGGCTGCCCCGACACCGCGCCGTGCGACGCGAGCGTCGGCGGCTTCTTCTACCAGATCTACTACGGCGCCCGGCAGTTCCAGCGCTACGCCGCCCACCCCGGCAACTACAACCACCGCGCGGGCGTCGTCAACAACGTGCTCTACAACCCGAACTCGGCGTGCGGCTCGAGCCCGGTGCTCATCCGCAATGTCGCCACCGCGGGCCTCTACAACTACACGCCGTACCAGCCGAACGCCGCGGCCCTCCGCAACCTGTACGGCACGGGCGACAGCTGCTCGGCCTACGGCAACCGCAACACCTGGCGCCTCTGGACCGACTGGTTCGGCAGCCCGACCGCGATCGCCGGCGGCGCCTTCCTGCGCGACGCCTCGAACGGCCGCATCTACCTCGCGAGCGGCGGTCGCAAGTACTACGTGCCCAGCAGCGCGATCCTCGCGGAGTACCGCCAGCTCGGCAGCTCGCAGGACCGCAGCGCCGCGGAGATCGCGGCCATCCCCTCCGGGCCCGACCTCGGCCGCACCGTGCGCGCCGCGAACGGCGCCGTGTACCTGGTGGAGAACAGCCAGCTGCTGCACTTCCAGTCGTGCGCGCAGCTCACGGCCTGGAAGCAGACGTGCGGCGACATGCCGACCCTCGAGCCGGGCCACGAGGCGCGCATGCTCAACATGGGGGCGCTCAACGACCTCGTCACCACCGAGGACGGCGCCTACTGGCTCATCCAGTCCGGCACGCGCAGGCAGCTCACCGACCCGGCGCGCGTCACGCCCTTCGGCTACCGCGCCGAGCCCAGCGCCGTCGACGCCGAGACCATCGCCGGCATCACGATCGGGCACCCCGTGGTCGCGCCGGGCGACGTCGTGCGCAGCAGCGACCGGCTGCAGAACCGCGTCATCTCGTCGAACGGCCGCGTCTACTCGTCGCAGTCGTCGCACATCGGCCTCGAGTTCCTCTGGTTCGCCCCGGCGTTCGAGAACCGCTCGATCGCGCTCCTGCCCGCCACGGCCGGCGCGCTGCCCGACCGCTTCCGCGACAGCTCCGGCTCGTGGGTGCTGACCACCGACGGCGCAATGCGCGTCGACCCGCAGCACTACGGCGGCTCCGCGTACTTCACGCAGGTGGCGGACGCGCTCAGCGCGACCGTGTCGACGAGCGGTGCGCCCGCGGGTCCGCACTTCGTCCGCCCCTTCGGCGGCACCACCACCTACCTGATGTCGCACGGCTACGCCGAGGCGGTCTCCGCCTCGACGATGGAGTGGTACGCGCGCACCTACGCGATCCCGACGAGGGTCTGGGAGGTGTCGCGCAACGCGGTCGACGCGGTGCCCGTGCGCTCGTCCTATGCCGACGGCACGCTCGTCCGCGGCCCGTCCGGCGCCGTGTACCTGATGGACGGCGGCAACGCCATCCACGTCGCGAGCATGGACTTCGTCTCGGCGCTCGGCCTGCCGACGCGCATCACCGACGTCTCGTCCGGCATCATCAACGGCCTCGCGAGCCGCGAGGGCGTGCTCAACTCGTACGGCGTGCGCATCGGCCAGACGTCGTACGTCGCCGTGAACGGGAGCCTGCACCCGTTCGCCTCGGCCGCGGTCAAGACGGCGTGGGGCATGCGCGAGATCACGCTCACGAGCCTCGGCTCGTCGCTCACCATCGCGACGCAGGCGGCCACGCAGCTCGTCTACGACGCGGCGGGGCGCACGTACCTGCTCGACGCGGGCAAGCGCCGCTACATCGACTCCGGAGCGACCTTCGCCTCGGTCGGCGGCAGCACGACGCCGAGGCTGCTGCTGCCCGCGACGCAGATGCAGCGCATCCCCGAGGGCTCGTGGGTGCGCCCGGTCTACACGCCGGGCTCGCTCATCACGACGGAGGGTCGCGGCGAGGTCTGGATGGCGAACGGCGACGGGCTGCTGCACCTCGGCGACTTCGCCACCGCGCAGTCGATGGGGCTCCCCACGACCAGCACCCGCGTGCCCAACCAGGCGATCGCCACCTTCTCGACCCCGCCGAAGCTGCGCTCGTCGCTCGTGCTGTGCGGCACGACCGCCTACGCGGCCGTGGGCGGCTCGCTCCGGCCGATGACCGCGGATGTGCGGGCGCAGTACCCGGCCGCCGCGTTCACGCAGCTGAAGGTGGCGCTGTGCGAGCGACTGCGGCTCTCGACGACGCCGATGAGCCAGTTCATCCGCGGCACCGATGGGCGCGTGTACTACGTGGAGGCCGGCGTGCGGCACTGGCTCGGCGGTCCGGCGCTCGCGCGCCTGGGCGGTGCGAACCGCATCGTCGACGTCGACCGCACGATCATGAGCGCGATCCCCGTGGGCGCGACCTGGACGAGCTG
>Ga0213836_100597_pt1 | contig 28342 bp, 27 predicted proteins | sample SWPATP03_FD_160578 | JGI IMG/M metagenome (GOLD analysis project Ga0213836, IMG submission 160578) | Coastal seawater microbial communities from Marineland, Florida, United States - SWPA TP0 #3 | ecosystem: Environmental > Aquatic > Marine > Coastal | place: USA: Florida | collected 2016-08-05
AAATTCGTGGTAGGCCGTGCGGGATTCGAACCTGCGACCAACGGATTAAAAGTCCGCTGCTCTACCAGCTGAGCTAACGACCCGAAAGAAGCAAGATTATAGGGGGCCGCCGTCGTGCTGTCAAATGTGCGGCCCCTGTTTGTTGCCGGAAAACCTTACTTCAACCCGACCAGGCGGTCTTTGGCGGACTGCGCGGCTTGCGAATCCGGGAACTTCGCGACCAGGGTCTGCAAGGTTTTCTTGGCCTTGACCTTGTCCTTCAGCTCGGCATAGCTGGTGGCGATGTTGAGCATCGCGTCCGCTGCCTTGGGACTGCTGGCGTAGGTCGTGGTGACGACTTCCTGGGCCGCGATCGCATTCTTGTAGTCGCGCTGGGCGTAGTAGGCGTTGCCCAGCCAGTATTGGGCGTTGGCGGCGTAGGCCGACTCCGGGAAGCGCTTCACGAAATCCTGCAGGGCGGCGGCGGCGCGCTTGTAGTCGCCGCTCTTGAAGACGTCCATCGCGCTGTCGTAGGCCTGCTTTTCGGATGGCAGCACCTGCGCGGTCGCGCCGTCGACCACCTCGGCGCGCGGCTCGAGTTTCTTGATGCGGGCGTCGAGGTCGGTGTACAGGGTTTTCTGGCTGTTCTGGGCCTTGGCCACTTCATTGGCCAGCACTTCGATCTGGCCGCGCAGCCTGGCGATTTCGGCCATGGTCTGCTCGTGCTGGTTCAGCATGTCGAGGGTCGTGGTCTTGTCCGCTTTGGCGTCGAGGCGGGTGGTCAGGTCGCGCGTGATGGCGTCGACTTTCGCACGCAGGTCGAGGATGGCGCGGCGCGCTTCATCGTCGTCCAGGATGCCGGCGCAAGCTTGCAGCGGCAGTACGAAAGCCAGCAGCAGGGCGGCGAGGCGGGACGGGGACAGTTTGATCATGTCGTACTCTTTCTAAACCGGTGTTCCAGATGAAAAAACGGGGCGGTTGCAGTCTGCACTGCACCCGCCCCGCTGTCAATCAGCCCAACCTTGAGGATTACTGGTAGACGATGTCGGCGCGACGGTTTTCAGCCCAGGCTGCTTCGCCCGAACCGGTTGCCTTCGGCTTTTCTTCGCCCAGCGACACGGCTTCCATCTGGCTCTCGGCCACGCCCAGGGTCGACATCGAGCGACGCACGGCTTCGGCGCGCTTCTGGCCCAGGGCCAGGTTGTATTCGCTGCCGCCGCGATCATCGGTATTACCCTGGATCAGGACCTTGCGCGACTTGTTCTGGTTCAGGTAGTTCGAGTGGTTCGACACAACTGGCTTGCCATCTTCACGGACGACATAGCTGTCGAAGTCGAAGTAGACGCTGCGGTTGGCCAGCACGCCTTTTGGATCGTTCAGCGGATCGACGGTGGCGGTTTCGACCGGACGGATGTCGCGGGTGTCGGTCGCGACCGGCGCGTCCGGGGTGCGCTCGGTGACGGTCGGCTCGGCGACCTTGACTGGCGATTTGCAGGCTGCGAGCAGGGCTGCGGTGGCGATGATGGAAGCTACACTCTTAACGTTGCGCATGGATTTCTCTCCTGGTTTTGGTTGGTTAATTATTGCTACTTACTTCATGAAGGGACCCCAGCTGGGCTCCCGAATGTTTCCCGCATTGGTGGTCAGGCGCTGCTTGACGCGGCCGTCGGTCGAGACCACGGCCAGCGAGGCGCGTCCGCCGCCCTTGCTCGCATACATGACGTATTTGCCGTTCGGCGAAAAACTCGGTTCGGTGGCGCCGTCGGCCAGGCGCAGTTCCTGGCCGCTCGCCAGGTCCTTCGCGAAGAGGGAGTAGCCGCCGTCGCGCTGCGAGATCCAGGCCAGGGTCTTGCCGTCCGGGGAAACGCGCGGGCTGATGTTGTAGTTGCCGTTGAAGGTGACGCGGCTGGCGTTGCCGCCGGCGACGCTCATCTTGTAGATCTGCGGGCCACCGCTACGGTCGCTCGTGAAATACAGGCTCTGGCCGTCGGCCGAGAATTGCGGCTCGGTGTCGATGCCGTTGCTGTTCGAGACGCGGTGCAGGCCGGAACCGTCGGCGTTCACGACATACACCTGGTAGCTGCCCGATTTCGACAGGGCGATCGCCAGCTTGCTGCCGTCCGGCGACCACGAGGGCGCCGAGTTGCTGCCTTTTTCGTTGGCGATCACGCGGCGCTTGCCGGTGACCAGGTCTTGCATGTAGATGACCGGCTTGCGGTCTTCGAAGGAAACGTAGGCCACGCGGCCGCCGTCCGGCGACCAGGCCGGCGAAATGATCGGCTCCTTGCCGTGGACGGCGACGATTTCGTTCTCGCCGTCGGCATCGGCCACCGCCAGCGAGTAATTGCGCGCGGCGCGGTTTTCCTTCACGTAGGCGATCCGGGTCGAGAAGACGCCGCGCGTGCCGGTCAGCTTTTCGTACACGTCGTCGGCGATGCGGTGCGCCTGCAGGCGCGTGTATTTCGGCTGCACTTCGCCGCCCAGGGTCGACAGCTGGCTGCCCTTGACGGTGTCGTAGAGTTTATAGCGCACGGCCAGGCGGCCGTCCGGCTGGCGCTGCACGCTGCCGACCACCAGCGCATCGGCGCCGCGGCCTTTCCAGGCGGCGGCATCGATGCCGGCGCTGTCGCTGATGACCTGGCCGGCGTCGATCACCTTGAACACGCCACTGCGCTCGAGGTCGGCGCGAATGATGGCCGAGACCTGGGCAGGGGCCATCGATTCGTCGGCGAAGGCGGCGACCGCCACCGGGATCTGGTTGCTGCCGACGCCGGCGATCTCGATTTGCAGCTGGGCTTGGGCGGCCGACCCGATCATCAGGGTGGCGGAAAACAGTAAATAATGAATTTTTTTCATGCGTTCTTTTCTCGGCAAAGATTGTTCGTTGCGATCAGTCCAGGTCTTTCATGGAGAAATTGACCACGAGGGTGCGCTCCACCGTACCATCTTTCTTCTTGGGCAGCGGCGACGAGTTGTTAATGCCGCGCTCCACCGAATCGTCGAAGGCCGGCACGCCGCTGGGCTTGATCAGGCGTACCGACAGGATTTCTCCGGTCGGCAACAGCTCGACCCGGAACGAGGCCTTCGGATTGCCCGCTACATCGGTACTGCCGGCAAAGCGCGTATTGCTCTTGATAAGGGCGGTCAGCTTGCCGACATAGCCAGCATCGGCCTTCGGCGCGCTCGACTTTTCCGCATTGCCGGTGGTGCCGGCGGCGCCGGTAATGCGCTTGAGTTCGGCGTCGCGCAGCTTGTCGAGCTTGGCCTGCTCGGTGGCATCGGCCTTCGCTTTCGCGGCTTTTTCGGCGGCGACCTTCTTCTTGTCGGCGTCCGCTTTTTCCGCAGCCAGCTTCTTCTCGGCCTCGAGCTTTTTCTCAAGGTCTTTCTTTTTCTCGAGATCTTTCTTGGCCAGTTCCTTCTTCTCGGCGGCTTTTTTGTCGGCCAGTTCCCTGGCCTTCAGTTCTTCGCGTTCCTGTTTCTCGGCCAGCGCGCGCTCTTCGCGTGCGCGCTCTTTCTTTTCCAGCTGCTCGCGTTCGCGTTGTTTCTTCTGTTCCGCCAGTTTTTTCTCGCGTTCCAGGTTGATGTCGGGCGTGGCCGGCTTCACCGGTTCAAGCTCGGCCACCTTCGGAATTGGCGGCGGCGGCAGCGGCTTCGGTTCCGGCAGCGGTTCCGGCTTCGGCTCGGGCTGGCGTACTTCGGGTTCGGGCGGCGGCGGCAGAGCGGGCGCCGCCGCGGACTCCACCTTCATGTCCCAGACCTCGGCCTCGACCGCCGGCTGTTCCTTCTGCCAGCTGATGCCGACCCACAGGAAAGCCAGCAAGGCGGCGTGCACGGCCAGCGCCAGCGCGATGGCAGGTATCCGGTTCGGTTCGGGCGGCACCGTGTAGGGGGCGCCGAGGGTGGCTGGCTTCATTGCGGACATGCTTATTTGGTGGCGAGGCCGACGCGGTTGATGCCAAGCTTCTTCGACTCCGAAATCAGTTCGATGACGTCGGCGTATTTGCTTTCGCGGTCGCCTGCGATCATCACGGGATAGTCAGGATTGCTCTCGTGCAGTTCACGCAGGCGGGCGAGCAGGGCTTTGCGGTCCGGCATCGATTCGGCGGCGATCGTTTCCTTGCCGCTCACGCCGATCGACAGCGTGGCATCGGGTTTCACGGTAATGTGGATATAGGTGTCCGGCGGCAGCGAGGATTTCTCGGCGCTCGGCAGGTTGACCACGTTCGGCGTCACGTTGGCGGGCACGGCCATGAAAATGATGAGCAGCACCAGCATCACGTCGATGTAGGGCACGACGTTGATTTCTGCTTTCAGTTTGCTGCGGCGTCCGCCGCGCATGCTGCTGGAAAAGGCCATGATGATCCTCCCGAATCAGCGCGACTGGCGCTGCAGGATGTTCGAGAATTCCTCGACGAAGCTCTCGAAGCGGGTCGCGAGGCGGTCGATGTCGTGCGTGAAGCGGTTGTAGGCGACGACGGCGGGAATGGCCGCGAACAGGCCGATCGCGGTGGCGATCAGGGCTTCGGCAATGCCGGGCGCGACCACCGCCAGGGTGGCTTGCTGGACGCTGGCCAGGCCGCGGAAGGCGTTCATGATGCCCCAGACGGTGCCGAGCAGGCCGATGTAGGGAGAGACCGAGCCGACCGAGGCGAGGAAGTTCAGGTGCAGGTCGAGGCCGTCGAGTTCGCGCTGGAAGGCGGCGCGCATGGCGCGGCGCGAGCCGTCGAGCACGGCGCCCATGTCGAGCGCATCGCGCGAGGCCTGCTTGCCCTTGATGAATTCGCCCATGCCGGATTCGAAGATGCGTGCCAGCGGACCGCTCTGGTCGCGCTGGGCGGAGGCGGACTGGTGCAGGGTGTGCAGGTTGCCGCCAGCCCAGAAGCTGCGCTCGAACTGCTCGGTCTGGCGCCGTGCGGCGCGGATCGCGAACAGTTTGCGGAAGATGTACGACCAGCTGACCACGGACAGCACGAGCAGGAGCAACATGATGAGCTGCACGATCAAGTGCGCGTTGCTGATAAGTGCAAGGAAGGAAAGGTCGTGGGTTGGGGTCATCTGGTAGGAAATAGTATTGAATGGATCAGGCGGCACGCATTTTATCAGCCACGTCCCGGGGTAGCGAGCGCGGGCGTACAGTGGCGATGTCGACACAGCCGACCTTGACGCTCGCTTCGACCAGCAGCAGCTCGCCTTTGTACGCTTTCTGAACGAACTGCACCGAGGCGCCGCCCAGTTTTTCGATGGCGAGCGTCAGCGTGATTTCATCGTCCAGCCGGGCCGGCGCGTGGTAATCGACCGCGGCGCGTTTGACGACAAAGGCCACACCTTCACGGTCGATCAGGGCCTGCTGGTCGACGCCGGCGGCGCGCAGCCATTCGGTGCGCGCGCGTTCGAAAAACTTCAGGTAGTTCGCGTAAAACACGATACCGCCCGCGTCCGTATCTTCGTAGTAGACCCGTACTGTCCAGGTGAAAAGCGAAGGCATCTGCTCTGCTATAAATGATAATAGGAAACATTTTACGCTATCAGCGCATATGTATGCTAGCGAACATACTGGCTGCGGCAGCGCAGCCAGTCGATCCGGCGAAATTGTGTCGGTCGCGGCGTAGTAGACGAGACATGACGCTGTCAGGACAACAACTGTAACACTTTCTCACAATTATCAAACCGGGGGCGCACGGCGTTTACGCCCGCTTGATGTTGAAAGGCGCGAAGCCCTGGCAGGTCGGCATCATCTCGATGCTGTTGACGTTGATGTGGGGCGGCAGCGTCGCGATCCAGTAGGCGGTTTCGGCGATATCCTTGGCCGTCAGCGGCGTCGTGCCTTCATATACCTTGGATGCGGCCTCGTCGTTGCCCTTGAAACGCACGTTCGAGAACTCGGTGCCGCCGCACAGGCCGGGCGCCAGGTTGGTGGCGCGCACGCCGGTGCCCACCAGGTCGGCGCGCAGGTTCAGCGTGAATTGTTCGACGAAGGCCTTGGTGGCGCCGTAGACGTTGCCGCCAGGGTAGGGGTAGTGGCCGGCCACCGACCCCAGGTTGATCACCAGGCCGCTGCCGCGTTCGACCATGGCCGGCAGCAGCGCGCGCGTCATCGTCACCAGTCCCTTGCAGTTGGTGGCGATCATGGTTTCCCAGTCGTCGAGCGGCGCTTCGTGCGCCGGGGCGGTGCCCAGCGCGAGGCCGGCATTGTTGATCAGCACGTCGATCTGGCGCCAGGATTGCGGCAGCTCGGCCAGCACTTCCTCGATCGACGCCTTGTCCGTCACGTCCATCTCGACCGGCAGCGCCGACTCGCCCAGTTCCGCCGCGAGCGACTCGAGGCGGTCCTTGCGGCGCGCCGCCATCACGACCTGGTGGCCATTGCGAACGAAGGTGCGCGCCATTTCGGCGCCGAAGCCGGCAGACGCGCCGGTGATGAAAACGATCATGGTGGGGTTCCTCGGGTGACTGGGCTCCCTGGATTGTAGCCGAATTGACCATGTTGGCTGGAGCATGGCCGAAGTTGCCAGCCTGTCAGGGCTTTCCTTGCCCTTAGCGGGCAGTTCACATACAATCCTGAGTCCATTTATGTCTCACGTAACTGGCGAAAACCGCAGCAAAGCGGCGAGGTGGGCACCCACCGGGGAGCGTGAGATTTCATCCGCCGTTCGCCTGGGCAACCGACAATGGGTTGGCGCGCATTCCCGAGTGCGGCGCACCTGTCGTTTGCCGGCCCCGCGCCGATCCAACACTGCCGTTGTCCGGTTTCTTATCGATTGGAGTTTGTTCATGTTTGCAAAAGATCACACGCTGGCCAAGGTTGACCCGGATCTGTGGGCCGCCATCCAGAAGGAAAACACCCGTCAGCAGGATCACATCGAGCTGATCGCGTCCGAGAACTACACCTCGCCGGCCGTGATGGAAGCGCAGGGCTCCCAGCTCACGAACAAGTATGCCGAAGGCTATCCGGGCAAGCGCTACTACGGCGGCTGCGAATACGTCGACATCGCCGAGCAGCTGGCGATCGACCGCGTCAAGCAACTGTTCGGCGCGGAAGCCGCCAACGTCCAGCCGAACTCCGGCTCGCAGGCCAACCAGGGCGTCTTCTTCGCCATGCTCAAGCCCGGCGACACCATCATGGGCATGTCGCTGGCCGAAGGCGGCCACCTGACCCACGGCATGGCGCTGAACATGTCCGGTAAATGGTTCAACGTCGTTTCCTACGGCCTGACTCCCGAAGAAGACATCGACTACGACGCCATGGAAGCCCTGGCCCGCGAGCACAAGCCGAAGATGATCATCGCCGGCGCCTCGGCCTTCGCCCTGAAAATCGATTTCGAGCGTTTCGCGAAGATCGCCAAGGAAGTCGGCGCTTACTTCATGGTCGACATGGCCCACTACGCCGGCCTGATCGCCGCCGGCGAATACCCGAATCCGGTGCCCTACGCCGACTTCGTCACCTCGACCACGCACAAGTCGCTGCGCGGTCCGCGCGGCGGCATCATCCTGATGAAGGCCGAGTTCGAAAAGCAGATCAATTCCGCGATCTTCCCGGGCATCCAGGGCGGTCCGCTGATGCACGTGATCGCCGGCAAGGCCGTCGCCTTCAAGGAAGCGCTGCAGCCTGAATTCAAGGCCTACCAGCAGCAAGTCGTGAAAAACGCCAAGGCCCTGGCCGAAGCGCTGATCGCACGCGGCCTGCGCATCGTTTCGGGACGCACCGAATCGCACGTGATGCTGGTCGACCTGCGCGCCAAGGGCCTCACCGGCAAGGAAGCCGAAGCCATCCTCGGCCAGGCCCACATGACCTGCAACAAGAACGGCATCCCGAACGACCCGCAAAAGCCGTTCGTGACCTCGGGCATCCGCCTCGGCAGCCCGGCCTTCACGACCCGCGGCTTCAAGGAAGAAGACGCGACCAAGGTAGGCCACCTGATCGCCGACGTGCTCGACAACCCGCACGACGCCGCCACCATCGAGCGCGTGAAGGCCGAAGTCAAGCTGCTGACCGACAAGTACCCGGTGTACGCAGCGTAAACTGGTTTCTTGCTTCAAACGTAGTAGAGTTCAGGAACGGCGCCCGCCTGGGGGCCGTTCCTTCGCATTACCATCGAGTGCGCCATGAAATGTCCGTTCTGCCAGCATGAAGACACCCAGGTCCTCGATACGCGCGTATCCGAGGAGGGCGACGCCATCCGGCGCCGGCGCCGCTGCGTCCAATGCGACAAGCGCTTCACCACCTACGAACGCATCGAACTGTCGATGCCGATCATCGTCAAGAAAAACGGCAGCCGTACCGAATTCGCCAGCAGCAAGCTGCGCGGCAGCCTGATGCTGGCCCTGCGCAAACGCCCCGTCGCGGCCGAAGCCATCGACGCCGCCGTCGCCTCGATCGAGGAAAAACTGCTCACCAGCGGCCGGCGCGAAGTCGATACCGGTTACGTCGGCGAACTCGTGATGCAGGAACTCAAGCGGCTCGATGAGATTGCCTACATCCGCTTTGCCTCCGTCTATAAAGACTTCAAGGATCTGGCGGAGTTCCAGCAGGCGCTGGTCGAAGTCGGCCATTCACGCAAGTAAATCAAGCGCTTCGCGGCAGCCCGCGCACGCTTGAGCGCGCGCAGGAGAGCACTCACCCTCACTGATAACTTCTCGGTTCGCGCGAATTCTTCGCGCCTGAACTGTGGAGGTGGTCCTTGCAGCGCTCTCGTTCGTGCGGTTTTACACTCGTCGAAACCCTGGTCGCCATGTTCGTGCTGGCGCTCGGCGTCGCCGGTGCGGCGGCCACCCAGGTGACCAGTGCGCGCCTGCGCCAGCAGGCCGCGCTCGAATCCGAGGCCGTCCAACTTGCCGCCTCGCTCGGTGCGCGCATGCGCGTCAACGTCGCGCAGATGGCGCTGCCCGACGCAGCCAATCCCTACCTCGACTTCGACTACGACGCGGCTGGCGGCGAGCCTGCGCCGCCGCCCCTGGAATGCTTCGGCGCGGCCGATTGCGGCCCGGCCCAGTTGGCGCTGTTCGACCTGCACGATACGGCGCGCATCGTGTACGGCGCCTTTCCCGGCGGGCGCATCGCGGTCTGCCGCGATGCAGGCGTGGCCACGGCCTGGAGCTGCACGGGCGGCAGCGGCGCGCCGATCGTCGTGAAGCTCGGCTGGCGCGCCCCTGGCGGCGCTGGCGCGCCTGCGCTTGAAGCGACACCCTTCGTGACGATGGTGGTCGCCGGATGAGTGCACGCCGCTTCCCGTTGCGCCAGGCAGGCATGACGCTGGCCGAATTGCTGGTCGCGCTGGCGCTCGGCCTGGGCGTGCTGCTGGCCGGCGCCGTGCTGATGATCGGCGCCAACAAATCCTATGTCGCCCACGAGGACGCCGCCGGCATCGACGATGGCGGGCGCTTCGCGCTGGCGCTGATCGGGCGGGCCGTGCGCCAGGGCGCCTTCATCGACTGGGAGGGCTTGAAAGGCGCGGCGCCGGACAAGGATTTGCCGGCGCCGCTGGCGGGGCTCGACAGCCGCTCTCTGCTCAAGACCGGCTTCGGCATCGACAAGCCGGTGAGCGCGGCCGTGAACGGCAGCGACGTGCTGGCCGTGCGCTACGCGGGCGCCGGCGCCGCGCCCGATGGCGACGGCAGCGTCCTCGATTGCGCAGGCTTCGCCATTCCCGCATCGAAGGAGGGCTGGAGCATCTTCTACGTTGCGCGCAACGGCGACGGCGAGGCCGAGTTGCGCTGCAAATACCGGGGCGCCGTCAACTGGAGCGCCGACGCGGTGGTGGCCGGCGTCGACGGCTTCCAGGTGCTGTATGGACTCGACACCGACACGCCGCCCGACGGCATCCCGAACCGCTACGTGAACGCGGCTGCGCTGGCGGCGCTCGATGCGGCGCTGCCGGCGGCGCAGCGCAACGAAAAGACGTGCTGGAAGCGGGTCGCCAGCGTGCAGGTGGCCTTGCTGCTGCACGGCGAGCGTGCGTCGGCGGCGCCGGTTCAGCCGGCAGGGTATGCGCTGTTCGGTCCCGCCTACGCCAAGGCGCATACGGGCGACGAGGGCGTACAGCTGGCGCAAGCGCAGCTGCGCGGCCGTGGGCCCGCGACCTCGCGCCGGCTGTTTACCGCCGTGTTCGCGGTCGGCGCGGCGCAGCCCTGAGCCGTATGCGTGTTCTCGCCTCGGAGCGCGGCGCGGCGCTCGTCACCATGCTGTTCCTGATGCTGGCGCTCCTGACGATGTCGCTCTCGGCCATGCGCGCCGCGCTCGGGAATGCGAAATCGGCGCGCTACGAACGCGACCGCCAGGTGGCGCATGCGGCGGCCGAGGCGGCGCTGCGCGATGCCGAGCGCGACATCGACGGCGCGGCCGGCCCGAGCTCGCCGCGCACCGCCATTTTCACGGCGCTGGACCCGGACGCCTTTACGCAGCGCTGTACCGGCCAGGCCGAGAAGGCGGGACTGTGCAAAACCGCGGCGGCGGGCGCAGCGCCGGCCTGGCAGGCGGCCGACCTGGCCGGGACGGCAGGCGTCGAATACGGCCGTTTCACCAAGCGCACGCTTGCCACAGGGGTGGGAACGCTGCCGGCCGCGGCGCCGCGTTACCTGGTCGAACTGCTGCCCGGCGCCCAGCCGCTGTTTCGCATCACCGCGCTGGGCGTCGGCGCCGACCCCGCCACGGTCGTGGTGCTGCAGAGCCACTACCGCCGCACGACGGGGAGCGCGCCGGGCAAGCGGCTCGGCTGGCGCGAGATTGCCAACTGGCCCGCGCTGCACCGGGCCGCATCCTGATTCCATTCAACCGGAGAGACAACCATGGCGCGCGCGCGCGGTTTCACCCTGATCGAAATGATGCTGGTGCTGCTCATCCTCTCGCTGCTGGCGAGCCTGGCCTGGCCCGGCTATGCCGGTTACATCACAAAAACGCGGCGCATGGAAGGCAAGGCCGCGCTGGTCAATGCGCTGCAGCAGCAGGAACAGCACCACGCCCTGCACCACAGCTATGTCGCCTTCTCGCAGGCGGCGCCGGTCGACGGGTTGCGCTGGTGGTCGGGGAATGCCGCCCTGAGCAGCGCCTACGAGATCGATGCCGAGGCCTGCCCCGAGCGGGCATTGCGCGACTGCGTGCAGCTGCGCGCGCGTCCGGGCACCGCGAATGTCGACGCCCGCTTTGCCGACGCCGAGTGCGGCACGCTCACCTTGCGCAGCACGGGCGAGCAGGGCGCCAGCGGACAATCGGCACGCTGCTGGCCATGATGCTGGACAAGCCGACGCGCGGCTTTTCGCTGCCCGAACTGCTGATCGTCACCGCCATCGCGGCCATCCTGCTGGGCGTGGCGGCGCCGAACCTCGCCGCCTTGTTGCGCGCCCAGCAGCTGCGCGCCGCCAGCAACGACTTGTTCGGTGCGGTCAATCTGGCGCGGGCGCAGGCGATCGCGCGCAACGAAGGCGTCAGGCTGGTGCCGCGCGACGCGGCCGGCGCCGACTGGGCCCAGGGCTGGACCGTGTTCGCCGACCGCGACGGCGACGGCCTGCCCGGCGCGGGCGACGATATCCTCGCCGTGCACGAGGCGCTGCCGGCCGGCGTTGGCGCCGCCTTCGCCTTCACGAGTCCTGCAGCCCCGTATTACATCGCCTACAATGGCGCCGGACGCAGCTGCGGCAACAACGGCGCCAGCGCGCGCTGGGGCACGCTCTCGCTGTTTCATGGCGGGGCGATCCGCCGTATTAAAATCAACATGCTGGGCCGGGCGCGCGCCTGCAATCCCGCGCGCGATGCCAATTGCGACGGCGCCGCGGCGCCTCCTGAATGAAGAACACTGTGCAGATCGATACCGATAAAGAAGGCATGGCGCTGGCCCTGGAGTGGGCCGCAAAAGGCATGTACATCACCGCGCCGAACCCGCGCGTGGGCTGCGTGATCGTACGCGATGGCGTCGTCATCGGCGCCGGCCACACCCAGCCCGCCGGCCAGGCCCATGCCGAAATCCAGGCCTTGCGCGACGCCGCCGCGCGCGGCAAGGACGTAGCCGGCGCCACCGCCTACGTCACGCTCGAGCCCTGCAGCCATTACGGGCGCACGCCGCCCTGCTCGAACGCCTTGATCGAAGCGGGGTTCAAGCGCGTGGTGGCCGCCATGGGCGACCCGAATCCGCTGGTGGCGGGGCGCGGCATGGCCCAGCTGGAAGCGGCCGGCATCGAGGTTGCCTCCGGCCTGCTGGCCGAAGCGGCGTATGAACTGAACATCGGCTTCTTCTCGCGCATGCGCCGTGGCCGCCCCTGGGTGCGCCTGAAAACGGCGGCCAGCCTGGACGGCATGACGGCGCTCGAGAATGGCGAAAGCCAGTGGATCACCGGCCCCGAAGCACGCCAGGACGGCCATGCCTGGCGCGCGCGCGCCTGCGTGATCCTGACCGGCATCGGCACCGTGAGAGCGGACGATCCGCAACTGACCGTGCGCGGGATCGCTACCCCGCGCCAGCCGCGGCGCGTGATCGTCGACAGCCGCCTCGACATCGATGTCGACGCGCGCATCCTGCAGGGCGAGCCGTGCTGGATCGTCGCCGCCGTGCCCGACCCGGACAAGGCGGCGGCGCTGCGCGCAGCCGGCCATGAGGTCATCGTGCTGGCCAACGGCGCGGGCAAGGTCGATTTGCCGGCGCTGATGCTGGAACTGGGCCGGCGCGAGATCAACGAAGTCCATGTCGAAGCCGGCTCGAAACTGAATGCCTCGCTGGTGCGCGAGGGCTGCGTCGACGAGCTGCTGGTCTACCTGGCGCCCAGCCTGATCGGCGCCGGGCAGGGCATGTTCGCGCTGCCCCACCTGGATCGCCTGGCCGATAAAATCGCACTGCGCTTTCATGAGGCGACGCCGGTCGGCGCCGACCTGCGCATCCTCGCAAGAACACAACCCAAAGAACCAACCTGAAGGATCAGCATGTTTACTGGAATCGTCGCCGCCGTCGGCAGCATCAACTCGATCTCGCCGCTGGGCGGCAGCCTGGACGCCGGCGTGCGCCTGCACATCGACGCCGGCGGCCTGCCGCTGGGCGACGTCGCGCTGGGCGACTCGATCGCCATCAACGGCGCCTGCATGACGGTCGTCGACAAGACGGCATCGGGCTTCTCGGTCGACGTCTCGCGCGAAAGCCTGAGCAAGACCGTCGGCCTGGACGCGCCGGGCGAAGTCAACCTGGAAAAGGCGCTGACCCTGGCCGAGCGTCTCGGCGGCCACCTGGTGTCGGGCCACGTCGACGGCCTGGGGCAGGTGCACAGCTTCGAGCCGGTCGGCGAATCGCGCGAGCTGGTCATCGACGCCCCCCAGGAGCTGGCCAAGTTCCTGGCCTATAAAGGCTCGATCGTCGTCAACGGCGTATCGCTGACGGTGAACCGCGTCGACGACCTGGCGCTCGATAACGGCAAGGTCTGCCGCTTCTCGATCAACCTGATCCCGCACACGATCGCGGTCACCACCTTGAAGCACCTGCGCGCCGGCTCGCAGGTGAATCTCGAGATCGACCTGATCGCGCGCTACGTCGAGCGCATGCTGTCGGCCACGGCTGCTGCCCGCTAATGGCTCCCCTTCGCGTCCGAAGCGCGCGTTGAATCCGCGAAACTAGCTGCTACAATTGTAAATACTTGCAGGCAACCCGATTCGGGTCGCCTGCCGGTTCACCGCGTGCTGCAGCAGCATGTTCTGGTAGCGCCCTCATCGTAAAGAATTGCTTCGACCCGCCATGAATAATGTTTGCCGAGCAGTTTTTATCGCAGCCAGCGTGCTTGCCGTGCCTTCCCATGCGGTGGGAACGCCGCAGGACGATATTTCCAGCCTGAGCCTGGAAGACCTGTCGAACATCCGCGTCACTTCGGTCTCGCGCCGCTCCGAATCCGCCTTCGACGCCGCCGCCTCGATTTACGTCATTTCCGCCGACAGCATCAAGCGCGCGGGCGTGTCGACCCTGCCGGAAGCGCTGCGTCTCGCCCCCAACCTGCAGGTCGCGCGCGTCGATGCGCGCAACTATGCCGTCACGGCGCGCGGCTTCAACAGCGCGTTCGAGAACAAGCTGCTGGTGCTGATCGATGGCCGCAGCGTCTACAGTCCCCTGTTTTCCGGCGTCTACTGGGATGCCCAGGACGTCCTGCTGGAAGACGTCGAGCGCATCGAGGTCATCAGCGGACCGGGCGCGACCATGTGGGGGGCGAACGCCGTCAACGGCGTCATCAACATCATCACCAGGGCGGCCGGCGCCACCCAGGGCACGCAAGTCACGGCCAGCTACGAGCCGGACCTGGTCACCGGCTCGGTGCGCCACGGCGGCGCGCTGGCCGGGGGCGGGCGCTACCGGGTGTACCTCAAGGCGCTCGATCACAAGGACATCGAACGCGAAAACGGACTGGCCAGCCCGACCGGCTGGAAGCGTTCGCAGGCGGGATTCCGCGCCGACTGGGGCCAGGGCACGGACACCACGACGGTGCAGGGCGATGCCTATACCGGCGCCTTGCACCAGCAGGGCACGCGCGACATCCGCACCGCGGGCGCCAACCTGCTGGGCCGCACCGCGATCCGCCTCGATAGCGGTTCGGAGATCACGGCCCAGGCGTATTGGGATTTCACCGAGCGCAACCAGCCCGGCGCCTTCGTCGAACACCTCAATACGCTCGACGTCCAGCTGCAAAGTTCCAGCAAGCTGGCCCAGCGCCACCGCCTCGTCTGGGGCGCGGGCTACCGCATGGCCTTCGACCGCCTCGATAACGGCGCCGGCTTCGCCTTCCTGCCGGGCGACCTGAACCTGCATTGGGGGAATGCGTTCGTACAGGACGAAATCGACCTGACCGATACGCTGCGCCTGGTCGCCGGCGCCAAGCTCGAACATAACAACTACACCGGCCTCGAATTCCTGCCGACCCTGCGCCTGGCGTGGAAGCCGACCGGGAACAGCCTGGCCTGGGCCTCGGCGGCGCGCACGGTCAGGGCGCCGTCGCGCATCGACCGCGATTTCTACAGCCCCTCGAATCCGCCGCTGTTGAATGGCGTGCCGGCGTACGCGCTGGCCGGCGGGCCGGACTTCCGCTCCGAAGTGGCCCGGGTGCTGGAACTGGGCTACCGCATCCAGCCGACGGCGGCGCTGTCGTATTCGGTCACCGCCTTCGCCAGCCAGTATGACCGCCTGCGCACGCTGGAACCGAATCCGCAGGGCGCTGGCTCGGTGTTCAGCAACCTGGCGAACGGCCGCGCGCGCGGGGTCGAGATGTGGTCGACCTGGGAAGCGCTCGACACCCTGCGCCTGTCGGCCGGCCTGGTCGCGCAGCACATCCGTACCAGGCCCGCAGCGCAGAGCCGCGACACCAGCGCCGCAACCGGCCTGGCCACCAGCGACCCGAGCAACTACTGGACGCTGCGCGCCTCCTGGGACGTCGCGCGCGGCCAGACGCTGGACGTCCTGCTGCGCCACCAGGGCAAGCTGAGCCGCCCGGAGGTCGCGGCCTACGAAGCGCTCGACGCCAACTACATCTGGCGCGTGACGCCCGGTCTCGACCTGTCGGTGAGCGCACGCAACCTGCTCGACGCGAAGCATCCGGAATTCGGCGGCGGGCCGGGCCGTAGCGTCTACGAACGCAGCGTCGGGCTGAACCTGGCGTGGCGTCTGTGACCATGCTGCGCTCATGCCTGCTGGCGTTCGCGCTCCTGTTCGCATCCAGCGCCTTCGCGCAAGGGGGCGCGCCGACCGAAGACGCGGTCAAGGCCGCCTACCTGTCGAAGCTGGGCAACTACGTGCAGTGGCCGGCGCACGCCGGGCCGCCGCCCAACGGACGCATGGTGATCGGGATCGTCGGCGCCGAGGACGTGGCGAACAAGCTGGCCCAGATGACGGCCGTGCGCGACCCCGTCAAAGGCACGCTGGCCGTGCGCCGCCTGCGCAACGGCGATCCGCTCGAGAACATCCATATCCTCTACCTGGGCGAGGGCTACGTCGGCCGCGCCGGCGCCATGATCGAGGAAGCGGCCGCGCGCTCGATCCTGGTCGTCACGGAATCGAGCGATGCGCTGGCGCACGGCAGCGTCGTCAATTTCCGCCTGCTGGACGAACGCATCCGCTTCGACATTTCGCTCGCCTCGGCCGACAAGGCGGGACTGCGACTGAGCTCGCAGCTGCTGACGCTGGCGGCGACGGTGATCCGGGAAAAGCGGTAACCGGGCGGATTACTGTGCGCTGCCGACCGCGGCACCGAGCGGCGCCGGAGCGCTTTCGCAGGCCTGGGCTGGCGCCTGCGTCCCGCTGCGGCCCAGCCCGAAACGCGCCAGGGTGTCCGCCGTCGACGGCCGGTGCAGCGCGATCAGCTTGTGTGCGATGTCGGCGATCGAATCGGACATCCTTGTCCGGTTCAAGTAGCCCTGCACGGTCTGCACCGGCGCGGCATCGACGCCGTTGTTCAGCCTCTCCATGAACTGGTCGGCCTTCATCACGCGCGCGCTGTTGAAGCGGCGCGAGCGCTCGATGCGCGCGTTCGGGGCCAGCAGTACCAGCGTGTCGATGGGCGCGTCGTCCAGCCCGAAAGGCTCGAGCGCGTCGCGCAGCGCCGACACCTGGCGCGCCAGGGCGTCGAAGGGGGAGGGGATCGGGTCGAGACGCTTGAGCGCCTCGTCCCAGCGCAGGAAGTCGCCGTCGTCGGTGATCTTCAGGCCATGCGCGAAGTGTCTGGTGTCGAGCAGGTAGAAGCGGCGCGAGCGGTGCACCAGCAGGTGGTCGATCTGCGCCGCGGCGCCGTCGCCCGCCACCAGGCGCAGATCGTGCACCACGGCCGTGCGGGTCGAATCCTTCAGGTAGAGGTCGATCAGCGCCGCCGCCTCGCGCTCGGCCGCCATCCCCGCGCGCAGCATGCGCACCTCGCGCTCGATCAGCGGACGCTTGTCCGGTCCCGCCAGCGCCAGCATGCGCATCAAAATGGCGACGACGGGCATCTTGTTGTCGCTGTCCTTGTAGATCATTGTCAACTCCTGCTGAGGTCGAACTTCCACTCTAGCTCTGCGTCAACAATGCGCCATCGAATTTGTTAAGGACAAGCAAGTTTATGCAGTCCGCATGCAAACTGTTGCGCTCCCACCCCAGGGGAATGAGCGATTTCGAGAAGTAGTTACTCCGCTGATGTGGCGGCGGTTTCGACCTTCTTCTCCGGATACAGCACCACCTGCACGTAATTCTCCGTATTCAAATAGCGTCGCGCCGCGTCCTGCACCTCGGCTGCACCCAGGGCATTGACGCGTTCCTCGTGCGTCAGCAGGGCTGCCGGATCGGTGCCGTCCATCAGCGATGACTGGATGCGCCCCAGCCAGTAGCCATTTTCGCGCAGCGCCTTGCGGTGGTTCTGGATCCAGTTCTGCTTGACCTTGGCCAGGTCGGCCGCTTGCGGCCCTTCGCGTTTCAGGCGCTCGAATTCGGCGAAGGTCGCGGCCAGCACCTTGTCGACGTTTTCTGGGCCGGTCGGCAAGGTCACGGACAACGTGTAGTTCCCGTAGGGGATGCGGCCGAGCGAGGCGCCGGCGCTGCCGCCGTAGATCAGCGACATCTGCTCGCGCAGCACCTCGATGATGCGGATGTTGAGCACTTCGACCAGCGCCTGCAGGCGCATCTGCTCGGCTTCGGAGAAGGGCGCCTCGCCGGTGAAGGTCAGCGAGACCGTGCTTTTCGGTTCGCTGCCGCTGTAGACGGCGCGCTTGACCACGCCTTTCGCCGGACGCAGGCCGACGTCGCGCCAGGCGACCGGGATCTCGGGCGTCGGCAGGCTGCCCAGATAGGTCGCCAGCAGCGGCTTGAGCTTGACCGGGTCGAAGCTGCCGACGATGACGAAGGTGAGGTCTTTCGCGCTCGAGAAGCGTTCGCGGTAAATCGCCATGCTGCGTTCGAGGCTGATCTGCCCGAATTCCTCGGGGCGCAGCGGACGCGGGGCGCGCGGGTGGTTGTTGTAGAGCGCGGAGAGGACGGTGTCGCCGAAGCGCGCACCCGGCTGGGCCAGGCGGTTGCGCGCGGCCTCCACCTGTTTGCCGATGAAGGACTTGAACAGGCCGTCGTCGCGGCGCACCGTGTCGAAGCGCAGCCACAACAGCTGCAGCATGGTTTCGATGTCGGTCGCTCCCGACGAGGCGCCCAGGACTTCGCTGTAGCCGGTCAGGCCCATGGTCACCGCCGCCGCCTTGCCGGCCAGGACTTTCGACAGGTCGAGCGGCGAATAATCCTGCACGCCCATGCTGGCGACGATGGCGCTGGCGTAGCGCGCGTTGACGATGTCGGCGTCGCCGTACAGGCTCTGGCCGCCGAAGCGCGCGGCGCTCATCACCACCTGGTCGTTGCGGAAGTCGGTCGCCTTCAGGATCGCCTTGACGCCGTTCGAGAACGTCAGCCGGGTCAGGCCGAGCCGCTTGTCCTCGGATTCGGCGACGATGCTGCCGGCTTTCGGGGGCTGGGCCATCAGCTGCGTGCCGAGCGCCTTTTCCTCGTGCGGCGCGACTTCGGCCTGCTCGGCCGCGGCGAGCGCCGCCAGCAGTGCGTCGCCCTGCGGCGGCGGCGCGCCGGCGCTGTCGATGCCCGAATAGATCACCAGCTTGCCGGAGTTGGCGGGAATCGTGCGGCGCGTGTAGGCGTTCATTTCGTCGAGCGTGATCCCGGGCAGCATCCCGGTGGCGTAGCCGTATTCGGCGGCGATGCCGGGGATCGGCTCCTGCTGCAGGAAGTTGCGCATGTACTCGGCGACATAGGCGCCCGAATCGGTTTTCTCGCGCTCGTTGTAGATGCGCTCATAACTGCGCAGCATGTTCTTCTTGGCGCGATCGAGTTCGGCCTGGCCGAAGCCGTAGCGCCGCGCGCGTTCGTTTTCTTGTACCAGCGCTTCGATCGCCCTGGCCGCCCCGCCCGGGCCGATCGTGGCGCTGGCGTTGAAGGATTTATAGAAGGGCGTGAGGTGGCCCAGGGCGCTGCCGCCGCGCAGGAAAGGCGGCTCGGCCAGCTGCGACAACTCTTGCAGGCGCGCGCCCAGCATGCCGCCGAACAGGCCCTCGACCAGCTGCTCGCGGTAGCCGCGCACCGTGTTCGGCTCGCGTACCGGCTGCACCGGATAGCGGATCAGGATGCTGTTGCCGCCGGCTTCCTTGTCCAGGACGACCACCGCCTCGGTCTGTTCGCGGCGCGGGATCTCCGCATAGGCGCGAGGACGCGACGGCTTTGGATTGGTCAGCTTGCCGAAGTGCGCCTTGACCAGCTTTTCGATGACCGTCGGGTCGATGTCGCCGACCGCGACCACCGCCATCAGGTCGGGCCGGTACCAGTCGCGGTAGTAGCGGCGCAGGGTGTCGGGCTTGAAGCTGCGCAGCACCTCTTCCTTCCCGATCGGCAGGCGTTCGGCGTAACGCGAGCCGTTGTAGATCTTCGGGTAGAGCTGCTTGCCGATGCGGTCTCCCGCGCCTTTGCCGAGCCGTAGCTCTTCGAGCACGATGCCGCGTTCCTTGTCGATCACGGCCTCGTCGAAGGTCAGGCCGTGCGCCCAGTCTTCGAGCACCTGGAAGGCCTTGCCGAGGTTCTCGGGACGGTCGAGCGGAATCGGCAGCACGTAGACGGTCTCGTCGAACGAGGTGTAGGCATTCAGGTCGGCGCCGAACTTGACGCCGATCGATTGCAGGTAGTCGACCAGCTCGTGCTTCTGGAAGTGGGTCGAGCCGTTGAAGGCCATGTGCTCGACGAAGTGGGCCAGGCCTTGCTGGTCGTCGTCTTCGAGGATGGAACCGGCTTTCACCACCAGGCGCAGTTCGAGCTTGCGTTCGGGGCGCGTGTTCTTCTGGATGTAGTAGGTGAGGCCGTTGGCGAGTTTGCCGACCTTGACCTGGGGGCCGACCGGCAGCGGCGCGTCGAGCTTCAACGCGGCATCGGCCACGAACGACTGGGAAAGCAGAAGAACGGCCAGGCAGGCATTGCGGACAAAATGGGAGAACATCGGGGTTTCCGTTGAAAAGCGTCGAGCGGCCATTGTACCGGCCGCCCGCACGAATGCTTCAAACGATGACGCGCCCCGCCAGCAGCAGTACTTCCATTTCGCGCGCCGGCAGCGGCATGCTGTAGAGGTAACCCTGCAGCACTTCGCAGCCGATCTTGCCGAGGAAGTCGCGCTGGGCCAGCGTCTCCACTCCTTCCGCCACCACCTTGAGCGACAAGCCTTCGGCCAGCGCGATCGTGGCCTGGGCGATGGCGGCGCTGCGCGGGTCGGTCGTGATGTTGCGCACGAACGCCTGGTCGATCTTCAGCTTGTCGAGCGAGAAGCGCGACAGGTAGCCCAGCGACGAATAGCCGGTGCCGAAATCGTCGAGCGAGAGCGACACGCCCATCGAACGCAGCTCGGCCAGCTGGGCCTCGGCGGCGCTGGTATCGCCCAGCATCACGCTTTCGGTCAGCTCGACCTCCAGCCAGCGCGCCTCCAGGCCCGATTCGGCCAGCGCCGCGCGCACCACGGCCGGCACGGTGCCGGCCTTGAACTGGTGCGCCGAGACGTTCACCGCCACCGGCACGCAGGGCAGGCCGGCATCCTGCCAGGCCTTGTTCTGCAGGCAGGCCTGGCGGATCACCCAGTCGCCGATGGGCAGGATCAGGCCGGTGTCCTCGGCCAGCGGAATGAAGTCGGCCGGCGAGACGCGGCCCAGCTCCGAGCTGTGCCAGCGCAGCAGCGCTTCCATGCCGAGCACGCGGCCATCCTCGCGCGCCACTTGCGGCTGGAAGTGCAGCGCCAGTTCGGCCTGGCCGATGGCGCGCCGCAGGCGCGTTTCCAGCGCCAGCCAGCGCATCGCCTGGTCGTTCATTTCGCCCTTGAAGAAGCGGAAGCCGTTGCGCCCGGCGTCCTTCTGGTGCGCCAGCGCCGCGTCGGCCGCCTTCAGCAGGTCGCCCGGCACATTGCCGTCGCGCGGGAACACGCTGATGCCGATGCTGCCGGTGACGATCACGTCGTGCCCATCCACCGCATGCGGCTGGGCGATGGTCTCGATCAGGCGCTGCGCTTTCAGGATGATGTCCTCGGTGTCTTCGCAACTGGTGAGCAGCACGAATTCGTCGCCCGACAGGCGCGCCACAGTGTCGGTGGGGCCGGCGATGTCGCCGGCGCGGCGCGCCACTTCGCGCAGCAGCGCGTCGCCGGCGGCATGCCCGAGGCTGTCGTTGATGCGCGAGAGGCGGTCGACGTTCACCAGCAGCAGGGCCAGCTGGCTGCCGTCGCGCCGCGCCGCCGCGATCGACTGCTGCAGGCGGTCGTGGAACAGCGAGCGGTTCGGCAGCAGGGTCAGGGCGTCGTGGTTCGACAGGAAATCGAGCTGGTTGTGGGCCGCCTTCAGGGCCGACAAATCGGTCGAGACCGAGACGTAGGCGGTCAGCTTGCCGTCGGCATCGCGCACGGCGCTGATGCTGGTGCGTTCGGGATAGACCTCGCCGTTCTTGCGGCGGTTCCAGATCTCGCCGCGCCATTGGCCATCCTGCTCCAGGCCGTTCCACATGGCGCGGTAGAAGGGCGCTTCGTGGCGGCCCGAGCGCAGCACGCGCGGGTTCAGGCCGATCACTTCGGCCTCGCGGAAGCCCGTGATCTGTTCAAAAGCGGGATTGACCGCGACGATGTTGGCGCAGGCGTCGGTCATCATGATGCTTTCCTGGGTGCTGTCGAAGACCTGGCGCGACAGCTCGAGCCGGTGCTCGCTCTCGCGCAGCGCGGCGTCGGACTGGGCGCGCGCCGTGGCTTCCAGCTGGAGCTGGGCGGCGTGGCGCTGGACGACGCCGTACAGGTTCAGGTTTTCATAGGCCACGGCCAGGTGCGCGGCCAGCACCGAGGCCCAGCGCTGGTCTTCGGGCGAGAACGGCGGGGCGCTCGGGGCGCGCACGAAGTACAGCCAGCCGTACAGGTTGCGCAGGCAGCGCACCGGCAGGCCGAGGAAGGAGCCGCAGCGCGGCAGGCCGGCCGGCAGGGTGCCCAGCAGCGGGTCGCCTTCGGCCATCAGCATGGCTTCGCGCGCCAGCAGGAGCGCGCCCGGCAGGCGGGTGCCGGTCGCGTGCGGCAGCAGCAATGCGGGGTCGAGACCGTGCGCGCCGAGGTGGCTGATCGTGCGTTCGTCGTTGTCGAGCAGGCACAGCGCGAGCTGGTCGGCGTCGAGGATGGTGGCGGCGACCGGCAGGAAGACGTCGACCAGTCCTTCCACCTGGCGCTCGTTGACCAGGTGCAGGCACATTTCTTCGAGCGCGACGAGGCGTGCGGCGAGGCGGCGGTCGCCGGCCGGCGCGGCCGGCGCGGGCAAGAAATCGCTGCCATGGGCGGCGCTGCGCACCTGCACCGGGGCGTCCTGCTGCGCGGCGGCGCTCGACAAGCCCAGTTCGGCGTTCACCGCGGCCATGATGTCCTGCGGGTCGGACGGTTTGCTGAGCACGGTGTGCACGCCGCAGCTGCGCGCCATCGCGATGGTCTCGCGTTCGGCATACACGGCGGAATAGAAGATGACGCGGGTGGCGGCCAGGGCGCGGTCGGCGCGCAGGCGCTGGACGAACTCGTAGCCGTCCATGGTCGGCATCAGGATGTCGGTGATGATCAGGTCGGGGCGCTCGGCACGCACCAGTTGCAGGGCCGCGGCGCCGTCCTCGGCTTCGAGCAGCCGGTGTTCGGTAAAGCCCAGCAGCGCCAGCAGGTAGGCGCGGTTGCTGGGACGGTCATCGACGATGAGGATGGTGGCCATCAGCGCGTCTCCGGGGCTGCAACGGTGAACTGACGGTCGAATATCGGTACCAGCATGACAACTCCATGTATGCGCCGGCGGCAGCACGCCCGCGCGTTGAACCTGACTGTGATCAAACAATTATCTATGGATGTCGTGAACACCACACAGTTGTTCATTAAAACATAGGATTTAACAATTGGTTTTCGACAAATTCAATTTGTTGCATCCGTGCAACGCCGGAACCATTTGAATATAAATGGCCGTGGCGCGTCCTGTCGAGTTCCTCGCATCGACTCGGTAGGAAGCCGGTAAATCCTTTAAAATAGCGGATTACGCACGCTGCGTCACCGTTTCAAGGAAATCCGCATGTCAATCTCCAGCACCCAGGAAATCGTTGCCGAACTTCGCGCCGGCCGCATGGTCATTTTGGTCGACGAAGAAGACCGCGAAAACGAGGGCGACCTGGTCCTGGCGGCGGACTTCGTCACGCCCGAGGCGATCAATTTCATGATCCGCCATGCGCGCGGCCTGGTGTGCCTGACGCTGTCCGAAGAAATCTGCGACCGCCTGGCGCTGCCGATGATGACGAGCCGCAACGGCACCTCCTTCGGCACCAATTTCACGGTCTCGATCGAGGCGGCCGAAGGCGTGACCACCGGTATCTCGGCGGCCGATCGCGCGCGCACGATCCAGGTGGCCGTCTCGAAGGGCGCCAGGCCCGACGACCTGGTGCAGCCGGGCCACATCTTCCCGCTGCGCGCGGTCAAGGGCGGCGTCCTGATGCGCGCCGGCCACACCGAAGCCGGTTGCGACCTGACCGAAATGGCGGGCCTGTCGCCGGCCTCGGTGATCTGCGAGATCATCAAGGAAGACGGCACCATGGCGCGCCTGCCGGACCTGATCGAGTTCGCCAAGGAACACAACCTGAAAATCGGCACCATCGCCGACCTGATCCATTACCGCAGCGAGAACGAGAGTCTGGTCGAGCGCGTTGCCGAGCGCACCCTGAACACGGCGCATGGCGAATTCAAGCTGATCGCCTACCGCGACAAGCCGAGCGGCTCGGCCCACCTGGCGATGGTGCATGGCGACATCAAGCGCGAGGTGGAAGCCCTGGTGCGCGTGCACCAGCCGGTCTCGATCCTCGACGTGCTGGAACACCGCGCCACCACCCATTCCTGGACCATGGCCTCGGCCATGGAAGCGATCAAGCAAAGCGATTCCGGCATCGTCGTGCTGCTCAATTGCGGCGAGACGGCCGAGCAGCTGTTCGCGCAGTTTTCTTCGCTCGACGCGCCGGGTGCGCGTCCGACCGGGCGCGCGGCGACGATGGACTTGCGCACCTACGGCATCGGCGCACAGATCCTGAAGGAACTCGGCGTGGGCAAGATGAAACTGCTGGCCAACCCGCGCAAGATGCCGTCGATGACGGGTTTCGACCTCGAGGTCACCGGCTACATCGCGAATCCGGCCGCGTGACGCGGTACCATACCTATTATTAATACGAACACAAAGAAGAGGGCAGCCATGACGGTAGGAACTTATGAAAGCAATATGACAGGCGAGGACCTGCGCATCGGGATCGTGCAGGCGCGCTTCAATGCCGACGTCGGGCATGGCCTGCTGTCGTCCTGCCTGGCCGAACTGAAACGCCTGGGCGTGGCCGACGAAGACATCCTGCACGTGACCGTGCCGGGTGCGCTGGAAGTGCCGCTGACCCTGCAAAAGATGGCCGAGACCCAGCAGTTCGACGCCCTGATCGCGCTCGGCGCCGTCATCCGCGGCGAGACCTACCACTTCGAGCTGGTCTCGAACGAGTCGGGCGCCGGTATCACCCGCATCGGCCTCGACTACGGCATTCCGATCGCCAACGCGATCCTGACCACCGAGACCGACGAGCAGGCCGAAGCGCGCATGGCGGAAAAGGGCGCCGACGCGGCCAAGGTGGCGGTCGAGATGGCCAACCTGCTGCTGGCGCTGGAAGAGCTGCACCCCGAGGAAGAAGAAGAGTAAGAAGGACGACCATGACCGACAAGACTACCCACGCCAACCCGAGCAAGAACCGCACCCCGCGCCACCGCGCGCGCGAGTTCGCGCTCCAGGGCCTGTACCAATGGCTGCTCAACAATGAGCCGTCGTCCCAGGTGGCCAGCAACATCCGCGCCGCCCACGGCTTCGACAAGGCGGACGGCGAGTATTTCTCGACCCTGCTCAACGGCGCCATCGCGACCTCGGTCGCGCTGCGCGAAACGATCGCTCCGCTGATCGACCGCACGGTGGCCGAACTGTCGCCGATCGAACATGGCGTCCTGCTGCTCGGCGCCTACGAGCTGAAGAACCACCCGGACATTCCCTACCGCGTCGTCATCAACGAAGCGGTCGAGCTGACCAAGTCCTTCGGCGGCATCGACGGCCACAAGTACGTCAACGGCGTGCTCGACAAGCTGGCCCAGCAGCTGCGTCCGGAAGAGGTCGGGGCTGACGCCCGCCGTTAATTTCCCTCTATATATATAGTAGGGCTGGCGAAAAGCCACCGTTGCCGCAAGGCGCGGTGGCTTTTTTCATGGGCGTTGAGGCAAAAAAAGCCACCGCAAGCGGTGGCCATGTGACGCGAACGTACTGTGTGCGGCCGCTTACAGCGTCGCCAGCGCTTCCGCATGCGGCTCGGCGGCAGGCGCTTCCTCGACCTTTGGCGCTGCCGGAATGGCAGGCGCTGCCTTGACGACCATCTGCGCTGGAGGCGTGACGGTGGTGGTCGGCACCTTCTTGCCGCCGGCAACCTGCTTCAGGCGCTGCCATTCGGCCAGCACGCGGGCGCCGTAGCCGGAATCGCTTTCCATGTCGGCGGCGCCCACATAGGTCTTCAGGCCGCCTTCGACGGAACCGGTGCGCTTCACGTAATCCTTCAGGATCTGCGCGCCGACACGGATGTTGGCCTCAGGATTGAGCGCAGCCTGGGCGCCGCCCACTTTCTGGAACTTGTCGTGATGGACACTGGCCATCACCTGCATCAGGCCCTTGGCGCCCATCGGGCTTTCCGCGAACGGGTTCAGGCCAGATTCGATCGCCATCACCGCCAGGATCAGCAGGGGGTCGAGCTTGACTTCGTGCGCCGTCGTATAGGCTGTCGACACGAACATATTCGCCGCGTCGCCGGCAACCCGGTAGCGCTTGGCCAGCCAGGAGGTGACGTTTTGCTGCTGCTTGCTGTTGCCGAGGAGTTTGATCTCGGCTTGCTCAGGCTTCGTCTCCACCGCGACGCGCTCGGTCGCAGGCGAAGGTGCTGCGGCGATGACGGCTGCGGCAGGTGCGGCCGATTGCGGGTAGAGCAATGCGGACACTTTCCTGGCCACGTCCGGATTCGCGTAGAGCAGGGCAAGTACCGCCACTGCCGAGAGACCGAACACGGTCAGGGTGTGCTGCATCGTGGTCAACACACCACGTACCGTTTTGTTCACTTGTGAAAACGTGACTGGCTGGCTGGCCATGGATTGGACGAGCCTTGCGCTCGTACCGAACAAACGATTGATCATCGAAGTCCCCTTTGTCGCGGCGAAAAGGATCCCGTCACCTCGCTCTGGGCGTTGTGCGGTTACCAATGCCGTGCATCAGAAAAATCGTCAGGGCTCCCAAGTGTGGAAGACCGAAACGCCGTCATTGCTTTGCTTCAGCTGGCCGATGCCCGATGGGGATGGTCCAGTGGCTCAACAACTGTGTCGGGGGTTCAGGCAGAAGCCTGGAGGAAACACTCCTTAAAAATGTCGTTGGGGCCCCGACCCCGTGAAGTTATGAGAGCAGCTACAATCTGCTTTTTAAATGGCCGTCTCATCAAGTAGGTGCGATTGTAGGAGGTCGTTTATACCAAGTCAATACTAGCACGACTGCGCTTTATTACTTTTAGATCTGACAATTCTGCCTAAGCTCAGCAATACCGTGCCAAATCAATCACTTGGCGGCGCACTTTGATTAACCGCAAGCAATCGGAAAAACAAGTAAAACTTGATGAAATATTCAGATCTTCGGGATTTTATGTCCCAACTGCAACTAAATGGCGACTTAAAGCGTGTAACCGTCCCGGTTTCGCCGTATCTTGAGATGACCGAGGTGTCGGACCGGGTGCTGCGCGCCGGCGGACCGGCGCTTTTGTTCGAAAAGCCGACGGGTCCGGGCGGCGTTCCGCACACGATTCCCGTGCTGGCCAACCTGTTCGGCACGCCTGAACGGGTGGCGCTCGGAATGGGCGCGGACAGCGTCAGCGAACTGCGCCGCATCGGCCACGTGCTGGCGCGCCTGAAGGAGCCGGAGCCGCCGCGCGGTTTCAAGGACCTGATGGGCCTGGGCTCGCTCGTCAAGGCGGTATGGGACATGGCGCCGAAAGAAGTGAAGGGCGCGTCCTGCCAGGAAATCGTCTGGGAAGGCAATGACGTCGATCTGGCGCGCCTGCCGATCCAGCACTGCTGGCCGGGCGACGTCGCGCCCCTGATCACCTGGGGCCTGGTCATCACCAAAGGGCCGAACAAGAAGCGGCAGAACCTGGGCATCTACCGCCAACAGGTGTTATCAAGGAACAAGGTCATCATGCGCTGGCTGGCGCACCGCGGCGGCGCGCTCGATTTCCGCGAGCATGCGATCGCCAATCCGGGCCAGCCTTACCCGGTGGCGGTTGCCCTGGGCGCCGATCCGGCCACCATCCTGGGCGCGGTCACGCCGGTGCCGGACAGCCTGTCCGAATACCAGTTCGCAGGTCTCCTGCGCGGCCAGCGCACGACCCTGACGAAAGCCATCGGCAGCGAGCTGCGCGTGCCCGCCTCGGCCGAGATTGTGTTGGAAGGCCATATCTATCCGGATGCGAACCATCCATCCGGCTTCGAGCATGCGATGGAAGGGCCGTATGGCGACCATACCGGCTATTACAACGAGCAGGACAGCTTCCCGGTCTTCACCATCGACCGCATCACGATGCGGACGAACCCGATCTATCACTCGACCTATACCGGCAAGCCGCCGGACGAACCGGCCGTGCTGGGCGTGGCGCTGAACGAAGTCTTCATTCCGCTGCTGCAAAAGCAGTTCAGCGAAATCACGGATTTCTACCTGCCGCCGGAAGGCTGCAGCTACCGCATGGCCGTGGTGCAGATGAAGAAGCAGTACGCGGGCCACGCCAAGCGCGTCATGTTCGGGGTCTGGAGTTTCTTGCGCCAGTTCATGTATACGAAGTTCATCGTCGTCGTCGACGAGGATGTCGACGTGCGCGACTGGAAGGAAGTCATCTGGGCGATCACGACCCGGGTCGATCCGACGCGCGACACGGTGCTGGTCGATAATACGCCGATCGACTACCTCGACTTCGCCTCGCCGATCAGCGGTCTCGGCAGCAAGATGGGGATCGACGCGACCAATAAATGGCCGGGCGAGACCAACCGGGAGTGGGGTACGCCGATCACGATGTCGCCGGAGATCAAGACGCGGGTCGACGCACTGTGGCAGGAGCTTGGAATTTAAAGGCGCTACTGGTTTCTGCTCAGAATAAAAACGACGCCACAATCACTGTGGCGTCGGTTATAATGCGGTCTGGCGGGCCCCTGCGCATTGTGGCATGGTTTACCTGGTCAGGTCGGGAACGAAGCAGCCAAAGCCGTTCACCGCAAGTGCCGCAGATCAGGCTCGCCTCCT